>FWPU01010016.1_pt1 | contig 14450 bp, 7 predicted proteins | sample 2228361 | NCBI WGS metagenome assembly FWPU01 (sample SAMEA103939777, study PRJEB20133) | metagenome
TGCCCAACGGGCGGTTCTATGTGTCGATCGTTCACACCGAGCAGGACGCGGCACGCACGCTCGATGCCGCCGAGAGGGCGCTGGGAAAGCTGGCAGCGTAAGCGTTTTATAATCGGGCCAGATGAGGAAGGCGTAATGAGACTCAGCCGCAGGAGATTTCTACAAGGCAGCGCGGCCGCGGCGGCGATGAGGCCGGCCGTCTATGCCGCCAACGACCGTATTCAGATCGGCGTGATCGGTGCTGGGGCGCGCTCGCACGAGCTGATGCAGGCGCTGATGGAGCTGCCCGGCAACGAGATCGTCGGGGTCGTGGACGCTTACATGGGTCGCGTGCAGCGGACTCGCGAACGCGTCGGCGGCCAGGTGAAGGTCTATGAGACCTATCAGGACCTGCTGGCGCAAAGTTCGATCGACGCTGTGCTGGTGGTGACGCCGGACCACTGGCACCGGCAGATGGTGCTGGATGCGATTGCCGCCGGCAAGGATGTGTACTGCGAAAAGCCTTTGACGTATCGCTCGTCCGAGGGGCGGGAGATCATCGAAGCGGCGGCCAAAGCGCAGCGGATCGTCCAGGTTGGCAGCCAGGGCAGCAGCAGCGAGATCCAGCGCAAGGCCAAGGAGATGATCCGGTCGGGGCAGTTGGGCCAAGTGACGCTGATCCGGGCGGCCTTCAACCGCAACACGGCTTCCGGGGCGTGGATCTATCCGATTCCGCCGGACGCTTCCGAGAAGACGGTGAACTGGGAGATGTTCCTGGGGCCGGCGCCGAAGAGGCCGTTCAGCCTGGAGCGGTTCTTCCGGTGGCGCTGTTACAAGGACTACTCGGGCGGGATCGCCACGGACTTGTTCGTTCATCTGTGCACGACGATCCACTTTCTGATGGACGCCAAAGCGCCGTCCAAGGTGCTGGCGATGGGGCAGTTGTACCGCTGGAAAGAGAGTCGGGAGGTGCCGGATACGCTGAATGCGATCCTGGAGTATCCGGAGGGGTTCGTCGTGAACCTCAGCTCGACGTTCAACAACCAGGTGACGGCCGAAGGGAGCTTCCAGATCCTCGGCACCGAAGGCACGATCAACCTGGCGGGCGGGCTGAGCTTCTTCCCGGAACATAACGTCGAAGACAACCGCTGGATCGTGGAGAGCTGGCCGCGGGCGCTGGAGGAGGCCTACTACAGGGATCCTGAGGTGAGGAAGGCGGAACTGCCCCGGACCCGCAAGCCGAAGATCCTGGAAGGGCCGCGGCAGTTCAGCCAGGAGGGGCCGGACGCGACGGTGCCCCACCTGGGCCACTTCCTGGAGTCGGTGCGGACGCGCCGGCCTTACTGGCAGGACGCCGCCGCGGGTCATCGCGCGGCCGCTTGCGCCCACATGGTGAACCTGTCGGCGGAGCAGCAGCGGCTGGTAGAGTGGGACTTCGCCCGGGACGACATCAAAGCGTAAGCGGCCCGGCACCGGAAGCGAATCCCGGGGACGCCCCGGGCCCGGAGTAAGGAGGCGCAAGACATGCGGCTATTGCTGCTGTGGACACTTCTGGCCACCAGCGGACACGGGGCAAGTTACTACATCGACTGCGCCGGCGGCGATGACGCCGGCGACGGCACGAGCATCGAGCGCGCCTGGAAAAGCTTGGAACGCGCGAATCGCGCCGAGCTCCGACCGGGCGACGAGCTGCTGTTGCGGGCCGGATGCACGTTCCGCGGGCAACTCAAACCGCAAGGCTCCGGAGTTCCGGGGAAGCCGGTGCGGCTCACATCTTACGGCGACGGGCCCATGCCGCGGATCGAGGGCGGCGGGGTGATGCCCGCGGCGCTGTACTTGTTCAACGTCGAGTATTGGGAGGTGGATGGGCTGGAAATCACCAACCAGGGGCCGGCGCGCGAGCCGGGACGCGCCGGTGTGATGGTTCACCTGGCCGATTTCGGGACGGCGCATCACATAGTCCTGCGGCGGCTGAAGGTGCACGACGTCAACGGAAGCCTGGTCAAGGAGGAGGGCGGCGGCTACGGTATTTACTGGCGCAACGAGGGCAACACAAAGAAGTCCCGCTTCGATGGATTGCTGATCGAAGGCTGCCACGTCTGGCGATGTGAGCGGAACGGAATCCTCGGCTGGAGCGGGCACTGGCGCCGCACCGATTGGCACCCAAACCTGAATGTCGTCATCCGGGGCAATCTGCTTGAGCAGATCCCCGGCGACGGGATCGTGCCGATCGGCTGCGACGGGGCGCTGGTGGAGTACAACGTGATGCGGGACTCGCCGCGCATGCTGCCTGACGGGGAAGCGGCCGCCGGGATCTGGCCCTGGAGTTGCGATAACACAGTGATCCAGTTCAACGAAGTGAGCGGTCACAAGGCGCCCTGGGACGCGCAGGGGTTCGATTCGGACTGGAATTGCCGCAACACGGTCATCCAGTACAACTACAGCCATGACAACGAAGGGGGGTTCCTGCTGGTGTGCACCAACGGAGCGGTGAAAGAGCCCATCAATGCGGGCAACGTCGGGAGCATCGTCCGTTACAACGTCAGCGTCAACGACGGGCTGCGGGTCACGGGCAGGCATGCGGGCTTTTCGCCGGCGTTCCACATCAGCGGGCCGGTCAAGAACACGAAGATCTACAACAACGTGATCTTCATCCCGCGCAAACCGGTCGGACCGGCGGACCGGACGCTCGTGAAGATGGACAACTGGGGCGGGCCTTGGCCGGAAGAGACGTGGTTTGCAAACAACATCTTTTATACCGAGGAGTGGACGCAATACGACTACGGGCAAGCGACGCGAACGGTGTTCGAGAACAACCTGTACTGGGGCGAGCACCGGGAGGCGCCTTCCGATCCGTCGGCCGTGAGCGAGGACCCGCTCTTTGTGCAACCCGGGCTGCCGGCAAGCGGTATCCAGGCCTTGTTGGGCCTGCGGCTCAGGCCTGGTTCCCCGTGTATCGGGCGGGGCGTGCCGATTCCGGATAATGGCGGCCGCGATTTCCTGGGGCATTTGCTGCCGCGGGGGCGGCCGCCCTCGATCGGCGCTTTTGAATGGCTGGAGCAGCGGGTCCGGGGAAAGGCGGCGGGCCTCAATTGAGGCCGGGACAGCCCATTGCCGGTCTGCTCGATGGGATTACTTCTGAATCACGCCGCAGGCGATGCGCGCGCCGGCGTCGCCAGAGGGCTGGCTTTTGTAATCGTCCGCTTTTTCGTGGATGACGATCGCCTTGCCGAGAATGGAGTTCTCGCCAGTTCCGAGCGTGGCGCCTTCAATCGTGCGCGAGGAAGTGACGGCGCCGTCCATGGGCACTTCGAGATTCCGGAGATCGCCGAGGTGGGGACCTCCCGGGGCGTCAAATCCATGCTCCTTGCCGGTGGGATTGAAGTGGCCGCCGGCGGTTTCAAAATCGGGCGGGTCACAGACTCCGTTCTCGTGGATGTGGAAGCCATGGACGCCGGGGGCAAGCCCGGATGCCTGAATGTGCAACTCGACGCCGGTGGGGGTCTCTTTGAAAGTTACCGTACCGATGAGGTTGCCGTGCTGGTTCAACAATTGGGCGCGGGCCCCCGGAGTGGCTTCCGGCTGGGCGGGTGTTTCCCGGCGGCAGGCGACGCCGGCGGCGAGCAACCACACGGCGCAGACGACACCAACTCTAAAAGACATAGCGTTCACCTCCTGGTGACCTGAAAAGAACACAACCAGATCCGTTTTCAGTAGAGACCAGCCGGGGGCAAATGTCAACGTGGGGCGATGGCTGGGCAAACGGTGTTGATTCCCGCAGCGCAAAAGGGGTACGCTCGTAGCCAGTTCTGGCGAGAGGAAGGTGTTGATGCCGATGCAACGCTTCAAGGATTACCTGGAACGAGGCTTGGCGGGCCTGAGCCGGCGGGAGCTGTTCCGCGGCGGCGGTCTGGCAGCCCTGGTGGGGCTGCTGCCCGGGAGGAAGGCGTCCGGGGCGGGGCCGCTGAGCTACGGGGCCGACATTTACGAATCGATCGGCGTGCGGCCGCTGATCAATTGCAAAGGCACGTTCACAATCATCGGCGGGTCGCTGATGCTGCCGGAAGTCAAGCAGGCCATGGAGGCGGCCTCGCGCCATTACGTTCACCTGGATGAGCTGATGGAGGCGGTTGGGAAGCGATTGGGGGAGTTGACGAAAGCCGAGTATGGCATCGTGACGGCGGGCTGCGCGGCCGCGCTCACGCATGCCACGGCCGCCTGTATCGCCGGAGCGGACCCGGAAAAATTGCAGCGGCTGCCGTATCTGGACGGTCTCAAGAGCGAAGTGATCATGCCGGCTTACTCGCGCAACGTCTACGACCATGCGGTGCGGATGCTCGGCGTGCGGATCGTCGAGGTGGAGACGATCGAACAGTTGAAGGAAGCCTTCAACGAGAAGACGGCGATGGTGATGATCCTGGCGGGTCCGGGCGATGACGGCCCGCTGGGCGTTGGTCCGGTGTCGGAGATCGCCCGGCGCAAGGGGGTTCCGGTGCTGGTGGACGCCGCCGCCGAGCACCTGGTGATCCCGAACCCGCACCTGGAGCGGGGCGCCGACATGGTGGGTTACAGCGGCGGCAAGTGCATTCGCGGCCCGCAGTGCGCGGGGCTGCTGCTGGGGCGCAAGGATCTGCTGCAGGCGGCGTGGCTGCACAGCGCGCCGCACCACGCCTTCGGCCGGTCGATGAAGGTGGGCAAGGAAGAAGTGATGGGGATGCTGGCGGCGGTGGAACTGTGGGTCAAGCGGGACCACGAGGCGGAGTGGAAGCAGTGGGAGTCGTGGCTGGAGACGATCGCGCGGCGGGTGAGGAAGATCGATGGGGTCACTACCGAGGTCCTGCTGCCGCGAAGCCTGTCGAACCGGTCTCCGCGCCTCCGGGTGCGGTGGGACGCCGAGCGGCTCGGCATGACCGGGACCGAATTGGAGAAGCTGCTGCTGGAGGGCACGCCGCGGATCATTCTCGGCGGGGCGACGGGCGACCGGCGCCGCGGCGGGGAAAGCACGGCGACGATCATGCCCTACATGATGAACCCCGAGGACGCCGAGGTGGTGGCCGAGCGGATGTATGCGCTGCTGTCCAATCCGCCGAAGTATGAGCCGCCGGCGCCGGCCGGCCCGCCGGCGCAGATCGCCGGCCAGTGGGATCTGCACCTTGACTTCGTTGTTGGAAGCGCGGACCATGCGCTGGTCTTCGAGCAGAATGGAGGCGAGCTGGCGGGCACGCACACCGGCGACATCCTCTCCGGGGACCTGCGCGGCTACGTGGAAGGCCACAAGGTCAGTTTCCGCAGCTCCCACAAGTATGAGGGCACGCGCCTGATTTACGAATTCGAGGGCGAAGTCAGCGGGGACGCGATGCAAGGCGTCGTCGGTCTGGCCGAATACGGCACAGCACGCTGGCACGCCAAGCGCCACCAGTACGGCGTGCCCGGCGGCCTGTTCCGGCCGGTGAAGAATGTCTGACTGGCGGGTGAGAAGACCTCACGGGCGGGGAATGCAGGAGGCGAATCAGCGCGCCCGCGCAGTTCGGGTACTGAGGAGTGACCGGACTGGGGACAGTGAGCGAGACAGCCATTCGATCGGAGCCGCCAGACGGTGGGGTGGGGCCCCCGATCGTCTGCTCTGGGTTCTGGGGCGCTGCGCGCTCGCCGGGTGTCTGCTAGTGGGGGCGGCGAACGGCGCCGGGGTCAAGGTCGTGCGCGACGGCGACGGCTTCCGGTTGCTGCGGGACGGCAAGCGATATTTCATTAGAGGCGCTGTAGGGCGGCAGTTCTTTGACCAGCTCCGGCGAGCCGGGGGCAACTCGGTGCGCTGCGGCTCGGATCTGTTGGACGCGGCGCAGGAGGCGGGGCTGACGGTTCTTCTCAATCTGCCGCTGGGTAAGCCGCGCCGAGGTTTCGATTACAACGATCGGGCCTCCGTGGAGAAGCAACGCGACGAGATTGGCCGGCTTGTGGAGCGCTACAAGGACCACCCGGCACTGCTCATCTGGGCGTTGGGAAACGAGCTGTCGATCCAGACCAGAAGGGAACAGCGCATCCCAATGTGGAAAGAGATTAATGAGCTAGCGAAGCTCATCCATGAGATCGACCCCCGCCATCCGGTTCTAATGCCGATGGGCGGGCGGTACAAACAGGAGCTGGTCGAAGTCAGGGAATACTGTCCGGATCTCGACATCATCGGGCTGAACTCGTACCAGGACATGTTGACCTTGCCCGAGGATGTGGCGGCACAAGGCTGGAACCGCCCGTACATTGTGACTGAGTTCGGTCCGATCGGCCACTGGCAGGCGCCAAAGACCGAATGGGGCGTACCCATTGAGCAATCGAGTTCCGAGAAGGCGGCGTTTTACCGGCGCGCTTACCGGCACGCTGTCGCCAACCGTCCGCAGTGCCTTGGGTCGTACGCGTTCCTTTGGTGGGAGAAGATGGAGAAGACCCACACTTGGTACGGCATGTTTCTGCCGGACGGAAGCCGCACCGAGGCCGTTGAGGTGATGCAGGAGTTGTGGAGCGGGAGGCGGCCGGACAACCGGGCGCCGCGCATCGGCCCGCTGAAGATCACCGTGCCAATGGCGGACAGGCTGGACGTGGGGGCTCCGGAACACGCCTACCGTGCGGGTGGGCGCATTCGTGCCCTGCTGGATGCCTGGGACCCCGATGGCGATTCACTGACGATCACCTGGGACCTGCGCCGGGATGTGGCTGACGACCCGCGGGTGGGCGGCGACTTCGAGGAGTCTGTTGCGCCGATCCCGCACGCAGTCACCGAGCAGGGCGAGAAGCACGCGACGATCCGGCTCCCTGCGCAACCGGGGCAATACCGTCTCTTCGCTTACGCGCACGACGGGCGGGGCGCCGCCGGAACGGCCAACCTGCCGATCCTGGTGAAGGCGGTGGCGCAAGCCTACCCCAAGCCCGCGCCTGCAAGAGACGCATCGCGGTTCGGCGCCGGGATCCAGCGGACGATGACGCTGCTGGCGACCAGCACACCCGAATGGCGGAAAAAGGTCCGGATACTGTTTTACGGGCAGTCCATCACCAAACAGGCCTGGTGGTGGCAGGTGGCGGACGAGCTCCGCCGCCGTTTTCCCTACGCTGACCTCGAAGTCGAGAACCTGGCTCTTGGCGGCTACTCGTCGCCCTATCTGATCCGGACCACACCGCAGGACGTGTACGCGTTCTACCCCGACCTGGTGATCTTTCATGTGTACGGGGACGAGGAGAAGTACGAGCAGATCATTGCCGGCATTCGCCGTCAGACCGCCGCCGAGATTCTCATTCAAAATGATCATCCGATCTGGACGCCCGGCGATGGGGGGGGTCCAGACGTGGAGCGGCGCGCCAGGCGCTCACGACGCTCCTATGAGTTCTTGCCGCGGATCGCTGAGAAATACGGCTGCGGGTTTGTCGACATCAGGACACCGTGGAAGGAATACCTGGCGGCGAACCACCTGGTCGCTCGGGACTTGCTCAGAGATGAAGTGCATCTTAACGACCACGGGGTGTATTTGATGGCGGAGCTGACGGCGCGCTACTTGCAGTACCGACCGGAACTCAGCGGCGAGACATCCAGCGGGCTTGTTAAGAGGTATCAGGTGGGCGGCGACGTCGATTGGGAGGCCAACCGGCTGGAGCTGGAGTTTGAAGGCAACCGTGTCGACGTAGTGGCGGGGCGGGGACTGGGGGGGCTTAGCGCGCGGGTGCGGATCGATGGCCGGCCGCCGTCCTCCTTTCCCGAGCTCTACGTTCATTCACGCGCCAGCCGCGCCTGGGGCGCGGACTGGACGGCAATCAACCGCGTCTCGTGGGAGCGCCCGCTGCTGGTTGAGTTCTGGAATCTCGACTTCACCGAAATGAGCCCGGACACATCGTTTTTCCGGTTCCGGGTCACGGGGTCAAAGACGGGACCGGATGGGGAAGGCAATAACCGGAAGCGGTTCGTATCGAGGTCGGGACGGGTGGTCATCGAGCCGGACGATTGGGCTATCGAGCGGGCCTACAAGTTGCGAGGCACACCCATGCCGGATGGTTTCGCCGTGCGCTGGCGCGTCCGGCCGCAGTTCACCGACATCTATGAGGCTCCGGACGCGGTTGAGCCGACGCGCGAGTGGATCACGACGCTGGCGCAGGGACTGAAGAACGGCCGGCATCGCCTGGAGTTGATCGCAATCGGCCCGACGGCGCCCGCCATCCAGGAGATACGTGTTTTTCGTCCCTGGCTGAAGTAAGTTAACGGGAGCGCGCAGTTGCGACTCGTTTGGTTTGTTCTGATCACGGTTCCGGCATTGCTGCCGGTTGGCTGTTCGCGGAACCAAGCGGCTCGCTACATCTCGATACCGGGCAGCGCGTGGCGATTGGCCGCCGGGGATCTGGATGCAGACGGGCGCAACGAGCTGGTTTTCGGAACGTATGAGGGTTCAGTCGGCGCCCTCTCGCTGCCCGAAGGTTCGGTGCTCTGGCAGAAATCGCTCGGAGCCTTCCCGTTCGCTGTAGCGGCCGGCGATCTCAGCGACGACGGGCGCGCCGAAGTGCTGGCGGCGGCAGCCGACGGACGGCTTTACGTGTTCGACGCGTCGGGCGCGTTGCGGTGGACGTTTCGAGCCAGTCATGACCGGGCACTCTATGCAACATCGATCGTTCGGGCGGGCGGCGGAGTATTCGTGGCCACCGGCGGAATGGACCGGACGGTCACCCTGCTGTCGGCCGACGGCCGTGTGGTGGCAACTCACCCTGTGGAACAGCTTGTGGGGCGGATGGCGGCGGCGGACTTCGACGGGGATGGCAACGACGAGATTTTCGTCGTGGATCGCCGCTACATGGGCGAGCTTCTGCGAACCGACGGAGGGAGGATCGAGCGGATTTGGCGGAAACACATGCGCGTGCCGGATCGGATGAAGAACTGGGAGAATCCGGGCGGCAACTTCTACCTCTTCTCGCTGAATCTGGCGGACTTGGACGGCGACACATTGCCGGAGATCATTGCCGGCGACACTTACTTCAACCGGCAGGCGGTGATGGCGGCGTCCGGCAAAGGGGAGCCGCAGTGGATATCGCCGCCGCTGGAGCGGTACGTTTCGCGGGACCGCTGGTACGAGCTCTATTCGACCGCGTGGGTTGCGGCCGCCGAGGTGGAATCCTCCAGCCCCGGCAAGGAGATCCTGAGCATCTCCGGCGGCCTGCTGCGCGTCTTCAGCGCAACCGGAGCGGTGCTGGTGCGCGAGGAGGCGCCCATCGGGTTCACCGACGTACTGGTGGATGGCAGGACGCTGTACTTAGGGTCGAGCCCGAACGGGGACAACACGATCTACAGAATCTCGCTCTCGGGCAACTATGCTTCCGCCTTTCGGACGTTGGAACGGCAGGGAACGGCCCGGCGGATTGAAAAGAACCTCAACGACCTGAAGCGTCAGGTGCTGGCGTATTCCGGTCCCGGCGTCGGGGCTGGGCGCCGGTACCGCATCAAGATGTTTGGCGGCGTCGGGCACCGGGGGCAACTCGAGCGGTGGCGAAGAAACGTACGCTGGTTCCACGAGCAATTCCCGTATGAAAACCTCCTGCCGGTGGCTTCAGTGAAGGTTATTGAGCCGACACCGCCACCAGACCCGGAAGGCAAGCCCTGGAACCCCAGCCGGTGGCGGACGGATTCCATCAACGGCACGATGACAGTGGAAGAGATTCTGGGGGTCGCGCGGCTGATCGAGGCAAGCAAGGTTCCGACGATTTTCAACGTCGGCCACTCCTGCATGCCGTTCGTCACGCTGGAGACCGCAGCCCGCATGCTGGAGGTTGCGCCGCAGTACCTGGTCGGTTTTTTGAGTGCCGAGGACGAGAACCCCCACGAATTCCCGCGGTTTGCGCGACACTACCTGGGCCCGCTCGCCGACCTCTGCCTGCGCCACGGCAACAAACTCTGCATTACCAAGAACAAGAACGTGTGGTGGATGTCGATGCCGGCGCGGGCGGAGGTCTTCGACGAGCTTTTCCGGGGGGAGCGGCGGCGCGTGATGCAGGGGTGGACGGAGGATTCCAACTCCCGGACACCGGAGATCAACCTGATGGCCCGTTTGGGGCTGCGGCAGGCGGGTTTGCTCGGCAGTTTGCATGCTTCGGTCATTGGGGACCTGTTCGGCTTCAACCGGTTCTGGCAGTGGGAATACCCAAAGCATGGGCATCCGTGGCTGCGGCTGCTAGTGGCCCATACGCTGCTGGGCGCCGATTCGTTCGAATACCGGACGCCGGGCACGTTCGAGGAGCAGGGCGCCACCGGTCTGCCGCGGATTGCCGATGAATCGATCCGAATCTTCCTGCACCTGCTGGGCCGGGGGCTGGTCTTCACGCCTGAGCTGGACCAGCAGGCGGGGCTCTCCCGGGTCGGCATTGCCGTTCACGCCCCGCCGGAGAAATGGATCGAGGACGGCCACAACGGGCACCGGCCGGAGAGTTGGGCGTTCGATCAGGAGTTGGAGAACGCGGTCCTTCCCCGGAATGGCTGCCTCTGGGGACTGACGCCGACGCCCGAACACGCGCTGACGCGAGTGCTGTTTCGAAAGCAACGGCAGTCCGGCTATCACGTGCCGCCGACACCGTACGGCGCGGTTGTAATTGTTCCGGCGCAGGCGGAGCTTGCCGCAGTTGCGAACGTCGATGAATGGTGGCACACCGACGGCATCTACATCTGGCGGCACGGCGGGCCTAAACTCAGCGGCCGGGAGGCCGCCGAGGCGGTCCAGAAGTCATTCGAGAAGGCGGCGACGAAGCTCCCGTTCCGGTATTTCGGCGACGATGTCTTCTTTCACACCGTCGCGATCGGACCAGGCCGCTACCGGCTGTATGCAATCGACCCGGGTTGGTTGGATCCACAGGACCGGCAGATCGAATTGCGGACCCAACTCCCGGGCGACTTTCAGTTCCGGGACCTGCTGACCGGCGAGCCGCTCGAGGGCCGAGACAAAGTCGTGCGGCTTTCGGTCCCGGCGGGCGCCCTCCGAATCCTGGAAGCGACCGCCAGGTAGAGGGACCGCGCCGCTACCATTCCAGGCGGACCTGAAACTGCAACTCCCGCGGAACGGAGGAGTCGAACTTCAAGTTGCGATTCATGTACGCCGTAATCCGTCCCGCCGTTCCGACCTGATCGATGCGGACGTTGGGATCCTGGTAGTTCGGGTGGTTGAAGGTGTTGTTCGCCAGCAGTTCGGTTCGCAGGCGGAGTCGCTCATTAAAGAGCAAGAAGTGCTTGGCGATGCCGGTGTGGAGCACTTCCACTGGTGCTCCCACGAGCACGCCGCGAGCGGCGCTGCCGAAGCTCCCGATCGGGGGGGCCGCGAAGGCACTGACGTCGAACCACCGGTCGACGGTGCGGTCGTCGAGGTTGCCATCCCGCAGGTGGTCGGGGCGGATGGTCACGAATGGCCGGTTGGCGCCCGAGGTGAAGGCGGTGCCTGTGGGATCGGGCATCCGGATCAGCGGGGTGATGTAGCGGCCATGCTCGAGGGCGAAGATCCCGGTGAGGTCCCAACCGCCTAAGATGGCGTTGACCACCTTGTTGGAATTAGCGCCGAACTTGCGGCCCCGCCCATAGGGCAACTGCCAGATGAAGTTTCCTGACCAGCGCCACAAGGGAACCCGGTCCATATTGCCGCGCTCGCGCAGCCGGTCATAGGCGTACTCGGGAGACAGTCCGCGATCCAGGTCGCCGACGTCCTTGGCCCACGTGAAGTAGGTCTGAAAGTGGAGGCCTTTGGACATCCGGCGTTCGGCTTCAAGCGTCAGCGCGTGGTACTGGTGCCCGGCCCCGTTGTCCGTGTAGTTGATGGCCGGGTATCGCGGGAACCGCCGGGGCTTGTTGACAAACAACTGGTCGTCGGCGATGGGAGAGTTGATGTTCCAGTTGTAAATACCGTAACGGCTATTGGTGCCGGTATAAGTGGCACGGAAACCGGTATCCCACCTTTGCGTTTCAACTGTCAGCATGTATTGCATGCTGAGGGGAATGCGCATGTCGATGCGCTTGGCCCCGGGCAGGCTGATGCTAGCCGGACCGCCGACGCCTCCGCTGGGGAACACCACGGGGTAAACCAGCGGGTTCGTGGTTGGGTTTGTGTAGGCCGGCTCAGCGACGTTAAACGGAGTGCTGCCCGAACTCGGCATGTCCGGGGCGGTGTCGTAATAAAAGCCGACGCCGCCGCGGATGACAGTATCCGGACCGAAGGGGCGCCAGGCGAATCCGAACCGGGGCGCGAAGTTGTTCCAGTCGGTCTGAATCAGCTTATTCGGGAACCCCGCCTCGGAAGCTTCTTTCACGTCGACGTAGGTGGTTGGAATGAGCGGGCTGACCGCATTTTTGGCGCCGTTTGGAACCACGATCGACCCGGTTGCGATGTCGAAGACGGCCATCTGTTTGTTCTTCTCGGTGAACGGGTGGTAGATGTAACAGAGGACGCCGAGGTTGAGGGTCAAGGTGCGAGTGACCTTCCACTGGTCGGTCACATAAAAGGACGTGGTCCAGCGCCAGTTGTTCCGGCCGATTGCGGGGAAGTCGCGGTCCACGGTCGTCGGGATCCCAAGCAGGAAGTCGGCGTAGGGATGCCCAGTGAAGCGGCTGGAGAACTCCGACTGGCCGAAGAGCGCATCACCCTGGCTGAGGTCGACGGTCTGCGATCGATCCATGTAAGTTCCGAATTTGAACGCATGGTTGCCGCGATACCAGTTGAAGTTGTCCGTAAAGTTGTGGACGCGGTGCCGGCCGCAGGGACCGCATGTGTTTCCGACCTGGATCTCGGTGATCCCGAGGCCGCTGAAGCGGACGCGGTGGATGCCGCCGACGTCGGGCAGGTCGGGCGCAAGCCCCTGCAATCCCAACTCCTTAACCACAGCCAGTCCGGAGATGGCGGCCTCGCGGGGAAAATCCTGGCGAGTGAAGCCATAGCGGAATTCGTTCATCATCGTGGGCGAGAAAGTGTGGGTGTACGATACCGTCGCCGAATCCATGTCGCGCCGCCGCCGATAGGTCTCCTGGATGCTGGGCACGGCGGTGTCATAGTCTTCCAAGTTCCAACGCACGGCGGTCCAGCGGCCGAAGACGAGGTCGCGGTCGGACAAGCGGTGGTCAATGCGGGTGGTGATCGTAGGGTTCTTCTGCCTGGTCCGGAAGCGCTGCTCGCGGAAGTTGTTCGGAGCGAAGACAGCAGTGTCGCCGTAATTCGGCAGGGCAAACAACCGCTCCTGAATCTGCCGTGTCACGGGGTTGATTCGGGAGTCGGGAATGAGGTTTCCGGGGAAAGGCGTATTGTTGTTGAACGGGTCTTTGATGGGTTTTTCGGCCGAGAAATCGCCGCGTCGCCAAGGCTCGATAGGAACCGTGTTGTTGAGGTTGGTGACACTTGGGCTGCCGAAGCCGCCCTCATAAGTGAAGAAGAAGAAGGACTTGTTCCGGCCATCGAAGAGCTTGGGCAGGTAAATCGGCCCGCCGGCCGACGCTGTAAAGATGTGATCGCGAGAGCTGGACCGGGCGCGATTGAAGGGATTACGGGCGCGGAAGGCGGGGGTGGAGTAGTAGTCGGACAGGGCGCCGTGGAATTCGTTGGTGCCGGCGCGGCTGATGAGGTTGACTTGGCCCATGGTGGCCTGGTCGGCGGTTCCCAAGCCGGCGTCGATGCGCAACTCTTGCAAGCTTTCAGTCTTGTCCATCAACGGTCCGATCGCGGTGCCGCCCCACGCGTCATTGATCGGCGCTCCATCCATCGTGGCAACCGATTGGTTGCGCCGGCTACCGCCGATAGAGATATGCCAGTTGCTGGTGCGGTCCACCTGGGGGGTCATCGTGTAGTAATCCCAGGCGCGCCGTAAGGTGAGCGGCAGTTCTCGGAGCACGATACGGTCCTTGGTGTCGGCGACCGCCGCCGTCTCGGTCTCGATGAGGCTGACGCCGGCGGTGACCTCGACCACTTGCTCGACCGCGCCGATTTCCAATGTGACATCGATCCGCCGCGTGTCGCGGACCTTTAGCACGATATCGTCTGCGACGAACTCCTTAAAACCGGGGGCAGTGGCCGTCAGGCGGAAGGTACCTTCGCGCAGGTTGGCGACGGTGTACTGCCCGGCGGCGTTGGTCTTGGTCTCGAAGACATAACCCGTGTCGAGGTGGGTGATGCGAATGTTGGCCGCGGGAACAACGGCTCCACCGGGGTCCGTGACGGTGCCGGTAATGGTGGCAAACGTTGTGGTCTGGGCACTTGCCGAAGCGACCAGACAGCAACACACGGTAACAGCGATCTGGAGAAAAGCTGCAATTCTCACGTGACCTCCTGAAGGCATCTCGATTCCTTTCGCCAAAAGCTAGCATGAGCCGACCTGGACAGTCAACCGGAGATTTCCATTTTTTCGCGGCCCGCAGTGCGCGGGGCTGCTGCTGGGGCGCAAGGATCTGCTGCAGGCGGCGTGGCTGCACAGCGCGCCGCACCACGCCTTCG
>FWPU01005131.1_pt1 | contig 14449 bp, 13 predicted proteins | sample 2228361 | NCBI WGS metagenome assembly FWPU01 (sample SAMEA103939777, study PRJEB20133) | metagenome
GCCGTCGCCTCGACATTCACCCCGCTCAGGTCGCCGTCACGGGACACATCGGTATAAAGCGCGTGGATCACGCCCAGTTGCGCGAAGCGTGCGCCCAGCTCTGCCGGCGTCCACGCGCTGATCTGCTGCCAGCCGTGCGTCGCCACGCGCTCACCGCGCGCATCAAGCGCCACGGCTACCGCCTCCGCCCCGAAGCGTCGGACGGCTTCGCCTGCCATGTCCGGCTGTTGCACGGCCAGCGTTCCCAGGATGACACGCGCCGCGCCCGCCTCCAGCGCCAGCGCCGCGTCGTCCAGCGAGCGCAACCCACCCCCGAACTGCACCGGCAACCCCACCGCCGCAATCGCCCGCAACGCATCGAGCGCCAGCGTCGCCTCGCCGAGCGCGCCGTCCAGGTTGATCACGTGCAGCCAGGTCGCGCCCGCCGCCCGCCAGCGTTCCGCCACGGCGACCGGATCATCGCCGTGCACCGTCTCCTGGGCCGGATCGCCGTGTTTCAGGCGTACCACGCGCCCGCGCCGCAGATCAATGGCCGGATACACGATCATGCTCACAGCTCCACGAAATTCTTGAGGATGCGCAGCCCCACTGCCTGACTCTTCTCCGGGTGCGGCTGAATGCCGAACAGATTGCCGCGCCCCACCACCGCAGCGTACTCGAGGCCGTAGTCGGTCGTCGCCAGCACGTCGTCCGGGTCGCCCGCCTCCACATAGTACGAATGGACGAAATAGGCATAGGCTCCGTCCTCGATGCCAGCCAGCAGCGGGTGAGCGCGCCGGAGGTGCAATTGGTTCCAGCCGATGTGCGGCACTTTGGGGCCATTGGCGGGGAAGCGCGTCACCCGGCCCGGCAACAACCCCAACCCGCGATGCAGGCCCATCTCGTCGCTGGTCTCGAACAGGTACTGCATCCCCAGACAGATACCGATCAGCGGCACGCCCGCCACGACTGCCTCTTTGAGCGGCTCCTCGAAGCCCGCTGCGCGCAGCGCCGCCATCCCCGCGCCGAATGCGCCCACGCCCGGCAGCACGATCTTGTCCGCGCGATCGAGGCCCTCCGGTGTAGATAGGGTGATCACCTCTGCGCCCAGGTGCACTAGCGCATTGCGCACGCTGCGTAGATTGCCCGCACCGTAGTCAATAATCGCGATCATGAGGGCATCTCCTGGGTCGCCAGCAGACGATCCGCCAGCGTCACAAAATCTCGCTCTGTCCAGATCGTCTCACTGCGTGGCGGCCAGGCTCCGCGCAAGGCCGTTCGCCAGCGTTCCGGAATGGCCGACAGCCCATAAGCGGCCCCCGCCAGCGCCCCGACAACCGTTCCCGCCGAATCCGCGTCGCCTCCCAGGTTGACCACCTGCACCACCGCTTCTTCGAAGGAGTCCGTGTTCAGCAGGCCCCACAGGGCACTTTCCAGCGTATGATGCACCCAGCCGGAATTGCGCAGCCGCTCGCGCCGACGGCTCTCGGCCAGCTCAACCGTATCGCGCAGGTCATCGGACAGGGGAACGGTCGTCCGCGCCTCGTCGAAGGCCTCTGTGGGCGTTGCACCGCGCAGCAAGGCGGCGATCATGGTATTGGCAAAGACACAGGCGGCCAGGCAGTCTATGTGCACGTGCGTCACGCGGCTTTGCAGCACGCTGTCGCGGCGGAGCGCCTCCGGCTCTGACCAGCAGGCCAGCGCGACCGGCCAGCAGCGCATCAGCGAGCCGTTGGCCGCAGAAGCCCGGTTCTCCTCCTGAACCGCCTCCGCTGCCACGTCCCAGGGATCGCCGCTTCTCAGTCGCCACAGCACGCGGGAAGTATGCACACCGATGTCGGACGGGCGGGTATCCGCCCAGGCGATAAAGCGCCGCGCCAGGTCGGCGGGGTCGAGCGGGCGATGCGCCAGCAGGCTTTCGGCCAGGGCCAGAGCCATTTCGGTGTCGTCGGTGAAGCTGCCCGCGGGCAGCCGCCCCCTGACCATATCGCGCACCAGGTCGTCGAGCGGGCGGGGCGGCTTGGCTTCCAGCGGCATCCCCAGCGCGTCGCCGATGGCCGCGCCGACGGCGCAGCCGCGCGCCCGGTCGAGCAAGACAGGATCGAGAACAGGCTGTGTGTTCATCCGGTCAGCGTTCCTTTCGTACTGGGCACGTCGCCCCGGCGCGGATCGAGCGCAACGGCAGCCCGCAGCGCGCGCCCCAACGCCTTGAACAGCGCCTCGGCTTTGTGATGATCGTCGCGGCCATAGAGCACGGCGGCGTGCAGATTCATCCGCGCGTTGAAGGCGATGGATTCGAGCACGTGCGCCACCAGCGACGCCGGCATCTGCCCGATCAATGGCGCGCTGAAGTCCGCCTGAATGACAGCATAGGGGCGCCCGCTGAGGTCTACGACCACACGGGCCAGCGCCTCGTCCATCGGCACATAGGCATGGCCCATGCGGGCAATGCCCACCCGGTCGCCAAGCGCTTCGTCCAGCGCGCGCCCCAGGCAGATAGCCACGTCCTCGACTGTGTGATGCGCGTCAATGTGCAGGTCGCCGGTGGCCTGTACTGTCAGGTCGAACAGGCCATGATGGGCGATATGATGCAGCAGGTGATCGAAGAAACCGACTCCGGTGTCAATCTGCGCCGCGCCTGTCCCATCGAGGGTCAGGGTCAGCGCGATCTGCGTCTCGTTCGTCTGGCGGGTGATGGTGGCAATGCGTTCGGTCATCAGGTACTCTGTCCTTTTGCCGTAGGGGTATGTCTCTGCTGCACCTCCAGTTTACCTCACCCCTGGCCTCGCTGCGCTCGGCTGGCCCCTTCTCTATGCATGGAGGGGACTTCGAGGCGCGTCAGCGCCGAGACGGGGGTGAGGTAAACTCTCAGATGTCCGAAGTCTCGGAGACTCCGGAGGTTTTTCCGATCTCGCGTAGCGCAGCGAGCAGCGCGTCGGTCTGCGCGGGCGTGCCGGCGCTGATGCGCACGTGGTCGCGCAGGCGCGGCGTGCTGTAATAGCGAATGAGGATGCCGTACTCTTCCGCCAGCCGCCGCCGCAACTCCGCCGCGTCTCTCCCCGTGACCCGGCACAGCACGAAGTTGCTGCGGCTGGGGTAAGGGTGCAGGTAGGGGATGGTCGCCAGTTCGCGCTCCAGGCGCTCGCGCTCGGCGATCAGCCGCTCGACGTTCGCCCGCAGAGTGGGCAGGTCGGCCAGCGAAGCCCGCGCCGCCGCATCTGCGGCCACGTTCACATTATACGGCTGCTTGATTTTCCACAGGTGCGCGATGATCTCGCGCGGGAAGATGCCGTAGCCGATACGCAACCCGGCCAGCCCGGCCCACTTGCTGAACGTGCGCAACACGATCAGGTTGGGCGTCTCCGGCACGCGGCAGGCCAGGCTCTCCGCCCGGCTGAACTCGATGTACGCTTCGTCCAGCACCACCACCAGCGGCAGATCGAGCAGGCGCTCGACCGTCTGCGGCGGGATCAGACTCCCGTCGGGGTTGTTGGGCGAGCACAGAAACAGCAGCTTGGTCCCCGTCTCACGCGCCGCCGCTTCGATTCCCTCCACGTCGAGCGAGAAGTCGGCGCGGCGGGGCACGTCCACCACGCGGGCGAAGGCCAGCGGCGCGTCGAAAGCGTACATGCTGAAGGTCGGCGGCGCGTTGATCACCGTGTCGCCTGGCTCGATGAACAGTTGCAGGATCAGCGCGATCAACTCGTCCGCGCCCGCCCCGGCCAGGATATGATCGGCGCTCACGCCCACATAGTCGCTCAGCAGGGCACGCAGTGCGCGCGCCTCCGGGTCGGGGTAGATGTATGTTGTGTTCAGCGCGGCCAGCGCCTGCCGCGCGCGCGGCGACGGGCCATAGGGGTTCTCGTTGGCGTCGAGTTTGATCAGCCGCTCCGCCGGAATGCCCAGTTGCGCCGCGAACACTTCCAGCGACGCCGTCGGTGAATACGGCTGCATGGCGGCGATGTCAGCGCGGACGCGCACCTTGTTCATTACGCGAGAAGGCAAAATGTCAGTCATGTTGACTCATCCTGTTCGGCGAAGACGCCGATTCCCTGCCTGTCCATGGATGGAACTACGCATCACCCACAAATCCCCCTCGCCCCCATGATTGCCTCTCCCAACGCTGGCCAAGGGCGGACAGCCATTGAGAGCATCTCGAACACTTAACTTTACCTCACCCCCGCTTGGCGCTCACGCGCCTCGCTGCCCCCTCTCCGCGTCGGAGAGGGGGCGAGCCGAGCAAAGCGAGGCTGGGGGTGAGGTAAACTGGAGCGAGCCAATCTTTACGCTTGCTCTAGCTCTGTCCGCCCCTAAACCCAACGCTGTGGGCGAGGGGACTTGCTTTCTTTCGCCCAGGTGCTCCTCTTCGCCCGCAGCGCGGGAAAAGGGGATGGGGGTTGAGAGCTACCACCTCTGCCAGACACGGGGCGAGGGTAAACGTAAAGGGCTCCCTACCGCCCGATACGCGCTTCGGCGGCGGCGGCGTGCGCGGTGAGCGCTTCGGCGCGGGCCAGCACCGCCGCAACTTCGCTCAACTCGGACGCGGCGCGCCTTTCTAGCCCCACCAGGCTGGTGATCTTGACGAAATCCAGCACATTGAGCGGCGAGGCAAAACGGGCCGTGCCTCCTGTGGGCATGACGTGCGATGGCCCAGCCACATAGTCGCCCAGCACCTCGAACGACGTTTCGCCCAGGAAGACACCGCCCGCATTGCGCACCTGCCCCACCCAGTCCCAGGGATTGGCGACCAGCAAGCACAGGTGCTCGGCGGCATAGTCATTGGCCACTTCAAATGCCTGCTCCAGATCGCGCACGATCACCGCGCCGCTGCGACTGCTCAGCGACTGCGCGATGATCTCTGCCCGGCTGAGCACCGCCGCGCGTCGCTCGACCTCCGCCGCCACGCGCTCGGCCAGGGCGCGGCTGGGCGTGACCAGGATGGCCGAGGCCAGCACGTCGTGTTCGGCCTGCGCCAGCAGATCGGCAGCGGCCAGGGCGGGGTCGGCGCTGTCATCGGCGATGACCATCGTCTCGGTCGGCCCTGGCAGCCCGTCAATGCCCACGTCGCCATACACTTGCTGCTTGGCCAGCGTGACGAACAGGTTGCCCGGCCCGACGATCTTGGCCACCCGCGGCACGCTCTGAGTGCCATAGGCCAGTGCGGCGATGGCCTGCGCCCCGCCCACGCGCACCACCTTCGTCAGCCCACAAACTGCCGCCGCCGCCAGAATCACCGGCGGCACTGCGCCCGTGCCGCGACCGGGCGGCGTGGTGACGACGATCTCGCGCACGCCCGCTACCTGCGCGGGGATGGCGCTCATTAACAGCGACGAGGGCAGCGGAGCCGTCCCGCCTGCCACATACACACCCACCGAGTCCACCGGACGGACGAGCTGCCCCAGCGATCCCTCGCGCGTGGCGTCAATCCAGCCAGTGACAGGCTGCTTCTCGTGGAAGCGGCGGATGCGCTCGGCAGCATAGCGCAGCGCGTCAGCGACTTCGAGGGGGATGGCGTCGAGCGCTGCGGCGATCTCGTCCTCTGGCACAGCCAGGGTGTCGAGCGTTGCCCCATCAATACGCGCGTTCCAGTCGAACAGGGCGGCGTCGCCGCGCTCGCGCACGCTGCGGATGATACGGCGCACCGCCTCGTCGGGTGTGACCGGCTCGCCGAACAGCCGTGCCAGGCTGTCGCTGAGCCAGTCGGGAACGGTATAGTCACGTAGCGAATCGCGACGCAGGATAGTCGCGCGGGCTTCGTTCAGATCGTCGTAGATGGGTAGCGTGCTCATAGCGATGTATCCTCTCCGTTCAAGGTTTCAAGGGCAGACAATGATGGAGAAAACATAATGATCGGCGCGGCTGGTTTACCTCACCCCCAGCCTCGCTTCGCTCGGCAGTCCCCTCTCCATTCGGATGGAGAGGGGGCAACGAGGCGCGTCAGCGCCGGGTGGGGGTGGGGTAAAGTTAAGAGCAACCTCCTGTTCCAGATTCTCTCAATGCCTGTCCGCCCTTGAACGGTTCAAGGTAGCGAGCAGGCGCAGATACCGTTCGGGCGCTTCCTCGAAAATGTACGTCACCGGCGTGACAACCACACCGCTGCCGCCAATGGCGCGAATCTGGCGGATGACTTCATAGAGCCTGTGCGCATGGGCCACGATGTTGATCGCCCACCACTGACCGCTCTCCTGGCGTGTGATCATGGGGGCGATGGTCGGCCCCTGCAGCCCGCCCAGGTCGGGCTGACCGAAGATGCGCGCCGCCACATCCTCCATCGAGTTGCCGCGCATGTTGGCGAAGATCATGTACTGCCCCCGCGCGCGCAGGTGCGCCTCGATGAACTCCAGCATCTGCCGGGTGGCCGCCAGCACAGCGGGACGCTCCTTCAGGGCAGCCCGGTTGCCGATCAAAATCGCCTGCGAGGTGACGATGGTGCCGTCGTCGAGGGCGCGCAGGCGATTCTCGTGCAGGGTTGTGCCCGTGCTGGTGATGTCGGCGATGAAGTCCGCGTAGCCCACAATCGGCGCGGACTCCAGCGCCCCGTCGGCGCTGACGATGCGCACGTTGGTCACGCCGCGATCGGCCAGAAAGCGGCTGACGCTCTGCAGATACTTGGTGGCCACGCGCAACTCCCGGCCCGCGCTACGCCGGGCCAGGTCGGCGACTGTGCGCACATCGGCCCACTCCTCCGGCACAGCCAATACCAACCGACACTCTCCGAAGCCGAGCGCCTCGTGCACGACAACCACGTCCTGCGCCCCCTCGCCGAACGCCTCGAAGAGCGTATCGTAGCCGGTGATGCCCAGGTCCACATCGCCTGCCGCCACGCTCAGGGGGATATCGCGGGCACGCTGGAACAGCACCAGCACTTCCGGCAGCGCGGGCAACGTTGCGGTGTACTGGCGCGGGTTAGGCTTGTGGACACGCAGACCACACTCGGCCAGGAAGTCGAGCGTTTCGCCTTCCATACGGCCTTTGCTGGGCAGTGCCAGCCGAATCTGTTCTCGCATAGCGCCCCTTTCTCTCGCACAAACAAAAACGCCCCCGGCGGACCGGAGGGCGTTTGCTGATTCTGATTCGGTCTGTCACACGTCTTCAGACACGCAGCACCCTATCACCGGACCGTCGGGCAGACGGGCAGCTATGATGATGGTGCGCGTGAACGTGAAGCGTGTTCGTCAACATGGTCAAGAATATAGCGCCCTGAGCGGCACTTGTCAAAAGTCGGATTAGCCCAGGGTGCCTTCGGATTCAGGGACAGCATTCACCTCAGAGACGCCGGGGGCGCAGAGGAAAACAAATGAGTGTCTCTGTGACCTCTGCGCCTCCGAGGTTCAAGACTTCTGCCCCAAAACGCGAAATATATCCTGCCTCACTCGCCCAAGGGCACACACCCCGAAACCCACAGCGGCGGCCATTCGGAATGCGGCATCCCGTAGTAGTCTTCGATGATGCGGCGCACGATCGGGGCGGCCACTTCCGAGCCTTCGCAGGAGTTCTCGACCGTCACCACGACGGCAATTTCCGGCTCTTGCTGCGGGGCAAAGGCCACGAACCACGCCTGCGGTTTGGTCGTTGCGCCGCCGGTCTGCGCCGTGCCTGTCTTGCCGCAGACGATCACCTCGGTGCCCTGGAATTTGTACCATTCCTCGAAGATGTAACGCGCCGTGCCGTTGGGGTCGAGCGTCACGTCGCACATGCCCTTGCGGATCAACTCGAACACTTCCGGAGCGAAATCAAGCTCGGATAGCACCGTCGGCTCGGCTACATAGACCGGCTCCTCGCCCACGAGCTGCACCTTGCTGACAAAGAGCGGCTTGAGCAGTTTGCCCCCATTGGCGATCGCCGCGACCATGCGCGTCATTTGCAGCGGCGTGACCTGGATCGGCCCCTGCCCGATGACCAGGTTGAGCATGTCGGAGATGCTCCATCGCCGCGCTTCCAGGCGGAAGAGCAGTTCTTCGCTGGGAATCTGCCCCGTTTCTTCGGGGAGCACGTCCTGTCCCGTGGGCACGCCCAGCCCCATCTTATAGGCGTATTCGGTGAGTATTTGCGGATTTCGGTCGAAGAGGTTGACGCCCAGTTGCCAGTAGTAGGTGTTGCAGGAATAGGTGAGCGCGTGCGAGAAGTCCACATAGCCATGACCGGTCGGCAGCCAGTCGGTGCGGTAGGGCAGGCCATCGCCGTATTCCTGGCCATACCATCTGCCTGTGCAGGTGTAGCCGGTGCTGGCCGTGTAGACACCGCTATCCAGCCCCGCCGCCGTCGAGACGATCTTGAACGAGGATCCCGGCGGATACTTGCCCAGCGTCACGCGGTTGAGCAAGGGCGTGCGCCAGCTTATTTCCAGATCGCTAATCCGTTGCGCCCGATCCTGGAGCAGCGAGTCCGGATTGAACAGGCTGGGATCGAACCAGGGATAGCTCACTGCGGCCAGCACTTCGCCGGTCTTGATATCCATCACCACGGCGGCCCCGCCCGGTGAGGTTGGCCCCCAGGTGCCCGACGCATAGTTGTAGGCTTCGATGAAAGCGTTCTGCACGGCAGCCTGCAGGTCGCGGTCAATGGTCAGGTAGACGCTCTGTCCCGGCTCTGCTGGAGCCTCAGCGATCTGACGCAGCGTCACGCCTTCCGGCGAGAGAATCACCAGTTTGCCGCCCGGCTTGCCCGCCAGATAGCTTTCGAAGGCTTTCTCGACGCCCGTCTGACCGATCAGCGCGTCGCGCGGGTAGCCCTTGCGCTCGTATTCGGCCAGTTGCTCCGGCTGAATCTGTCCTATATACCCGACAATATGAGGGGCCAGTTCGCCGAAGTAGCGGCGCGTGTTGCGGATGGTGGTGTCGTAGGGGTCGTCGCCCACGTCGCAGTATTGACGCAGATTGGCTTCTTCGACCTGATACGTTTCCGGGTCTATCTCAGCCACCAGGAAGCGCGTCTCCGGCAGGTACTGGGCGAAGGTGCGCTGCAACGAAGCCACTTCGCGCCGCAGCACGCGCGACAACAGAATGATGCATTCATCCACGTTGGCCATGTCCTGCTGCACCAGGTATAGGCCGATGGCGCGCCCGTTCTGGTCGGCCAACACTTTGCCGTTGCGGTCGTAAATGTTGCCGCGGCTGGGCAGGGTCTGCTGGCGGATCAGGCGCGCACCTTCCGCCAGGCCGTCGAAAATATCCATACGCGACCAGGCCACGCGCCAGCCTTCGGGCGTTTCGATCAGGCGCAGGGTGCGCCCCAGGTCTTCGATCACGCCGAACAATTCCGTGTGGAAGCGCACATCGTATTGCAGAGCCGCCGTCGTGCCCTGGCGCAGCGAACTGATGATGCTCGTCTCCAGTGAGGTCAGCGTCAGTTGCACCGCGGTCTCCTGATAGTCCTGGACGAAGGCTTCTTCGCCATAGACCTCGCGGCTGTTGGGGCTGATCAGCGTATACATGGCGGCGTAGTCGCCGTCCGCCCAGGCTTTCAGGAAGGTCTGCGCCACCTGTTCGGCCTGTTCCAGGGTGAGCTGCGGGGTGGGATTCGGCCCGCCAGCGCTACCCAGTGAACCAGTGTCCAGTCCACCGCACGCGCTTAGCAGCAAGATCATCACCAGCGCCAGCAGGAAGAACATATTTCTGGCAGGTACGGGATGTCGCATGGCCAGTTCCTCAAAATAAACGAGAGGCAAAGCCTCGCACCAACACCTGGCTCTACCCCCCATGTTTACAGTTGCTCCTGGTGTCGCGCAGTGATTATAGCGCTCCCTGTCTACCCCGCCTAATCTCGCGATCTCCCTCGGCTTCCTCCGCCAGAATGGCGTCGGTTACGTCGCAGGTGTAGGCGAAAAATGTCTGACACGCGGCAGGGACGCCGGCGGGCACAGCCAATCCCAGCCGTCGCAGCGCCCGCAGCAAATGGCACAGCGGCAGCCCCACCACGTTGGCAAAGCAACCGCTGGTCAGGACAGCGGGCCGGAAGCCAGCGTTCTGAATGGCATAGCCCCCAGCCTTGTCAAAGGGATCGCCGCTGGCAATGTAGGCAGCGATCTCAGCGTCGGTATAGGCGCGCATGGGCACGTCGGTCACGGCGATCTCAGAGACTTCTCGACCGGTCGGCACATGGATCAGCGTCAGCGCTGTGTATACCTGATGGGTGCGCCCGCGCAGACGGTGCAGCATGGCCCAGGCTTCGGCGGCGTCGGCGGGCTTGCCCAGGATCGCCTCCCCATCGGCCACCGTGGTATCCGCTGCCAACACCAGATCATGACCGGCAGCCAGGGGCAGCGCCGCGCGGGCTTTTGCCTGGCTGAGGCGGACGGTGTAGTCGCGCGCCGGTTCGCTTGGCAAAGGCGTCTCGTCAATATTGACGGCGACCGGCACAAACGACAACCCCGTCAGGCTCAACAATTCGCGCCGACGGGGCGAACCAGAGGCGAGCAGGATGAGCGGTGCAAGGGTCATAGGGAGTCAACTCGCGTATACGCCGGGCCACAACGTGCGGCTAGCGATTCTCGAACAGCAACCCGAAGCCGCGCCGGGTGATGATGTATTCGTGTTCCGGGTCTACTTCCTGCAGCCGACGCCGCAAACGACTGACCAGCGCATCAATAGTCTGATCGCTCACGTCGGTGCCCGGCCCCCACACCGCCGCCACGATCTCGTCGCGCTCGACGATGCGCCCGGCATTGGCAACCAGCAGAGTCAACAGCGCGAACTGATTGGGGCTGAGCGGCGGATAGAGCAGCCTGCCACCGACAGTCACACGGGCCGCGGCCTCGTCTATCTCCAGGCCGGGACGGGGTAGCTGCACGGGCGAAATTTGCGCGGTCGTAGCCGGATCGTCGAAGACCCACAGGCAGACCTTGCCGAGCGAGACTTCGTCCCCAGCACGCAGGCGATATCGTTCGCCGGAAACCAACCGCCGCCCGTTGACAAAGGTACCGTTGGTGCTGTCCAGGTCTTCCAGGTAGACGCTTTGCTGCTCGCTGGTAAAGCGGGCATGTTGACGCGAGATAGCCGAATAGTCCAGCACATAGTCGCAATCGCGCGCGCGCCCAACCATGAAAGGAAACCTGATCAGTTCCACCGCCTGACCCTGGTGAGTGCCTTCTTTGATCAGGAAACGCGGGATCGCTGGCATGATTTCTCCACCCGTCTATAGCCTGCCGAAACTTTATACCACGCCGGCGTCCTCATCGTCCAGCAATGGCAAGACGACATCGGCCTGCGACTCCTGCAACCCCAGGCGACGCTCGAAATCCGCCAGGGCCGTCTGGAGCGCCTGGAGACGCAGGCTGCTGGTCACGTCGCCGCGCGTGCGTTCCAACACGGCGCGCAGCGCGTCCACCCGCCGCCGCAAGCCGCCGGTGATCGAGTCGTGAAAATCCAGGCCGATCAACAGGCCGTAGATGGTATCCATGGCGTTCAACAGCCGCTCGGCTTCCTGCGAATGCCCGTCCCGCAGGATGTCGAGAATCTGGCGGCGCAGCTCGCTGGCCGCCTCGCACAGACCGTTGAGGTAAGTCGCCAGCTCGACGGCCAGCGATTCCGGCGTAGGCAGGGTTTCGCCGCGCACCAGGGCGTAGATGAGCCAGGCTTCGACGTACTCTTTGAGCGCGTCCTGGGTATAGCCGCTGTGATACAGGTCGGGATAGGCGGACACGACGGCGCACATTGCTTCGGCGGCGGCACGGGCCTGCGCCAGGCGCGCCCCAGCCAGTTCCCAGTCGTGCCGGTGCACGGCGCGGATGGCGTTGGCGCAGTGCTGGATCAGCCCGCGCGACTGATTGATGGCAGCGTCGCGAGCGGCGTTCTTGGCCTCGAACTGCTGGCGAATCGCTTCGACAATGGCGTCGAGCTTCTCCAGATCACTCATCCTCTGGCTCCTGGCTGTCGTCCGGCGGGCGGATCGTGCTGAAGAGCTGATCGGCCAGCGACTGCGGGCGCGGTGGCAACTGAATCTCGCCATACTGCGTCTCGTAGCGCTCCAGGTTCTCCTGCAGGGCATTGAGCAGCATTTTGGCGTTGGTGGGCGTCAACACCAGGCGCACGCGCACCCGCGCCTTGGGCACGTTGGGCAAGATTTGCGCAAAGTCCAGGAAGACTTCCCAGGGCGAATGGGTGATGATGGCGAAATTGGCATAGGTCGCGGGCAGGTCGGCGGGAATCTCCAGGTTGAGCCGCCGGACCACAGGTTGAGATGGTTCGGTCATAGCCCCTCCTCATGTGGGCTGAGAAACAGTTGCTGAGGGCGCTCCGCCGTCAGCCTGCCGGAAATGCGCTAGAACGGCAGGTCTTCGGCATCGGCGGCGGGATACTCGGCAGCAGCGCCTTCTTCGCCCTCACCGCGCCGCCCCAAGAACTTGATGTCACGCGCGGTGATCTCCAGTGAAGCGCGGGGTTGCCCATCCTGCCCCATATAGGCCGAGGCGTCCACCTCGCCTGCGACCATGATTTGCATCCCCTTGCGCACGTACTGATTGGCCGTCTCGGCCAGATTACGCCACGCCGAGACCTTGAACCACGTTGTTTTCTCACGCTGCTCGTTGGTCTGCCGGTCGTTCCAGCGCCGCGTCACGGCCACCGAGAAGTCACACACTGCCACACCGGACGGTGTATAGCGCAATTCCGGGTCGCGCCCGACGTTGCCAATGATAATCGTATACTGATAGCCCGCCATATTTGCCTCCCGCTTCACGAGTGCCTATGGGCCAGAGTCAGATGCAACAGATTATAGCACGAATAGAACATTCGTTCCATTTCTCATGGGCCGCGCCGTGCTTCGAGCTGTGCACTGAGCAGTCGTGCCACCACCTGCGCATCGGCCTTGCCGCGCATTTCGCGCATCACCTGGCCGATCAGAAACTTGAGCAACTTCTCTTCGCCCGCCAGATAGCGCGCAACTTCGGCAGGGTTGGCGTCCAGCACGCGGACGACGACTTCGCCCAGCACGATCTCGTCGCTAACCTGCGCCAGTCCCTGCGCCTCGACCAGTGCCCGCGGATCGCCCCCCTGTTGATAGAGTGTTTCCAACAGTTGACGGGCGACGCTGTGATTGATCGTGCCCTGTTGCACCAGCGTAACCAGCGCGGCCAGGGCCGCTGGCGTCAGCTTGATCGTGCCGATGTCCTCGCGGTCGCGGCCCTCGGCGTTCATCTGGCGGAATACCTCGCCGGTAATGTAGTTGGCGACCTGCTTGGGATCGCCGCCCGCTTTCACCGCTGCCTCGAAGTAGTCGGCGACGGCCTGCTCGGCCACCAGCACCGACGCATCGTAGCGGCTCAGCCCGTAATCGCGCATGAAGCGATCGCGTTTGGCGTCGGGGAGTTCGGGGAGGGCGGCGCGCGCTTCCTCGACCCATTCGGCGCTGATCTCCAGCACCGGCAAGTCGGGTTCGGGGAAGTACCGGTAGTCGTCCGCCGATTCCTTGACGCGCTGTACTACGGTGACCTGCCGCACTTCGTCCCAGCCCAGCGTCGCCTGTTTTACCGCGTCGCCGCTTTCCCACAGGGCGATCTGCCGCTCGATCTCATAGGCGCAAGCGCGGGCCAGGCTGCGAATGCTGTTCAGGTTCTTGATCTCGGTGCGCGTGCGGAACTCGTCCGAGCCAACCGGACGCACGCTGATGTTCGGCTCCATGCGCAACACGCCCTTGCTCATGTCGCCACTGTTGACACCCAGATAGCGCAGGATGGCGCGCAGCTTACGGGCGTAAGCCTCGGCCTCCTCGGCGCTGCGAATGTCCGCCTCTGAGACGATCTCCAGCAACGGGACGCCTGCCCGGTTGAGGTCAACCAGGCTGGAGCCGTTCACATGGGTGAGTTTCCCTGTATCTTCTTCCAGATGCACGCGGCGGATGCGCACACGCTTGGTGCGGCCATCAGGTAGATCGATCTCCAGCCAGCCCTGAATCGCCAGCGGATAGTCATACTGGCTGATCTGATAGCCCTTGGGCAGGTCTGGATAGAAATAGCTCTTGCGGGCGAACTGATTGAAGGGTGGAATGGTGCAGTTGAGCGCCAGCCCCACGCGCAACCCCAGTTCTACCGCTCGCTGGTTGATCACCGGTAGTACGCCGGGCATTCCCAGACAGACGGGACAGACCACGGTGTTGGGTGCGGCGGAGGTGCTGTCCACCACAGCGCAGCCGCAAAACATCTTGGAGGCGGTTTGCAATTCCGCGTGAACTTCCAGGCCGATCACAGCTTCGTAGGCAGTCATGCGCTCTCTCACCGGTGCGATGCGCCAGAATGTGAACGCCTAGAGCATAGCGCACAGTGCGCCTGCCTGCCAGCGTCGAGGTGCGAGCCAGGGCGATGATATCAAACGCGCTCGCCGCTTTACCTCACCCCCAACCTAGAGCGTGTTATGCACTTTTCCCCTCATCCCCCGGCCCCTTCTCCCTCGCGGGTTCAAGGGCGAACAGAGCTAGAGCAAGCGTAGAGGTTGGCTCGCTCCAGTTTACCTCACCCCCAGCCTCGCTACGCTCGGCT
>FWPU01004948.1_pt1 | contig 14446 bp, 12 predicted proteins | sample 2228361 | NCBI WGS metagenome assembly FWPU01 (sample SAMEA103939777, study PRJEB20133) | metagenome
GCCGGAGCTGGCCGACGACGCCACCCGCTCCTTCCGCACCGGCGTGCTACACGCCGTCCGCAACCCGCCCACCATTGCCGACGGCACGCGCACATCCTCGCTCGGCGCGCTGACCTTCCCCCTCGTCCTCGAATACGTGGACGACATGCAGACCGTGAGCGAGGAGGCGATCAAAGAGGCGGTGCGCTTCCTGTTCTACCGCGCCAAGCTGGTTGTCGAGCCGTCGGGCGCACTGGGCGTGGCGGCGCTGCTTTCCGGTGCGGTGCGCGCCTCCGGGCGGGTAGGTGTTATCCTGAGCGGCGGCAACGTGGATGGCCCGGCCATGGCGGCCATCCTCGCCCCCGGCTGCCCGGTCTGAGGGGGTACATCCCTCCCTTGTCATTCACAAAAATTTTATACATTTTATGATTAATTCATAAATTGGACTAAAATGGTAGGGTATTACCCGATTGATACCGAGCTGTGACAGGTGTATCGTGAAGGCAGTCACAGACTCAAACGATTTATCCTTTTCATTATGTTCTGGGAGGTCATCATGTTCGCGCGCCTGTTCCGTCCGCGCAACGTTGCGCTTCTTCTCCTGGTTCTCGTCATCGCCGCCGTCGTCTCCGCCTTCGCCTCGTCGATTACGGTCGGCCCGGCGGGCGTGACGGCTGCTGAGGGCAGCGCCACGATGGACAATTACACGGTCAGCTCCGTTGAGTACGCGATCGACGCCGCCGCAGCGACGGTGTACATCGACTCAGTCACGCTGACCTTCGCCGCCGGTGGCCCTACCTCAGGCACGGTAGAAGTCCAGTTCACCGACGGTGGCACGTCGTATGCGTGCGACAACGGTGGGTCCGGGCTGGTCTGGACGTGCAGCCTGCCCGCCGACACGGTTGTCGTCTCGACCACCACCATGCTGCGCGTGATCGCGGGTGACGCGACGCTGACCATCACCCCGTAGCACGTGAGGATGGGGTTTTCTTCTGGCTGGGGGCATTAAGCTGGGGGGTGCAGACGCGGCGGGCGGATGCACCCCCTTTCTTGCAGGTGGCTAGATGAGCAAGGGGTTACGGGGGATGGGCGGCGCTCTGACCGTCCTGCTGCTTCCGGTGGTGATCGTGGCCTGGCTGCTCTTTATGCCCGTCCAGTTCGGCGGGCGAGCGGCCTACGTCATCGTCTCCGGCATCAGCATGGAGCCGGGCCTGTCCCGCGGCGATCTGGTAGTGTTGCGCCGCACCGCCGACTACGAGGTTGGGGATGTGGTGACATACCGCGAGCCGGGGTTTGCGCCCATCATCCACCGCATCGTCGCCCAGGAGGGCAGCCGCTATGTACTCCAGGGCGACAACAACACCTGGCTCGACTCCTACCACCCCACGGCCGGGGAGATCGTGGGCGAGATGTGGTTCGCCATTCCTGGCCTGGGCAAAGTGGTCGAATGGCTGCGGTCCCCGCCAGGTATGGCACTGCTGGCGGGGCTAACGGGAGTGCTTCTCTTTATGGTCAGACCCCAACGTGATTCACAGCAAATGCGTCCGACCCGTCGGCGGGCCGCGCCCCGGTCCCCGCGCCTGCCCGGGCTGGGCGAGAACTTCGGCGATGTGCTGTTCCTGCTCGCTCTCCTCGCGCTGGCCTCGGCTACCCTGGGCGTGATTGCCTTCCGCCAGCCGGTGGAGCGGCCCGTTACCCACACGCTTGACTACGAGCACGTCGGCGCGTTCAGCTACTGGGCCGACGTGCCAGCCGGGCTGTACGACTCGAACCGCCTGCGAACCGGCGAGCCGATCTTCCCGGCGCTGGTCAGCGAAGTTTATGTGATCTTCGATTACTGGCTCGTGTCGGAAGCTCCGCGCGATGTCACGCTTCGCTACCAGCTTGTCGCCGAGGTCAGCGAGCGCAACGGCTGGAAGCGCACCATCGTGCTGGAGCCGGGCACGGTCATCCCCGGCAGCGCCTTCACCACCCGGCACACCTTCTCGCTGGCTGAGGTGGACGCCGTTATCAACCGGCTGGAGGCGGCGACTGACTTCCGGGGACGGCCCTACACCGTTGCCCTTGTACCTCAGGTCACTGTGGCGGGCACGCTCAACGGCAGTCTCTTTGAGGACACCTTCGCGCCCCGCCTGGAGTTCACCTACGACGGCATTGAGCTTTGGCTGTCCGAACCTCAGCTCGACGACCGGGGCCGCATCCCGGTTACGCAGCCCGGCGCGGTTGACATCACGGTTGAGGAGCCTAATACGGTCTCGCTGTTCGGCGTGCTGTCCCCTTCCATTATGACCCTGCGTTGGATGGCCGGGGTCGGGCTGGCCCTATCCGCTGCCGGCGTGCTGCTTGTGCTCGCCGCTGCGTGGCGCGGTATGCGCGGCGGGGAAGAGGCCCGCATCCGCTTCCAGGCTGGCTCGCGCGTCGTCGCTATCCGGCATAATGGGCTGGATGCAGGCGGCCCGCTGGTCGAGGTAGCCTCAGCGGACGATCTGGTGCGCTTGGCACGTGAGGCAGGCGGCCCGATCCTACTCGAGGAGCTGGCCGGGGTGCGCCGCTACTTCGTCCAGGGTGAGCGAGTGACATACTACTATGAGTTGCCGGACACCCGAGGCACGCGGCAGGCGGCCCTCCGTCCGGCTGCTGCGCCGGGCGAGGAAATCCATGAGAACTAGGCCGGTTCGTTTGGCCCTGATCGCCCTGTGGGCGCTGATCCTGCTGAGCATTGTGTCCGCTTCGGCGGCGCGTGTGGACCCGCCCGGCGCGCTCACGGTTGACGAGATCACGCAGCCGATCACCCCCAACGACCTCGCCCCGCCTGAGTGCGCCGCCCTTGACCTGGATGCCCTGTACGTCATCGGGCAGGGCAGCCAGCCCGCCGGGAACCTGCTCGTGATCGGTGGGCCAGGGCGTGAGGTATTCCTGGCGGGAGCAGGGACCGACAACTGCGTCCTTATGGGCGGCGGCAACGATGTGGTCTTCGGCAGCACGGGGAGCGATGTGATCCTGAGCGGCCCCGGCAACGACTGGCTCTTCGGCGGCGATGGCGATGACGCTCTCTACGGCGGCCCCGGCAACGACCGTCTCTATGGGGGGAACGGCGACGACGCCCTCTACGGCGATGGCGGGAACGATATCTGCAACGGCGGCACAGGGAACGACACCATCGACGCTACGTGCGAGCGCTGAATCTCCCATCCCCCTACGTCGCTGCGGTGCTCGTGGAGACGCCCTACCAGTTGCACGCCAGCGATTTTTGCCCTACGCTTGGTGCAGGTATGCGCTTGTGGCGCCGCTGATGGCAACCGGTGCCCCTTGCGGCTGAGGGGATCGGAATCCGGGGCGGCACACGTTCGGGATTGGTGCCCTGTGTGGCGAGAACCCTACGCCGAGCTGCTCTTCACCCGGCTGGCACGGCCTCGGCAGGGGGGCCAGCGCTGGCTGCCGCTCGCTCCGGCTGCCGGGCTGGGCGCCGCCAGCCTGGCCGTCGCTGCCCGCGCCCTCGCCGATGCGCATCCGCTAGCGATGAACCCGCTCAGCGCCGTGCTGCTGGCCGTCTCGTGGGGAGTCGTCACCCTGATCCCGCCCTATGCCGCCGGGCTGGCGGCAGCGCTGAGTGTGCAGTTCATCCGCAGCGACGCGCACCAGCTTCTGCGCCTGACCAACCTCCCGGGGCACGCCCACGTGCAGTTTCACGTGATGGCAGCGCTGCACCGGCTGCGCCCCCTGGCTGCGCTGGTTGTGGCGCTCACGCCCTGCCTGCTGGTGGGCACCGCGCACTGGACTTATACCCGCGCCTCCCGTCTCTACCCCGGCTACCCTTTCCGCCTGCACCTGCACCCGCTTCCCCCGCCCTATGACCATCGCCTGCTCTGGCGGGTCGAGATGATCGGCTGGACCCCTGAGTTCTTCGGGTGGGCGGTCGGGATGTGGGGCGCGGTGGCGCTCGCCGTCGCCGTCGGGGTCGGTCTGGCGCTGCGCCTGCGGCAGCCGGTATCAGCCGCCCTCGCGCCTCTCCCGGTGCTGCTCATCAACGCCAGCCTTCTGGCCTCGACTGTGCTGCTCCCGCTGGAGCGGGCAGGCGATACGCAGCGCGCGCTCGCCGTCCTGACACTTGCCATCGCTCCCTATGCGCTCGGCCTCACCGCGCTGCATCTGGCCCGTCGGTGGGGGTAGAAACACGAAGGGACGAAAGGGCGAAGGGACGAAAAAACGAGAGGACAGGGGCCGATCAACCACCCAACGCCCGGCTATAATACGGGTAATGCCTTTCGCCTTTTCCATATTCCAGCCATCCGCTCGAAAGGATTCGCTGTGATCTCCCGCAGCCGCAAGGGCTATGACTTCAGCGATGCCGCCTATGACGTGATCGGGGCCTGTGTGCGGGTACATCGCGAACTTGGCCCCGGTTTCCGCGAACTCATCTACCAGCGGGCGCTTGCCATTGAACTGAAAAACGCCGGGCTGGAGTTCGTCCGTGAGGAATGGATCCCCGTGACATACCGGGGCGAAATGATTGGTCGTCACCGTGTGGACTTCGTGGTCAACGAAATCCTGGTCGAGGTGAAGGCTGCCAGTGAACTCAAGCGAGAAGACTACGTTCAGGCGATTTCCTACCTGAAAGCTTCAGGCTATCGCTTGGGTCTTCTGGTTAACTTCGGCAAGGAGAAGATCGAAGTTCATCGACTCGTCTGGGATGCCCGGAACCCTGACCACAATGACGCGCCCTGAATGGCCGCCTTTCGTCTCTTCAGCCTTCCGGGTCTTCGCGTTCCGGCCACACGGGAGAAACACGAAGGGACGAAAGGGCGAAGGGACGAAAGGACAGGAGCCGACCAACCACCCAACGCCCGGCTATAATACGGGTAATGCCTTTCGCCTCTTCATCCTTTCGTCTTTTCGTGTCTTCGTGTTTTCGTGTTTTCGTGTTTCAGGGGTTGAGTGAATGCCCAAACGCAGCGTCTACTTACACGACATTCCGCGGGATGAGGCCTGGGCGCGCTTCACCGACGCGCTTGCCGCGCTTCACCGACGCGCTTGCAGAAGTGGGCCTGTGGCAGCCCTTCCCCGGCGAGGATGTGCCGCTCAGCGAGGCGCTGGGCCGTGTCACCGCTGAGCCGGTCTGGGCTGCTGTCTCTGCCCCCCACTACCACGCCAGCGCGATGGACGGTTACGCCGTCCGCGCCCGCGACACGGAGGGCGCCTCCGAGACCAGCCCTGTCACGCTGGTCGTGATCGAGGATGATGCCGAAGTTGAGCGCGTTGAGCGCCCGGCGAAGGCGGTCAACACCGGCCACCCGATGCCGCCCTGGGCCAACGCTGTGATCATGATCGAGCACGTTCAGCCGCAGGGCGAGCGCGAGCTGCTGATCCGCGCCTCTGCTGCGCCCTGGCAGCACGTCCGCCAGATGGGCGAGGATATGGTTGCCACCGAACTAGTGCTCCCGGCCAACCACCGCCTGCGCCCGGTTGATGTGGGCGCGGTGGCGGGCAGCGGCCACGCGACGGTTTCTGTCCGCCGCAGGCCGCGCGTTGCCATCATCCCCACCGGCTCGGAGCTGGTCAGCATCGAATCGGTGCAGGCGACCGGCGGGCGTCCCGAGCCTGGCCGCATCATCGAATACAACAGCCTGGTGCTGGCTGCCCAAGTCGAGCAGTGGGGCGGGCAGGCGACCCGCTGGCCCATCGTCCCCGATGACTACGAATCGATCAAGGCTGCCATCGTTGAGGCGGCCCGCACCCACGATCTGGTGCTCGTCAACGCCGGGTCGAGCGCGGGCAGCGAGGACTACACCGCCCATGTCGTCGCGGAACTGGGCCAACTGCTCGTGCACGGGATCGCTGTGCGGCCCGGCCACCCGGTGATCTTCGGGCTGGTGGGGGCCTCACCCCCTCCCTCTCCCCGCTACGCACCCCGCCCTGTCCCCGTGATCGGCGTGCCGGGCTACCCCGTCTCAGCGGCGCTGACCGGCGAGATTTTCATCGCGCCGCTTCTCAGCCGCTGGCTCGGCCAGCCGCCCGCCGAGCCGTTCACCCTTCAGGCGACCATCAGCCGCAAGGTGGTCTCGCCGCCTGGCGACGATGACTACGTGCGCGTCACCGTCGGGCAGGTGGGGGATAAGGTCATCGCCACGCCGCTCGCTCGCGGGGCGGGCGTGATCACCTCACTCGTCCGGGCGGATGGCATTGTGCGCATCCCGCGCTTCTCGGAGGGAGTGGACGCTGGAACAGAGGTGACCGTCCATCTCTACCGCACCCCGCAGCAGATCGCCCGCACCATCGTCGCCATCGGCTCGCATGACATCACGCTTGACCTGCTGGCCCAGTTCATCGCCGAGCGCGCGCCCGGCTACCGCCTCTCGTCGGCCAACGTGGGCAGCCTCGGCGGGCTGGTCGCGCTGCGGCGCGGCGAGGCTCATCTGGCCGGTTCGCACCTGCTCGACCCCGAGACCGGCGACTACAACGGGCGCTACATCGACCAGTACCTGCCAGGGCGCGACGTGGCGCTCGTGACGCTCGTCCGCCGCGAGCAGGGGCTGATCGTCCCGCCCGGCAACCCGCAGGCTATCGAGTCGCTGGACGATCTCGCCCGCGAGGATGTGACGTTCGTCAACCGACAGCGCGGCGCGGGCACGCGCCTGCTGCTTGACTACGAGCTAGGCCAGCGCGGAATCGATCCCGCTCGGGTGCGCGGCTACGAGCGCGAGGAATACACTCATCTGGCCGTTGCGGCGGCGGTGGCGAGCGGCACGGCGTCGTGCGGGCTGGGCGTCCGCGCAGCGGCGCGCGCGTTGGGGCTGGACTTTGTGACGGTGGGCTGGGAGCGCTACGATCTGGTCATCCCGCGCGAGCATTATGAGTCCGAGCTGCTCAAGCCGCTGCTCGCCCTGCTGCACGACGACGAGTTCCGGGCGGCGGTAGCCGCCCTGCCGGGCTACGATGTGGAGCCGATGGGGCAGGTCGTCGAGCGGGGCTAGCGACTGTAGGGGCGTACGAGGCACGCACCGTCCCCCGCCCGGCACAACAAAGCGTCGCGCATCTCAGCCGCCGGAATGCCACAGCACCCTATTCCGCCCTCCGCTCACGCGGCAGGGATGACGCTCAGCGCCGCCTTACCTGAACAGGCCGATCATGAAGCCGTACAGACTGTACGCCCACTCAGAGAACGGCACGTCTACCCGGAGATTTTCCAGCGGGCCACCGGACTGGGAGAAGAACACAAGCCCGAAGAAGAGGATGGCGACCAAGATCAGGAAGGCGAGCACCCGCGACAGACGCTCCCCAACGTTCATCTGGTTGCGCCTCTGACACTCAACCCGCGCCGGGCGGAAGCCGGGCCAAAGTCCAGCGGGGATCAGCGCAGTCCTCCGCTCACGCCGCCCACCACCCCCGAGAAGAAGTCACTGACGGCGTCGGCGAAGTCGAACCTGAACTCAAGCCCGCCCAGGCGCCGGCTGATCTCCGGCAGGTAGGCCAGCCCGACGACGACAGCCGCGATCAACAGGACAAGGACGATCATCCGCATCACCCGCTCCATAGCACCCCCTGCTGAACCGCCCTTCGCCCCGGACAGCCTGACCGGCACACCCTGAGCGCTGCACCCGGCGAATCCATCACACCACTACCGACCATTATACAGCCGGTCGTCAACGAGAGCGGCGTCTAGCATGCAACGCGCGAATACCAGCTTATCCTACTAACCAAAGCCGGCTTGTTCTGCTAGACTCGACCTCAAAAGGCACTGATCGAGACTCACAACTGGGAATACGACCGCCATTATTACCACTGGAGCAACTTTCACCTCTTCACAGTAGGTGCAACGCATGGACACCAAAACCAAGCCGGCCTTTGAAGTCGCGAAGATTCTCCGGACTGGGCCGATGGCCCTTCCCACCTGGCAGCTTCGCTTTGACCCGGTCAACGAGCACGGGCGAGGCTTTCAGCTTGAGCTGAGCCGGGAGATCGTGTTTGGCGCCTCGCCCGAGGCTGACGGCTACAAGCACATCCGGCAGTACGACCTCCACGAGTTGGGCGTATCGCGTCGGCACGCCAAGCTATGGCCTACCTCGTCGCAGCTCTTTATCACCGACCTGGACAGCACCAACGGCACGTGGCTAAACGGCCGCCGCCTGGAACCGGACCATCCCTACACCATCAACGACGGGGATGTGCTCTCGCTGGGCAGGCTGGAGTTCTACGTCAAGGTGGTGAAGCGGCCCGACACGCAGCAGGGGGTGCTTAACCAGCGCATCGAGATGGCCGAAGCGCTGGCCAAGATGGCCAAGGCGATCACGTCACAGCTTGAACTCGACGCCGTGCTCGACCAAGCGCTTGAGATGGCGATGTCGGTCACCAACGCACGCGAGGTATCGGTCTGGCTGCACGATGAGCAGAAGAACGAGCTATTCCTGGTAGCTGAGCGGGGCATTGAGGACGATCAGATCCGGCGCATGCGCCTGCCGGTGACGGACAATCTGGTGGCGCAGGTGTTCGAGACAGGGCGACCACTGCGCGCCCACCGCGAGGGCGAGATGGTCAAGGTCAAGACCGGCTATCTGGTCGAGGCGCTGCTGTACGTGCCCATCATTCACGGCAGTCAGACGCTGGGTGTGATGGCCGCCGCCCACCGCGACCCCAGCCGTGTGTTCAGCCCATATGACGAGCGGCTGCTGGGCGCCATCGCCGATTTCGCGGCCATCGCCCTGCACAATGCGCGGCTCTATGAGCGGGTGCAGAACGCCGACCGGCTCAAGACCGAGATGATCCAGAACATCTCGCACGAATTCAGGTCGCCGCTCACCTACATCGTCGGGTACACCGGCCTGCTGCTCGAAGAGCGCGAGAAGCTGTCAGATGAGCAGCGCCGCAGCCTGGAAGTTATCAGCCTCCAGGCCGACAAGTTGGTGTGGCTGGTCAAGAACTTCGTGGCGCTTCAGCCGCTCGAAGACCCGGCCTCGATTCGGGGCGAGTCCGATGTGAACCAGGTCCTTGAGACGATCATCGACAGCGTCCGTCTGCATGCTAAAGAGAAGAAGATCGAGTTGAAGCTCGAGACTGAGCCAGACCTGCCCCCGGTGACGATCAACCGCATGGCGTTGCTCCAGATCGTGGACAACCTGCTCTCGAATGCGATCAAGTTCACGCCGGACGGCGGGCAGGTGACGGTCAAGGCCACGCTGGACGGCAAAAAGAAGGTGCAAATCGCGGTGCGTGACACCGGGATCGGCATCGCCAAGGAGGATCAGGAACGCATTTTCGAGCGGTTCGTCCAGCTCGACGGCAGCATGTCGCGCCAGTACGGCGGTGTGGGGCTGGGGCTGGCCGTTTGCAAGGCGCTCGTCGAGGCGTGCGGGCAAACCATCACGGTTGAAAGCGAGCCGGGCAAAGGCTCGACGTTTGCGTTTTCGCTACCGGTGGTAGCCTGACCGCCTCCCAACCCCCTGGCCGGGCCGAATGGTCATTCGGGCCTGTTCAGCGCGACGGGCCATCCCCTACCACCAGCCCATAGCCCACCCCTGACACCGTCTCCAGATACTCCGGCCTGGAAGGGTCGCGGTCGATCTTGCGGCGCAGCCGTGAGACAAGCTGCTTGAGCATCACGCGGTCGCCGCCCGCAGGCCCCCACACGTGGTCGATCAGCGCCTCGGCGGACATCACCTGCCCAGCGTTTAACATCAACACCTCCAGCAGGCGGCACTCCAGGCGGGTGAGCTGGGTCAGCAGTTCGCCCCGGCGGTATACCTCGCGCCGAGTCAGGTCTAGTGACAGGTCGCCTGCCTCCAGATGGGCAGCAGGGACAACGGGCACGCCTGCCCGGCGCATGAGCGCCTCAGCGCGGGCGACGAGCTGCCGGGGGCTGAAGGGCTTGACGATGTAGTCATCCGCGCCCAAGCGCAGGGCCTGGACCACATCATCTTCCTCGCCGCGAATGCTCAGCACGATAATCGGTGTACCGGCCTGGGCGCGGATGCGCTGGCACACGGCCAGGCCGTCGAGGCCGGGCAGGTTGAGGTCGAGGATGATGAGGTCGGGCGATTCGGCCTCCCAACGCTCCAGGGCAAGCAGGCCATCGTGAGCCTGGATGGTCTCAAAGCCTGCCCGGCGCATGGTGAAGGCCACGACATCGGCCAGGTCTAGGTCGTCGTCAACGATAAGCGCTTTCACGGGCCACCGCCTGAACCGCTGCCCCTTATGGGCACGGTAAACCAAAAAACCGACCCGCCGCCGGGCCGCTCCTCCACCCCGACCTGCCCGCCATGCTCCTCGACAATGGCCTTGACCACCGAAAGCCCCAGCCCGACGCCATACTGCGTGCCATCCTGGGCACCCAGCCGCACAAAGCGCTGGAACAGGTTGGCCCGCTCGGCAGGCGGGATGCCTGGCCCCCGGTCAGCGACGGCCACACGCAGCAGGCCATCCGGCTGGCAAGTGACCGTTATTTCGACCGGCTCACCGACCGGGCTGTACTTGGAAGCATTAGAGAGCAGATTCACAAGCACCTGAGTCATCCGGGTCGGGTCCACATCAAGGGGCACGAACGCTTCTGGCTCGCGCACCAGCAGCCGCTGCTGGCGGCGGTCAAGCAGGGGCTGGATCAGCTCGACGGCCTCGGCCACCACCTCTGAAAAGTCGGTAGGGCGGCGACGGATGGTGAAGCGCCCTGCTTCGATACGTGCGCTCTCCAGCAGGTTGTCGATCAGGGTTTGCAGCCCGGTGACGCTACGGTGCACGGAGTTGAGCAGCTCGGTGGCCTCTGCCGTCGAGAGCGTACCGGCCTCTTCCAGCAAGATCTCGACCGATGCCTTGAGCGCCGAGAGCGGCGTGCGGAACTCGTGCGAGATGTTGCCCAGGAAGTACGAGCGCAGGTGCTGGATGGCCTCTTCCTCGGTAATATCCCGCAGGACGAGGGCCACCTGTACGGCTGTGCTGTTGGGTGGGATCAGGCGTGCGCCGGTGACGGCCAACGTGATCGGGCGCCCGGTGCGGGTCAGCACGCTGATCTGACGCTTGCCACCGTAGGGCGGCACGTGATCCATGAACTGCCCGCCATCCTCCGGCAGGCGGAAGATGTCATTCAGGGGACAGCCCAATACTTCGGCGCCCGACCAGCCGGTGATGCGCTCCGCGCCCTGGCTGAAGAAGGTAATGCGGCCCTCAGCGTCAAGGGTAACGATGCCCTCGACAATGGACTGGATCAGTGTCTCCGACCAGGCCTTGGCCTGCGAAAGCTCGTTCAGGGCGCGGCGGGTGCTCACCCGGCTCTCCTCAAGTGCACGGGCCAGCAGCGCCACCTCGGCAGGATCGTCAATCATGGGGATGGGAGTCGTCAGGTCGCCCCGGCTGATGTTGAGGGCGGCGTCGGTCAGTTGGCTCAGGGGGGCGGTCAGCCGCCGCGCGTAGAGCGCCCCCAGCGTCGCGATAACGGCGGCGACGAGCAGCGTGCTTCCCGCCAACCCCAGCAGCACATGGCGCTTGGTTGCCACCACGCCGTCGGCGGGCAGCGCCACCTCGGCCAGGACGCCCCCCCCACCCGGCGGGCCGCACAGGGGCAGGAGCACCGTATAGTAGCGAGCCTGTCCCCTGCCGCCGATGGCCGCCCGGCGTGCCTCGCCGGCAGCAGCTGCCTGCTCCAGTGCGGTCGCATCCAGCGGAGGAGGCGCAGGCGGCAGGCTGGTAGCAACCCGCCGGCCACCGGACACGATGCTCTGGCCCAGGCCGGTCTCATCGGCCAGCCGACGGGCAAAAGCCTCATCGAGGAGCACACCGACCGTGACCGTGCCAAGCAGCTCGTCGTCCGGGTCGGCGCGGATAGGAGAGCTGGCCAGCAGAGCAGGCTGGTCAGCCGCGGCCACTGCCCCCGTCACAGGCAGTACCCGGCACGACACGCCCTCAATCACCGGCCCTTCTACCCACACGCGGGACGGATCGCCGTCGGCTAAGAATGTGCCGTCGGGTGCACGCACAACCAGCACGTCCAGATCAAGGCGCCCCTGGAAAGCCTCCAGATAGCCGCGCAGAGCGGGAAGGTGCCCCTCCGCCAGCAGGCGCTGGAGGGTGGGCCGCTGCGCCGTCAGGGCCGACAGGTCAGCCAGGCGGCCCTGCTCAGCCTCGAACAGCGCCGCCGTGACGCGCCCGCCGTCGCTCACGCGCGCCCAGGCCTGTTGCTCCAGCCGGGCACTGACCAGCCAGTAGGCAGGCATACCGGCCACCACGGCTGTCAGAACGACGACTACGATAGTGGCAACGACCAGTCGGGCCGACAGGCTACGGAGTAGGTCTCGCTTGAGGGCCAACATGCCGATCTCCAGCGTGGACGGGCCGTCCTCAGGCCCTACCCCTCGCTGCAAGGGCCTGCTTAAGGAGCGAAGCAACAGTGGAAAGGAGGGCAAACCAATCGCCCAAGGGCTACTTGACGACCACGCCACCCCTAACCGGCGTCTCCCGCCGGTACTCGCGCAGCCAGCCGTACTTGTCCGGCTCTTTGATAATAAGCCGGTCGAGCGCCTGCACGTCGTAGGAGACGCGCACACCGTCCGCGATCAGCCGGGCATACCCCTCGCCGTCTGACCAGTTCTTGCCCCGGTAGTCGAGCAACATCTTAAGGCGCTCTTTGGCGGCCTCGATGACCGGACGCACCTCGGCCTCGGTCTCGGCCAGACGATCCTGGGCCACACGCACCAGCGCGACAAGCTCGGCGATCTCCTCATCAACCGATTTGATGTAGCCGACGCTCTTCTGCTCACCAATCGATTCCTGCACCATCTCGACCTCTATAGAACTAACGTTCAACCTAATTATAACAGGCAGCCCGCCCGCAGGCTATAAGAAACCGGTAAAACATACGCCCGCCAGTGTCGCAACCGCCCTACTCCACCACATGCAGCACAAACTCCAGCGCGCCCAGGGCCAGCGTGTGGCGGCCCAACAGCGGCGCTTCAAAGCCGGGGGCCAGGCGTATGCCGTCGAGCGAGGTGCCATTTGTGCTGTTTAGGTCTACGATGAACAGGCCGCCCGGCCGGGGGCGCAGCTCCGCGTGCCGCCGCGAGACGCCTGCCGCCGCCGCGCTGTAGGGGGCCAGGTTCAAGACGATGGCGGTTTCGTCGCTCTGACCGCGCCCTAAGACGATGTCGCCGTGCAGGTCAAGCCCCAGGCGGACCGCCTGATCGCCAAAGGCCATCTCCAACACCACGCGCCAGGGACGCCCCAGCACGAGCCGATCGCCAGGCTCCGGACGGTAGGGCAGCGGGTGGTAGATCAGCATCTCACGCACGGGTTGGAAGTCGAGCGGGCCGCGCTGCTCCAGATAGCGCCGGTAAATGACCGCCCCCGGCTCCTCGACCGGCTCCGGCTCAGGAGCGGGCACGACGCGCATCGTCCGGGGCACCGGCGCAGGCTCCCCCCCAGGCGGGGGTTCCTCTGGCCGCGCAGGCGCCTGCTGCCACGAAGAGACCTGCTCTGCCGGTGCTCCCTGCTCTGCTGGCGCTTCCTGCACCACCCCGGCCTCATACATCGCGGGGGCCTCCTGCGGCACAGGCGCCTCAACCTGCACCGGAGCCTGCTCCTCCGGCAACGGCCCGGTGGGCAGCGGCTCGCCGACCGGCTCCGGTACGCCCGGCTGCTCCAGCGCCTCCAGACGCCCCGGCGAACCGATGGGACGGCCCATCGCCGAGACGAAGAAAGGCGCCCAGTAGAAGACCCCCCGCAGGCCCTCCGGCGCGTCATCGAGATAGGCATTCACCGCCGCCTGAAGGGCAACCTCAGGCACGACGCCCCCGGCAGCCTGGTGATGGAACTCGGCCATGATCTTGGACGTGGCTACATCGTCAGCGGCCCACAGTGCGCCCACCACGCGACGCGCGCCCGCCGCGAAGAAGGCTGCCTGAAGCCCGAACAGCTCATCGCCGGGCAGCTCCGCCGCGCCGCGCCCGCCCAGCGCCCGCTGCCCGGAGTGGCAGGCGCTCAGCACGACCAGGGCCGGGGAGAGCGTCCAGTTGGCAATCGCCAGCCCATCCAGCACCGAGCTGCGCAGGAGGACCTGCGACTCCATTGGTGTGTCGCTCTGCACGCTCAGCCCGTGCGTGGCGATGTGCAGGCAGGAGAAGGCCGGCATCTGGCCGCCCTCAACGAGTGCCCGGACGGCCTCGCCGGTCGCGTCGGCGTCGAGCAGGACGGTGACGGGCACGCCACGCCCGGTGTAAACGGCCTCCACCGCTTCAATCTCGTCCTGGCAGCCAAAGAGCGGCGGCATGTTGGCAAGCGGCCCCTCATACGTGATGGGCGCGACGGCCAGCACACGCGGCTCGGCAGGAGGCTCGTAGGTCAGCAGTAGGCTGCTCAGGTTGGGCGCGGAAACCAGCGCCAAGCGCCGGATGAGGTGCGGCGTCCCCGCATCCCAGGCCAGCGCGGCGAAGGGGATGGCGTGCAACAGGCGGTGCGGCGAGACGATCAGCCGCCGCTTGGTCTCAAGCAGGGC
>FWPU01010020.1_pt1 | contig 14446 bp, 11 predicted proteins | sample 2228361 | NCBI WGS metagenome assembly FWPU01 (sample SAMEA103939777, study PRJEB20133) | metagenome
ATTCGTATTTCTAGCAATATTCTATTTCAGCTGCTAGTGAATTATTAATTATGCATGAAAGATCTTATTTAGGGAATTATGTCGCTTGGAAATTATAAATCTCTTTATTAATTACTATAAGATTTATTTCTTATTTTATTTTTCCCTATAGTATTCCTTTATAAGTTAATGGAGTAGAGTCCCAAAGTGTGTTGATTTCCAGTGGATATCCACATAATTGTGTAAATTACATTTCATGCTTTTTGAAAGCTTTTAAAAGACTCCAAGATTATTTTCATGTCTGAATGACTGTTGCTGTTGAATTCTGAATTTGTTCGAAATTTTCACAGCGATAATTATTGATCATTATTTTTATTCATTATTTACAGCGACGATATCGGCAAAAAAGATATGCTTTTTATAACGGATGGTAAATAAGAAAACCCAAATTTGCATCAAAAATAGGATTCTTTAACTAGATCCAAATAGATCAGATATTGCTCTGTGCTTTAAAGAAGATTAAAGCAATTATAATAAGAATATCTAACGTAATTTAGCAAATTTACAGATTTTTACAATTTATTAAAAACACGCTAAAGCACTTAAATTTTAGTTTATTCTACGATTGTTTGAAGAGGTTGATTGATATTCGTTTTTAGCACTCAATATCTCTCAAGTAATTATTTTTAAGTTAGTTTTTAAAAACTTGTTAAATTTAGGATAGTCTTAAGAAATATCGCCTTATTAATTAGTAAACAGAATAGAGTTTATTTCCCTGCTTTTTTGAGTCCTATTAAATTCTATTTAGTAGGACACTATCAATTGAGGACTATAGGAAGGATTAGATATTTCTTTAGAGTAAATATCAAGACCATCTCTACCGCTGGATTCTATCATCAGAGATAAAGTAGTACCTGACTTGAGTTGGACAACTGAGGTGACGTCTATATTAAGATAAGTATCCTTTTTACCTCCATGAATTGTTCGCATGGTTAGGGATGGTTGGTATCTTTTTACAAAATTTAAAGTGTGTTCATCCCAGTTGTGATTTTCAACAAAACTAATGATTTGTGTTGATTGAGAAGTATCTTTGATACGAAATCTAAGATTAGCATGACGAATTATTTTTCCTTTTAGTTTTGAAAGATCAAACTTCATATAAATAATTTTTTGTGGATCGCCATCAACCTCCAGGGACTCCCATGAACCATAGTTGGTTTGGGGATTGTATTTATGGACAAATGTATCATCAAGTGGTAAGAATACTTCTTCATTTAATGTACTCACAGCTTGAGTATCTGTGGATATAGAGAGTATTGGTTTGCCTGACGATGCCTCTTTGGATGAGAAGTCCATTCCATCGCTAGATGATGAAGTAATTGCTAAAGTGATTATTTTTCCTAGTTGTGTATTTAAAGCAGATGTGAGATCAATGGTAATTTTTTTGCCATTTTGTGAAGGAGGTATTGAAGCAATAGGAGAACTTGCAGGCTCTATGCGTGTTGCATAAGTTATAGCAGATTCTTCCCATGTTGTATTGGGCAAAAGATAAATATAATGAGATTTGTTAGATGAATTGGTCACGATGAGTGATAATTGGGCACTTTTCAGAGATTTACCAGCAAGTGATCGAAGGTCAAATTTTAGATATGAAATTGCTCTTGTATCACCATCTGATTCCAGATGAGTAGATGAGCCATAATTGCGGGTTGGATGATCTTCCCGTACAAATGTATCTGCTAAAGGCAAAAGATCTATACTTTGTCCTAGAACAGGTGTAGTTGTGGCAGAAGATGTAGGTGTTGGGGTGGGAGTATTAGTACGTGTTGGTGTTGGTAACGGGGTGGATGTTGGCGTGTTGATAGGAGTTGGAGTAGACGTAGGCGTTGGTGTAGGAAGAGGAGTATTCGTAGGTGTAGGAGGTGTAGATGTAGTACAATTATTTCCTAGATCAATTGGGATGCAGTTGGTATCAGAGAGAAACAGTAGTTTGTCAAGCTTTACACCACCCTCGCGCGCTATTAGTTTAATTATGTGTGTTCCTTGTGTAAGGCGAATTTGAGTTTTTTGTTGGGGATTACCATTTTGATAGTCTACCCAGCTCCATGTGTCGTTAGAAATAGTCGAGGAATCCCCAATAATATAGGGACATGATTCATCTATTTGAAGGAAATAGGAGTTATCAATTTCGTTTGCAGATTTGATTCTCGACCAGACAGCATATGTTCCCTCAGCAGGAATTGCAAAAGATGCTACGACTGATCCTGTATTTTGAGGGATAACTGGGCAGGGCGTGGCTGTTGGAGTAGGTGTTGTAAGAGAAGTGGTTGGTGAAGGAAGAGGTGTTGGCGTTCGGGTAGGAGTAGGTGTTGGAGTGCGGGTGGGTGTTAAAGATGGAGTAGGAATGGATGTTGCAGTGGGAGAAATACTGCTTCCTGGAGCAGGTCTAGATCCAGAATCGGTGCTGGATCCCTGTACAGGATTAAATTCCCATGAGAACGATCCGTCAGGATAAAGAGACAATTTAAGCCAGCCCCATGTATCGGAAAACCTTTTGACAATATAAGATGGTGAACTCGTAAATGAACGTAGGCCAATTCCTCCTGTTGAGACTTGAAATGCTGTCATGCCATTTGGATCGCTATCTGCAACACAAATATCATCTTTGGTCACAGGACAGGATCTCTCATAGTTGTGCTGCGAGCCTGACAATGTCAGTCTCACATCATATTTATCCATGATATCTATCCAAGGTTTCACAGCAGTTTCTCGGCTGTGGGAAGAAGTGTTGCTTGTAAAATAGGGATCATGGTAGGCAACGACTAGATGTTTGCCAGCTGCTTTTGCTTGTGCTAAATCGTTATCCAGCCAGGTAGTTACTTGCCTTGCTTTTGTCGTATCATATCGCCATAGAGCAGTACTAAGCATAGCAAAATGCCAATTTCCAAGGTCAAAAGAGTAAGGATCGCCGTTGCTGATAAATCCACGCTGGGAATTAATAGCACTCTTTACGCTATCCCCTGGACACGCTCCATTCATGAAATCATCCAAATCCTCATTTCGTCCTGGCTCCCAGTCATGATTAGGCGCACTTATCCAATACAGCTTAGATTTTGTACCGCTCCATAAACGATTCCAGTAGTTAACAAATGATGAGCAGTTGCCAATACTGTACTGAAAATCACCAAGTCCTAAGAATGCATCAAGTGATCCGTTTGCCAGTCCTGCTGCTATTGCTTGAGCGTTCTTACCAGATGGTGATGTAGTGCTAGTATTACCTTCAGGGTTCATATCGCCAACTGCAGCAATAGTGATAGGTTTTGAAGTTGCTTGCAAGACTCGACCCCCAACTGCTCGACTCGTCTTTGTTCCTAGTACGGGAGTGTACTCATACGCACCCATATCAACTGCACTTCCTTGTGGAACGGAAGCATTATCAAGATCATTTCGATATCCTGCTAATATTGAATCTTGGCTGCCGGCATCAATTGCTGGACTTCCTGCTTGGAGACGCAGGTTTGTTGTACTTGTGAAGCGAGGATCTGCTTTTTTGCTATTTGGTCCAAGAGTAAATTGTTGGGATGTGCCTCCGTAAAGATTATAATTTTCATCAAACGTACCATCAGCGTAGCCATCTTTTTGGCCAGCTTTGATAATATTGTTGCGCATGGTGAGAATTTCGCTGCTACAGCCTGCATGGCAGACGAATCCTTGCGATGAGCCGCCAGTTAGATAAACAGAGTTGTTATAGAGCTTTGTTCTATATACAGGACCGTATTTTACTCCTGATCCGCGAGTTACAAGAAAAATTGATTTGCTAAGGGAAGAGGTGAATATATTGTATGCATAGGTATTATCTGCGGCCTTTGTGCTACTATCACCACCAAGTTCAGTAAATGCATCACTATTGCTTCCAATATTGTGATGAATGTTGTTTCTCTGTCCTCTGTAGATCTCAATATCTGCACCATCTCTGCCGTAATCGTACGAGCACGCATCCTGACCAGAAAGTGTGTTATAAGCAATTTCATTATCTTTGCCATGAATTAATATTCCAAAAGCTCCTGCATCATTGTCTGATGCTGTATCCAAGGGGTTCATCATACGGTTATTTTCAAAGGTGCTATTGAAGACTTTATTAAATGAAGAGTTGGTTTTGATATAGACTCCTGCATAATTACCTGTAGCTTTGACATTTCGTAGAGTTATATGATGCGATCCGTCTTCAAGTTGAAATCCAACAATATAGCCCTTAGGGTTATTTGAACAGCCTGGGTCAGTTACTGAAGCTACTCCCTCGGCTAGGATATTCTCTACTGTAATATAAGATCCGCTGATGCTTACCCCTGCTGAATTGTTGAGGGATGTTCTGATAAGAGGAAGAGTTCCTTGTCCATACGATGAAATAATAATAGGTGCGGCATCATTTGCTTGCCAGGGAATGCGTAGTGTCTCAGTAAAGACACAACCTTGTTTGAGGAGTAAACCGTCTCCTGGTAAAAGATTTGCTTGACTAGCCTTGGCAAGCGATTTCCACGCTGCGTTCTCTGATGTTCCAGTGTTGTTATCGTTGCCATTTACACAATCAACGTAATATTTTGTTCCGCTGATTGTTGTTTTTGATTGAGAGAATTCAATATACTTTCCTTCTGATGCGGTGGTATCGGAGTTGATTCTCACATCCCCCACGACAGTTCCATTCTCTGCTTCAAGAGAAGTCATACTAGATGCAATATTGCGGTATTCTGTTGATCTAAAAGCTACAAAAATAAAAAGAGGGAGGAGAATAATCAGAAAGAGAGTAAGGAGGAGATATCTTCTTTTCAAAGAAAGCTGTCGATAGAGTAATTTTATGGGTGTTAAGAACCCCATAGCTTAAGAGTAGTGGAGAATTTTATTCATGTCAAGAACAAAATTCTTTCGGAACATAAATTTTTGCTAGAAAGGGATTAATTATTAATTTAATTAAGCTCGTTTAACTAAAAATATCTAGTATAAGTATGTATTGGGTTTGTCCAATACAAGTTACTTGATACTAGATACTTTTTTAAAAACAAAAAGAGTTTATTTGAGTTCTACTGTTGCACCTGCAGCAGTTAATTTCTCTTTTGCTTCTTCAGCTGTTTTCTTATTGACCTGTGTTAGAATTTCTTTTGGTGCAGTATCAACAAGATCCTTAGCTTCTTTAAGTCCGAGTGTTGGAACTAGCTCTCGGATAGCTTTAATTACTGCAATCTTGTTGGCTCCAGGATTTGTGAGAACAACATTAAAAACTGTTTGTTCTTCAGCTGGAGCAGCTTCAGCTTGTGCTCCTGCTGCTGGTTGAGGAGCAGCAGCAACTGCCATCGCAGCTGCACTTACTCCAAATTTCTCTTCCAGTGCTTTCACCAGATCTGAGAGCTCAAGAACAGACATTTGCTCAATTGCTTCAATTAATTCTTCTTTAGAAAGTTTTGCCATTTTTTCATTCACCACCTTTCTTCACTTTTTGCTAGAGGAGATTTCTCCTCGCTTTGCTTGTCGAAACGACAAACGTTAAGATTTTTTCTGTGCAATAGCGTTTAATGTCATTACTAGAGATTGAATATTCCATTGCAATGCTCGATGTAACCCCTGAATAGGTGATTTCATCATGCCTAAAAGTTGTGCTCTCATTACAGGCAGTGGTGGAAGTGTTGCAAGTTTGAGAACTTGTTCAGCGGTAATTGTTTTTTTATCTAGAATGCCAAACTTTACCGATGGAAGACCAAGATCTTTTATTGTCTTTGCCAGTTGTTTTAGTGGTTCTACTATGTCGCCATAGATGAAGAGGACAGCTGTTGGATTTTTGAAATATGATTTGTCTTCTTCTGAGAGAGGATAGTCGCTTAGCGCTCTAAGCATAAGAGTATTTTTGACGGCCACGAACTCTGCGTCAAGTTTTTTGGCTGCTTTTTTTAGTCCCTCTAACTGTTGATGCGTAAGACCTTGATAATTGGTGAACACAAATGCTTTTGCTTTTTGGACTTTTTCAGAAAGCTCCTTAACAATTGTTTCTTTTCTTGCTCGTCCTCTATGAGGAGTCGCTTGATGTGATACTGCTGCTGTTTTTGCCATATAGTTAAGTTTTACACTTGGTTCTGTGATTTTTTCGTTTTACAAAGGCGACTGCCAATTTTAAAATAAAAAAACACTCGCCAAGGAGTGTCGTATATACTTCGTCAAGGAAGGTTATCAGAGTTTATCCTTCCTCACACGCGTCTATTTTTCTCCTCGGCTGGATTTATTCTGTATCTCAGAACCAGCTGTCTCTGGATAACAACATTTTATCAAATAAAGTAGGTAAATGCAAGGCTTTTGTGTAAGTACCACGCAACAAAAATAAATCAAAGGAAAAAATGTTTTTCTAAAATTGTCTTTTAAAATTTAGTTTAATTAGTCAGTAATTGAATGGGGGAATATTACCTTGAATAATTGAAACTTAAGTTCAGTCCAAGTACCCGAATTAAGATCTTCTATAAAAAAAATCACCGCTGTCCACTCGAGCGGCATTTTGTGATTTTGGTTATAGGATATACATCTATTAACTTAACACTCATTATGTGTTTATGTTAGGATAAATAAGGGAGTTTAATTTCAATATTTTCAATAATGAATAGAATTCCTTCAGACGCACAAATTGAGAAAATAGCTCGATTATTATATCAAAGAATTAGATTAGAAGAGAATGAAAAGCGTTATGCTCAGATGAAGGCAGTGCTAACTTTACTGGGAATGGGGATTTTAATTCCGGCTGCATTTTTTGCCCCACATGCAGCATTCCTCATTGCAAAATCTTTGGAAAAGAACAATAACGAGTGGGAACAATGGAAGAAATTCAATTATGGTTATCTTCGTCAAACACTTAAGCGGCTCGAGAAGCAGAAACTTATTCAAAGAAAGTTTGCAAACGGTAAACAGACAATCATCATCACAAAAGATGGTAAAAAAAGAATTCTCACCTATGCTCTTGAAGAGTTAATAATTAAAAAACCTCATAGATGGGATGGAAAGTGGAGAGTGGTTATTTACGATATTCCTCAACATCAAAAACGGCTTCAAGAACTTTTATCGCAACTACTTAAAAAGTTAGGATTCTTATCAATACAAGAAAGTGTTTATCTAATTCCCTATCCTTGTTATGATGAAATAGAATTTTTACGTGAATATTATGGAGTAGGAAAGTATTTGAAGTATCTTTTGGTGGAGAAAATTGAAGACGACGCAGCTTACAAAACCTATTTTGGCTTAACTTAAAAATCTATCTTATTTATTTAAGAATCAATTCAAGAATCAGTTTAGAATTGTAAGCAAAATCACAAATTTACACTCGAGCGGCATTTTGTGATTTTTCTTTGTGATTTTGGGAAGAAGTTTAATTAAGAGAGATTCGATTCATAGAGTTGTGGTTATAGTTTTTTGAGTTTATCGAATTTAATATTTATATAAAGTTTTGGAATGCAATGAGAATAAGACTATTAAAATTAGTAAATCCTAAAGAAATTTTTCCCTCTATTAATTAGTGTAATCAGTAGTTAAGATCTGTGTTCAAGAAATTAAATTTTATTTAAATATTTTTTGGAATTCTTACTATTATGTTGATCAGCGAATCTTAAAGTGTGGATTTTGTCTAATCGAAAATATTTGAAAATATTCGATTAGATTTTATTCATGATAGGCAGCGTACGACCCACGAGGATCCGGAGTTGGCCAAACACACCAGTCTCCTGCACGAAGTTCATTCATTTTCTCACATGATGGATAAGGTGTAGGAGTAGGTGGTGGAGGAGGTGGTACGCGGCACATTTTCCCTGGATCAGGAGTCCCACAAAAAGAAGATTGTTGTGCGAGATCAGGCGTAGGGGATGGAGTAGGCTCGGGAGTACTTGTTGGTGTAGGAGAAGGATTAAGCCTGTTATTTACTTCTTCTGCAACATCTACTACCATTGTTGCCATAACTCCTAACAACTCTTCGTTTTCTGAAGTTGTATTTCTACCGAAGGAATAAGTATATGGTGATTGCTCAGAAGTTGGATTTGAAGTTTTTGTGGGACTTAATGTATCTTTTGTAAAAATGACTCCTGTTGCACCTGCAACAATACCAATTAAGAGTCCACCTGTTAGTAACAAACCAGCACGTCTTGGAGGTTCTTGATGGTAAATAGCATCAGGTGCAGTAGAAGGATATCTTGGCGCGATACTATTGCTGGGGGGCTTCTTTGCTGTTGGGAGATTTTGTGTTTGGTATATAGTTTTTTCATCTCTTGGATTTGAAGTATCCATTGAGTTTCTGTAATTAAAGCGATGTAGATGTTGGTCAGCAAATAAAGAGTCTTCATGCGCTCGGGCAAAATTTAGAGGTACAACTTCTCCTGTTCCTCCTCTTACACGTGTCCAATAGTCCTCAAAAGAACTATTAGAAGTAGAAGAGGATGAGAGGGTTGAATTGGATGTTATTTGAGGATCTTTGCTTTGAACAGAGTGATTTGCTCTTTCGTGTGATTGATGGGGATTAGAGTTTGTTTCTCCTTTACTTGCGATACTGCTTTTATATTTTTGTAATGAGATACCTAATCTTTATGCAATAAATGCATCACCCTCATTTCTTTCTACTGCTTCATGAAAGGCAGGGTCCAAAAGTATCTCTGTTAACGGGTCAGTTTGTCTATTATTTTCTTTCTTCATAATTTTTAAATGTTAATAATCAATGCGGATTTATAAAATCCATTACTTATTAATCAATTTTCTTAATTTTTATTCAAGAGACTATCACTAGGCTTGATCTTTGTCAAGAAAGAGTAAATCCATACGTGATAATTATTATTTTTAAGGATATTGTGCATATATAGATACATATTCCAAACTAATTTGTGTTGATTTGGTAATTAAAAATAAAATCTCTTAGTGCTTCAAAACGTGGAATTATCTTCTCCCAGCTCTTAGAAGAGTTAGTGATGGTATCAAGATAACCAAATATTTGTCGACCCACCTCAAGAGTTTTTTCTTGTTGAGATTGGGAGAGATACAGAGGATAAGATGGATCGTTGGTGAAGAATTGATTGATAAATTCAGTTGGATAATATGCAAAAATTGTGAGCGCATCAGTAAGGAGGCGTCTATATTTTGGCACATTATCAATCAGTCCAAAAATAATTTCACTTCTTAGATTTTGGTTATAGCGTGGAGGATAGAATGCGAGAAAGGTAGGCTCTGAAGTTCTGATTTCCTGCAAAGGAGGAGCGTATCCTGTCGTATCTTTCAGTTGGTTAAATGTTTGTAGAACAGTTTCTCTATCGTTATTTTCAATATCATGAATTGTCTTTTCAATCTGACCTGCGGCTATTGTTTGATCTACTGCATTTCTTTGGGTATGAGTGACAATTGCGTAGGAAAGTAAGCGAAATAAGGTTAATTCCTCTTGTTGGGCATAGGAGGGATTAATCCAATATTGCATAGGTAGTTTAATCATTTGGTGTTTTGAATCATAAAATTTGTCAGGATATGCTCCAAGTGTGTACGAATCACTTGCATCAAAAAGAGCTAGTTTTATATCGGGTAATAAATCTTCGAATTGGGTGAGTATGGTACTTGCTCTTTTCAGAATTTGTTTATTAGGATAAATAGAGTTGACATCAATTTCACAAAAGACGCGCGGCTGATCCCTAAAATCTTCGGGATTGGATGTATAAGCGATAATAGGAACTGTAATTTCTTGTTCCTCAAGAATCCCAAGGGAATCACTTTCTTCCCGGAAGTTTACGATAAGAACTTCATTTTCTTGAGTTGGAAAAGCGTTTATTTGAAGAGAATGTTCTCCTTCTTGCGTTAGATCATTCTCTACGTTGCCTCTTGTGTCAAGTTTGCTGTCTTTGAGAGTGATTTTTCCTATTTCCTCATCATTGTTTGCAAATGTCCAAGAGAGTTTTCGATCAGGGAAGTTTTCAGAGTATTGTAGAGGCTTTGTCAGTTCCATCTCGTTACTCCATCCATGATGAACAATTGTATTAATGGGGGTGATAATTTCAGTGGCATCAGCTGGAAGATGCAAAATATCTCTTTTTCTCACTTGAAGTTGAGTGGAATCTATATGTGGGTCTGAAATGCTGTTGTGTATGTCTTCTTTAAATGGCTTGGCAAGAGCACCAATAATACTTCCTCCAAGAGCAGCTAGTGTAAATCCTCCTGCTGCCTGCAAAAGTTTTCTTCTGTTTAGAGATCTTTGATGGAGATTTTGAGATTCGGACGATAGATCTTCTACAACTTGTTTAGAAGATCCTAAAATGCTTGGTGAGTTGGGTATTACTGTTGTGTTTTCTTGTGCTGTTCTTGTTTTTGATCTTCCTATTCTGTGTAGAGTAATTGCTCGCTGAATTTCATTTGGAGACATTGTGCCCATCGAGATTTCCGTTGCTAACTCAGGGTCCATGTCGTCCTCTTCGATAAGTTTTCTTCGGAGTGGATTGCAAAGAATTAATGTTTCTGGGTCAGAGGTACTTATTGGTATCTTACGTTTTGGCGCTTCACAAGATAAATTATCTCTGAGAGTCATCTTAGATGTCGTTGGTTGTATTAGCAATATTTCTTTAGAATTAGTGGCCATATACGAAAAATCTCCTCTTGCGAGGAGATTGGTTTTGAAAATTATTTTGCTTGCTCTTTTCCTACACCAATCTCCTGCCTCTCACAGAGAGGAGGATGGTCTTGGTAATAAGATTGAGAGTTAAAGAAAATTGCATCCTAAGGGGATTATATGGCTGTGATTTTAAGTTGTCAAGATATAAGTTGTATGATTTAGGTTTTTTGATGTAACCTAATTTTCTGTTCTTTAAGAAAATCTGCTGTTCCTTGAGTGAGATCGTCGTGGTGTCGGATCTCAATCTCATACAGCGGATGTTTGTCTATAATTTCTTTTATTTGGCTTTCTGATCCTAAATAAACTACCTTTATTTTTCTTTTTCTCTCTTGAATTTCAGAATCAGAGACAAGAGCATCTGCAATTTCAAAGTCGCTTTTACTATCTGCAAACACTACAAAGCTCTCAGGAGCGATTCGCTTTTCAAGCAGCCATCGGAGTACTTCTTTTGTTGCAAATATCTTATTAAGGCGTTTATCTCTGATATTGGTAGCAATTCTATCTTTATGTATCTCAAGTTGATCAGAAAGTCCTTCTTGTTCAAGAAGTGCCTCTAACTCTTTGACTAGTTGATCTTGTCCATTTTTGAAGTCAGCAAATGTTTTACCGTGTTTTGCTAACTTATCTTTGGTGTCGATTTTAGCAGTAAAATGAGTGAGTTTTGGCTCAACCATCATCGTCTCAGAGTATTTTTCTTGGATCAATTGTTCAGCTGTTTGAAGAAGGTGTTGAGGAAGAGAGGTGGTTTTCTGAATATGGACTATCCTTTCACCATTGCGATAAGTAATTGTACATCCGCCAAATTCTGCTGAGACAAAAAAATTATCAAGGATTGATTTATCATTTGCCTGTTGTTCAATCAGTCCCACAACTCCAGAAGGAATGCTAATTTGTGGATATTTAATGACTTTTCCATTAATCAGCCAGTCTATTCCACGACCAGTAATCAATGCAACTGGTCGTCTAGCACTTAGCTCGTCAATGATACTACTGAGGATCTCAGGATGAGTAATAGTCTCAGATGTTGGCTCAACAATTGGTCCATCGACATCAAACATATACATCCATTGGACTGATCGGAATACTGATTCAGGTGTTGTAAGAGATTCATGCATGATGTTCCTTTGTAATCAATCCGCACCTGTAAAGTTCAGAGAGCATATCAGGAAGCCCTTGTTTGGTTGCTGGGATTTTATGATTATATCCTGGAATTGATCCTGAATCAATTAATCTATCGATATTTCTTTGATCAGTAATACCATTCTCCCGTAATGTATGTTCTTGAACGATTCTATTGATCTCAGAGTAGTTGCGTTTTACTCCTTCCTCAACTCTTCTTTTCCATTCTTCAGCTTTTTTAAGATTAGCTTCTCGATTGTATCCTTGTGTTCCCTTGCCTTCATCAAGGATCAGTGTATAACCCGCAACTACAAAAGCAGCCAAATGCGTAGGCGGAAGTGGATTTTTAACTTGAGTAAGAAGCGTTTCAATCGCATCAGGTGTTGCATCGATAAAAACAAATTTCTCCTCAAAGTGAAAATCACCTTCTTTGCGTTGACTGCGCGGAGCTAAAAGGGCTCGTTCTTCAAGCTCACTTGAGGTAAGATTTAGTTTACCAAAAAGCAGAAATTCATCATGTACAAAGGTATGATCTAGAGCTGTGCTTAATATTCTTAGATCTGCAATATCATCAGGTTTTACAGCGATTTCTTGATATGCCTCCTTCAAAAATTTTCCTTTGACAGTATCAGTATTTATGGGCTGTGGATATCCTTTAAGGTGGTGTGTCTGACCAGTAGTGTTGTCCTTACCAAGATTAATTCTCAGATGTTCACTGTCAAACATCCCGGCAGCGCTTGCACCTAGAACTTGGTCAAAAATACGATTACCGGATCGCATTTAAACAATAAGTTTGTTATCTTGAGTAATCAGAGCACCGGCAACAGCAGCAATTGAGGTGAATTTCTGACTTTCTTTGCTCTGATCTGGACTACTACCAACAACATACATTGGATATGGTATAGACTTTACATTTACACGAAGCGTATTTTCCATAAGTTCTTGATCGCTGATGGCTAGTTTGTATACCAATTCTTCAGTCAAATCAATATTATTAACTTCTATTGCTTTACACATTAATTCCCAGAGTCTTTCAGGATCCTTTTCTTTTTTCATTTCATCTGTGAAAAGGCCTTTTCTTTTAAGGACAAAAGCAACTTCATTTTGCATTTCTAGTTTTGCATGACCTCTTTGCTCATCAGTAAACGGCAGTGAGTCAAAACCTTCTCTGCGTCTCATAACATATCGTGTCGCTACTTCAATACCTTCTGGATTGGTAGAGATGAAATTGATAGTGACAAATGGCGTATCGAAAGCTGGACGATGTTCAGCGATACTTTCTCGTGTTTTAGATGTTTCTTTTTCAAAAGACATAAATTCTTTTAGTTAAGTATATCAAATTATAGATTAAATTAAATTTATATAGGATAATTAATCAAGATCCTTTAGGGATGTAGTTTTTAGGTTTTTACTTCCTAAGTATTCTTAACAAGTGTATTTTCTGCATCTCATTCCCTTCAAATTCAGGGTGATTGATGCTTTTTATCTACCAAAATCTTCAAGATCAAGAGTGGATAGAAAATCTCGAAAAGATTTCGGAAGCTCAGGGACTTCGCCTTGTAGATATTCTTCTTTAGGATATAAGAGACCGTAATTTAGTTCTGTGTTATTGAGTTGAGTAGATAACTTAGAGTAAGAATTGTTGTTAGTAAAGATGTGCTTTAGCCTGCTTCCCACACCCAGAGCGTTACCAATCCATGCATCAAGCTGATCAGATTTATCTGAAAAAATGCGTGTCTGAGGAGAAGTAAGATGCAGTTCTTGTAATTTATTTCTAAAATCTTCTTGAAATACTTCAAACGTTTTAAAGCAAGGAAGCTGTTGTTCATTCACATGATAACCAATGAAGAGTAAAGAAGTCGTGGTGAGCATCAACTCATCACCTGGAGACTCTCTATTGAGAAGATCACAGTGTACGCCTATTGAAGCAAGAGAAGAAGCCAGGAGAGAGAAAGTATCTTTATGTTGGTATATCTGAGAAAAAATAGATTGGATATTAGTATCCGTTATATCGAGCATTTCTCCGATATGATCTATTGAAAGAAATTTACCAATAAGAGGTGCCTTTTGAATTAATTCAAATTTTTCAGGATAAAAAGAAGGATGTTCAAAAGAATTGCGCATTCTAATTACTCTTTAAAGTAAATATAGGCTTAATATAGTATAGCTTATTTGATGCGTAAAATCTAGAGGATCAACATCCTATCGGTAAAGGATTGAATGGAGTTTTCTTAAGAGGAACGAACTGAGGATAGAACACAACAGGTAGACGACAAACTCCTTGATCGCTTATCCCTTGTTGGAGAAACCAATCTGTTGCATCTTTTCTTGCACTCTCAATATCTTCTGTCTTTACCCCCACCATAAATACGTCGGGTGTCTTAACGTACTCGATTAAAAAATCTTGCGTTTCGTAGAGTACACCGCTTTCATTATTTACTTGAGCAATAAGACGGCGTCTAATAAGTGTATCCGATTGAGAAAGGGGTAATTCTTTTTTCACGTATTCCAGCATGCGTTCTGTCTCTTTTGGAAGATAACTAAATTTTTCCACAGTGGGTGTGAGAGTAGGAGATGTTGTCTTCTCTTGGGGTGTTTCATTTTTAACAAATGTGAGTGCAAGCAGTCCTGATGTCAGTAAAAAAAGAATGACAATTAGTAATCCAGGATTAATATTGGTTAGTTTATTTTTAATAT
>FWPU01010021.1_pt1 | contig 14445 bp, 12 predicted proteins | sample 2228361 | NCBI WGS metagenome assembly FWPU01 (sample SAMEA103939777, study PRJEB20133) | metagenome
GGCGTGCGCGTGCTGCAGCGTCGCCTGGCCATCGTCCGCTGAGCGGGGCGCCGCCGTGATCAGCATCCGCGAGGTGAGCAAATGGTACGGGCCGTTCCAGGTCCTCAACCGCTGCTCGGCGGAGGTCGCCAGGGGCGAGGTGGTTGTGGTGTGCGGTCCCTCCGGCTCCGGCAAATCGACGCTGATCAAGTGCGTCAACGGCCTCGAGCCGTTTCAGCAGGGCACGATCATCGTCGACGGCGTGTCGGTCGGCGATCCCAAGACCAACCTGTCCAAGCTGCGCGCCCGCATCGGCATGGTGTTCCAGCACTTCGAGCTGTTTCCGCACTTTACCGTGATGCGCAATCTCACGCTTGCGCAAGTCAAGGTGCTCAATCGCGCCCCCGACGAGGCCTATGCCAAGGGCATGCAGCTCCTGGAACGCGTGGGGCTGCGCGAGTTTGCAGAAAAATTTCCCGGTGAGCTGTCCGGCGGACAGCAGCAGCGGGTCGCCATCGCCCGTGCGCTCGCCATGGACCCGATCGCCATGCTGTTCGACGAGCCGACCTCGGCGCTCGATCCCGAAATGATCAAGGAGGTGCTCGACGTGATGGTGGCCCTCGCCAGGGAGGGCATGACCATGATCGTGGTCACGCACGAGATGGGTTTCGCCCGCCAAGTGGCGCATCGCGTGGTCTTCATGGACAAGGGCGAGATCGTCGAGGACGCCGTCACCGTCGAATTCTTCACCCGCCCGCGCAGCGAGCGCGCGCAGGCCTTCCTGTCCAAGATCCTGCAGCACTAGCGCGCGATTGTTTGAGATTGAAACACGTGTCCCGGATGCGGTGCAGCGTGAGCGCGCAGCGCGAACGGTGCACCGCTGCTCCGGGACCGTACGGGGCGCCGGCATCTCTTCCGTCATGCCCGCGCTTGTCGCGGGCATCCCGACTCACATGGCACGGCCGTGCCTCATCAAGCGGGATGGCCGGGACGAGCCCGGCCATGACGAATTGCAGAATGGGCTCCAAATACTGCTGGTATAACGTGCAATACCGAACGGGGCCGCCGAGCGCGAGTCGTTGTGCGGCTCAATACCGGTAATGATCCGGCTTGTACGGTCCGTCCCGCGGCACGCCGATATAGGCCGCCTGCTTGTCGTTGAGCGTGGTCAGCTTGGCGCCGATCTTGGCGAGATGCAGCCGCGCCACCTTCTCGTCGAGGTGTTTCGGCAGCGTGTAGACCTTCTTCTCGTATTTGCCGGGATTGGTCCACAGTTCGATCTGCGCCAGCGTCTGGTTGGTGAACGACGACGACATCACGAAGCTTGGGTGCCCCATCGCATTGCCGAGATTTACCAGCCGCCCTTCCGACAACAGAATGATCCGCTTGCCGTCCGGGAATTCGATCTCGTCCACCTGCGGCTTCACGTTGTGCCATTTGTAATTGCGCAGCGCCGCCACCTGGATCTCGCTGTCGAAGTGGCCGATGTTGCACACGATGGCGCGGTCTTTCATCCTGCGCATGTGCTCGACGGTGATCACGTCGATGTTGCCGGTTGCGGTGACGAAGATGTCGGCGCGCGGCGCGGCGTCCTCCATGGTGGTCACCTCATAGCCTTCCATCGCCGCCTGCAGCGCGCAGATCGGGTCGATTTCCGACACCATCACCCGGCAGCCTGCGTTGCGCAGCGACGCCGCCGAACCTTTGCCGACGTCGCCGAAGCCGCAGACCATGGCGAGTTTGCCGGCCATCATCACATCGGTACCGCGGCGAATGCCGTCGACGAGGCTCTCGCGGCACCCGTAGAGATTGTCGAACTTCGATTTGGTGACGCTGTCGTTGACGTTGATCGCCGGCCACAAGAGCGTGCCCTTCTTCTGCATTTCGTAGAGCCGGTGAACGCCGGTCGTGGTCTCCTCCGTGACGCCGCGGATGCTCGCCGCGTTCTTGTGGTACCAGTCGGGCTGTTCCTTCAGCCGCTTCTTGATCGTGCCGAAGAGGACCTCCTCCTCCTCATTGTTCGGATGATTGAGCACAGAAGGGTTCTTGCTGGCCTCGACGCCGAGGTGGATCAGCAAGGTCGCATCGCCGCCGTCGTCGAGGATCATGTTGGGCGATCCGCCATCCGACCACTCAAAAATCCGATGCGTGTAGTCCCAGTAGTCCTGCAGCGACTCGCCTTTGACGGCGAACACTGGGGTGCCTCCGGCGGCGATCGCCGCTGCGGCGTGGTCCTGTGTCGAATAGATGTTGCAGGAGGCCCACCGCACCTCGGCGCCGAGCGCTTTCAGCGTCTCGATCAGGACCGCGGTTTGGATGGTCATGTGCAGCGACCCGGCGATGCGCGCCCCGCGCAGCGGCTGCCGCGGACCATATTCCTCGCGGATCGCCATCAGGCCGGGCATTTCGGTTTCGGCGATCGCAATCTCCTTGCGCCCCCAGGAGGCAAGCGAGATGTCCTTCACCACGTAGTCGGTTGCCGTGGGCTTGCCTTTTGCAGCGGCGGTCATGGCTATCCTTGTCCGTTAAGGCGAATCCGCCGGCTCACCCGGCGTTCCCGGTGGCCTATAGCAGGCGCCAATCAGCGGCGCAATGCACATATAAAGAAATCTTTATGTCATGGCCAAGTGGACTTCCAGGCGCCGAAACCGCCCCGCACCCGGACCGGTGTGGTTTTAGTCCTCTTCGTTGAATCCGCTTGCGATCAGGGAGCAAAGCGCCTCCATGACCGCCTCCGCATCTTTGCCGGTCGCCTCGATTGTGAGCACGGTGCCCGGGCTGGCAGCGAGCATCATCAGGCCCATGATCGAGGTGCCGCCCACGGTTTCGTTGCCGCGCCTGACCACCACGGTTGCGTCGAAACGCTCGACCGTTTGCACGAACCGCGCCGAGGCGCGCGCGTGCAACCCTTTCTTGTTGACGATCTCAACCTCGCGGCGGACGACCCCTTCGGCCGGCGGCAAATTCATCGCGAACCCCGAGCCGGATGAATCGGAGCCGTTCATTTGCCGGCCAGGATGCGGCTGGCAATGGTGACGTACTTGCGGCCGGCGACCTGCGCGGCCGCCACCGCTTCGGCGAGGGGGCATTCGCCGCGCACCTTGGCGAACTTGATCAGCATCGGCATGTTGATGCCAGCGAGCACCTCGACGTTCGGCCGGTTCATCACCGAGATTGCCAGGTTCGACGGCGTGCCGCCGAACATGTCGGTAAGAATGGCGACCCCTTCTCCGGTGTCCACGCGCTCCACGGCTTCGATGATTTCCCTGCGCCGCTGCTCAACATCATCGTCGGGACCGATGGTCACCACTTCGATCTGCTGCTGCGGGCCGACGACATGCTCGAGTGCGGCGCGGAACTCGACGGCAAGCCGCCCGTGGGTGACGAGTACGAGTCCGATCATCCGGGACTCCTCGCCGGCGCTGGAGCGCCGCTCGGAAGGGCGCCCATGTTCAACATCCGAGACCGTTGTTCAAGGGGCTCGGCACTGATTTCCGGGCCATGTTGCATTGCCACAAGTGGCCGCTGAGATTGGCTAAAAAATTCAATAACAGCAATAGCCTGTCCCACCCTCGCATGTGCATAAGGCCGCGCTGGCGGCCGCCTGCGAGGTATAACCCTAGGCCGATCAGGCGATTGCGTTCGCGGTCTGCTGCCACGCCAGTACCCGGGGCAGCGGATCGACGCCGGCTGCGACCGCAAGTCGCGGTAGCCGGACGCCTGCAATGACGGTCTCTGCGCTTTCCGGCCCAGGCAGGCGGCTGGCATCCCCCGCCGCGAGCTCCACCACTCCCCCGACGACCGCCACCGGCTCGTAAGGCAATCGCCGAATGCCCACGCCGCGCACCTCGATCAGTCCCGCCAGCACGGCCGCTGGTCGCGCCAACAGCCGCCCATGTACCGCCTCAATGTGCACGCGGTCATCGCCGACCAAGCGGGAAAAGCGGAGCCTGCCCGTGCGCTCGCATTCGATAAGCGCGAACGCCAAGCTCGATTTGCCGCTCGCCGGAGGCCCCGTGATCAGCAATGCATGTGGCCCAATCAGCACGGCAGAGGCGTGCTGATTGGCAAGCTCGGCAGCCATTGGCGCATCGCCGCAATCCGTGAACCGCCGCTTGGGGCCGCGCGTCTGCTCGCCGCGTGCTCCGCACGGGCGCCGTCTGCGGGCGGTGGGGGATCAATCTAGCGCATCGCGGCCCCGGTTGCGCGGCGGTGTTCGGCGCTGTTCGGCTTCTCCAACGATTGCTGCCGTCGTGCGTCCCGGTGGAACCGGCCCAACTCCGCGCCGGCGATCATCCGGGCAAACCTGACGCGCGGTGTCATCGGGTCTCGCCGTATATCATGGGCGCGGAGCGGACTCAGGACGCCGCTGCGGCCGCCACCCTATCCGGCGGAATTGGCGGAGCGGAAATTGGGCCGCCGGAACGGTTCACATTTGTCGCGATACCGGCGCGAAGTTACACGCGGCGATTTGAGGCGCAGGATCAAGGAGAGGCCGGCCCGTGGCTTGAGGACTCCAAATCTCGCCGCGGCCATGGCAAGATGAGCCATGAATCGCAGGATTGGTGCAAGACCTTGGGCGCGCCTGTGCGCCTTCGAGGAGAGACCGGGTAAGATCAAATGACGGCCAGTGCCACGTCCGCTTCGAGCCAGGCCATGGACAGCATCACCAGCGACGTCCTGGCGCTCATTCAAAAGAAACTGCCGCCCGAGAAGTCGACGCTGACGATGACCGATCGCCTCAAGGATTTGGGCATCGATTCGCTGAGCGTGGTCGAGCTGATTTTCGAGCTCGAGGAGAAATTCAACATCCAGATTCCTTACAATGCCAACGACACCGAGCCGGAATTCGAAACGGTCGGTGAAGTGGTCAACGCGATCAAGAAGGTTATTGCCGAGAAGAAATGATTAGCCGGCCGGCCGGGGTTTCCGTCGCGAGGTCGTGCCCCCGGCTTTCAGCGGAGAGTGTTGTGCTCGGACAATCGACCTTCGTTGACCGCATCGTCTCGCTTGAGACGCTGCGCAATGAAATACCCTGCCGTCAACACGACGGCACCAAGCAGGATGTTGGGGATCATCCATTCCCGCGGGAACGGATCGAGCACGTCCAAAAGGTAGATCATGTACATGCAATAGACGATGAAGCTCGCCTCCAGCACGAGGCCGAACAGTACGGAGATCTTCAATGGCGCCTCCTCGATGACCGCGGATTGCGAGGTGAGAGAATTGAGCGGGACGAAGCTGGGTCCTGATCGTTAATAATCCGTTTACGTCTGCTAAAACGCGAAGGTGGTGCAAGTGGTTCCAGGGTGGACGGCCGCGCCCGCCCACGCCCGTGACGCCTGTTTCGCGTATCGAGCGGGTCATTGCGGGCGCAGGCGACGGCTTGCTGCAATCTGAGCCGTTTTTTAGGGGCGGAACGAGTCTATCAACAGTCGAACCCCGCAGCGGCCGCACGCAAGGCGAGTCGGGCGGCGTCTGGCCGGGGATTTTGGACAGCCGGCGCACCCTCCGTTTGGACTGAATTGCTCTCAACCGCCGTTCGTCCCCCGAAGCGGGGAGCCAGCGCAAGATATTGATGCTTTCCGGATTCCCGCTGAAGCTTAGCCTCGTCTTGATCGGGGGAATGAACGGATGTGGTTCCGCCAAAGCGGAACATGCCGCTGGCTAGTGAAAATTCCTTCCCTTCGGCATCACGGCATGGACCTCTGCGGCCGGCGCGAGCTCGTCGGCCAGTGCCGGTTCGTCCTTCAGAAGCGTCGTCAGCATGGTACCGCCGTGGCGCGGCTTGGTGCGGCCGTCGAACACCGGCCGTCGCACCTCGTCGGTATGCGCAAGACCCTGCACGGCTGATGAATTGGCCGACAGACGCCCGAGCAGCGGCGTCAGATCCTCGATCCGCTCGGCGACGACATGGATCACGCCCATCTCGCTTTGTAGCTTTCCGGTCACGGCGACGAGCCGCGCGCCGAGCACGACCGGACGGAAAGTCTCGAACACCTTCGGCCAGACGATGGTGTTGGCGACGCCGGTTTCGTCCTCGAGCGTCATGAAGATGACGCCGTTGGCGCTGCCCGGCCGCTGGCGCACCAGCACGAGCCCGGCCACCGTCACGCGCCGGCCGGAAGCGATGCCGGCAAGTTGCTCATGCCGCACGATGCCGCGCCGGTCGAGATCGCCGCGCAGGAACGACACCGGATGGCGTTTGAGCGACAGATGCAGATGCCGATAGTCCTCGACCACGTGCTCGCCCGGCGGCATGGGCGGCAGCGCCACATCCGGTTCGAGTTGACGCGACGCTGCCGCTGCAAACAGCGGCAGGTCGTCTTTGTCACCTGCGCGCCGCAAGCCGCGCACCGCCCACAGCGCCGCGCGCCGATCGAGCCCGAGCGAGCGGAAGGCGTCCGCCGCGGCAAGCTTCTCGAGCACCGCCGGCGAGAGCCCGGTGCGCAGCCACAGGTCACGGATCGAATCGAAGCCCGCGCCGCGCGCGCGCTCGATCGCGCGCGCATCCTCCTCGGAGAATCCGTTGATCTGTCGAAACCCGAGCCGCACAGCGCACGTGCTGCGGATGTCGCCGGCCATCTCCGCATGCCGCGGGTGCAACCGCGACTTCATGCATTGAGAAAATTCATCGTCATTCCGGGGCGCCGCGCAGCGGCGAACCGGGAATCCATAACCCCGGCCTGTGGTCATGGATTCCGGACCCGGCCCTTCGGGCCGTCCTGGAATGACGAATGAATTTGTTGCTTCCAGCGTGCAGTCCCAGTCCGAGAAATTGACATCGACCGGCCGCACCTCGATGCCGTGCTCCTGCGCGTCGCGCACGATCTGCGCCGGCGCGTAGAATCCCATCGGCTGGCTGTTGAGCAGCGCGCAGGCGAACACGTCCGGATAGCGGCACTTGATCCACGCCGAGGCGTACACGAGCAGCGCGAAGCTTGCCGCATGGCTCTCGGGGAAGCCGTATTCGCCGAACCCCTCGATCTGCTTGAAGCAGCGCTCGGCGAATTCGCGCGCATAGCCGCGCGCCGCCATGCCCTCGATCAGCTTGTCGCGGAAGAACTTGATGGTCCCGACCCGCCGGAAGGTCGCCATGGCGCGGCGCAGCCGGTCGGCCTCCGCCGGCGTGAACCCGGCCGCCACGATCGCGATCCGCATCGCCTGTTCCTGGAACAGCGGCACGCCGAGCGTCTTCTCCAGCACCGCGCGCAAATCCTCCGACGGATATTCGGGCGCTTCGAGCCCATGCCGCCGCCGCAGATACGGATGCACCATGTCGCCCTGGATCGGTCCCGGCCGCACGATCGCGACCTCGATCACCAGATCGTAAAAGCACTGCGGCTTGAGCCGCGGCAGCATCGACATCTGCGCGCGGCTCTCCACCTGGAACACGCCGACCGAATCCGCCCGCGCCAGCATGCGGTAGACCGCCGGATCCTCCGGCGGAATTTCGGACAACGACAGGGGAATCTTTACCTCCCCCTTGCAGGGGGAGGGATGGTAATGCCTCGCGAAGAGATCGAACGCGCGTCGCAGGCACGACAGCATGCCGAGCCCCAGCACGTCGATCTTGAGAATGCCGAGCGCGTCGAGGTCGTCCTTGTTCCATTCGATGACGGTGCGGTCCTCCATCGCCGCGTTCTCGATCGGCACGAGCTCGTCGAGCCGCCCGCGGGTGATGACAAAGCCGCCCACGTGCTGCGACAAGTGGCGCGGGAAATCGATCAGCGCGCGCGCGCAGGCGAGCATTTTTGCAAGCCGCGGATCGGCCGGATCGAGCCCGATGCGCCGTGCCTCCTCCGCCGTCACCGCCTCCGCCGACCAGCCCCACAGCGTGCGGGCGAGCGCGCCGATCGTGTCCTCCGACAGCCCGAACGCCTTGCCCGCGTCGCGAATTGCGCTGCGCGCGCGGTAGCAGATCGTGGTTGCGGCGAGTCCGGCCCGCTCGCGCCCATAACGCTGGTAGATATACTGGATCACCTCCTCGCGCCGCTCGTGCTCGAAATCGACGTCGATGTCCGGCGGCTCGCGTCGCTCCGCCGAAACAAAACGCTCGAACAACAGGTCAATGCGGTCGGGGTCCACTTCGGTGATGCCGAGGCAGTAGCAGACCGCGGAATTGGCCGCCGAACCACGCCCCTGCGCCAGGATCCCCTTGCTGCGCGCGAACTGCACGATGTCGTGCACGGTGAGAAAATATGGTGCGTATTTGAGCTCGGCGATCAAATTCAGCTCATGCGCGAGGGCCTGCCGCACTTTCGGCGGCACGCCGTTCGGATAACGCCGCCGCGCCCCCTCCTCGACGAACGCTGTGAGCGCCTCCTGCGGCGTCGCGAACCCCTCGCGCGCCTCCTCCGGATATTCATAGGCGAGCTGAGCGAGCGAAAAATCGCACCGCTCCAGAAACCGCAGCGTCTCGCGCACCGCCTCCGGCGCGGCGCGGAACAGCCGCGTCATCTCCTCGGCCGATTTCAGGTGCCGTTCGGCATTGGCTTCGAGCCGCCGCCCGGCGGCATCGAGCGTCACATGCTCGCGCACGCAGGTGAGCACGTCCCGCAGCATGCGCCGCTCCGGCGCGTGATAGAGCACGTCGCCGATGGCGATGAGCGGCACGTTCGCCTCGGCGGCGAGCGCCGCAAGCCGCGCCAACCGCCGCGCATCGTCGCCTCGGTGCAGCATGCTGGCGCCGAGCCACAGCGCGCGCGGCGCACATTCCTGCAGCCGCGACAGCAGCGCGCCGAGCGCCTTGGGTTTGAGCACCCGCGGCGGACAGACGATCAGATTGAGCCCTTCGATGTGGTCGCAGAGATCCGCAAGCGCGAGCCGGCAGTCGCCCTTCTCCGCCCGCCGCTTGCCGAGCGTGAGCAGGCGGCACAGCCGGCCCCAGCCCGCGCGGTCTTTAGGATAGGCGAGGATGTCCGGCGTGCCGTCGGTGAAGACAAGTCGCGCGCCGGCGACGAATCGCAGCCCTGCGTCCTTTGCGGCTTCGTGCGCGCGCACCACGCCCGCGACCGTATTGCGGTCGGCGATGCCGATGCCGGCAAGCCCCAGTTCTTTCGCCCGCGCGACCATCTCCTCGGGGTGCGACGCCCCGCGCAGGAAGGAGAAATTGGTGGTGACGGCGAGCTCGGCATACGCGGACATGACGACGCCTTACGCAAACAACCCGTGCAGGAACCAACGCGGCTGCGCCGTCTCGCGCCCGTAAAGCCCTTCGCGATAGAGCCAGACGCGCACGCCTTGCTTGCTCTCGACGCGGAAATAGTCGCGCGTGAGCGCATGGCCCTGCGCGTCACGCCACCACTCCATGGCGATGCGTTCCGGCCCCTCCGCGTGCGCGACCTCGTGCAGTACCCGCCGCCAGCGGAAGCGCACCGGCGGCCCGTCCGGCACTTCGGCCATCGCCTCGATCCGCTCCGGCCGCGCCAACAGCCGCAGCGGACGCGTGGGGGCGAGGGAGTCGAGCCGATCCGCTTCAACGGCAAACTCGGCGCTATCTCCGCCCGCCCCACGAGCGTCTTCTCCCCTCCCCCCGCGAGCGAAGCGAGCGGTGGGAGGGCAATCGCATCTGTTCGTTCCCTCCCCCCTTGCGGGGGAGGGCGGCGCGACTTGCATCCTGCTTCGCAGGGGGAAGCTGGGGGCGCGCGGCGCCACCTGCGCCGGCACGCTCAGCACGGCAAATTCCGGGATGTGCGTGTCCTGCGGCAGAAGCCGCGTGACGCGCCGCAGGCCGAAGCGCGCGCCGAGCCGGTCGATCAGATGCGCGAGCTCGGCGGCATCCTCCGGCGCGCCAAATCCCGTCTGCATCGGATCGAGCCGCTCCGTCGCAAGCGCCGACAGCCGCACCACGTCGAAGCCGAAACCTGGGTCACAAGGATCTGCGGCGAGCCGCTCGACGAACAACCGCGCCACGCGCTCAGGATCGCGCAGCGGCTCCGCCGTGCCAACCTCGATGCGTTGCACCTTCCCATCGGCGCGGAACAGCGCCGCCTGCAAGAGCCGCGCGCCCTCCCCGCGCCGCTCGAGCGCCCGCGCCAATTCCCGCGCCAGATGCGCGAGGGTGCCGAGCACGTCGCGCTCGAGCGCGATCGGCTCGGCGAAGCGTTGTTCGGTCACATAGGCCGGCACCGGGAGACAAGGCGAGATCGGTTCCTCCTCGCGCCCGAGCGCCTGATCGAGCCGGCGCACCAGCGCCTCACCGAAGCGCGCGGTGAGCGGTGCGCGCGGCAGGTCGATGATATCTGCGATCGTTCTCAGCCCGACCTGGGCGAGTGCATCCGTCACCTCTGGCGCAAGCCTTAAAGCGCTGACCGGCAGCGGCAACAGCACCGAGCGCGCTTCGCCGCGTGGCACGATTTGCGACGAGCCGTAACGCGCCGCCGCCCAGGCGCAGCCGGGTGTATCCGCCGCTGCGACGCGGGCCTGAAATCCTTGCATACCCAAGCGCACGACGATGTCGCGGCATAGCTGTGCCTCGCCGCCGAACAGATGCGCGCAGCCCGTAATGTCGAGCATCAACCCGTCCGGCGCATCGAGCGCGACCAGCGGCGTGTAGCGGTCGCACCAGTCGGCGATTGATTTGAGCAGAGCCTGATCCGCCAGCGGGTCGGCCTCCGCCGCGGCAAGGGCGGGATACATGGCGCGCGCATCGGCGAGCGCCATGCCGGTTTTCAGCCCGAGCCGCGCGGCCTCATCGTTCAGCGCCGTAATGCGCAGCGCCGACTTGATCGGGGCAACGACGACGAGCGGCGCATCAGCCGGCGCGCTTAAGCGGCGTGCGATCCGGTCGGTCGCCAGCCGCTTCAGCCACACCGAGAGGTAGCGCCTCAAAGGCGCGCTCATGGTGATTCCAGATGACAAGAAAATTCCCGCAAGGGCCGCGGCGGTTTTTGCCGAGCGAGAGCGCGAACGCGGTGCGGCCAAGGCCGCCGAACGAATCGCGCAGACTTAGCGCTGCGGCCGCTTCCCAGCGCGTTGCCGCCGTGCTCGCCCCCGCGCTGGTGCGGTGCCGCAGCAGGAGGCCCAAGCCGCCGCCCGCGCGGACGGCGAGCGAAAGCCGCCGCAGGGCGGTGAGGTCGAGCGCATTGGCATCGTCATGGAACTCTGCGACCACGGCCGCGACCGCGCGGCATTTGAGCGCCTCCTCCATGGCCCACAGCACCTCGCCAGCACGCGCAAGCTCGATCACCACCACGCCATCCATTGGAAAGCCGAAGCAATCGAGGCCCACGCCGTAAGGCGCACCCGCTTCCGCGCGCGCGAATGCGCTCTGTATCCAGAGCGTGGGCCGCGGCCGCCGCTGCGCCAGCGTGGCGAGCGCAAGCGCAAAGCCTGTCGCCGCGCCGAGGTGAAACGGCTGTGCCGGGCTCACCTCATGCAGCGCACCGAGCAGAAGCCCGCCGCCGAGCGCGGAGTCGATGGCCTCCACGCCCAGCTTGAGCATGGGCGCAGAAGAGCCCGGATCGACCTGTGCGAGCCCTTGCAGATGACAAAGCCTGTCCGTGCGGAGCACAGCGGATGGGGGGTGCATCGGTTTGTTCACGTTATGTTCTTATTGATTCCGCATCCCCGCCGCCGAGTCAAGAAAGCAAAATATCTTTCTGAATCAAAATGTTGTAACGGTGACCATCTCGTTCCTCCATGCCGTTCTCCACCCGCGTCCGCGCCCAAACGACAGCCCCAAGCCCTCCGGCACCACCGGAGCTGGGCCTGGCCTCAGCACCGCCGCCCCTCGGTCCTCGTCCGCAACGCCGATTTCATTCCTGATTATTCGCTGGCGCAGCGCCAGGACATGGCCGACCGCTGGTTCGCGACCATGTTCATGCGCTTCAAGAATAGCCGGCGCACCGCCGCCGACTCGCGCTTTGTCCGCGAGGCGGACGCCTTGTGCGACAAATGGAAGGCAGCGACCGGCCGACTGTCCTTCCCCGAGCTGCTGATCGACATCCGTGATTTTATGGCGCTCTCCTCGGTGGCCAACGCAGAGAAATACATGGCGTTTTGGCATCATATAATCAGCAAGGGCATCGCCGCTCACCCTCGGCAGACGGCTGAAGAGAAGAATGTTGCCAGCATGGGGCGCTGACCCTTCGTGATTTTCCTCAGTGCCGCTTCCGGCGCAAACCACGCCGCGCGATCGACCTCGGGAAATTCGCGCATCCGGCCGGATTTGGGCGGCCATTCCATGGCGAACGTATTGGACTTGAGCTGTCGCGGATCGAAATCGCCCCGCACCGCCCAGGCATGAACGAGCTTGCCATCCGCCTGTCGGAACACCCCGAGCGGCACGTATTCGCCTTCCGGAACGAACCCCGTTTCTTCCGCAAATTCGCGCTTGGCGGCTTGCAGCGGGTCTTCACCGGGCTCGATCAGACCCTTTGGGATCGACCATGCGCCGTCGTCTTTCTTGGCCCAGAACGGCCCGCCTGGATGGACCAACAGCACCTCGCAAAGCGATCCGGCACGGCGGTACAGGAGAATCCCTGCGGACTGCTTCGTCATGGCCCTTCTCCGCCGCTGACCTGAAGCGAGCAGGCCGCGCCTGCACGCGATTGCGCGCGGCCTAGCCGTAACGCGCGGCCAGCAGCGCATACAGCGCACGCGCGGCCTGGCACTCGCCGCCTTCCGGTCGCCCGGGCTTTGCCTTGGGCGTCCAGGCGTAGATATCGAAGTGCAGCCACACTCTCGCGGCGGCGACGAAACGCTGGAGGAACAGGGCGCAGGTGATCGACCCCGCAAACCTGCTGCCGGCGTCGTTGCTGATGTCGGCGATCTTTGTCTCCAGCATCGATTTGTAGGGTGTCCACAGCGGCAACCGCCACAGCGGATCGTTCTCGGCGGCCGCACATCGGGCGACTTCCGCGGCCGTCTCCTCGCTGTCGGTATAGAACGCCGGCAGATCCGGGCCGAGCGCCACGCGCGCAGCGCCGGTGAGCGTGCCGAGATCGATGAGGAATTCCGGCTTCTCCTCGTCGGCCGCCGCGAGCGCGTCCGCCAGGATGAGTCTCCCTTCCGCATCGGTATTGCCGACCTCGACCGAAATGCCGGAGCGTGCGCGATAGACGTCGAGCGGACGGAAGGCGGTCGCCGAAACGGCGTTCTCCACCGCCGGAATGAGCGCGCGCAGCCGCACCTTTGCGCCGCGATCCATCAGCATATGGGCGAGCGCGAGCACCGCGGCCGCGCCGCCCATATCTTTTTTCATCAGTTGCATGCTGCTTCCCGGCTTGATGTCCAGGCCGCCGGTGTCAAAACACACGCCCTTGCCGACCAGCGTGACCTTGGGATGTCCCGGCTCGCCCCATTGCAGGTCGATCAGGCGCGGGGCGCGCGCCGAGGCGCGGCCCACGGCGTGAATCAGCGGAAAGTTCTGCTTGAGCAAATCCTCCCCCTCGATGGTATTCACCGTCGCCCCGTGCCGCTTCCCGAGCGCGCGCGCCGCCTCGTCGAGCTCCGCCGGTCCCATATCGTTTGCCGGCGTGTTGATAAGATCGCGCGCCAGCGTCACGCCCTCGGCGATGCGCGAGAGGTCATCGCCGTCGACGCCGTCAGGCAGCACCAGCCGCACCTGTTTCTGCGCGGCGCCGCCGTACCGGCTGAAGCGATACGATCCGAGCGCAAAGGCGAGCGCCGCAAGCCGCGCATCATGCGGACTGTTGGCGAACCGGTAAGTTCCTGCCGGCAGCATTTCGGCCAGCAATCCCGGCAGGAACGGATCTCGAAACTTCTCGTCCTGCCCCTCGATCCCGAATACGGCGCCGTCGACCCCGCCGTTCTTTCCGGGCAGCAAGACGAGTTTGCCCGGCTTTGGTTCGAAGCCCACGGCATCGGCATAGGCGATGGCCCGTTGATCAAGCGACCGGCGCACCTCTCGCCAGTCAGAAGCGGACGCAAACCAGATCGGCAGTGCCGCGCCTTTGCCGTGTGTCACGAACGCCGAATGCATGAACGTGTCCGCGTGATGTTGATCGGGTCCGAGACGTGCAGCCTCCGCGCGGGCTAGTAACACGCCGCCGCAGGTGGAGTGAAGGCGCCCCTCGCCCCGATGCTCCCGCAGTCTTTCGTCAATGCGACATCAGCGTCGGCACGGTCATGGACGACAGCATCGTCCGCGTCGCGCCGCCGAGTACGAATTCCCGCAGCCGCGAGTGGCCATAGCCGCCCATCACGATAAGGTCCGCCGATATGTCCGCCGCATGGGACAGGATGGTTGCGCCCACGTCCCCATCCGTCGAGACGATGCGTTTGAGTTCCACGCGCAACCGATGCCGCGCCAGGTGGTGCGCCATGTCGGCGCCGGAAATCTCGTCCCTGTTGTCATCCTTGTTGGCGACTGTGATCAGTTCGATGTTGCCGCTGCGTTCGAGCAACGGCATGGCATCGCCGAATGCCCGCGCGGCATTGCGGCTGCCGTCCCAACACAACAGCACCCGGTCGAGCTTGATTCCCTCTTTCTGGATATAG
>FWPU01010022.1_pt1 | contig 14444 bp, 14 predicted proteins | sample 2228361 | NCBI WGS metagenome assembly FWPU01 (sample SAMEA103939777, study PRJEB20133) | metagenome
GCCCCCTCTCCGAATTCGGAGAGGGGGCGACGGGGGTGAGGTCTACACCTCTGCCTTCACCCCATATCCCCTTTGCTCCAGAAGCTGTCCACTTATGGGCCCCTGGCGGGCCCGCCAAGGGCCAGGAGATAACCGCCACCTTCACACACCCTCTCAGCCCGGCCTGAAGACGTGGCTCCCGCTGGGCGCTATGGAGCTACAGGGACGCGAACACCGCGTCGGCCGCGGCCAGCGTCTGCTCCACGTCCTGCTCGGTGTGGGCAGTGGAGACGAACCAGATGCCGCGCCCGGTGAGGCGCACGCCGCGCTCCAGCATCCCCCGGGAGAAGCGCGCGTACCTGGCCTGGTCGGCGTTGAGACAGTGGGTGCGGTAGTCCACGATCTCCCTGGCGCTGGTGAAGGCCAGGCAGAAGGCCGGCCCAGGCCCCTGGACAAGCACGTCTATCTCGTGCTTGCGGGCGCGCTCCCTCAGTCCCTCCATGAGCGCCCGGCCCGTGGCGTAGAGGTGGCGATAGACCGCGCCATCGTCTTCCAGGAGTTTCTCTAGCGACGCCTCTGCGGCGGCCATGGAGATGACGTTGCTGTTCACCGTGCCGCCGTGCATCACGGTGCCGTCCTCGATGAGGCCCATGATATCGCGCTTGCCGGCGAACATGGCCACCGGGAAGCCGCCGGCCATGGCCTTGGCAAAGGTGGACAGGTCTGGCGTGACGCCCAGCACCTCTTGCGCGCCGCCCGGCGCCAGCCTGAAGCCGGTTATGACCTCGTCGAAGATGAGCACCACTCCGTGCTCGTCACACAGCCTGCGCATCTCCTCCAGGTAGCCTGGCTTGGGCATGATGCAGTTGGTGTTGCACATGACCGGCTCAGTAATGATGGCCGCCACCTGGCCGCGGTGGCGGTCCAGCGCCCGGCGCAGCACCTCGCTGTCGTTCCAGGGTAGCAGGACGATTTCCTCGGCACAGGCGGGCGACATGCCGGCGGAGCCGGGCACCGGCACCGGAGAGTCGTAAGGGCCGGCCTGCTCCAGCGGCGGCGCGGTGCTTAACAGCACGCTGTCCAGCCAGCCATGGTACTGGCCCTCGAACTTGATGAATTTGGTCCTGCCAGTGTAGGCGCGGGCCAGGCGCAGCGCCGCGTGCACCACCTCGGAGCCGGAGCTGGCGTAGCGCACCAGTCCCGCCGAGGGCACCATCCGCTGCACCATCTCGGAGACCCTGATCTCCAGCTCGTGCTGGCCGGCGAAGACCTGGCCCATCTGCATTCCCCGTGCCACGGCCTCCAGCAGGAAGTCGGGCGAGTGGCCGAAGATGTCCGGCCCCTGGCCCAGCACGTAGTCTATGTACTCGTTGCCGTCAACATCGTACAGGCGGGAGCCTTTGCCCCGCTGGAAGAACAGGGGCACAGGCCGCTCGGCCATCCGGATGTTGCTGCTGACGCCTCCCGCCAGCGACTTCCTGGACCGCTCGTAGAGCTCGCGGCTCTTGTCCAGCTTCATACTTCACTCCTTGCCCTTGCGTGGGCGGCGCAGGCTAATGGTAGTGAAGGACGGCATGGGCCGTCAATCCTCTATCCCTCAGAGCGGTGCCAGGACAGGAAAATGTTCCCACGTGCTGCCACCCCATGCTATAGGTATGCGCTTTGTGGCAAGGAGGACTATCGCTGTTTAAGGTGGTAACAAGGAGAACTAGCGATGAAGGTCTCGTCGCTCAAGAAGGCGGGCAGCAGCCTGCTTGAACTTATCATTGCCGTCATCACCCTGATTGCCATCAACGCCCTGGTGCTGGTGGCCGTGGCGGCCACCATTATGGAGTCGCTCAGGCTGGGCAATTAGGTGCTCGGGTCCCGGGACTGGCTTGCTCTGGACAGCGTGCTGGATGGCCCTTACGCGCCACCAAGGGCCTGGCTGGAACACGCCTCATCAGCATGCCGCCTGATGTCAGCTTGCGGCCCAGCCCGGGAGCAGACATGCCTGAAAAGGCATCAGCTTGTCCGCCTCGGCGCACAGGCCGACGGCTTCCCTGGGAGTGATGAACTTCGCATTCTTACCGACCAGGTCCTGGTCGGTTAGGCCCCTGGCGCGGGCTCAAGTCCCTCAGACAAAGATGCAGCAGGCCCGGACCGGCGAGTCTTTCAACTCAAGAGGCCGACATCCAGGGTGGACGCTGCTTGGGCCAGGTCGCAGTGCAAAAGATGGCCCCGCGATGCTCGCGGCATCGCGGGGCCAGAGGGGGGTGCCGCTGTATGGTGTCGCCCAGGGGCGCGGACTCCCTGGGCGCGGGTTGAGTCAGTCCAGTCCGGTGGAGAACAGGTCGCCGTAGAGGACGCCCACGATGTCCTTCTCACTCCAGGAGAAGGAGTTGCCGATCTGCAGGAGCCGCTGCATTCTCTGCACCCTGTCGGCATCCTCGCCGGGTGTCAGTGGCTCGCCCCTGACTACTGCTCGCTTGGCGTACTCCTGGAGGACTGCCAGGTGCTGGAAGAACTGCTCGATGTCCTTGGTGGTAGGGCTGGCCATGGTGACCACTCTCTCCTTAGACGCTGGGGCTCATAGCCCACAGGCGTCGGCGTAGCTCGTGTATGCGATTGGGCTTGAAAAGGAACTCCTGGATGTCCAGGGAACTGGCCAGCGCCTCGGCGATGACGCGGAAGTAGCCAGCATCGGCGGTAGTCGCGGGGCACTCGGCGCAGACCAGCGCCGGAATGTCCCGTGGCTGTATGGTAATCGTCACGCTTATTGGCTTCATCTGTCCTCACCCCATCCATCGGTGACGTCCTATCCCAGAGATTAAGCCCGCGAGGGGAACAACCCGGTGGATGACTCGTGTTCACTCAGGGACAATCAGGTGACAATAGGTGAACCAGGCAGGAGTCACTGGCCCCCTGACGTCTGGAGTTAGCACTTGAGCCATCCCGGCGGAATATAGGAGTGAGACGCCCTCAAACACCTTGAACGCCGGGGCGTGCATACCACAAGTTAGAAGGCACATTCTTTAGAAGGAAAGGGGCCGGGGGATGGAGGCGAAGTGGCCGGTGAGCGCCCCGCTGGTGAGTCGCCATGCAACTCTATGCGCCCGCCATAACCCGCGTCCAGCTTAACGGAGTCCGCTACTACAAGGTCGAGGGCTACGAGGAGTTGTTTCCCTCGGTGACCACGGTGCTCAGCGTCATCGCCAAGCCGGCGCTGGTGCCGTGGGCGCGCAACGTCGCCCTCAACCAGGTCAGGGCATCGCTGACCGAGCGGGTGGGAGGCGCCGCGTGGATCACGCCCGAGTGGATAGAGGACCTCATCGCGGAGGCGAAGCAGCGCCCCGACCAGGTGAGGGACGAGGCCGCGGACTTTGGCACCCAGGCCCACATACTCATTGACGCCATCATCCGGGGTGAGAGGCCGCCGGTGCCGCCCGAGATGGAGCCGGTAGTCGCCAGCTTCGAGGCCTGGCGCAAGGAGGCGGGCCTGGACATACAGCTCACCGAGACGATGGTGTTCTCTCCCACCCACCGCTACGCCGGCGCCATGGATGCCCTGGCCTGGCGCACCGGGGGCGGCCAGCGCCTGGTGGCGCTGGACTGGAAGACCTCCAACAGCCTGCACCCCGAGTACGCCCTGCAGGTGGCGGCCTACGCCAGGGCCATGGAAGAGATGACCGGCCAGAAGGTGCACGAGGCGTGGGTGGTGCGCTTTGGCAAGACGACGCCCGAGTTCGAGGCGAGGCGCGTCCAGGACCTGGACGCGGCCTTCGACGCCTTCCGCGCGGCGCTTACCCTCTGGCGCTCCCTCCGGCAGCCGCTGATGTGACCCTGCCTCACCTGCTACAATGCTTGTCAGCTTGGTAGCGGTCAGCTATCCGCTTCCCTCCCCGCCCCTGGGGTGGGCGCTGACTGCTGATAGCTGACAGCTATGAGGCCGATAGACTCGCAAGCCGGAGGCAACATGATTGGCGTTCTCACTCACCACTGGGCCAGGCCTGACAAGGTAAACGAGGCCCGCAAGCTCCTGGACCGTAACGGCCTTGCCCAGAGCAAGGCCCCTGGCTTCATCAGCCGCCAGACCCTCATATCCCGCAGCGACCCCACGAAAATAACGACGCTGGTGCTCTGGGACAGCAACGAGATCTACGACAGGTGGCGCGCCAGCCCCGAGCGCGCCGCCGCCATGGCAGGCGCCGAGCTGCTGTGGGCCAGGCCGCCGGAGTCTGAGCGTTTCGACGTGGTAAGCTAGCGGCCACTGCCTGCGCTGCCAGACCTCACCCCCGTAGCCCTCTCTCCACGCGTGGAGAAGGGGCCATAGATAGGCCAACGCTGTGCCTTTGTACACCGGGGCGAGGTCTGGCGGCGCTGCCCCGATGACTCCTCCCTCTGAAAAGCTGTCGTGTGGTAAGCAGGGGGATGGCAGAGAGGCTTTAGCCCTGTGCCAACCAGCATGCGGCAGGTACTCTTCCCGCTCCCTGTAGCCGACTCCGCCAGGAAAGTAATAGAATAGGACTGATGCGTCGGCCTTTCGTCCCCTCCTACCCGCTCTGACTTAGGAACGCAGTTTTCCTGTGCCACCCGCGTTGTCGCCAGACTCTGGGCTTGCTATCGGGCGTACACCGCGAGCCTGAATAGCCTGACTGAGGCAGCGCCAACACCTCACACTTTTCCTTCACCTCCCAGGGGACGCTGGCGCCTGTCGGAGTTCCCCTTATCTCAGCACCTGTCTGCATGGTGCAAACCATAGTCACTCGCGAATTCTACGGCCTGCCCACACTGGACACACTGTCCCGGTAATAGCATCTTTCTGGGCAGGGAAGGAGGTGTTGGGTGAGAACTCGGACAATCAGGGTGCGTATTACTGACCGGTTTGACCAGTATGATGACGTGGTCAGGGACCTGGCAAGGGAGGTGGGAGCGAGGTTCCAGGGTGCGGGGCCGGGTAATGGTCTGAGGTACTACTATCTGATTGCCACGGATGAACAGCTCTCCCGGATCGTAGAGGGCCTCAGGCGTGCCGGCGCCAGCGTGGCCAGCGCCGAGTAGCGTAGTGCCGTCACAAGGCGGCACCTCAGGGCGCTGCGGGCCGCTCCTCCAGCAGCGTGAAGCCGCCATCCGGCCCGCCCAGGGCAATGCGGCCTTCAGCGGGCCACCGGCCCCAGCCGCGACTCCAGCGCGACGCCGGGCAGGGCCGCTGACAGCGTCACGGGTGCCACGGCGACGGTCGGCGTTGGCGCGGGCGTGGGCGCCGGCTCGCCGCTGGCGCTGGTGGGCAGCGGCGCGGGGGTGGCGGGCGTCGGCCGGCAAGCCAGCAGCGCCGGCCACAGGGCTGGTGTGTGCTTCACGTAGCCTGGTCCCATGGGCATCTCCCAGCGGGAGGTCTGCAAGGCCTGGCCTACCGGCCAGGCGCAGGCGGCGGGGCGGGAGGCGCCAGGGGCCTGCCGGAGCTGTCCGTGCAGGTGGGAATGATGCCCCCACCCGGGTTCACACCCAGCACCACCAGCGTGGCTCCTGGCGCCACGCTATCGCTCTCCACCATCAGGCCGACATCCCGTCCGGCGTTATCTCGCAGCGCGGCCTCCACCCTGGTACACCTGGCCGTCAGCCGGTACTCCTTGTTGTCCCTGGTGATCAGCACCAGGCCATCCCGGGGCTCCAGGCGGCCCGTCAGCGGGGTAAAGTTGACCGCCCAGCCGCTGGCCTGCTGGCCATGCGGCATGCCCACTGGAGGGGCCACGGCTATGGGGACCGGCGTGGGCGTGGCCTGCAGCGTGCCGCCCACGGGAAGCGAAGCCGCAATCTCGCGGAGCAGTCCGAGGGTAACGGAGTCGGACTGGGAGTACAGGAAATGTGTCAAATAGGTGGGACCTGGCTCGCGGCGCTCGTTGGGGTACGTTGCTTGCCAGGCCAGCCAGACAGGCCCACCCTGGCCGCCACTCTCCCAGCCCTCCACGCCACCTACCCTGGTGCGTGCCGCGCCGGGGACGTTATCGGGCAGCCAGCCTCTGGCGTGGGCCACCTGGATGGTGTCTCCCGCGCCGTTAGCATAGTCCAGGACAACCATCTGGCATGGGTACATGGGCAGCGCCAGCGACTCCAGCAACGGGTGCGACAGGGCCAGGGTCACCCTGGCCAGCGAGTAGCCCTGGGGCAAGCGTGCAGGCTCGAAGACAGGGAACTCCGCCAGTTGCCGGGCGCGGGCCAGGGACACCTGCACCGGGTACCTGCCAAATGCAGCCGGATTGAGTCCCCTGGCGTCCTCCAGTCGGATGGGCTGGTTGCTTCGCATGGCGCTGACGGTCTCTCCCGTGCGGGCGTCCAGCACCTCCACGCCGTGGGTAAAAGGCGTGGGTGTAGCTGATGGCGACGCGGCGATGCCAGCGGGTCCCCACCGGCCCTCCATGCTGACCACCCACACGGGTATGGTGCGGTCGTAGTAGGTCCGGCTGCTGGTGAAGCGGTCCTCGTACTCCTGCAGCGTCATGAGCCTTGCCCTGGGACTGCCGATGTCTCTGCCAGCGTTGACTTCAGGCATGGCCTGGGCTGCCCTTTTCAGGGCGGTCTCAATAGCTTGCGCCTCGGTGAGGATGGGAAGCAGGGCGGCGTCCACCGGCTCCCTGCTATCGGACGACCTCGGCGCCGTGGCGGGGGGAACGACGGGTGTGCATGCCAGCAGTGCCAGCGTGGTTATCGCCATGACCACCAGTGCGCGTGACATACAAGCTGCCTCCGGCGTTGGCCTTCACTATGAGTTAACGCAGGCGGACGCCGAATGGTTCCCCAACGGCCTGAATTGGGCCGGCGTGCAGACCATCCTTACTACACCATGCGGCTGATGGAAGTAGCCTGGATGACGGTGCCGGCTGGTCAGAGGCCCGGAGTGCTGGCGCGCCCGAAGGGATTCGAACCCCCGACCCTCGGTTCCGAAGACCGATGCTCTGTCCGCTGAGCTACGGGCGCGCGGCGCCTGTTACCATGACTCGCGCGTTGCGTGTCGTGCCAGGGGATGCCCGGGCACTTCGAGGCAGGTCTGCCCAAAGGGCCAGGTGTGCTGGCCAGTCACGTCTATGGTAGCACGGGCTGTTCTGGCATGTACAGTGTTGGTGTGCTCCCTGGAGCGCCATGCGTGGCCGTGCCTGCCTGTCACGCGGACTGCTTCGGACGAGCCTGCATTGTGCAGCGATGGCGAGCAGCGCTTGCCTTATCAAGGCCATTGCGGAGCATGCCACTCCGCAGCGTCCTTCGCCGTCGCCGTGGCTGGCCTGGTACGAAGGGGCGGGGTGTAGTTGTCCCCGGGGAGTACAAGGCGCTCCGGCCGCGGGGTATAATGGGAGCACTTCGGCTTCGGCGCAGGTAGCTTCTCTCATACGCGAGATGAGTATGTTGCACACGCCTCTCTGTGACCTCGTAGGCATCGAAGTCCCAATTGTGCAGGCAGGAATGGGTGCCGCTACGTGCGCCGAGCTGGTGGCCGCGGTGTCCAACGCGGGCGCCCTCGGAAGCCTCGGCGCGGGACAGTGGCCCATCGAACACCTGAGAAGCCAGATGGCTTTGACGCGGGAGCTTACTTCCCGGCCCTTCGCTGTGAACTTCCTCGTGCCGGTGCTGGACCAGCAGGTCTTCAGGGCCGCGCTCCAGGCGAGGCCACGTGTCATCTCCTTCGCCCTGGGCGACCCGGGAGACCTGGTCAGCATGGCCCACGATGCGGGCGCCCTGGTGATGCACCAGGTGACGACGGTGAGGCAGGCGAGCCAGGCGGCGGAGCGCGGCGTGGACATCATCGTCGCCCAGGGCAGCGAGTCCGGCGGCTTCGGCGGCACCGTGGCCATGTCCGTCCTGGTGCCGCAGGTGGTGGACGCCGTCGGCCCCCTACCGGTGGTGGCCGCGGGCGGTATAGCCGACGGCCGAGGCATGGCCGCCGCCATGGTCCTGGGCGCCCAGGGGGTCAACATCGGTACCCGGTTCATCGCCTCTACTGAGTCCAACGCCCACGAGTCGTGGAAGAGGGCCATCCTCGCCGCGGAGTCCGAGGACGCGGTCAAGGTCGAGTTCCTGGACGACGTCCTGCCTGCCGTGCCAGGCACTTACTACGCGGTGCCGCGGGCGCTGCGGACGGCCTTCATAGACCAGTGGACCCAGGCCCCACAGCAGGCCCGGCCGGACCGGCGGGCTTTCCAGGGCCAGGTGATGTCGGCGCTCCAGCAGGGCAGGATACACGAGCTGGTGCCCTTCGCAGGACAGACCGCTGGCGCCATACGCGAGGTCCTGCCGGCCGCCGAGATCGTGCGCAGGATGGCCTCCGAGGCGCAGGAGGTGCTCCCGCGCGCCGCAGGGCTTTCGGCCTAGGAGCGTTTTCGGGGGCCTGTCTGAAGAGGCCTCGTTTCGGGCGCGGTGGGCCTGATGGCCCTCCGTGGCAGATGCCGGCAGGACAACCAGCGCACGAGGAGGTGTAGCATGCTTGACCTGTTGATTCGTGGCGGACTGGTGGTGACGCCCTGGGGAGTCGGCAACTGGGATGTCGCCATTCAGGGCGAGAGGACCGTCGCCGTGGCCGAGCCAGGGGCCATCGAGGCGGAGGCGGCCAGGGTAATTGACGCCTCGGGCAAGATTGTAGTGCCCGGCGGCATCGAGCCACACGCCCATATCGGCGGGCCACGCCAGCCGGAGCGCTCCGGCGCCTTGCCTGTATCCCGCGCGGCCATCTACGGCGGGACTACTACCGTCCTGGACTTCGCCACCCAGGTGCCAGGCCACGACCTCCATCACGCCCTGGAAGAGGCAGCCCAGCGCTGGCGAGGCAACGCCTATACCGATTACTCATACCACCCTATTTTCACCAGGGGCGCGGACATAGCCTCCATCAACCAGATCGGAGAGCTGGTGGAGGCCGGGTTCCCCAGCTTCAAGATATTCACCACCAGCATCCGGCCTCCCGAGGTCCTGCCCCAGGACAACCGGACGGACTTCGGCAGGCTGGCCGAGATCATGGAGCGCGTCGCCCGCCACGGCGCCATGCTCATGGTCCACGCCGAGGACGATGATATGGTGCAGTACAACTACGCCATGGCCAGGGCCAGGGGCCAGTGGGAGTGGTGGAACATGCACCTGGTCCATACCAACCTGTCCGAGGATATCGCCTTCCGGCGAGTAGTCCGCCTTGCCCAGCACAAGGGCACGGCCATCTACTTCGTCCACGTCAGCGCCAGGGAGGGCGTGGAGGTCGTCGGCGAGGCCCGGGCCAGGGGAATGCCCGTCTACGGCGAGACGCTGCACAACTACGCCTGCTTCAACGCCGACAACTACCGCGAGCCGGACGGCATGAAGTACCACACCTACCCATCCCTCAAGTCCGAGGAGGACCGCCAGGCGCTGTGGGCGGGACTCCTGGACGGCAGGCTCTCCACTGTCGCCACCGACCTGGTGTCCACCACGTGGGAGGTCAAGGTCAAGTACAGGACCGTGGCCGACGTGACGGGCGGCCACAATGGCATCGAGACGCGCATGGGCATCGCCTACAGCGAGGGCGTAGTCAAGCGGGGCATGTCGCTTCAGCGCTTCGTGGATATAACCTCCGCCAACGCGGCCAGGATATTCGGGCTGTACCCCAGGAAGGGCGTGATCGCCGCGGGCAGCGACGCGGACATCGCCATCATAGACCCCTCCATCCACAAGCGGCTCACGCTGGACGACCTGCACCTGGAGGACTACAGCATCTGGGAGGGCTGGGAGGTACATGGCTGGCCGGTCACCACCATCCTGCGGGGCAAGATTATGGTGGAGGACGGCAAGCTGCTGGGGGCAGCCGGCTATGGGCAACTGGTGCCGCGCCGCGTCCAGGGGGAGGTCGTGGCAGGGCCCGTTTGCTAATCTGAAGACGCTACAAGACAGGAGGGGCAGGCACAAGGCCTGCCCCTCAAGATTGTGCTCTCCGCCTCTGGCCATGCCCCAGGGACGACCTGGGGAAAGCGCCGCAAAAACTTACCCCGAGTGACCTTTCAGTGTACCTCACCAGCCTACGGTACCCTATGCGCCTTTCGGGTACAGGCCTTTCGGCCTTTCTCCTACTCAGCGTTCGGTATCCTTCAGTCCAGGGAGTTTACCTTACTGAATTACTCGGGGCATTTTTATAATAGCATAGCGTCGCCAGATGTCAAGTAGGCGACGCTAATATGATTCCATTGGACCAGGTGCGTGCTGAGAGCGGTAGTCCCTTTGTAGCGTCTTGGAAGAAGGGGTGGGCAGGTCCGGCCCATCGGTGGACTCATGCCGCGGCCAGTGCTAAATTAGGGAGCCATCAAGGGCGTGCAGAGTACCACTACAAGGAGCTAACCCATGAAAGCGGCAGTCCTGTATGAACCCAAGACACCTTTGCGGATCGAGGAGCTGGACCTGAAGGACCCCGGCCCGGGCGAGGTGCTGGTGAAGCTGATGGCCAGCGGCGTGTGTCATTCCGACTGGCACGTGGTCAAAGGCGAATGGGGCCACGTCCCGCTGCCGTCGGTGCTGGGCCACGAGGGCGCGGGCGTTGTGGAAGCCGTGGGCGCGGGCGTCAGCAGCGTCCGGCCCGGCGACCACGTGGTGCTCTCCTGGAAGACAAGCTGCGGCCTGTGCGAGATGTGCCAGAAGGGCTGGCCCAACCTGTGCGACCGCTCGCCGGCCGTGGCCTCCAGGCCCATCCTTCATGGCAGGGGCACTGCCATCAACCAGATGGCCGGCCTGGGGACCTTCGGGAGCTACACAGTAGTGCCCGAAGTGGCCGCTGTGCCCATAGACAGGGACATCCCCTTTGCCCAGGCAGCGCTGGTGGGCTGCGGCGTGACCACGGGCGTGGGAGCGGCCATCAACACCGCCAGGGTGCAGCCAGGCACCACCTGCGCCGTCTTTGGCTGCGGGGGCGTGGGCCTGAACTGCATCCAGGGCTGCGCCATCGCCGGCGCCACCACCATCATCGCCGTGGACCTGCTGGACAACAAGCTGGAGCTGGCGCGCCAGTTCGGCGCCACTCACACCGTCAACGCCTCCAGGGAAGACCCGGTGGAGCGCATCCGGGAGCTTACCGACGGCAAGGGCGCCCACTACGCCTTCGAGGCCATCGGCCTGGTGGAGAAGCCCTTCGTCCAGAGCATCCTGTGCACGCGCAAGCGGGGTATCACGGTATGGGTGGGCCACGCGCCGTTGAACACGCCAGTCACCATAGACGCCCGGGCGCTGATGCCAGAGAAGACGGTGATAGCCTCCATGTACGGCAGCGCCCGGCCACATATAGAGTTCCCCAGGCTCCTGGCGCTGTACAAGGCCGGCAAGCTCAAGCTGGACGAGCTGATCACCCGGCGCTTTCCCGTGGAGGAGGTCAACCGGGCCTTTGAAGCCCTGGGCCGGGGCGAGGTCGCTCGCAGCGTGCTGCTGTTCGAGTAATACCCACTCTGCCTGAAAGTGGCGGAAAAGTCCCTTCTTCCCTGGCGGGAGAAGGCCCGGGGCCTGCCCCCTCGACAGGCCCGGGGCAGGTCCCGGGCCTTCGGGCCGAGGCCCATCAGGCCAAGGGCTTGTCAAGGGATGAGGGGGAGACCTACCGTCCGCTGGCCAGTGGGACAGCAGAGGACTGGTGCGCTTCTCGACCGGGCTGGGCCGTGGCACGACGGTATACGTATGTCGAAGGGCCAGGCATGGCCATGTGACGCCCTGGTAAGCCCTCTGCCAGGCGAATGGCCCGCATGCAGTCCTGCCGAACACCATGGAACAAATCGCCCCCGTGCCGCGTCTGGAGAAGTAGAAGCGGTGCAAAGCGCGGAAACGAGGGGGAGCAGCCATGGTGCAGGCAGTTGTGGAGCAGCCACTATCTGTTCGCCAGGGCCAGGTGTCCACAGCGCCGAGGGACTACCTGGCCAGTGCAGTCGCGGTACTCAAGTCCTCGGCCACGTTGACAGCCGTGGGATTAGCTGGGCTGTCCTTTGTCCTGGTCTCGTCACTGGTGTATTTCAGAGAGCAGATGGCCCAGCTAGGAAGCTGGGGCTACGTGGGGGTGTTCTTCGCGGAGTTGATAAACAGCGCTGTCATCCTGCTGCCAACGCCAGGCCCGGCCTACACCCTGGCGGCGTCGGTGATGCTCAATCCTCTGCTGGTGGGCGTCGTCGGCGGGGTTGCTTCTGGCATGGGCGAGCTGGTGGGCTATACCGTCGGCACCCGGGGCCGGCGGGCCATGGGTACAGGGAAGCTCGTGGAGCGCTTCAAGGCGATGGCTATGCGCTGGGGTGACAAGGCCCTCTTCGCCTTCGCGCTGCTGCCCCTGCCCTTCGATGTGGCGGGGCTGTGGGCGGGCGCTGTGCACTACCCGGTCTGGCGGTTCCTGCTGTACGTCACAGCCGGCAAGGTGCTGAAGGTCACAGCCATCGCCTTCCTGGGCTACTACGGGGTCTCCTGGCTGCTGCGCCCGCTGGCATAGGGGCCGTCGCCAGGCAAAGGCAAGGCCTGGCCGACTGTCTGACAGCCGGCCAGGCCTTGCTATTCCAGCCCTATCAGGCCAGGATCACCCTGACGATCTGGCGCTCCAGCTCGATGCCCACCTGGGTAACCAGGTCAAGGCGTTCAGCCCTGCCGCTGGTCACCACGTAGGCAACGCCCAGGATGCGTCCCATGCGAAAGTCCACCACGGTGCTGGACAGCAGCCCGTTGGGGCTTTGCTGCACCGCCAGGATACCCACGGCCTCGTCGTGGAACCCCTTCACCTCCAGGCGCTCGGCCGCGACGAGCTCCTGGCCGTTGCCCGTGGGCCTGCCCACGTTCTCTTCAAACTGCTTGATGAATACCTCTGCCATCCACTGGGATACGGCGGCGTGGTCACGGAACAGGTGGGCCACCGTAGCCACCACCAGGTCGGTGCCCTCAGGCAGGGGCTGCGGGCCTGCCTGGCTGGACACGAACTCCCGCACGTAGCCCGTGATGCGCCCCATGCGCTCGAAGTCTTCGGCAGTATTGCCGGGGAACCCGTGTTCGGCCAGCGTCTCGTTGTCCAGCACTCGCTCCCGGAGAAGCTGAAATTCCTGGAACTCCTGCGGCAACTGGTGCTTCTGGAGCACCATCGCCTGGAGGTCCTTCTCGGCAACTCTGTAAGTGGCAGCAATGACTGCGCCAGCCAAGGCCGACCCTCCCAAGGTCAGTGGTGGATACTCTAATTATAAACTATACACCGGCAGTCGGCGCCAGAAGTGTGACATTGACAAGGGCCAACATCGTGGCTATACTCCCGTGCACCGAGAGACTGCCTGGAGAGGAGCGCCGGCACCCATGTCATCTGCACGTCCCCAGGTAGGGCTGGCATCCAACTGCCACGTCCGTGAGCAGTACATAGACCCGCAGGACCTCGCCCGGCTCGGGGCCTTCGCCGACTTTCACTGGGCAGAGTTCAACGAGCCTTCGAGCTGGGACGAGCCTCCCCCGCCCGATCCTCGCGTAGAGGAGCAGATTATCGCCTTCGCCCGGGACCTGGACGCCCTGGTGGTCTGTCACGGCGCGCCTCGCATCACCGGCCGGGTGCTGGACGCGGCACCCAGGCTCCGCCTGGTGGGCGAGCTGGAGGGCGACCGCTTCGCCAGGCGGATAGACGTGGAGGCTGCGGCTGCCCGGGGCGTCAGGGCCGTGGACACCACCCACGGCTCCTCCTACCCGGTCTCCGAATGGGCGCTGGCGCTGATGCTCATCGGCCTGCGCAACGCCGGCGCCCACTTCCGGCGGCTCATCAGCCACCTGCCTGTGCCGGGCTTCGACGAGCGGGGTACCGACCCCGGCTACCTGCAAGGCGAGCTTACTGGCAAGCGCGTGGGGCTTATCGGCTGCGGCCACATCGGCCGGCGGCTGCTGGAGTACCTGAAGCCCTTCCGCGTGGAGGTGCTGGTCCACGACCCGTACATTCCCCGCGAGGTCGCCGATATCTACGACTTCACCCTGACGTCTTTGGAGAAGGTGCTGTCGGGGCCGGACGTGGTGGTATGCCTGGCACCGCTGACGCCCGGGACCCGTGGCATGCTGGGCGCGCGGGAGCTGGCCCTGCTCAGGCCCGGCGCGGTCTTCGTCAACGTCTCCCGCGGCGCCATCGTCCACTCCGACGCGCTGATAGCGAGGCTCAAACAGGGGGACATCATCGCGGCGCTGGACGTCTTCGACCCGGAGCCGGTGCCCGTGGACTCGCCCATCCGTGACCTGGAGAACGTCTTCCTGACGCCCCACATCGCGGGCGTCACCCTGGCGTCGCGCAAGCGCTTCTTTAGCCTCATGGTGGACGAACTGAGGCGCTTCTTCGCGGGCCACGAGACGCGCCACGACCTGACGCCGAGGACCATGGCCAACCGGCGAGGGGAAGCCCCACCGCTGCGCTAGATGGCCGGCCTGGCGGGCACGGGCCGGAGACATGCAGTTTTTCACTTAGAGCCTATCCGAATAACCCTGCAGCCCTGAAAGCTATCAAGGCACAGGCAAAG
>FWPU01008128.1_pt1 | contig 14443 bp, 10 predicted proteins | sample 2228361 | NCBI WGS metagenome assembly FWPU01 (sample SAMEA103939777, study PRJEB20133) | metagenome
CCGAGCTTGCTTGGCTATATAGTTAGCTTTAATAAAGTAGTAAGAAAAAAGAGGACGCAAAAAAGTGGCAAAAATCCTTGTAGCTGACGATGATACTGAAATTCAGGAATTATTAACTTTTATACTTGAAAAAGAAGGATATAAAGTAATAACCGCATCTGACGGTGAAGAGACAATAGAAAAAGCACTAAAAGAAAAGCCAGAACTTATTTTATTAGATGTTACAATGCCTAAGTTATCCGGGTATGAAGTTTGTGAAAAACTTAGAAATAACCAATCTACTGCTCTTATTCCTATCATTATGCTAACTTCTTTAACTCATCCAAAGGATAGGATCACAGGGATAAAACTTGGTGCTGATGAATACATATGTAAACCATTTGAACCATATGAACTTGTAGCAAGAATAGAAAGAATGTTAAAAAGAATTAAATCAGATATCTCAATTAATCCTTCTACAGGATTACCCGGAAATATAGCGATTGAGGAAGAAATAAAAAGCCGGCTTAATTCAGGCGAACAATTTGCAATTTTTTATTTAGATATTGATAATTTTGGTGCTTATAATGAAAAATATGGATTTGAGAAAGGAAATGAACTGATAATTGCACTTTCTAAGATTCTTCAAAATAGTTTAGCCTCATTTGAGGAAGAAAAAGGATTCATAGGACATATATCAGCAGAAGATTTTATTTTGATTGCAAGTCCTTATAATATTGATGAATTGGCAAAAAAGATAATAGAAATATTTAACGAAGAAATTGTTGAACATTATGATATGGATTTCTTGGAAAAAGGTTATTTTTTATTAGTTGATAAAGAAGGAAAAGAAAAAAAATTTGGAATTACTACTCTTTCAATAGGCATAGGTATTATTAATCCTGATAAATATAGGCATCCATTAAGCGTTATTGAATATGCAAAAGAAATGTGGAAAATTGCAAAAACAAAACAGGAAAATACCTATGTTATTGGTTAGTAATTTTATGGTTTAAAAATCAAAACAAGCACACCTATAATAACCAGAAATGTTAAAATAGAGAAAGTTAATCCTGCAGGAGTTGATAGCAAACCTAGATCTTCTGTTTCTGATTTAGAAGGAGTTTTCTTATAAGTTATTTTTTTCACTTTATAGATACATCTTTCTATGTTTTTTATATTTCCTGCACGGTCTTTTGCTGAAATGATAATTGTGTTTTTACCTTTTTTAGCCATTAGCGCTGTTTCAAATTTTCCTGTCTCATCTGGTATAATATTTTTATCGTTGATTGTAATTAGTGTTGTGGGTTCTGTTTTTCCTTCAATATATATAAATTCGTCTATTATTTCTTCGTTTTCTTCTGGTTTTAATATTTCTATTTCAGGTGGAGTTGTATCTATGATAAAACTTCTAACAGGACTGAATTTACTTTCAAAACCGAGCTCATCAATATAACTTAGTCTATAGTAGTATTTTCCATCAGCAAGTTGTTTTTTATTTAGTTCTAGTTTCAGTTCTTGTTTTATATCATTTATTTCGTCAATGACCATATTTTTGAATTCTATATCTTTTGATATTTGTAAATGATATTTTACTAGATTTGCAGAGATTATTTCTACTTCTTTTTTTTCATCTTGTGTGCGCCATTTTTTACTTTCAATAGGTTTTAAACTTATACTTAAACTATCTTTAATAAAATCAACTTTTTCTAGTTCACTTTTTTCAATTTCTAATTGCTCTTTTTGTTTTAATTCAAATTCAGGAAGTGGAGGTAATGCTACAGGTTGTGAAGGAGGCTTCATATATTTTATTTCTGTCCCATAACCTTTGGTGAGTGTCACTGTTTTTCCTTGTGCAGTTACATCTACTATTCCTTCAAAAACTTCAACAAGGGTTGTTTTGTCTGGTTTAATTTTTGTTTTAAAATCTGCTTTTTCTGTTTTTGGGTCTACTACTGCGGATTCAGTTATAACCTTTGCTCTTGATGCTCTTATAGCACCTGAAAATAATTCGATTTCTTCTTGTTTTTTTTCTGGCCTTAGAATAACCAAAGAGTTCTCATCCATATGAATGATTTCACCTGTAAGAAATTTTACTTTTGCACTGGACCTAGAAAGTGTTCTTAGTCCATCCTCATTATATAAATCCATATTTAACATTGCTTTTTTCCATTCAATAGTATTTTTTTTTCTATATTTTACATCGTTAATTAGTTCCATTAAATAAGCAGGTCTTAGATGTTCTTTTACGAGAACTACAGGAACTTTTAGTTTCATACCAGGAAGTATTACATTTGGGTCACTTGATGGAAGTTTATTATATTTTAATATTTCAGGCCATGCTCTTGGGTCTTTGAGATAGTAATTTGCCACACTCCAGAGAGTATCGCCGTCTTTGACTTCTATTTCCTGTAAAATTATTTCTTTTTCTTGAGAATATAGATGTTGCTCACATATACTAAAGAAAACAATTGATAGATAAATTATCCATTGCATACAATTTCACCATCCGCTTTTTTTGTTAGATTTTTTGGAACATAGAATGTAAAAGTTGAACCCTGCCCAAGTTTTGAAGTTACCCAGATTTTTCCTTTATGAGCTTCAACTATATATTTACAGATTGTAAGACCCAGCCCTGTTCCACCTTTTCTCTGTCCTGTAACTTGTTGAAACTTATCAAAAATTTTGTCAAGATATTCATCAGGAATTCCTTCTCCTGTGTCTGATACACTGACCTCAACTTTATCATTCCTGTCAAGAAAGGAAATTGTTATTTTGCCACCCTCTGGAGTAAACTTCAGTGCATTTCCTAAAAGATTGTTTATTACTCTTTCAATAAGTCTACAGTCACACCTAACATAAACATTTTTTGTGTTGTTTAGAAGTTCAATTTTTGTTTCAATTGATTTTTTTAATATTTGTGGTTGTAAAAGTTCCAGAACTCTTTGAGTTACTTCAACTAAATCTACATCAGAAAGTTGAATATCCATTCTGCCTGATTCAAGTTTAGCCAGATCCAATATATCATTTATCATGCTAAGAAGTCGTGTTGAAGCACGGTCCATTGTTTCAATCATTTTTCTTTGTTGTTCTGTAATAGGACCACCTATCCCATCTAGTAAAAATTTCAAAAAGCCCCTTATTGAAGTCATCGGATTCCTTAAATCATGTGTTATTGAATGCAAGAAATCATCTTTCATTTGCTCTATTTCTTTTTCAAGAGTAATATCTCTTAATACAGTTACTATCCCCAGTTTGTCTCCTTTAACAGTTGTAACGGGTGCGGTAATTATCTTGTAAAATCTTGAATATGTTTCACTAGATAAGTCAACTTCTTTTGTCTTTGATTTTTCTATTCCATCAGGTATGTTTAAAAGTTCATTTAAAACATCTATTATTTGTTTTTTAGAGACAGAATTCCAAATGAACTTTCCTTCAAGATTTCCTGGCTCTATACCAAGAATATCCCTTGCTTTCTGATTTATTAATAGAATCTCACCTTCGCGATCAGTCATTACTATTCCATCAGCAATTGAGAATATTATTGCTTCTGTTTTTGTTTTTTCAGCAATTATTTTATCTATTTGCATATCATCATATTTTTTTAATTCCTCAGTCATAGAATTAAATGTGGTTATTAAATCATTTAACTCGTCTGTTGTTTTTGTTTTTATCCTTGCAGTAAAGTCTCTTTGTGCAATTTTACTTGCTGCTTTTATGATTTCAAGAATTGGTTTTGTAAGATTTCTTGCCACAAAAAAAGCAATTAGACCACTTAGTAAAATACTTACAATTATTAATATAATTGCCTGTCTTTGCATTAGTATACTTGAATAATATGCCTCTTTTTTTGGCTGTTGAACTATTATAGTCCACATTAAATTCTGAATAGGAGCATAAGCACCTACCATTTCTGTTCCATTCTGGTCTTTATATTCACTTGACCCAATTGATACAGCATGAATTGCCCTTTCTATTATTGAAATTTTTTCTGGTTTTTTATTTATTAAATTTTTATTTCTATGGGCAATTATTTTTCCTTCATTATCTACAAGAAAAGCATGCCCTGTTTTGCCTATTTGTATTTTATCAAGTTCATCCCATAATGATTTCAATGTTATAGTTATAAGGACAATTATATTTTTTCTAACCCTGTAAAATAGGTTTATTCTTGGGTCATTGTTATAATAGAAAATTTTACTGATTGCTTGTGAGAGTTTGTTTTTTTCTAAATTTTTAAATGTTTCATCGCCACTTAAATCAACTAAACCTGGTTCTACTATTAAAGAAGGGTTATATATTTTTGTCTTTTCTTTTCCAGTGTTGTCAATTAGTGATATAGACACAATATTTTGATGAGATTCAACCACTGTTTTTAGGACATTGTTTATTGTTGTAATAGAGACCTCTTCCATAGAGAGTATATTGGTTATATAAGGAATTTCATTCTGTATTTCTGATATGTAATAATTAACTTTTTCTGAAAAGGACTTTGCAATTTGTGTGTGGAGTTCTAATATTGATGTCTGAAGTGCCTCTTTGTTAATGTTTACAGTGCGGATTCCAACAAAAGTCAAAGGGCCGACACTGAGAACAATCATAATAAATGCAAATTTCAAGAAGATGGGAAATTTTATATTTTTCATCAGTTTATATTGTAGCGGTGTATGTGTTAGTGTCTGTATTTACAATTGTATATTATAGTTTAACTTTAGTATAAAATCAAGTTTATTTGCAAATCAATCACAAATTTTGTATTTTATAGAATATGAACCATTCCAATTTATCGCCATTGTCTTTATTGCTTGGAATACTTCTTTTGCTTAATCCGCTTTTTCCTGATGTGCAGATTTCAAGACCAAAACTTCTTGTTTTAGAACTTGGGACATTTATTTTGTTACTTTTTTTTGTTTTGAGGTGGCTTTTTTCAGAAAATATAAAATTTAAAAGAACAAATTTCAATTTTCCTGTGATTGCATATTTTTTATATCTGATAATTACCTATATTTTCAGTCAAACAAAATATGTTGCCTTGAGCGAATTAAAGAGGATGCTTTTATGTGTTGTAATTTATTTTATTTCAGCAAATTCTGGAGAGCTAATGACTATTTTTTCAGGATTTATTCTTGGCTCAACTCTTGCAACATTGTATGGAATATTTCAGCACTGGGGTAATATCTCAATTTTTAATTTAGTTATAAATGTTCCTAAACTTGAAAGAATTTTTTCAACTTTTGGCAATCCAATATTTTTTTCCGCACATCTTACGATTTTTTTGCCTGTTGTTATTGGGCTTTTGTTCTATTTTTATTCAAAAAGAAAAGTTTTTTTGAGTTTTTTATTGACTACGATATTGGTTTTTGGGATATTTGCACTTTACTTGACAAAGACAAGGGCTTCATGGATTGCTTTCGCTGTTTCTTTTATTACATTTGGAATATTAAACTTAAAATCAAAAAAACTAAAAGTAACTTTTTTGGTGACTTCATTATTTGTTTGTGCTGTTTTTGTAGTTATAACCTGGAGTGTCTGGTTAAGACATCAGGCACATCCTCTTATTTGGAGAGATACCCTTAAAATGTGGTTAAGTTCTCCTGTTTTTGGAACAGGGCCAGGAACATTTCATATAAACTTTCCAAAATTTGCATCTGAAGAGCTGTTAAAAATATGGCCACAGAAACAGCAAATCATAAATGATGCACACAATGAATATATTCAGATTTTATCAGAACTCGGGATTGTTGGGTTTGGTATATTTATCTGGCTTTTGGTCAGTTTTTTTGTTTTTTGTTTTAATTTATTTAAAAAATTTTCAGTAAAAAAAGAAATTTTTATTTTAACAGGACTTTTTTGTTCTGTCTTAGGAATACTCATTCAGAATATTTTTTCTGTAGATATGAGGTTTATAATTTCAGCATTTTATATGTTTCTTGTGATTGGTTTGGTTTATTCTTTTGAAGATAAAGAAATTCTTTTAAGGCTAAATCTTTCTAAACCTGTGAAGGTTTTATTGATTTTTTTGGTTTTGTTTTTATTTGGGATAATTGGGGTTGATAATAAACCCAGTGTTTATCTTTCTTCGGTTTTGAATTTTAACTTAAAGAATAAAACATTAGAATTTGGCCCTTTTTGTGAAGGAACAGGCCTTTTACCACAGATACTTAAACCATATATTGCACAGAAAAAATTGTCAAAAGAGCTTGATTTCTTTGATGAAAAAGTTCTTGAGCCCTATAAAACAATTTCAGAACTTGAAAAATTAGTGAATTTGCCAGAAGAAGAATTTATAGGGAAAATGAAAATAAGTAAAGAAAAATTGCCAGTTGCACTTGCAAAGACATATGAAAAAATTGCCTGGGTTTATGCAAAAGAAAAGAATTTTATAAAAGCAATAGAAAATTATGAAAAAGCAATTGCATTTAATCCGTTTGAGCCAGGACCATATAACAACCTTGGCAATATATATTTTCTTATGAATGACAGAAAGAAAGCCATAGACTATTATAAGAAATCAGTTGAAGTATCACCAAATCAAATAGATGCACATACTAACCTTGGAATTGTTTATTATTATGAAGGAATGCTTAAAGAATCAGCAGAACAATTTAATACTGTATTAAAACTTGACCCTAAGAATGAAAAAGCAATAGTGATGCTTAAAAAAATGAGAGAATAAATTATGGGCGCAAAATTAAATTCTTCAGTTTGTCAGCATTTTGGTATATGTGGCGGTTGCTCTTATTTAGATATTCCTTATGAGAAGCAACTTGAAGCCAAATTCCAAAATGTTATTAAATTTTTTAATAATTCTGGTTTAACAGATGTAAATGTTTTAGAAATCATACCATCAGTTGGAAAATATTTTTATAGAAATAAAATGGAGTTTGTGTTTTCGCAGGAAGACAATAAGCCAATAGTTGGTCTTCGTCAGAAAAATAAATTTTACCGCACAATTGATATAAAAGAATGTTATTTGTTTTCTGAAAGAACGGGTTTATTGCTTGATATTGCAAGAAATTGGGCACAAGAACAAAAAATTCAGATATATGACTTAAAAAAACATAAAGGGATTTTAAGATATCTTGTTATAAGAGAATCAAAAAAAACATCTCAACTTATGCTTAATGTTATAGTTTCAATAACACCCTATGTTTTTGAATATGAGTTTAAGGGTCTTGTTGAAATATTAAAACAAAAATATCTTGATAAAAATGTTAATATTGATTGTATGACTGTTGGTTTAAGTGAATCAAAGGCAGATGTTGCTCTGGCAAATAGGAATTTTCTTATTTATGGTAATGAATATATTGAAGATAGAATTGGTAGTTTTGCTTACAGAATTTTTCCTTATACTTTTTTCCAGACAAATACTGAAACCTGTAGGGAACTTTATGATATAGTTAAGACATTTGTTCAAGAAGAAGAGGGGACAACTGCTATTGATTTATTCTGTGGTTCTGGCGGAATAACTATTTATGTTTCAGAAATTTTTGAAAAAATTATTGGTATAGAACAAAATGAAAAATCAGTTCAAAACGCATATTTCAATGCAGAAATAAACAAAATTACAAACTGCGAGTTTCTAAATTCGTCTGCGGAAGATTTCTTGAAGAAAATTGATTTATCAAAATTTTGGATTAAACTTTCCACTGTGATAGTTAACCCTCCCCGTGCAGGATTATCTAAAAGAACATTACAGGCAGTTATTGAAATCAATCCCAGAGTTATAATTTATGTCTCCTGTAATATTGAATCGTTGTTAAATGATTTGAAATATTTGCGACAATTTTATAAAATAGATAAAGTTCAGCCTGTTGATATGTTTCCGCATACTCATCATATAGAACTTGTGACAAGGTTGGTTCATAGATGACGACGCAGTCCTCATTGTGAGCCCGAGCATTGCGATGGCGTAGTAATCCCCTTGCGAGAGGAACTACCCCATGAAAAACTTCCTTGGTAACTTAAACGAAAAACAAAAAGAAGCGGTTCTTCATACAGAAGGCCCACTTCTTATTTTTGCTGGTGCAGGCACAGGTAAAACCCGTGTCATAACATACAGAATCGCCTATTTACTCACGCAGGGCATCCCTCCAGAAAACATCCTCGCCATAACATTCACTAACAAAGCAGCAGAAGAGATGAAAACAAGAGTAACAAAACTCTGTCCTGTAACTGGCAAAGGGGTCTGGATTTCTACTTTTCATTCTTTTGCAGCAAGAATTCTTCGTATAGAGGCAGAAAAAATAGGCTTAGACAGAAATTTTGTTATTTATGATGAATCAGACCAGAAAAATCTAATAAAAGAATGCTTAAAAGAATTAAGTATTGATGAAAAAAAATATAAAGTTGGTGCACTTCAAGATGCAATCTCAAGAGCAAAAGATGATTTAATAGACCCTGGCTCATATATAATCTACACAGTTGCAACCAACGACTATTTAAGACAGATTATTGCCAAAGTTTATCATCTATATCAAAGAAAACTTGCTCAGAACAACGCTCTTGACTTTGGTGACCTATTACTTAAATTAAATGATGTTCTGCACAATATTCCTGAAATAAGAGAAAAATATCAGAATAGGTTTAAGTATATACTTGTTGATGAGTATCAGGACACAAACCGTGCCCAGTATGTTTTGATAAAACATTTATCAGCAAGACATAAAAATTTATGTGTTGTAGGTGATGACGACCAATGTTTCCCAGAAGGGACAAAAATAATAACTAAGAATGGTTACCAAAAAATAGAAAACATCCAAGAAGGTAGTTTTGTTTTATCTTGTGTTGGTAATGGAAAAACTACTTTCAAAAAAGTTCTCAAAAAAATCAATAAAAAATACAGTGGAAAACTAATTAAAATAAAAACAAAATTAGGAAATATAATAAGAGCAACACCCAATCATATTTTTTTCACTTCTTTCGTAAATATACCTGACAAATTCTTTGTTTATTTGATGTATAGACACGATTATGGATATCGGATTGGTTTTTCCAAAAGTGTTCGTTCTGATAGTAGAAGAAAAATTCCAGGATTGCGAGTCAGAGCTAATCAAGAAAATGCTGAAAAAATTTGGATTTTAAGAGTTTGTGATTCTAAAAAAGAAGCACAATACTTTGAACATTTTTATTCAGTGAAATATGAAATACCTACTATGGTTTTTAAAACTAGTAGAGATATGAAAATTACTCAAAAGATGATAGAGCAACTTTATAGGGAGATAGATTCTAACAAAAATGTTAAAAAACTTTCAGATGACTTACTGTTGGATTTAAGATACCCTCACCATATTCCACAAGCTACAATTAGGAATAAAGTTTTTTGCAGAAACTGCACTATATCAATATTTGGAGGCCCACGAATCCCCAAATCAGAAGGTGCATGGTGTTATCATAGATTGTCAATCAATAGTTCAGATAAGATTTTAAAAGAAAAAATACAAGATAGATTTGGTGATAAGTATCAAATTAATAAAGGCAAAAGAAATACTTGGAAATTGGAAATATGTAAAAAAAATTATTTAGATTTAGCATCAATTATGGACCAACTTAGAAATATTGATAAAGATATTATATTTATAGAAAAAATCAGATTGTTGTCCAATAGGAGTTATAATTTAATGTCTGCATCTAACCTTAGAAAAGGTATGACATTAGTAGTTTATCACTGTGATAAGTTAGTTGAAGATGAGATTGTAGATATTGATGTAGAAGATTATCAGGGCTCAGTATATGATTTATCTATTGAAGATACTTTGAATTATATATCTGAAGGAATAGTTGTTCATAATTCAATCTATTCCTGGCGTGGTGCAAATATCCAAAATATCCTTGGATTTGAAAAGGACTTTTCTGAGACAAAAGTGCTAAAACTTGAACAGAATTACAGGTCAACAAAAAATATTCTTGATTGTGCATGGCGAGTGATTAAAAACAATGTCTATCGCAAAGATAAAAAACTCTGGACAGAAAATCCAGAAGGCGAAGAAGTAAAATTTTTTGGATTTGAAAATGAAATAGAAGAAGCCCAGTTTATTGCAAAAGAGATTAAAAAACTAAAAAAAGAAAATGACTATAAATATAAAGATTTTGCAGTATTTTACAGGACCAATGCACAAAGTAGAGTCCTTGAAGATGCTTTCAGAAAAGAAAAAATTCCTTATAATATTGTTGGCACGGTCAGATTCTATGATAGAAAAGAAATAAAAGATATACTCTCATACTTAAGAGTTGTAGTTAATCCAGGAGATTCACTTTCTCTTAAAAGAATTATAAATGTTCCTCACAGAGGAATAGGCGAAAACACAGTTAAAAAATTAGAAGAATACGCCCACAGAAATTCAATGACCCTTTGGGAAACACTTAAACAATCAGACAAAACAAGTATAAAGAACTTCATTGAACTTATTGAAAATTTTAGAAAAGCAAAAAAATCTTTATCCGCAGTTGAACTTACAAAAAAAATTCTAAAGGAAACTGGCTATATTGAAGAATTAGAACAAGAAAAAACATACCAGTCAAAAGAAAGAATTTTTAATCTTAAAGAATTTGTCTCTGCTGTTTCTGAATATACAGAACTAAACAAAACTACTGATATAGAATCATTTCTTGCTGATATTTCTCTTATGTCTGATATAGATACTTGGAATATTGACAAACCCGGTTCAGACGCTGTAACCCTTATGACATTACATCTTGCAAAAGGTCTCGAATTTGATATTGTATTCATAACAGGACTTGAAGAAGGGCTTTTTCCTATAAGTTCCAGTCTTACTGAAGAGAATGTTGAAGAATTGGAGGAAGAAAGACGGCTCTGTTATGTTGGAATGACCCGTGCAAAAACACTTCTCTATATGACATACTCAGAAATGAGGCATCTTTTTGGCCAGATAAGATGGAATTTACCTTCAAGATTTTTACAGGAAGCAAAAATAGAAGAAAAGAAAGAAATTGAAAAAGACAGAGTTCCTTCAAAAGGATTCTCAGGAGTTGGCTCATTTAGATGTGGGCAGAAGGTTAGACATTCTGAGTTTGGAGTTGGAAGAATAATTAAAATAGTTGGCAGGTCAGACAATTTAAAACTTGTAGTTCTTTTTGAACAGGGTGGAGTAAAAAAACTTCTTGCAAAATACGCAAACCTAGAATATGAAAACTAGCTTTATCTCCAATAAATACAACTTATAAGTTGTAAAACTCTTGACAAAACAACATATATGTTGTATAATCATACCTGTGAACAATAAAACATCCTCTTATCAGCAAAAAGTGTTAAAGATTCTATCAGGTAAAATAAATAATTTTTACTTGGCAGGTGGCACAGCACTTTCAGTTTTTTATTTCCAACACAGAGATTCAGAAGATTTGGATTTTTTTACACAAAAATTGGACAAAATGGAAGTTATAGAAATTGTTAAAAAATTATCAGAACAACTGAAAAAACCAATAAAATTAATCAATCAGCAATTCAGAAAAAATATGGTTAAAATGATGATTTATTCCATAGAATTTAATAAAAAAAATTCATTGAAAATAGATTTTGTTGAAGATTATATAAAACTTCTAAAACAGCCAAAAAATGTAGATGGAATAAATGTAATGTCAATAGAAGACATATATCTAAGAAAAATACATACAGTTGTGGGATTCTGGAATATTTTAGATATTACCGGTCGTCCAAAAATTATTGGGAACAGACAAGAATCAAAAGATATTTTAGATTTGTATTATCTTTCGCATACATTTACGGGACTTGCAGATTTTGTTTACAAATATTGTGATAAATCCATTATAGAAAATATAATAAGATGGTATAGAACATATAATAGGTTGGAGATAAAACTTGGATTACAAGAGTTAAAACTTAAAAGACAGGTTGAATTTCAGGAAATAGAAAAACATTTTAAAAAAGAAATTGATAAATTACTGGAAAAAGAGGTGGATTTTATATGAGTAATATCTGGCTATGGGATAAAAATCTAAGTGTCAATGAAGCAAAAAAAATTTTGAAAAATCCAGATGATAAAAGATTTATAAAGTTGTCTGCTACATTACTTTCAAGGACAAATTCATCTAAAGATGTTTTTAAGCAATATCTTAAACCAATAGATTTTTGTAGGAATTGGCAAAAAATTAAAAGAGTAATGAGACAGGATGACTGGAATAATCCAAGGATTGAATTCTGGCAGGCAATCTATGAAAAATTGCTTGAAAAATATAAAAGTAAAAAAATTCAGATAAATAATAAAAAAGAGTCTGTTGTTGTTGATGAGCTATGTAAAAATATCGGCGAAAAAATTAAGAACATAAGAATTCAGAATGGTTTAACACAAAAACAGATTGCTAAAAAACTAAATGTCTCACAGCAGTTGATTTCACGCATAGAAAACGGGCAGGAAAATATTTCTATTCTTACGCTAAAAAATATAGCAAAAGTCCTAAACTTAAAAGTATTTTTAGATATAAAGTAAATTATGAATATACTAAATTCAGAAGTTGTTAAACTCAATTTATTAAGCATGTAGTTGCCGAGTTCGCAACAGGAACTGGCGGATAATCTTGCTCGGCTATAATTTATCAGGCACTCTAATCACTATGGAATCAAAAGAAAAAATCAAATAACTTATAGAAAAATATGAAAAAGAAAAATCAGCAGGGAAAATATACCAATATACAGAAGCAGAAACAAAAAATGGATTTATTGAACCAGTATTTCAGGCACTCGGCTGGGATACCCAGAACAGAGACGAAGTTGGATTAGAAACAACTGTTTCTGGTGGCAGGGTTGACTACTCATTCAAAATCTCAGGAATTACAAAATTTTTTGTTGAAGCAAAACCAATTCGTGCTGACCTTGACAACCTACAATATATTCAACAGACAATAAACTATGCTTTGAGTAAGTGTCAAATACATCGCAAACATTTCTATAACTATAAGTAGAAAATTCTCTTTGAACTTCTTATGAATAGTTTATCTGAATAACGAAATCTAATATAACAGGTGGCATAAAGCAAATAGTTTGAGGAATATACGGTGCTAACTTATGAAGTACTTCCCAGGGGGTTTTTCCGTGCATATATTTACCATAGTGAGGTCTTTTATTATTGAAGTGAACAATATAGCCATAACTTAATTCAAAATGTTCTTTGAGATTAGAAATTTGTAATAATTTAGGAACATAAAATTTTTCGTCATCGGTGTAATGTGTTCTTTCTACTGCATTATTTGTCCATCTGGATTTTCTTATTTTTAGTATAGTTGAATTTCTTGGTTCTAAGATATTTTTCTGAATATTCAACCATGTTCTAACAGAATGTCCACCATATTCTTGACCCCAGTAAGTTTGTAAATAAATATGTTCTTTTAGACCAGGTATAATTTTACCAAATTTGTAACCCATCTGCGCAAGTGTTCGCAATCATTATACCCAATTATGGTTTGAACTTGACAATAGAGAAGTTAAATACTGGTATGCCATTTTAGTATATATCAAGTGTATCTACATATTGATTAAAAATCAAAAAAAATATATAATGAATTTATGCAAGTCATAAGAAAGACAAAAAAAATGCAAGAAATTGCTAAAGATTTGCGGTCAAAAAAACTTTCTATAGGGTTTGTGCCAACTATGGGAGCACTACACTTTGCACATTTATCTTTAATTGAACGTGCAAGAAAAGAAAATGATATTGTAATAGTTTCAATATTTGTTAATCCAAAGCAGTTTGGGCCAAAAGAAGATTATTTAAGATATCCAAGACCTTTCAGGAAAGATCTCTCTCTTTGTAAAAAATATGGGGTTGACTATGTTTTTGCTCCGACGGTTGAAGAAATGTATCCTGAAGGTTATCTTACTTATGTTAAAGTTGAAGAAATTTCAGATATTTTATGTGGAAAATTTAGACCAGGACATTTTCGTGGTGTGGCAACTGTTGTTACAAAACTTTTTAATATAGTTCTTCCTGATAGAGCATATTTTGGAGAAAAAGATTATCAGCAGTTAAAAATAATTCAGAAGATGGTTAAGGATTTGAATTTTCCAATAGATGTTGTTGCCTGTAAGACTGTTCGCCAGCCTGATGGCCTTGCAATTTCAAGTAGAAATTTATATCTTAAACCTGATGAAAGAAAAAACGCAAGTAAAATTTATCTCGCATTAAAAGAAATTTCGGAACTGATATTGGACAAAAAAATCAAAGATGCTGATGGTGTAAAAAAATTTTTCAAGGAAAGAATTAGCAAAATACCAAAATCAAAACTGGAATATATAGAAATTTGTGAACCACAGACATTGAAAATTATAGACGGGAATATTAAACTTCCGGTCAGGATATTGACTGCTGTTTGGGTTGGTAGAACAAGGCTGATTGATAATATAGGGGCGCTCGGGAAGCTTTGTTCGCAAGGCCGCTCGTCTTGAGGTCTCGCTTAGCAAAGCATCAACTTTTTGGTCTTTATTAGTGAA
>FWPU01008073.1_pt1 | contig 14440 bp, 9 predicted proteins | sample 2228361 | NCBI WGS metagenome assembly FWPU01 (sample SAMEA103939777, study PRJEB20133) | metagenome
AAACCCACCGACCTGGGAGGGTAAACGAGCGGCCATGCCCCACGACCGCAAACCCACCGACCCGGGAGCGTAAGCGAGCGGCCATGCCCCACGACCGCAAACCCACCGACCCGGGAGGGTAAGCGAGCGGCCATGCCCCACGACCGCAAACCCAACAAGCCGCGAGCGTAAGCGAGCGGCCATGCCCACTCCTCGAAGCCATCGAACCCGCAAGGGCCGCTTCACGTCTGCTCGGCGATGGTGGTCCGGCCGGTGGCTACGTCAAACTCATAGATGGCCGGGATCAGCATGGCCGCCGTCGCAAAGCCATACGCTGCCGCCGTCACCAGAAACACCCCCAGTGTATAGTCCAAGAAGAAGCTGGTGATGGCATAAAACGTGGCAAAGGGGCAGGCGAACGAGGCCAGGCCGATCGCCGGCGAAGGATTCCGCGCACCCAACGCCACATACAGCCCCACCCCGCCCCCCACCATGAAGGCCAAAAACGGCTGCAACTGGGCCTCGAATGACCCGCTGAACGCGATCATCATCCACATGCACGTCGCCACGCCCAGGAACAGGAAAAACACGGTCCCCAAACTCGTGGCAATGGCCGTGCGGCTGTTGGCGTAATGCATCCCCACGTGGACGCCCAGCATAGCCGAAAACGCGTACACCACCCCCAACCCTCCGGTCAGGTACAGGAAGTTCTCGAAGCGGATCGCCCCGGCCAACCACAGGTACGCGCACAGCAGCAAGGGCAACACCACCATCTCCTTGGTGTTGTAAAACACGCCGCCCAGCTTGCCGTACACGATTTCCTTGGGCGTCAAATCGCTGACCAAAAGCAAATCCAAGGCGCGGGCATCGCGTTCGGAGGTGATCGAGGTTACGGCCTGGGCATTGACCAGCACGACGCTCAGCAGGAACAGGGGGGCAAGCGCCGTGACCCCCGTCGCCCGCGTGATGGCTTCGCCCTGAAAGAGTGGCACCACCAGGCTCGCCGCGGCCAGGGCAAAAAGGGCGAGGTAAACCAGGCGGATGAGCAGGATCCTTCGGCCGTAGGCCCACGTCCGGATTTCCCGCCAGATGATCGGATTATCCCACACCTCGCGGTGCGGAGGGTGAGAAGCCGCATGGGCCGAAGGCGTTCCAACAGCCGTGGCCTCTGGGAGCGTAGCAGGCGACTCGGCCATCTCCTTGGCTCGGCCAGAAAGCTTTTCGCTTTCCGAGAGTGCCGTGGGGGTTTGGGCCAAGGCCGGCCGCTCCCAGGTCTCGTCCTCTTGGCGGAAGGTGTGCGTCTCGCGTGAGGGGTTCCACACCCTGACGCGGAGGATGGCCCACCCGTTCAATGCCGCGGCGACGAGCCCGCACACAACCAAAAACCACGCCACCGGCGAGGCCAGCCACCTGCCCAGTGACACACCCAAGCCCAGAACGGCCAGCCTCTGCTCGACAGCCGCAGCCAACGGGACCAGGGCCGGATCGGCCTCCAAAGCGGGCCGGCTCGCCTCGAAAATCGCTTCCAAGGGGCTGAACATCACGGCCCAGCTCGATGTGGGTATCCCCTGCCAGGTCGCCCCAAAGATCCCTAACCCCACCAGGCGCCATACGGCCAGCCACAGCACCAGCACCAGCATGGTCAGCGCCAGGGTCTGGTAAGTCTTTTCGCGCCACAAGGCGAGCGTGGAGCCCAGACTTCCGCCGACCAACGCCCCGCCCAGCGTCACGGCAAAGACCCGCGCAACTTGCCCGAACGAGACCCCGCCAAACAGCGTGGCCAGCATGAACACCGGCAGCGCGGCCACCAACAGCACCAAAATGTTCAGCAGGCTGGCCAGCAGCTTGCCCAGGACCAACTCGCTGTTGGAAAGCTTGGTCAACAGCAACAGGTCCAGCGTCTTGCGGTCCTTCTCCTGGGCCACGGCGCTAGCGGCCAACAGCGCCGCAAAAAACAGCCCCACCGCCATCTGCAAAGGGGCGAGGATTTGCACCAAAGCCGTGCCAAAGCGGGCCAGGTCGCCAATGTCCCGAATCAACTGCGTGCCGGTCAGCACCAGCCAGGCCGTGCTCATCAGCACCAGCAGGGCGAAGCCGTAAGCGGCCCGGGCAATGTACATCCGGGGTCGGCGCGGGGCCAACGTCAGTTCGCGGGTAAAGATGGGACCAACAAGCACCCTAATGCTCCCGCTGCCACGAACACGATGCTGCGCAAACAAAAACGGGAACAACCGCTTGGGTCATCCCCGTTCGACCCCAGGGCCACGGCCAGCACCCGTCGCAATGCCGCCTAACGCTGCGGCAGAACATGGACTCGGCGCCCGCCCCGATCGAACTTCACAAAACCATCGACCAGCGCAAACAGCGTGAAGTCCTTCCCCTGGCCAACCCCCTTTCCGGGGTGAAACCTGTTACCAACCTGGCGGACAAGGATGTTGCCCGCCCGAACCCATTGGCCGCCAAACCTCTTCACGCCCCGGCGCTGGCCAGCCGAATCGCGGCCATTGCGACTGGAGCCTTGTCCTTTCTTGTGTGCCATACCCAGCTCCTAACAGAGAAAAACCGCCAGCGGCCAACTCGGCTTTATCGGGCAAAGCGCCAATCTCCCGCCGACGCCGCGGACGACCAAGCATCGCCTCTGCCCAACCCTGTTTCTATCGAGCAGGCCGATCTCCGTCAACCGCTATGAGCCCAATGGCCGGAAAACCCACTGGTACGCCGGCCTGTCGGGCCAGCCAAACCGGATTTCCGCCTCGATCTCGGTGGGCTGGCGATCGAACTCATCCCCCGGCCGCCAGAAGTTCAGTTGCAACGCCTTGCGGTACAAGACCCGCCCTTTGCCGAGCTTGTCGTTCGGCTGGAGCGGCCCGGCATCCGTCCACCGGTAGGCGTTCGTCAGCCCATAGACATACACCGAAAAGCGGTCGATCCGCGGGTCGATATCCTCCCAAGTGGCGATTCCCCAGACACTTTCGCCCGGCTTCAGCTCCCGCACCATCTCCACCGTATTGAAGAACCGCTGGTGGGGATCTTCGCGCTGGGCAATCCGCTGGAAGGCCAGCGGGATGACCCGATCGGGGTACCGCTTGCCCAGTCGCGGACAATCCAGCACGAACTCGGGCACGAAACGGACCGGTTGTTCCACCTCCTGCACATCATACGAGCCGTTGGCCGCCGGTTCCGGGTGAAGCACCTTGCCCGAGTGCGTCACGCGATACACCAGGTACCACACCAACTTTCGCTGGAACAGGCCGCTAGGTTGCGGCAGGTCGACCACCATGACCCGCACCGGCTTGAACTCAAACTCCAGGCAAAATACGTCGCGGCGAAACGCGATGTCCTTAGCCCAATCGAAGTTCTGATCCACGGCCAGCAGTTCGACGACATCGTGGCGACTTACCGTGTCGGCGGCCTGTAAGTCCGGAGGAATCGAAATCAAGACCCCAGGGGCGAGCTGGCGTGGCCGGCCGGCCGGCAACAGCTTCGGCGGCTCGGGGGCGGGCGTTTTTCCAGGGACGGACCCTTCCTGTGGCTCGATGTCGGGGCGGGCTGGCTTGGCCTCGGGGACAACCGCCTTGGGTTCGGGAGCCGCTGGCTTGGATTCAGAACCGGCCGGCTTGGAACCAGAAGCGGGTGTCGAACCGGCGGCTTTGGCAGGCTCAGCCGCCCAGACCTCTCCCCAGCCTCCCCACATCCCGGCCGCAACCAGCGAGATAATCCCGGCAACGCACCACGTACCCCAGCGGCTCGAGCAGTTCATCGGAAAGGTTCTTTCTCTCAAGAGCCAAGCGCGCAGCCCACGGTCGCGACCGACGCACAGCGGCAATACTCCAGTATAGTTAGCCTGGGAAAAGTACGTCAAGTTTTTGACCCCCTCGTTGGTCGGGAACATGTTCCACCCCTCCAGCGGCCAAGCAGGTATTTGTCGTCAACCGCACGCAATGTCGTTGGCCCTGTAACCGAGAGGCTCGGGCCGGGTCCGGCCACCGAGCCGGTTTTTCCTTCCTCGGCACGCGTGGCTCGACCAGGGGCCTCCCAGCCCCTCCGCTTCATCCTTTGCCAGCCATTGACCCCCAGGCGCCAGCCGGCACAATCTACCCCCATAGTTCCCATTGGCCGCCGGAGAACCGGAGAACACTCATGGAGTGCAAAAAAGACGAGAACTCCCGCCGTTGTACCTGCACTTACAACCCTTGCCCCCGCAAAGGGATTTGCTGCGACTGCCTTAGATACCACCTTTCAGCGGGGGAATTGCCTGGCTGCTGCTTCCCCCCAGCCGCCGAGCGGACCTATGACCGCTCGTTTGCCCATTTCGCTAGGCTCGTGCAGGCGGGCAAGGTATAGGACGCGGGGCGGCGTGGGGCGACGACCAGGTCGCGCCGTCCGCATCGGCTTTCTCAAAGAGTTCGCCCGTGGAACGTGGTTGCCCATGGCGGCTCCAAGAAGCGCCGGTCGCCAGGCCTGGCCACGCGGTTGTTGCACCAGCCAGGCCATAAAGGGCCGCCGATGTCCCGCTCGGTCGACTCGAGCCGCCTGGCAGAACCGGGTTGGCCGGGCGGCTCGGGCTCGACATGAGCCAAAGCCCTCTGGGAGGCAATTGACGGTTCACTTGCCAGCCGCTATGCTTCTTACGATGGTTATGCGTGTGGCGGGGCCAGCGGAGCTGGTGTTCGCTCTCTCGGGGGCCGGGCAGCAACGGATGTAATGCGTCTGCACTTGGCGGGGTTTGGGCGGCAAGCGGCGCCTCGGCCACTCGTGCACGCAATACCGGGGGCGTAGCTCAATTGGTTAGAGTACCGGACTGTCGATCCGGTGGTTGCGGGTTCGAGTCCCGTCGCCCTCGCTAGCAAACACCCCCCGGCAGGGTTTGTACAGGAAATGTGATCCGGTGGTTGCGGGTTCGAGTCCCGTCGCCTCGCTACACAATACCCCCTAGGTGGGTTTCTACCGGGTTGCTGGTCGGTTGGCGCCGCACGTGGCGGTTAGTCGGCGCCGCCGAGTCGATGCCCTTTCTGGGTGTCCGGCTTTTGCCTCTTCGGAAGGGCTTTTGATCCTGTGCTTGGGCGAACCCGATGGGGCCGGCCTATGCGCCCGTCCTGTTGCTGGCACGATGGACCTGTGTTTTGATGGGCTGCTTGCGGGCCTGGCATGTCCCGAGGCTGGCTACCATGCGGTGTCGTCACATGGGCCGTCGGCATATCGGGTGTCGTTGCGACGGCTGGCCGGTTCGCTTTTACTCTCCTTTTGATCAGTGGGCCTGGTTGCCGGGAGCCGGCCGCAGGAGCGGTTTTGCGGGATGAGGTTACGGACCCCCCGAATGCGGATGCTATAGTTTTACTGGCATAGTGCGGTGGAGCGTCGGGGATGGGCCGGGGGTGGCTGCTAGGGCTGGGGACGGAGCGGTTGGGCTCGAAGGACCGCGGCCGACGCTCGAGCTGTAGCAGGTATTGGTGTATGCGAACGCAGGTGATGGCGGAGCGCGCCGTTGGGTTGCCTTGGCTGGAACAGGTTCCGGCCGACGGAGGCCCGCCCCAGCGCACGCCCATCCCCTCGTTTCCGTTCACGTTGGGGCGGAACGAGTCGGCCGACCTGCCGATCGCCTCCAGCCGCGTCTCGCGCGAGCATGCGGTGATCCTCCGGGACGGGGTGGGCTTTCGGGTGCGAGACCTGGGGAGCACCAACGGGACGTATGTCAACGGTCGGCGGATCGACGAAGCCCCGCTGGAAGACGGCGACGTGCTGGTGGTGGCCGACGTCGAGTTCACGTTTTTTGCCGGGGCGAATCAGACGGAGGCCGACCGTGTCACACAGCCGATCTTCCGGGATGCCAGTGCCCGGGCGGAGCCGTCTGCCCCAGAACTGGTTTACGAAATCCGCAGGCTCCAGGAGGAGGTCGTGGGGGGTGGGATCGAGCCGCGCTTGTGGCCGGTGGTGTCGCTTTTTGACGGGCAGCCTGTGGGGCACGAAGTGCTGTGCGATGCGGATCTGCCGGCATCGTCCCTGGGTGTGGCGCGGGGTTGCGTATTGCGGAGCGAGTCGCGCTGGTCAGCCTGGCTGCGGCGGCTGGCGCGTCGCCAGGCGGCGCAAAAGCTGGCTCAGCAGCCAGCCAACCTTTCCTCGGCTGCTGGGCTCTCGGGACGGCTTGTGCCGTGGCTGTTCGTCAAGCTGGATGCCAGCGAGATCGGCGCCTTGGGGCTTTCAGAATCGCTCTTTGGCCTGGCCGAAATCGTGGGCCAGCCGCAACGCCTCGTAGTGGAGTTGCCCGACAGTGCCGTGGCCGATAGCCCTTATTTCCGCAGGCTGTGCGAGGGCCTTCGCAGGGAGGGGGTGTTGATAGCCCACGATGGCTTTTGCGCGGGCGTTGCCCAGCTTGCCCAGCGAGCTTCGCTGGCCCCCCAGTTCTTGAAGCTGGCACCGGCGCTGGTTCGGGGGGTGGACCGCAACCGACAGCGGCAACGCCAGATCCGTCTGCTGGTGGAAGCGGCAGGCACGCTGGACTGCCAGGTCATCGCCGCTGGCCTTGCCGGCCCCCAGGAGGCCTCCGCCTGCCGCGAGGCGGGCTGCCTGCTTGGCCAGTATGCCTTTACCCCCGCTTCTCTGGAGGCTTTCGCCGGTTGATTGCCCCAAGCCAAGCGGCGGCACTGCCCCGCAGGGCCGCCAACATCCGACCGTAAACACACCGCCGTGATATCTCCTGTTCAGCCACAAACCGAGCCTATTGCCGGCTACGTCATTACCGAGCGAATCGGCGCAGGGGGTTACGGCGAGGTCTGGAAGGCCCGCGCTCCCGGCGGCCTGGTCAAGGCAGTGAAGTTCATTTACGGCCGGCTGGACGACGAGCGTGCTGCCTGCGAGCTGCGGGCTTTGGAGCGGATCAAGCGGGTGCGGCACCCGTTCCTGCTTTCGCTGGAGCGGATCGAGGTGGTCGAAGGCCAGTTGATCATCCTCACCGAACTAGCCGACGCCAGCCTCAAAGACCGCTTTGAACAGTGCCGGCGCCAGGGATTGCCGGGCATCCCGCGGGAGGAGCTGCTGGTGTACTTGCACGACGCCGCCGACGCCCTGGACTACATGAGCGAAGAACATTCGCTGCAGCATCTGGACGTGAAGCCTGAAAACCTGTTGCTGGTGGGCGGCCGGGTCAAGGTGGCCGATTTCGGGCTGGTCAAAGAGATCAACGACCGCACCGTTTCCCTTTTGGGCGGGCTGACGCCGGTCTACGCGGCGCCGGAGACGTTCGACGGGCATCCTAGCCGGCATAGCGACCAGTACAGTCTGGCGATCGTATATCAGGAGATGCTGACGGGGGTGCTCCCGTTTCCGGGGCGGACGACTGCGCAGCTTATGTCGCAGCACCTGTACAGCCGGCCGCGATTGGCGCCCTTGCCGGCGTGCGATCGGCCCCTGATCGAGCGGGCGTTGAGCAAGGATCCGAACCAGCGGTTTTCCGGGTGCCGCGAGCTGATCGAGGCGTTGCGTGCCGCCGGGCGCTCGGGCGGTGGGTTCGCGGTCCTGACGGTCGCCGGAGAAGGGGCGGAGGTGCGGGACGACACCCTGCCGACCATTGCGGTCTCGGGCGGGACCGAGCCGGAGGCCGAAGCGGCCGCCCCCAGCGCCGCGTCGTGGGGAGGCGACAATCCGCCGACACTGCAAACGTTGGCTTTGGACGAATCGCCGTTTTGGGCCGGGCGCCGGGACCCGCGCCCCGCAGCGGTCCGGCCGCACTTTGTGGCCCAACCAGATCCGCCCCCGGTCCGCCGCGAGTTGCCCCCTTTACCCGGCGAGGCGTGCGGGGCGCGGCTGTCGCCAGGGCTGGTGGTGGGGGTCGGCGGGACGGCAGGCCAGGCCCTGGCCCGGTTGGCCTGGCGCCTGGAGCATCGCGTGGGCCAGCCCAGCGACGGGCCGGCCATCCGCCTCCTCCTGGCCGATACCGACCAGGCGGGGCTGGAGTCGGCCTTGCGCGCGGCTGGACAGGGAGCCCCGTGGATCGAGACCCTGGCCATGCCCCTCCGCCAGCCGCAGGACTACCGCGAGGACGCCGAGCGGTTGCTCCGCTGGTTGAGCCGCCGCTGGCTGTACAACATTCCGCGGTCGCTGCAAACCGAAGGGATTCGGCCGTTGGGCCGACTGGCTCTGGTTGACCACGCCCAAACCCTGTTCTGGCGTTTGCGGGCCGCGCTGGCGGCCATCGGCCAGCCCGAGGCCCTGGCCGCCACCGCCGCCGCTGCCCGCCTCACCCGGATTGACCCCCACCCGCGCATCTACCTGGTGGCCTCGATCTCCGGCGGCACCGGCAGTGGCATGGTGCTCGACCTGGGCTACCTGTTGCGCCAACTGCTCGACGAGTCGGGACTGGACAGCGAGCGCGTCTTCGCAATCCTGGCCCACTCCACCGTCCGCAATCCGCAGGCCAAGGGACTGGCCACCGCCAATGCTACCGCCTGCCTCCGCGAGCTGGATCACTTTTGCCGCACCGGCCGATATCCGGGCGATCCGACCTGCAACCTGGCCCCGCGTGCTGACCGGCGGGGACCGTTCCATGCGTACCTTGTGCATCTGGGCGACGACCTGACCTCGCCGCAGTTCGAACAGGCGGCCGACACGCTGGCCGAATACCTGTACCTGGACCTTCTGACCGCAGGCGGCTTCTTCGACGCCGCGCGGAATGATCCGCCTCAAGCGGCTGGCCCCACGCATCCCACGGTGCGGACCTTCGCCGTGTCGCGAATCGGCTATACGCAAAGCGAGGCGGTCCGCTCGGCCGCGGAATGGCTTTCGGCGGCGTTGCTCCGACGCTGGTGCGGCGAAGGGGTCGATGCGGTCCTGGGGCGGCAGGCACCCAGTCCGGGCATCGCACCAGCAGACGGCAGCCTGGCTCAACCCCCAACGGCGCCGTGCGGTGCCCCACCTTCGGCTGAACTCCTGCCGCTGGAACTGGAAAGCTGGCGTCGGGCGGCCGAGGCCCAGGTCCGGGAAGAGCTGGGAGGCGACGAGTCGGCGTTCTTGGGCACGGCAATGGCCCAATTGCGCGAAACCGCCTCGCCCGAGGCCGGCCACGAGCCCGTGCGCCTGGTGTCGCTGTTGAACACCGTGCTGGGCGACCGCACCGCCAACGGCGATTCGGCATGCAGCCGGTTACAACTGGCACTGGTCAAACGTCTGAAGCGCCAGGCGCAGACGCAGGGCGAGGCCCTGGCGCAATGGATTCTGCACCTGGCCGATTCGTCGCCGTCGCGCCTGGAGGCAGCCCGTCTTGCCGTTCAATGGACGGCCGACCGCCTGCGGGCTTTGGAGACCGAAGCCGACGCCACTCTGCGCGCCTCCAGCCGCGAGCTTGCCCAGGCCGAAAAGCAGCTCTTGGAGACGCCAGCGGTGGGCCGGCCCTCGCGGCGCGGCTGGCTGGCCCTGGGACGCAGCCAAGGGCCCTCGCCCCAACAGCGCTATGAGAGCTACTGCCGCCAGCGCATCGGGCACCTGGCCTTGCGGGGCACGGTCTTTTGGCTCCGCTCGCTGCGGGCACACATGACGGCATTAGCCGATCGCCTGCTCGACCTGCGCCGCCGCCTGACCCTGGCAGCCGAGCGCTTCGCACCCCTTGCCGACTGCCGGCCGGGGGAATCGACACCGGCGGGCCCGGGAACCGGGGTCCGGCAAACGGTCGAGGCCCGAGCGGCTGCTGCTGTGCGCCAAAAACGGGAGGTGCTGCTGGCCCAACTCGATCAGGCGATGTACGCCGCGCTGCTCCAACCTCGGGGCGGGCTGCAAGGTCTGTTGGGCTGCGACGAGGATTTGGGCAGATTCTTGGAACGCCCGCTCCGCCAATTGGCCCGCCGCGTCATCCTCAGCGCCCTGGACCCGGCGGAGTTGCAGCGGATCCTGATGCCCGACATCGCCGAAAGCGGAAACCTGACCCTTCTCGAATCGTGGCTGGCCGAGGCCGAACCCCGTGTGGGCCAAAAAGAAGGCACGGTGCGACGTCTCTTGGTGGCTCCGGCCAACCTGGAAACCGGCCCCCTGGCCGCCGCAGTGGCTCGGCGTACCGGCCAGCCCCCCACGGTGGTGTCCGACCCCGACGCCGCACTCGTTTTTTGCACCGAGGTGGGAGAAATCTCGCTTGCCCGGGCGGCTGCCGGCCTGCTCGGCGATCGCCCGGAATGGGCAGAAATCGCCGCGCGGCTTTATTGCCGCACCGATGTCGCCTGGAGCCGCCCTCCCACCGTCCCGTAGCTCCGCGCCGCGGCCTCGCACTAGTCCACAGCTTGCCGGCCGCGGACAAAGCCCCTGCGCTTCTGCCTTCTGGGAGCATGGCCGTCAACTCGGTCATCCCAAGCCGGGCGCCCACCGGGGGCAAAGCCCTGCGCTTTGGCCAGCCGGGAGCATGGCGCTGGGGCGGCCCTTGTAGAACCAGGCGTCGTGATCCGCCCCCCTATTGGCCGCCACAGCGCGTGACCGGAGCGTCTCGCCCCGCCCCCCACGACTGTTTCGTGCGTGCCACCGGAGGGGCTCGGCCGTTACAACTCCAGGAATTCCTCGGCCGCCTCGCGGAGCACGGTCCGTTCCGCCTCCATGCCGGTCCACAGGCGAAAGTTGATGGCCACTTGCTCGACGAATACTTCCAGGCCGTCGAGCACCGCCGCCCCTTTCTGGCTGGCAAGGTGTAACAGCTCGGAGTGCGGGGATTGAAATTCCATGCCCACCACCACGCACGGGGCTGCGAGCCGGTCGACGACGACCAAGGGGGGCTCGGCTGGTTGGGTGCGGGAGGTGGCATCGACGAGAATGCCGACGTCCTCGGGGACCTGCCAGGGTCCCTCCCAGGGGACGAACGCGGCCCGGCCCTGGACCTGCCCGACCAGCTCGACGATGTGATGGCCGGCCTGGCCATTGCGGGCCACGATCAGGATTTCGGCCGCGCCTGCCAAAGCCAGCTCGATAGCCACCGCCTTTGCGGCTCGGCCGGCTCCCAAGACGGCTGCGCGCAGTCCGGCGGGATGGCAGCGGCGGGCAACGGCTTGGAGCACTGCCCGACCTTCGGTATTCTCGCCGGAAAGCCCCGCGGGCTGCCGCAGCACACAGTTGACCACCCCGGTCCGCTGGGCCACGGTTCCCAAATGGTTCAAGAAGCCCGCGGCAGCCTCCTTATGGCACCCATCGAGGTTTCCGCCGCGGAATCCCATCGCCCACATGCCGCCCAGGGCGGCTGCGAGCCCCTCGGGGGGCACTTCTAGCGAAATGTACCGCCAATCCAATTGGAGATGGGCCAACGCCCTTTCCACCATGAACTGGGTCGGATTGGCTCCCACGCGATCGGCCAAAAGGGCCAGGACCGGTTGAACCGCCGTGCACACAGGAACATTCGCCTCCCTGGCCCGAAGGGCCGTTGCTAGGGCGCATCGGCGCGCAAGTTCCCCGCATTTTGCGCGATGGCCGTAAGGGTGGCAATGGTCTTGCCGAAAAAACCCCGAGGCGGGGCGGCTGGCCCGCCTCGGGCGGCGGTTGGGAGCCGGGCAGCGGGGCCGAGGAACGTCGAAGGGACCGCACTCCGCGGTGCGCCGCGGCGGTCACACGGCCGTGGCTTCAGCCGCCTCGTCGTTCTTGTCCCCCTCAGCCCCCTCCGGGGCCTTGAGCACCACCCGCGCGCTATCGTCCAAGAATCCCGTCAGCTTGGCCGCCGCACTCGGGTGCTGGAGCTTGCGCAGGGCGCGGCTTTCGATCTGCCGGATCCGCTCGCGGGTCACGGCAAAGATCTTGCTCACCTGTTCGAGGGTGTAGGCATGGCCGTCGCCCAGACCGTAACGGAGCTTGATGATCTCCCGCTCCCGCCAACTGAGGCCCTGGAGGATCTCGTCGATCCGCTCGCGGAGCAGCCCCTGGTCGATGGCCACCGAGGGGCTCCCCTCGCGGTAGTCGCGCAGCCACTCGCCCCAACAGGTCTCGTCGCGGTTGCGGATCGGTTCATCCAGCGACAGGGGCTGGCGCTGCATGCGGAGGGCGTGGCCGGTCTCCTCGACCGCCCATCCCACGGCGGCCGCCGTGTCCTCGATGGTGGCCTCGCCCTCGGTCTCCTGGTACAGCCGCTCGCTGGCACTGCGGACCTTTCCCATCCGTTCGCTCACGTGGAGGGGAATGCGGATGGTGTGGCTTTGGTCGCCGATTGCGCGGGCGATGGCCTGCCGGATCCACCACGTGGCGTAAGTGCAAAACTTGAACCCCCGAGAGTACTCATACTTGTCCACGGCACGCATCAGGCCCGTGTTCCCCTCTTGAATAAGGTCGGGAAAACTCAGGCCGCGGTTCCGGTAGCGCTTGGCGATCGACACCACCAGGCGAAGGTTGTGGTTGCAGAGCTGCTGCCGGGCCCTCTCATAACGTCCCTGCCAGCGCCGCACCTTCTCCAGCAACCGCTGAAGCGTGGTGGTGTTCTCGCCGCAGCGGGCTTTCAGCTCGGCCAACTCGGCCTCGCAGGCGGTTCGCTGGCTCGACCGCCGGGGCCGCTGAGCCAAAAGCTGCTCGAGTTCCTGCATCCGCCGCAACATCTGTTCCAGATGCTGAAGGGCGGGCTGAAGGGGCTGAAGCTTGGGACGAATCTTCTCGATCTGCTCCACCGCCTGCGCGCGGCGCTGGCGGACCCGCTGCCGGGCCTGGCGCCGCTCGTCGAGGGGCCGGCTGGCATCCAGGGCCACAGCCATGTCCTCGCGATTCTCGGCCAGAATCTTCTCCAGCGCGCGAATGGTGCGGGGCAGGGACCGGCGCACGCGGTCTTTCTCGGCCATATCCCCCATCGACACGTCGATCGCGTCGTGCAGCCGGATCCGCCCGGTGTGCACGCCCCGAAACAACTCCACGGTCGCCCGGATCACGTAATCCGAGCTCAGGAAGCTTGTCCGATACAGCTTCCGCGACTTCTCGATTCGCCGGGCAAGCGTGATCTCCGCTTCCCGGCTCAACAGGGGAATGGCATTGATCTGCGCCAGGTAGGTTTCTACGGCATCCGAAGGATGCTCGTTCATCGTGGGTCGAACCATGGGACTCCTGAAACTTTCTGTAAGCGCTTGTCCTCCTCGGTACTCCGCGACACCCCAAGTGCCGCGGCATGGCGGGAAAAACGCCAGAGCCGCTTGCGGCCAACACGGAGATACCCCCCGGCCGCCGCGGGTCTACGAAATCACCCAGCATAATCGCAACGGCGGCGAGGAAGCAAGTAGGGCGGGCAGTTCAAGGACCGTCACCCCACGCCGGGCGCCCATATTTCGCCCTGATAGGGGGACAGGAATACCTCTCAAAAGCGGGAAAGACCGATCCTTCGGATCGTTACGTCGAGCTGGTCTGCCTCCGTCTTTCCCTCCTCAGAGCCATATCACCCCCCATAGTCCTGTTGGCGCGCACCGCTACCTCCTGTGTCACCAGTATTATACGCACCTCCACTCCGCCGTAAACCCGATTTCCGAAAAAATCTTCAGCCCAGCCGGGAGTTCGCAGTTGCAATAGTATCGGTGCCTTACTCCTCCACCCATAAAGACTTGCGCTGCTCGCCCCCGGTTCGTCAAAAAACGCTCCCTTTGCCCAAACCGACGCCAAAACAACCAGCCACCTGACTAAAACCAGCCTTTCTGGGCCCACGACTACCCCTAAGGTAGTGCAAAACGGATAGCTTACCACCCACATTAGTGGCCCAGTCTCCGTGGCCAAACCCCGCCGAGTGCCAGTCCGGCCGACGGCGCTGCCGAACCGAAGGCCCCACCGCTTTGACCGGCTGCCCGCCACCGGGCAACTCCCCAAGTAGTTTGGGCACCCGTGCCTGACAACATGCCCGCTGGCCTGCCGGGTCATCGGACCAAGTACGCCCGGCACCCCGTGCCTGACAATCGGCCCGCCGATGGACCACGTGATCAAGCCAAATGGACCAGGCACCCCGTGCCTGACACTTCAATCAGCCGCGCAGGAACGCAATTGTCGGGCTTGGGTGCCTGACTGGTGCCTTCCAGCGGGCGACTTCGCAAAGCGTCCAGGAGCCAGCCCTCGGCGCGAGCCGGCGGTGCAATCGCAATCGCGATGTTGGCGACCTGCACCGGGGCCGCCGCCAGTCCCCCCGGGGCTAAGGCCAGTACACCCGGGGCCGCCGCCAGTCCCCCCGGGGCTAAGGCCAGTACACCCGGTGCTGCCGAGGGTCCACCGGGGGCTGAGGCCAGTCCCCCCGGGGCTAAGGCCAGTACACCCGGGGCCAAGGCCAGTCCACCCGGGGCTAAGGCCAGTACACCCGGGGCTAAGGCCAGTACACCCGGGGCTAAGGCCAGTACACCCGGGGCTAAGGCCAGTACACCCGGTGCTGCCGAGGGTCCACCCGGGGCCGCCGCCCCGGCTCCCTGGGCACCTTCACGGCCGAGGACCCCCGCTGGTCGTGCAGTCTATTAACCAATCCGCCACGGCAGGGGCTAGCGTGGTCGCCCGCCCCGGGGTCCCC
>FWPU01003979.1_pt1 | contig 14435 bp, 9 predicted proteins | sample 2228361 | NCBI WGS metagenome assembly FWPU01 (sample SAMEA103939777, study PRJEB20133) | metagenome
GGGCAGCATGGCGGGCAGCACCTGGGGCTCCTGGAGGCTGTCGTCGAAGTTTGGCATCCAGTCGACCGTGTCCAGGTCGATGTCCCGCAGCATGGTTTCGGCGATGGGCGCCAGCCGGGCCTCGGTGTAGCGCATGGCCGCAGGGCTGTCGCCGTCCACACTGCCGAAGTTTCCCTGGCCGTCCACCAGGGGGTAGCGCAGGCTGAAGTCCTGGGCCATACGGGCCATGGCGTCATAGACTGCGCCATCGCCGTGGGGGTGATACTTACCCAGAACTTCACCGACGATACGGGCGCTCTTTTTGTAGGCGGCGTTGGGCTGGAGCCCCATGTCGTGCATGGCGTAGAGGATGCGGCGATGGACGGGCTTGAGGCCGTCTCGGGCGTCGGGCAGGGCCCGGGCCACGATCACGCTCATGGCGTAGTCCAGGTAGCTGGCCCGCATCTCCTCTTCGATGGAGATGTGGCGCACATGGCCGATGCCCGCGCCGTTGCTGCTGATTTGACCGTTGACAGCGCCGTTCGAAGGGGCCTCGTCACCGTTCTGCGAATCGAGGTATTCCGCCATACCGTTCACTCCGAAAAGTTGTCCAATGAAATCAAAGCCCATCTCCCCGATGGGTACGTCCCCCTGGGTTCAGGGGGAGGATCGGGTTGGCCCGGGCCCTACCAGGGGTAGATGAGCGGAGAATCCAATCGGTCCATTGAGTTGATTATACGTACATATTATACCCGATCTGGGCCCATCCCCCTAAGATGAAGGGAGGCCTCGCGAGGGTGCCGCCCCTTCACCCGCCTAGGATGTGGCGACAGCGGGCGGGCACGGGGGCCCGCCCCTACGAGAACCGGCGCCCCTTCGTAGGCGGGGCGAATCATGATTCGCCCCTACATGCTGCGCATCCGCCGCCGTCCCTTCGCCCGCCGGGATGTGGCGACAGCGGGCGGGGCAAGTCCCGCCCCTACGGGTACCGACGCCTCTTTGCGGCTGGCACCATCGGGCGGCTGGGAGCCGCCGCCACGGTGGACGCTGGCTTTGACACAGGCGGCGCGGCATGCTAGCATCGGGCCATGGTTCGTAACTGGGAGACCGCCGTGGCAAAGGGGGCGGCCAGGGAAGACGAGGGCGCGGACATCCGTTGGGCGCGCTGGGCCGGTCGCATCCTGCTGGTCACAGCCCTGTTCCTGTACCTGGCCACCCTGGACAACGGTTTTCAGCCCTACGAACTGCGGGGCGGCGATCTGATCACCCACCAATACGCCCAGGTCCAGGCCCGGCCCAGCAACGCCCCAGGCTACCCCCTCTACACCATGGGCGGCTGGCTCTGGTTCCACGGCCTGCGCCAGGTGCTCCGCTGGCTGGGCGTGGCCCACCCCAACCCCATTCCCATCCTGAGCAGCTACAGCACCCTGTGGGCCTTGCTAACCCTCTGGCTCTTCTACCGCACGGGCCGCCACCTCACCCGCAGCCCGGATCGGCCCGGCGGCAACTGGCCCCTGGCCTGGCTGGTGGCCGGATTCTACGGGGTCACCTACTTCTTCTGGTACTACGCCACCACCACGGAACAGTACACCAGCGCCATCGCCCAGACCCTGGCCATCGTCTACGTCTACCTGCTCTGGCGGGAAGTGCCGGAGCCCGACAACCGCCTCCTCTACCTCCTGGCCTTCCTCTGTGGCCTCTCCCTGGCCCACATGCTCACCGTCGCCTTCATCGTGCCGCCCCTGGTGGCGGTGGTGCTGTGGCAGGCGCCGGGCCTGCTGCGGCGGCTCCGCCCCCTGGTGGGGACGGTCCTGGCCGCGCTGTTGCCGCTCCTCAGCTACACGTATGTCTACCTGCGGGGGGCTGCGCACCCTGAGTGGTGGGGCGAGGGGCCATGGCGCACCCCGGGCGAGTGGTTCTGGGCCTTTGTCAGCACAGCCCAGGGGCGAGAAGAACTGAGCTGGGGCTTCGAGCCGGGGCGGGCCTTCTTTGGCAACGGCTTCCCGGAATTGATCTGGCAGGAGCTGAGCATCCCCCTCCTGGTCCTGGGCCTGGTGGGCATCGCCCTGCTGGGCCGGCGGCTGGCCTGGCTCCTCTATGGCACCCTGGCCATCTACCTGGGTTTCTGCTGGGCCTACCGCTACGGCAACTGGTTCCAGGTCATCCTGCCCACCTACCCCCTCATCCTGCTGGGCGTGCTGGCCCTGGCGGACCGCTGGCAGCGTCGGCCGCTGGCCCCGGCGCACGGCCGGCTGGGCACCTGGCTGCCGCTCCTCCTGCTCCTGGTGGCCATCGCCTGGCGCACGGCTGCCTCCCTGCCCGGGGCCAATAGCCACAACCGCCCTCAAGATACGGCCCTGGACCGGGCAGCCGTGCTCCTGGACCAGCCCCTGCCCACCGGCGCCGGGCTCTTTGCCCCGGTGGACGACGCCCTGGCCCTGGACTACCTGACCCGGATCTGGCAGATCCGCCCGGATCTGGCCGTGGTGGGCAGCGACCAGGCCGCGACACGCCTGGCCCACCACCAGCTCGTCCTGGCCACGTGGGACGCGGCTGCCATCTTGCAGGCCGAGCTGCCCCCTACCCTGCCGGTGACGATCCAGAGCTTCGGGGCAGACTGGCTGGCCTTCCAGCACGGCCAGGCTGCCCACCCCCTGTCCGCCGCCCAGGGCCAGCCGGTGAACTGGGCGGCAAATGTGGGGGACAACTTGGGGGATAATGGAGGGGAAACGGAGGGGCCGGTGGTGTTGGAGCGCATCGCGGTGGCCCCCGCGCCCCAGGGCGCGCCGGTGCGTCGGCAGGCTCCGCCGGGCCTGGACGTGACCCTCTACTGGCGTCTGCCTGCAACCGGCTGGCCCCGGGGGCTTTCCATCAGCCTCCGGCCCACCCGGGGCAGCGCCCTGATTCCGGCCCCGGAGGATTCGGCCGGCGGGTTCATCCAACAGGACCGTTCCGGGCCGGCCCATGGCTATCTGGCGCTGTCGGGCTGGCCGCCTGGCGAGCCAGTGGCGGATGGCTACCGGCTGCCCCTCCCCGCCATGGACCAGGTGGACGGACTGCAACTGGTGCTCTACCGGGTTGTGGATGGTGGGTTTGAAACCGTGGCCGTGTTGGAGCTGCCCCTGCCGGACCTCCCGGGACAACGACGTCACTGAAGAAACCACAGATCTCACGGATAGGCACAGATTTTGCCAGATGGCTCTCTGGAGCCCTTCGGCATATCTGCGTCTGTACATTCAAAAATGCCCTTTTGCAGGGAAGCCAGGGAAATAAAAAGACGCCGCCGGACGATCCGGCGGCGTCTTTTCTGACACTCAACTCAGTCCTCGGCTGTCTCGTCAGCTTCCGCCTCGGCCTGAGCCTGGGCAGCAGCTACTTTTTTCGCCGCCGCCTTTTCCGCGGCAGCTTTCTCGGCAGCCGCCTTCTCTGCCGCCCGCTTTTCGGCATCGGCCCAGGTTTCCCCTTCTCGGACCACGGCCACCTGGAATTCAGCGGACACCTCGGGCATCAGCCGGATCTCCAGCGTGTACAGGCCCAGCTCCCGGATGGGCTGGTCCAGATGGATCTTCCGCCGGTCCACCTCGAAGCCGGTGGCTTCCGCCAGCTTCTCGGCAATGTCGGCGCTGGTGACCGAGCCGTAGAGGCGGTCGTTCTCGCCAGCCCGGGCCTCAAAGAGCAGGCGCTGCTGGCGGATCATCTCGGCCTGGGCTTCGGCATTGGCCCGTTCCCGGGCCCGGCGCCGGATGCCGGCCTGCCGGATCTCTTCCGCCTGCTTGAGCGCGCCCTTAGTGGCCAGGATGGCCAAGCCGCGCGGCATCAGGTAGTTGCGCGCGTAGCCGCCGGCCACGCTGTGTACTTCTCCTGCCAGCCCCAGGTCCGGTACGTCCTGGGTTAAAATTACCTTCATACGAGCCATTTGAACACCCTGCTTTCGTCCTATCGAATGAATTTCCCGCTGGATACCAGCGTTTTATCATCGCGTTCCAGTCAATAGCCTTGCTATTGTATTAGAGAGCTCTGGAATCACCAAATTTTTCCTGACCATCCATTAGCGCATCAGACGGCTTCGTGCTATACTCGCGGCCATCCGGAGGCTGCCGCCCGACCGGTTGGCGCTTCAGCATGAGGGATTTGAGGACATCGTGTCGTTGCATGACAGCCACTTCGTTCCCCGGACACAGCCGCCATCATCTGTGCAGCCCAAGAGCAGACCGTCGGCCCCAGCGGCGCTGTCGACCCGCAGGAAGGCCGACCTTCGCTCCCTGCTGGGGGTGGGGCTCCTCCTGGTGGGGCTCCTGGTGGGGTGTTCGGCGGCCGACCTGGTGAACCGGGAGCCTGTGCCTGTGCCGACCCGTGTCCCGGCGCCCACCTTTTCGCCGACGCCAGAATTCATCCGTGCACCCATCGTGGTGACGCCGCCCAGGATGGGTACACCGGGCGTGCTCATTGTCCCCCCTGGAGTGGATCCCAGCACCTTGATTCCCATCCCAACCACGCCACCCCCCACGGCCACCCAACCGGATACCACCCCGCCCCAGGGGACGCCGCTGGCCATGGAGCCGCCCGGCCCACAGGCGCCCACCGCCACCGGCCCTGTCTCGCCCATTCTGCTGCCCACGGCCACCCCCATCCCGCCGCCCACAGAGCCCCCCACGCCACCCCCCACGCCCTACGTGGTGGTGGAGAGTGGCCTGGTCAACCTGCGCAGCGGCCCCGGCCCGGAGTATCCCCTGGTGGCCCAGTTGGGCCCAGGCATTCCGGTGGCCATCGTGGGGCAGAACCCGGAAGGAACCTGGTACCCGATCTGCTGCGTGAACGGCGAGTCCGTCTGGGTGGCGGAAAATCATGTGCAGGCGGTGAACGATACCCGCCAGGTGGCCCTGGTGCTGGCGGATCCACCACCCACGGCGACCCCCACGCCCACTGCCACCGACACGCCCACCATCACGCCCACGCCCACCGCCACCCCCTATCCCTTTGCCGTGGCCGAAGGGCCCCTTTTCTTTCCCAGCAACAACCCGTGGCTCACCATCTGGGTCAAGGTGTTTGTGCCCAACCCGGGCGGGGATATCCCCCTGCCCGGCTACCACCTGGATGTGAAATTCCGCAACCGGGACTTCAACTCCAGCTTTGAGAGCCGCCCCAACACCAAGGGGGAAGAGCCCAGCTTCGACCACTTTGAATACAGCGTCCCGCCGGGCACGGCCAGTGGCAACCGGGTGCCGTTCAACTACAAATATGAATTCAAGCCGCCGGATCCCAGGTCGCTGGACCCCACCAGCACCGATTCCCCCCTCAAATTGATCGACGGCTACTGGCAAATCTACCTGACCGACGGCGCAGGTAACCAGCTCTCGGCGCCCATCGAGTTCAACACCCTGTTGGGAAACTCCAACCTGGAAGTGTACGTGGCCTGGGCGCGGGTTCGCTGAACCCTTCGCGGAACACGATGAGAAGGCAAGCTCGTGAACGTTCGACCACAGAGCGCCCCCTGGGGGCCATCCATACCGAGCGACCGGCAGGCAGGCGGCCCCATGGGCTGGATCTCCTCTGGCCCTGGCTGCTCATGGGCCTCCTGCTGTTGGGCTGCTCGGCGGCAGACCTGGTGCAGCGAAGCCGGGTCACGCCCACGCCGGAGCCCATAGCCGTGCTGGTGCCTACCTTCACCCCCACCCCCGACCAGCGACTGCCCGTGATCATCGTCACCCCGCCAGCCGACGGCAAACCCGGCCTTACCCTCGTGCCGCCGGGCCTGGACCCCGGCGCCACGCCCGCCCCACCGGCCCCCTCCGCCCCGGCAGAAGAGCCCGCAGCCGGCCAGCCTCCCTCGGTACCTGGCCCCATGCCGGCCACGGCCACACCCAGCCCTTCCCCCACGGCCTCCCCCAGCCCGACGCCCACGCCCTACGTGCTGGTGGAAAGTGGTCTGGTGGCGCTGCGCACAGGTCCGGGTGTGGAATATCCCCAGGTCACCCAGCTGGGGCCGGGGATCCCGGTGGCCATCATCGGCCGCACCTGGTATGAGATCTGCTGCATCAGCGGCCTGACCCTGTGGGTCGCCGCATCCCATGTGGCCGTGCGCAACGACGTGAGCCAGGTGGCTATCGGCAGCGCCGGGCCGCCGCCCACCGCCACGCCCACCTTTACACCCACCGCCACGGACACGCCCACGGCGACCCCCACGCCCACGCCATACCCGTTCGAGAAAAGCATCGGCCCCCAGTTCTTCCCCACCAGCAACGAGTTCCTGACCATCTGGGCCAAGATCTTCGCCGGACCCAACGACCAGCGGGCCGATCCCCTGACCGGCTACCGGCTGCGGGTCTTTTTCGAAGGCTTTGAACGGCCCAACGCCAGCGGCATGGAATTCAGCGTGGACACCTTCCAGCGGGCCGGCCCTCCGGGAGATGGGAAAAATACGGTACAATATAACTTCAAGTATGAGTACTACCCGCCGGATCCCCAGATAGCCGGGGCCAGCAGCGGCACCACCCGACTGCAACTGCTGGGCACCGGCACCTGGACGGTCTACGTGACCGACGGATCGGGCGCACAGCTTTCCGAAGTGGTCACCTTCACCACAGCCCCCGACAATCCAAACCGTGAAATCTACATTGGCTGGACGCGAGTACGTTGATGAATCATCAGCATCGGTACAATCGAAATCGGTACAATCGACAAGTGCACTGTCAATTTCATTCACCTGACCCTGCCCCCGGGGACCGACGGCCTCTCGGGCAGCCGCGCCTCCTGGCCCTGCTGGCGGCGGGGCTCCTGGCCATGCTCCTGAGTGGCTGCGGGCTCTTCGGCCGGCCATCCGAGGCCGCGAGCGAACCCTACCTGATCCGCACGCCCTATCCCACCTTCACCCCCACCACGGCCCTGCAGCCGGAGACGGCGGCCCCGACCGCCAGCCTGGCCAGCGATCCAGGCCAGGCCCAGGCGCCCACCCCACCGCCCCCCCAGGTCCGGGCCGTGGTCAATACCGCCCTGGTCAACGCACGCACCGGCCCTGGCACCGACTTTGCCGTGGTGGAGATGGTGGAACAGGGGCAGGAACTGGAGGTGGTGGGCAAGAACCCGGCCGGTACCTGGTGGCAGATCTGCTGTGTGGATGGCCAGACGGCCTGGATCATCGGTGAGTACGTGGACATCGCCGGGCCCGCCGACGCGGTTCCGGTCACCAGCGGCCCCAACGCGGTAGCGCCCCAGGCCCAGGCAGCCCCCCAGCCGCCCATCGCGGTGGTCAACACGCCCCTGGTCAACGTCCGCAGCGGCCCTGGCACCCAGTTCCAGGTGATCACCATGGTAGAGCGGGGCCAGGAGTTCGATATCGTGGGCAAGAACCCGGCCGGCACCTGGTGGCAGATCTGCTGCGTGGAGGGCCAGACGGCCTGGATCATTGGCGAATATGTGGATACCGATGGCCCGGTGGACGGGGTGCCTGTGACCAGTGGCCCCCGCGCCGCGGCGCCCCTGCCCGCCAGCACCGAGGCCGCCCCTCCGCCAGTGACACCCACCAGCAGTCAACCTTCGGCCGCCAGTACCTACACCTTCGACCTGGTGGCCCAGGAACAGTTCCCGGAGTCGGAAATGGTGCGGGTCTACCTCTACGTCTACGCGGAAAACAACAGTGCCCTGGCCGGCTACAGCCTCCAGGTCCTCAAGGATGGCGCGGCCCTCCCGGTGGAGGAGAAGTCCTTCGGCGGCCAGCCGGGTTTCACCTGGCCCTTCCAGGACGCCCGCCAGCGCTTCCAGAACATGAAAGTGGAATTTCCCGGCGTGGCCCCGGCCGGCACCTGGCAGGTGCAGCTGGTGGACGGCCAGGGCGCGGCCGTGGGGCCTGCGGCCACCTTTGTGCTGAGCACCGACGACCCACGCCAGGAGCTCTACGTCCGCTATCAGCGCCGGTGATATGAACCCTCGCCCGTCTGTCCCTGGAACCAGCGGTCGGATGGGGCTGCTGCTGGCCGTGTTGCTGGCAGGGCTGGCCCTGCGCCTGCTCCGGCTGGAGTGGCAGCCCCTCTGGTGGGATGAAGGCTACAGCGCCTACTTCGCCACCGAACCTCTGGGCCGGATGCTCTGGCTGACGTCCCGGGACATCCATCCGCCCCTGTACTATGGCCTGCTCCACGGCTGGATCCTGGCCCTGGCCCCCCAGGGGAAGCCCCTGGGAGCGGCCGTTCTGCGCACCTTCTCGGTGCTGACCGGTTTTCTGGCCCTGCCGGCCATGGTCTGGTTGGCCGCCACCTTCTTCCCGAGCCGCCGCCGGATACCCCTGTTGGCGGCCCTGCTCCTGGCTGTGAACCCCATGCACCTCTACTACAGCCAGGAGATCCGGATGTACGGCCTGGCCATGGTGCTGGGCATGGTCAGCACCGGCTGCCTCTGGCATGGCCTGCAGAGCGCCAGGCACGGTCGCCCGGATTGGCGCCCCCTGCTCGGCTACGTGATGAGCAGCACCCTGGCCCTGTACACCCTCTACTACATGGGGCTGTTGGTGGTCGCCCAACTGGCCTGGACCTGCTGGTACCTGCGGGAACGGCCCCGGCGCTGGCGGCCCTGGCTACTGGCTGGCCTGGCCGTGGGGCTTCTCTACTTGCCCTGGCTGCTGTACGCCGTGCCCAACCTCCTGGGCTACGTCCAGGACAAGGTCCAGGCAGATCAGGATCGTCCCCTGGACCTGTTCAGCTACACGATGCGCCACCTGCGGGCCTTCCTGGCCGGCCATGTGAGCGCCCCGGATGGGCTGCGGAACCTCCTCATGACTGCCGGTGGCGTGGGCCTGATCCCCCTGGTTATGGCTACGCGAGACAACGGGGCCCCTCCCCAACGCCCCCCAGCCGAGGCCGACGCCCGCCAGGCCCTCTGGACCTTCCTGCTGGCGCCCGCGGGCCTGGCCTTCCTGCTCAACCTGCGCCTGCCCTTCTTTCCCCAGGGTGGGGAACGCCTGCTCCTCTTCGCCCTCCCCTATTTCCTGCTCCTCCTGGCCCATGGGCTGGATCGGGGATCGGAGCGCTCCCGGCTGGCCGCTGTGGCCCTGGCCTGCCTCCTGGTGGGCGCCGGGGCCGGCGTCTGGACCTTTCTGAGCGTGCCCCGCTACAGCGAAGAGGACTACCGCCCCATCGTGGCCCAGATCACCCAGCAGGCCCGCCCCCAGGATACGGTCCTGGCCATTTTCCCCTGGCAGGTAGGCTACTGGCGGGTCTACGGCCCCCGCCAGGCCGACGGCTCCCCCGTCCCACCCCAGCCCGCGCCTTTGGGCCAGGAAGCCCTGCGCTGGGGGCCAGCCATGGCCACGGCCATCGACCGGGCCCTGGCGCCGGGGACGGTCTGGTTCCCGGCGCCCCTGGCCTTCGGCAGCACCCTGCCCGGCGAGATCGAGGCCTACCTCCAGCAGCACGCCACCAACGTGGTCAACCGCTGGTTCAGCACCACCACCCGCCTGAGCGCCTGGGCCCAGGTGCCCACACCGGGCGCCCAGGACCACCAGGCGACGTTGGGCCCCGTGACCCTGCTGGCAGCGGGCTTCGCGCCGGAAGAGGTCGCCAGCGCCAACCAGCCGGTGGCCGTGGCCCTCCGGTGGCGCTGGCGAGCGACGGGCACCTACCATGTAACCCTGCGCCTGCAGGACAGCCAGGGCCGCGTGTGGGCCGGACGGGACTACGAGCCCCTGGGCCTCTTCGCCTCCCCAGGACCGGCAGGGCCAGCAGACCAGGTGACAGAGCAGGTTGGATTTTTGATCCCGGCCGGCCTGCCCCCCGGCCCCTACACCCTGGCGGTGGGCGTGGGAGATGGCGACGGGAGCCGCCTTTTCCCGGTGGACGATGCCCCAGGAGCCCTGCAGGATCTGGTGCCCCTGGGCGAGATCCAGGTGGTGCTGCCTACGTCGCCCCCGGCCCCTGTCCGCCTGCCCATTCAGTTCCCCCTGGAGACACCCGCAACCCTCCAGGGGGTGGCTGTGCTGGGCGGCGCCACCCTGCCGCCGGGCCAGCCCGCCCTGGCCGGTGATGAGTTGCCCGTGCGGCTCTTCCTCCGGTTCGGAGCGTCTGCCGCCGACAGCCTGCAGATCAACCTGCGCTTGCTGGACCGAGGCGGCTATCCGGTGGCCGGCTGGTCCGGCTGGCCCCTGGTCCACCACCCGCCAGGCAGCTGGCCCCCGGGTGCCCTGGCCCAGCTGCCCATTTCCTTCTTCCTGCCCGCCGATCTGGAGCCGGGCCGCTACCGCCTGGCCGTCGCCCTGGAGGATCAGGCCACCGGCCAGGCCACGCCGCCATCCATCTTGACTGCGATTGAGGTGACCCGACGTCCGGCCCAGTTTGCCGCGCCCTCGCCTTCCCACCGGTTGGACCCGCCCGTCCAGTTCGGCACCCATGTCCGGCTGGTGGGCTATGGGTTCTCCCCCCAGGGAAATGCCCTGGCGCTGACCCTGTACTGGGAGGTCTTGCAACCCCTGCTGCCTCCCCACCACATCTTTGTGCATGTGGACACGGCCGCAGGCAAAACCATCGCCCAGGCGGATGGCCCGCCGGAGACGTCCGCCGGCCCGGCGCCCAGCGGAAGCTGGCTTCCCGGCGAATACCTGGCCACCACCCACCTCCTCCCGATATCCGATGGGCAGGGGGCTGACGGCCCTGCCCAGATCCGGGTGGGCCTCTATCGGCCAGGGGACAACGTGCGGCTGCCCGCGTCCCGGGGCGGAAAGCCCGTGGGAGATGCGGCCGTCCTGGTATGGCCCCGGCCATAGGAGCGCGAGGTCTTCTGTAGGCGCAACGACACCGGGCGGGCACGGGGACCCACCCCTACGGAAACGGGCACCCCGTCGTAGACGCCGCTCGTAGCGGCGCTGCCGTCGCCGTCACTTCACCCACCGGGATACGGCACCATCGGGCGGACATGGGAGCCCGCCCCCACCGGACATCGCCGTCTCATAGTAGGCGCCGCTGCGAGCGGCGCATCTGTCGCTGTGCCTTCACCCGCCGGGACGGGGTACCATCGGGCGGGCACGGCGGCCCGCCCCTACGGGGTCGGCGAGAGGGGCGGGCATGGGGGCCCGGACGCCTGGGCGCCGGACTGCAACCTTTCCACCTCTCCACCGTAGTGATACAATGCAATCGGCAGATGGCAGCGATTGCACGTCTGTCAGTCGAGTCTAATCTGCAACTTGTTGGATGCCTGTTGTTGGATGCCAGGAGGGATCCGATGGAAGAGAAAGAGATGGAAACCCAGGCCGGTGCCCAGGAGGAACAGACCCGACAGGCGGGTCACCAGGAACGGATCAGCGGCCAGGAGCTGCTCCAGGAGTTGGACCGCCTGGGCCACAAGGTGGCGGAGGTGGTGGAAATTGCCTGGAACAGCGAGCAGCGCAAACACATCCAGGAGGACCTGCGCCGGGGACTCTCGGCCCTGGTGGCCAACCTGGAACAGGGCCTCCAGGAAGTGAGCCAGAAGCCCCAGGCCCGGGAGATCCTGGAGAAGGCGGAGGATGTGGCCGAATCGGTGGGTGAGAAGGTGCGCAGCAGCAAGGTGGCCCAGGAGCTGGCGGCGGGGCTGGTCCAGGGGCTACGGGCCCTCAGCGAGCGCATGGACCGGCTGGCCGCAGAACTGCAGGAAAAACAGCCCACCTCCCAGGGCGACCCCAAACCCGGCGAGCAGGATATTCCTATCGACCGGGAGTGAACGGCCGGGTTTGAGCTACCCGCAACCCATATGCCCCCGGGGTGGAGCGGCGTCGCCATCCGAACAGCGGCTCCACCTCGGGAAACTACGGCAGAAGCTATGGACCCCCAGCCGTCGCCAGCCAACCCTCTTCCACAGCGGCCACCCCTAACCCTATGCCTTGCAATCTGTCGTCGGCATCGTCCCCCCACAGGGGGGCCTGGACTGCCGGCTGCCAACCATTGCCATTCCAACGCCAGAGCGCGGCGTAATCGAGCTGCATACCCTCTTCCGGGCTGGCAAAGCGGCCACCCCGCCGATTGACCAGCACCGACATCGGCGCCTTCAGCACACGACGGCCAGAGTGAAGAATTAGCCAGGGAGTTCCATTCACACAGACAAAACTTGCCACCTGATCAGGGGATTCACCGGTATGGAGCGTCTCCCAGCGCCAGGAACGGCCATCCCAATGCAGCACCCGCAATGCGCCTCGGACAGGCCGTTTCTCCTCGATGGCAGTCTCCCAACTTCCTTCGTTGCTGGCATACCATAAATGTCCGTTACAGGCGATGAGAGCCCCCACGAAAGGATCCGGCGCCGGTGGGAAGGGCCCGGTAACCTGCCAGCTCCCTGCATGCCACAGATAGAAGACAGTGTCATCCAGGGCTACCCAGGGAGCCACGAATTGGGCCGTAGGAGAAGGAAGAGAAACCGGCTGCCAGTTTTGACCATCCCACACGGCTGCGTAGCGTTGGGCCACCCAGATTTCGGTGGGGCTACGCAAACCGAAATGGGAGGCGGGCAGATAAATATCGGTCAGAGAAAGGGGCAGGCGTTGTTCAACCGGCTGCCATCTTTCCTGATCCCGGTAAACCAGATCGGCGGGGGCATCCCACAATAGGCCAGGCTGTCCATCGCTGAAGAGAACCCTGACCAGCATCGCTTCCACCCGCCGGGATAGGGGTTCCGCAAGGGACAACCCATGGAATTGCCCATCCCACAAACTGAAAAAGGTGGCCTGCGCTTCATCCACTTTCACGAGAATGCCCCACTGCTCACGGTGCTCAAATGCCGGGACGGCGGCCTGAATGCCGGCCCACCCAGAAATGTTCTCCTGGACAAATCCGGGCGCTGCGTCCGCTGCAGTTGGATAAATTTCGTCGGTGAAGTGGCCTCTTTCCCTCAAAAAAAGAGCTTGGCCAGGGCCAGGACTCCCTGCTTCCAGGGAACCCGGTGAGAGACGCCACTCTTGCCCTGGAACTCGTGCAGGTGTTCGATGTACCACTGGTAGTTGCGGATGAGGGCTTCCTTGTTGGAGTACCTGGGGCGGAAGCCCAGCACCCGTTCCGCCTTTTCGATGGAGACGTAGGAATCCTCGGTGACCGTCTCGTACACCCACCGGTAGAGGGGAGAGAGGTGGAGTTTCTCCAGCAACCGCAAGGTCCAGATGGCCGGCGCAGCGGGGATGGGGATGATACGCTTGCCGTGGCCGGCGTAGTCCAACACGGCCTGGTAATCTTCCTTCAGGGTGGTGAACTCTTTGGCGCCAATGTTGAAGACATCGTTGACCTTCGCGCAGTCCCCCGTGGCCACCAGGTAGATGGCCTCGCACAGGTCCTCCACATCCAGCAGCTGGTAACGGTTATTGCCGCTCCCCAGGACGGGGAAATTCTTGCCCGCCCGAGCCCAGTCGTACAACAGGGCGAAGACCCCCAGCCGCTCCGGCCCCACGAAGGACTTGGGACGGATGATGGGGATGCACATGCCCTTCTGGCGGAACTCCTGGCAGATCTCCTCGGCGATCACCTTGGCCTCGCCGTACGGACCAACCCCGTCCAGCGGATCGTCCTCGTAGAGGGGGTGATGGTCCGGGATGCCGTAGACCGCGGTGGAGGAGATGTGGACCACCCGCTCCACCTGATGGTCCAGGGCCGCCTGCAACACGTTGCGCAGGCCGTCGATGTCGGTGGTGTAGATGTCTTCGGGCGAATAGAGGGGAAGGGCCGCCGCGGTGTGGACCACCACATCCACGCCGGCCATGGCCTGGTCCACAGCCCTGGGATCTCGGATGTCCCCGGCCAGGGCCTGAATCTGATTCCGCTCCGGGTAGTCGAAGGGAGCAATGTCCAGGGAGACGATGCGGTGCCCCCGTTGCAACAGGTAGCGGATCAGGTTAATGCCCAGAAAGCCGGAACCACCGGTGATCAGGAAGGTCTTGGCGTCCACGAGAGGGGCAGCCGCCTGGTCGGCAGCCGTCGATGTGGTCGGTGTCGCTGTCATGGTGATGCTCCATCTATCTCAGCTTTCCAGCGGGCCAGCAGCGTCCGGGTGGACTCAAAGGCCAGCTCCCCCGGCACCTCCGCCGGGGTGAACCAGCGGGCCTCATCGGCATCGTCGTCACAGATCAGGGTTGCCGCTCCAGCCTGCTCCGGTTCAGCCCGGTAGGCCAGGACAATGCCTCGGCTCCGGGCGCCCGGGCCGGCCATGGGAAAGATCCCCAGCAGCTCCTGGATCTCCACAGCCAGGCCCACTTCCTCCTGCACTTCCCGGCGCAGGGCTTCCTGGGGCATCTCGCCGGCATCCATGAAGCCGCCGGGCAAGGCCCATTGGCCCCGGCCCGGATCCACGCCCCGGCGAATCAACAGCACCTGTTCCCCCCGGGTGACCAGGGCGATCACGGCCACCTTCGGATCCTGAAATTGGATGAAGCCACAGGTCGGACACTGGGGACGGGTCCGGCCGAAGAGTTCCCGCCGCACCAGCCGGGTGCCGCACAGGGGACAGTAGCGATATTCGGT
>FWPU01009267.1_pt1 | contig 14435 bp, 13 predicted proteins | sample 2228361 | NCBI WGS metagenome assembly FWPU01 (sample SAMEA103939777, study PRJEB20133) | metagenome
CCCATGGGCAGCTCCAGCCTGGCCCTGATGTTGGCGGCGCTGGTGGCCGGCATGGGGCATCGCACCCTGTCCCGGTTCAACCTGCTCGTTCCCCTGGGCGCGTGCCTGATCGGCACCCTGGTCTACGCCACGACCTACCTGTCCATCCTGGGCCTGTTGCGCAGTTTCGACCTGGCCAACTATCATCTTCCCTTTTGGACGACCCTGCAGAACGTGGTGGCGCCGGCCATGCTGTACAACGCCACGTTGATGTTGTTGCTGTTGCCCTTTTTAAACCGAATCCCAGAGAGCCAGGACCTGTAAGGGGTTTCGTGCGAAGGAGCCTGTGTGAAGGAGCCCGTGTCGAGGGCGCCGACGATAGCCACACCCGGTTGAGGCACCCTGTGACAAATCGCTATGTTTGAGCAACGCAGTCGAGACACATCCACCCTCGCCATGGCCCTCTTTCGGCTGGGCCTGATCCTGGCCTTTCTGGTCATGGTTGCGCGCCTCTACCGGCTACAGATTGTGGAAGGCCAGGACTTCCGCCAGCGAGCCGACGACAACCGCTTTGAGCTGGTGGAGTTGCCGGCGCCCCGCGGGGTCATCTACGACCGCACAGGCACCATCCTGGCCCGCAACCGCCCCAGCTTCGAAGTGGCCGTCGTGCCCGAGGATCTGCCCTTCGACGATCCTGAGACGCCGGAGGACGAGGAAGGCCTGGAAATTGTGAAGATCCTCCAGCTCCTGCGGGCCGATACCGACGAAGATGTGGCCCTGCGCATCGCCGAGCTGATGTTCTTGCGCCTGGGGCGGGCGGACTTTGCGGAAACAGTAGGCGAGGCCGGGGTGAAGCTGAATTACATCACCGTGCCGGGCCCGGTACAACTGGTGACCCCGGAGGACGGTGGTCCCCCCCAGGAAGTGGCGGTGCCCATCCTGGTGCCGGACATCTCCCAGCCGCTGCCCCTGCCGGGCCTCGTGGCCCTGGTGAAGCGGGTGGTGGCCCTGAGCGGCCAGGGCAGCGCCTCCCGCCCCGTGCCCATCCTGGACCTGGTGGACCGGATTCGAGCGGTGGAGCTGGCAGAGGAGAGCTACCGCATTCCCAGCGTGCGCATCCATGAAGTACCCGTGCGGGCTTACGTCTACGGCCCCTACATGAGCCATGTATTGGGCTTCATGGGGCCGATCCCTGCGGCCGCCGCCGCCGATTACCGGGCCCGGGGGTACATCAACCCCAACGAGAAGGTCGGCCTCAACGGCCTGGAGTACTCCTATCAGCAGGAGCTGCGGGGCATCCCGGGATACCGCAACGTGGAGGTGGACATCCTGGGCCGGGAGGTGCGCACCGTGGGGCAGGTGTTGGAGCCTGTGCCCGGCTCCAACCTGATCCTGAACATCGATCTGCGTCTGCAGCAGGTGATGTACGACACGCTGCAGGCCAAGCTGGAAGAAAAGAACACCCCCTGGGGCGTCGCCATCGCCATGAACCCCATGAACGGCGCCATCCTGGGCATGGTGAGCCTCCCTTCCTACGACAACAACGTCTTCGCCGAGCGGATCAATGAGGACTACCTGGCCCTGCAGAACGACGAGCACCGGCCCCTGATCAACTACGCCATCGGCGGCCTCTACCCGCCGGGCTCCACCTTCAAGCTGGTCACGGCCACCGCCGCGCTGGCCGAAGGGATCATCACGCCCCAGACCACCATCGTGGACAGCGGCCCCATCTACCTGCCCAACCGCTTCTTTCCGGACGATCCCAGCCAGGCCCAGGAATTCGTGAGCTGGAACCATGCCCGGGGTATCGTCCACGGCCCCCTCAACGTGGTGCAGGCCATGGCCCTCTCCAACGACATCTTCTTCTATTACCTGGGCGGTGGTTATCCGCCGGCCAAGTTTGTGGGGCTGGGCCAGCGCCGGCTGGCCGAATGGACCGAGCTCTTCGGCTATGGCGATCCCACCGGCATCGACATCCCCGGCGAAGTGGGTGCTCCCGTCCCCAATGACCGCTGGAAACGGCAGCTCTACGCCGAAAGTTGGACCACCGGTGACAGTTACAACATGGCCATCGGCCAGGGGTACCTCCTGGCCACGCCCCTGCAGGTGTTGGTGAGCACGGCTGCTGTGGCCAACGGCGGCACCATTTACCGCCCTCAGATCGTCTACCAGATCGTGGACGCCAAGGGGGGCTTGCAGCGGGATTTCACCCCCCAGGTGGTGCGCCAGCTTCCGGTGCCGCCGGGGACGATAGAGTTCGTGCAGCAGGGCATGTGGGCAGCGGTGAACGCGCCAGGGGGTACGGCCTACGCGGCCAAACTGGATAATAGCGACATCACCGTGGCCGGCAAGACCGGGACGGCCGAGTTCTGCGAGTACATCCCCGAGGAGAACGACTGCCGCCGGGACGACGAGGGCAACCTGCCCACCCACGCCTGGTTTGTGGCCTACGCCCCCTACGAAGCGCCGGAGATCGCCCTGGTGGTCTTCATTTACGATGGCGGCGAAGGTTCGGAGGCCGCGGTACCGGTGGCCCGCCAGATTCTGGAAGCCTATTTCAATGAGATTCATCCCCGCTAAATTCGAGCCGGTGTGGTAAGATATGGCGTATCCCATGTTGGGGCAGATGACCTTTGGACATGGATGACAGTTGGCCGGCCCCTTCTCCCCCGGCTGCGGGGCCAGCCAACCGCCGCCTGTTTCCTGTCACATGACACCTGCGGCCTGGGATGGATAGAGGTGGAGCGAGCCTATGTCGGTCAGGCAAAACGATCGCAAACAACCGGATATCTCGTCCGACAACGGGGTGGCAGCAGAGGACGCCATGGTGGATGCGGGTGAGCATGCCCGGCACCAGGACGGCCGGGCCAGCAGCCCGGCTGAACTGCCCGGCGTGGAAGCGGCGCCGGAAGAGGAGATCTCCCCGACGGGGGACAGGGAGCCGGAGCGGGCCGATCGGGCTCCCGAGGAGGTGGTGGCCCTGGATGTCATCGGCCACCTGCCTTCGCCCCCGCCCAGCGCCGTCAAGATCAAGGGGCGGGCCGGCGGCATTTTCGTGGAGATCGGGGACGGCGTCTGGGCCGATCTGCTGGACACCCTGGGCGATCGGCTGAAATCGGCCGCCGGTTTCTTCCGGGGCGCTTCGGTGATCCTGGATGTGGGGCACCGCTCCCTCACCCCCGAGGAGCTGCGCTACTTCATCAGCCTGCTGAAAGCCCACGAGATGACCCTGGGGGTTGTCCTCTCGTCGGATGAGGGCACCCTCCAGAACGCGACCGAGTTGGGCATCTCAACCAGCTCAACCCGGGAGACCATCCATCCCGGTCCGGTGGTGGCGCCGGTTCAGGAGACGGCGCCGGCGAAGCCGGAGTTTTATGTGCACCAGGGAAGCCTCCGGGCCGGTCAGGCGCTTCATCGTCAGGAAAGCGTCTTCATCATTGGCGATGTCAACCCCGGGGCGCAGGTGAGCAGCGTCGGGGATATCTACGTGTGGGGGCGCATGCGAGGCGTGGCCCATGCTGGCATCGAAGGCAATTCGACAGCTGTGGTGGCCGCCCTGGAGCTGACCCCCACCCAGCTGCGCATCGGGGATGTCATTGCCGTCCCGCCGGAGTCCAAGGGGGAAAACGGCAGCAACAGGTTTTGGAAGCGGCCGCCACCGCCCCGGGCCGAGGTGGCCCACGTGGTGGATGGGCGCATCCTGATCGAGCCCTGGGATGAGATTCGTACCGGCGGATGGAAAGCTTTCTCCCCGCCCATGTCCTGAGGCCGCAGGGCAGCAACCAGGCCATCAAGCAAGCGGGGGCGTCCTGCTGGTGGGCCACGCTAACAGGAACCTGGCCTGAACATGGGGGCGCATCCGTCAGCAAGGGAGCTTTCACAGGAGCGAGCGTTCAAGATGCCCGGAACGGTCATAACCGTGACCTCTGGTAAAGGGGGGGTAGGAAAGACAACCACGGTGGCCAATGTGGCCTCAGCCCTGGCCATGTGCGGACAGCGCGTGGTGGTCGTGGATGCCGATATCGGGCTGCGTAACCTGGACCTGGTGATGGGCCTGGAGAGCCGCATCATCTACGACCTAGTGGATGTGGTGGAAGGTCGCTGTTCCCTGCAGGATGCCCTGGTGCGGGATCCCCGCCAGGAATCCCTCTACCTGTTGCCGGCAGCCCAAACCCGGGACAAGTCGGATGTGGGCGTGGACCAGATGGTGGCCATCTGCAAGAGCCTGGCCAGGGTGGCCGACTACGTGCTGGTGGACTCACCGGCCGGCATTGAACATGGGTTCAACAGCGCCGTGGCCCCGGCCGACCGGGTCCTGATCGTCACCACGTCGGATGTCAGCGCCCTGCGGGATGCGGACAAGGTGATCTATCTCCTGGAGCGGGACTGGAACAAGCCGCCCGGCCTGGTGGTGAACCGCTATAATGCCCGCCTGGCCCGGGACGGCGAGTTGCGGGACATTGACGATATTTTGGATATTCTGGCGGTGGATCTGTTGGGCGTGGTGCCCGACGATCACCGCATCATGTTGGCGACGGACCGGGGGATGCCGGTGGTCCTGGACACCAAATTGCGGGTGAGCCAGGCCTACCGCAACATCGCCCAGCGCATCATGGGCAACAATGTGCCGCTGATGCGTTTTGACAATGCTGGACCGCTTGCCTGGCTGATGAGGTTGATGGGCCGATGACGGGGCGCTCGTCCCGCCGGCATCCCTGGCCCGGGCGGGCGGCTTGGCGGAGTAAGCCAATCCATGGGTGAACGACAATACTGGCGTTATTTTGACTGGCCGCTGCTGCTGGCGGTATTGACCCTGTGCGCCATCGGGGTGGCCATGATCTACAGCGCCACCTACAACACCGTTGACCTCAGCGACTATTGGTACCGGCAGGCTATCTTTGCCGGGGTGGGCCTGGTGGCCTTGCTGATCGTGGCCATGGTGGACTACCGCCACCTGGAGCTGCTGGCGCCGCCGGCCTTTCTCATCTTCGTGGCCCTCCTGGTGGCCGTTCGTCTTTTCGGCGTCACCCAAGGGACCGGCTCCCAGCGCTGGATTGCCGTGGGCGGCACCCTGGTGCAACCCACTGAGGCCGGTAAGTTCCTTCTGATCGTTTTCATGGCCTGGTATCTGAGCTGGTATCATGACCAGCTCCATCGGCTCCCCTATCTGCTGGGCGCCCTCTTTCTCCTCTTCGCCCCGCTGGTGTTGGTTTACCTCCAGCCGGACCTGGGCATGAGCATCACCTACGCCTTCATTGGTGGCGTGCTCATCCTGGTGGCAGGCATTCGTTTCTGGCAGCTGGGGATGATGGCCGGTGGCATGTTGGCGGCCCTGCCCTTCGTGGGAAATACCCTGCAGGGCTATATGTTGGCACGCATCTGCATCTATCTGGACGAGGATGGATTGGGCGTGGTGCGACGCCTCTTCGACAACCTGCCGGAGGAGTGCATCAATCCCCAGGCGGCCCAGGCGGCCTCCTACAACGTGACCCAGGCCCTGATCGCCATCGGCTCGGGCAGCTGGCTGGGGCGGGGCTGGGCCCACGGGAGCCAGAACCAGCTACACTTCTTGCGGGTGCGCCATACGGACTTTATTTTCAGCGTCATCGCCGAGGAGTTAGGCCTGGTAGGTGCCGTCCTGGTGTTGTTGCTGCTCTTTTTTGTCGTCTGGCGTCTGCTGCGTATCGCGGACCTGGCCCAGGATCACTTCGGTCGGTTACTGGCAGCCGGGGTGGCCTCGTTGGTTTTCTTCCAGACGGTGGTCAACGTGGGCATGAACATGGGGCTTCTCCCGGTGACAGGCCTAACCCTGCCCTTCATCAGCTACGGCGGTAGCAGCCTGATCTCCATGTTGCTGGCCATCGGCCTGGCCGAGAGCGTGGTCATGCGCCACCGCAAAATTGAGTTTCAATAGCAGGATCAAGCGACATTGCCACAAGCCTTATCCTGATTCACTGGCGGTCTCTAGGGCATAAGGCCACATGGCGGGCATTGCTTGCTGCGCCTCTGCGGCGACATCCGATGGTGGGTTCCGGTGGGCGTGAGCTATACTTCTATTGCAACCACACCAGAGGCTTGCTGTTAGTTTGCGCCACATCACTCCAAGAGTGTGGTATTATCTCGTCTGGAGGTGTGAAATGACCACGACCATAACGATTTCTTTGGATACAGATACAGCAAGGCTTTATCGTCAGGCCCCTGCTGACCTGCAAAGAAAGGTTCGGCTGTTACTCAACATTTGGCTGCGGGAACTGATGGTATCACCGCGTCCCTTGCAGGTAATCATGGATGAAATCAGTCAAAAGGCCGAGGAGCGCGGCCTCACCTCCGAGGTTCTGGAGTCATTGTTGAATGCCGAATGAACCGCGCTTTGTTTTTGACACCAATGTTGTTATCGGCGCACTCCTGCTGAAGCACTCTGTCGCTCGTCAGGCCTTTGATAAAGCAACCCAGCAGGGAAAATTACTCATCTCGTATGCTACCATTGAAGAATTGAACGATGTTTTACATCGTAAGGGATTCGAAAAGTATGTGACCGAAGAAGAGCGGTTGGAATTCCTGGGCGCTTTTGTCAGGGATGGCATCCTGGTGGAGATCATGGAGCGCGTGGTTGCGTGTCGTGACCCTAAAGATGACAAGTTTTTGGAACTCGCTATTAACGGTGATGCAATCTGTATCGTGAGCGGTGACGAAGACCTGCTGATTTTGCATCCGTTTCGTGGGATAGCCATCATGACACCTCGGCAATTTTTGGAAGAGCCGTTACAAGGCGATGGTTAACCCAGCACCGAAGTCGATAAACCCTCGTTTCCGTTTAGGGACGCCTTCTGGCTCCCAGGTCTCTGCGTTGTTTTTGCTGTTTCGGCGGATGGGTCGAAATATAGAAAGAAAAGCGGGCAGTTTTAATAGCCCCAAAACAAAACACCGGGGCCAGCGCTACTCCAGGATAGCGCTGGCCTCGGTGCGTTATGCGGACAATAATTCCCTGTGTTCACCCCTCAGCTCAACTGCCAAGGCCGTTCCAGAAGAGGCCGGTCCAGAGGCTGGGGTAGATGCCGATGAGGATGGTGAAGAGGGCCGCCAGGGCCACCCCCAGCTGAAGCGGCGCCCACTGCTTGCCCTCGGCCGCTGTCTCGGCGCCAGGCCGTTCGAAGTACATGGCCACAGTGACCCGCAGGTAGTAGTAGGCGGCGATGGCGCTGTTCAACATGCCGATGGCCGCCAGCCACGTCCAACCACCGTCCACCGCTGCCTTGAAGACAAACAGCTTGCCAAAGAATCCGGCCAGGGGCGGAATGCCGCTCAGGCTGAACATGAAGATAGCCATGGCCATGGCCAGCAAGGGCCAGCGGTCGGCGATGCCGGCCGCCCGATTCTGTAGCGCGTCGTCCTCCTCTGCCTGTTCCAGGGCAATCACGATGGCAAAGGCACCGATGTTCATGAAGGCATAGGTGAAGAGGTAGAAGAGGGCCGCATCGGCGCCGGCCGGGGTGCCGGGGGCCAGGCCCACCAGGATGTAGCCGGCGTGGGCGATGCTGGAATAGGCCAGCATGCGCTTCAGGCTGGTCTGGCGCAGGGCGGCCAGGTTGCCCAGGGTCATGGTCAGCACCGCCAGAATGGCCAGCGCCCAGCCCCAGCTCTCCTGCTGGCCGGGCACCGCCTCCAGCAGGACCCGGATGAAGGCGGCGAAGGCGGCAGCCTTGGTGCCCACGCTCATAAAGGCGGTGATGGGCGTGGGCGCCCCCTGGTAGACGTCGGGCGTCCACATGTGGAAGGGCACCAGCGAGACTTTGAAGCCAAAGCCAGCAATGAGCAGGGCAATCCCCGGATAGAGCAGGAAGAGGGAGCCCTGGCCGCTGTTGAGCACGTCGGCGATGGCCGAGAGTTGGGTGCTGCCCGCCGCGCCGTAGACCAGCGCCGCACCGTAGGCAAAAAAGGCGCTGGCAAATGCCCCCAACAAAAAGTACTTCATGCTGGCTTCGGTGCTGCGGGGATTCTGCTGATGCAGGCCGCTGAGGATGTAGAGGGCCAGGGACAGGATCTCCAGGGCCAGGAAGATGGCGATCAGGTCCGTGGCGCTGCCCATCATCACCATGCCCGAGGCCGCCAGCAGCAGCAGGGCATAGTATTCACCCACCTGTTTGTTGACCAGGGGGATGTAGTGGACGCTCAGCAGAATGCCCAGGGCCGTGGCCACCAGCACAATCAGGCCGGTACCCAGGGCGAAGTGGTCGGCCACCGCCATGGCCTGGAAGGTGGCGGTGGGTTGATTCCACAGCCAGGCGCAGGCCGCGCCAGCCAGGATGACGCCGGCCAGGGCCAGCCAGGGCAGTACCTGGCGCAGGGGCGACTGCTCATCGTCGGCGAACATGTCCACCATCATGATGACCATGGCCGTGACGACCAGGAGCAGTTCCGGGAGCAGGACGCTCCAGTTCAAGTTGGAGAGTTCCATGAGTTGCGGCATACTAGCGCTCAACCTTCATGACAATGGCAGTGTTTTGGACCAGCGCCTCGACAGATGGGTTGATCTTCTCCAGGAACAGGTTGGGGAAGAGCCCGATCACGAAGAACAGGATCACCAGCGGCAACAGCATGGCCACCTCGTTGGGACGAAGATCCTGCAGCCTGCCCACCTGGTTCTCCTCGTGGGTAATGGGCCCCTGGGCCACCTTGCGGAAGGCGGTCAGCAGATACCAGGCGGCCAGGATCACGCCCACGCCGCCCAGCACGGCAAAGAAGGGCGTGTGTTGATACATGCCCAGGAGGATGGTGAATTCCCCCACGAAGCCGTTCAGCCCGGGCAACCCCGCACTGCTCATGGCCACCACCAGCAGGAAACCGCAGTAGATGGGCACGCTCTTCCAGAGGCCGCCGAAGTCGTCCAGCATGCGGGTGTGGCGCCGCTCATACAGCAGGCCCACCATCAGGAAGAGGGCGCCTGTGCTCAGCCCGTGGTTGACCATCTGCAGCACCGCGCCGCTGACGCCCTGGGGGTTGAAGGCCACAATGCCCAGCATGACGAAACCCAGGTGCGCCACCGAGCTGTAGGCCACCAGGGACTTGAAGTCTTTCTGCACCAGGGCCACCAGCGCGCCGTAGAGGATGCCGATCACCGCCAGGGCCGCCACCAGCGGGCCGAACCGGGCGGCTGCCTCCGGGAAGATGGGAGCCGCCAGCCGCAGGTAGCCATAGGTGCCCATCTTCAGCAGGATGCCGGCCAGGATGATGGAGCCCGCGGTGGGGGCATTCACGTGGGCGTCCGGCAGCCAGGTGTGGAAGGGGAAGATGGGCACTTTGATGGCAAAGGCCAGGGCAAAGGCCAGGAAAGCCCAGGTCTGGAAGGCAGGGCTGAGGGCGGCCCCTTGCAGTTCCAGGATGTCAAAGGTGCCCGTCTGGAAGTAGAGGGCCAGAATGGCCACCAACATCAGCGCCGAGCCGGCAAAGGTGTAGAGGAAGAACTTGAGGGCTGCATAGACCCGGTCGCCGCTTCCCCAGCGCCCGATGAGAAAGTACATGGGGATGAGGCTGAACTCGAAGAAGATGAAGAAGAGAACCAGATCCAACGCCACGAAGACGCCGGTCATGGCTGTTTCCAGCAACAACATCAGGATCAGGTAGGTGCCCACCTTCTCCTGGACATAGAGGTTGCTGAAATAGATGGCGATGGGCATGAGGAAGGTGGTCAACAACACCAGGAAAAGGCTGATGCCGTCTACCCCCAGATGGTAGCGCATGTTGAACTCGGGCAGCCAGGCGTAGTTTTCCACAAACTGCATGCCAGCCTGGCCACCCTCCCACCCGGTCAGGAGCAACAGACTCACCAGAAAGGTGACCACGGTGGTCCCCAGGGCGATTTGCTTTTTGCCCCCATCATCGCCTACAAAGGCGATGGCCAGGGCGCCCAACAGGGGCAGAAAGGTGATGATGGATAACAGGTATGGGATAGAAGGTGACATCATCGAGTCTATCCTCTTGACACATGATAGGCGCGCAGGGCACCTGGCGATGGAAACCGATTCTCGTCGCGCGGCATGGCTTACGCGCCGAAGACAAAGTAGGCGACCACAGCGACCACGCCCAACAGGATGCTCAGGGCATAGGCCGGCACCACCCCGTTCTGCAGCCGCCGGATCTGCTCGCCCCAGGTCAGGCTCAGGCGCCCCACGCCGTTGACCGCGCCGTCGATCCACTGCTCGTCCACCACGTCGGCGAACCAGTCGGCCAGCCGGCGTACCGGGTTGACCACCACGGCCATGTAAAATTCATCCACGTACCATTTGCGTTCCACCACCGGCTGGAGGGAGGCAAACGGGGCCGCCAGCCGCCGGGGCCAGGCTTCGCTAGTCTGGTAGCGGGCATAGGCCATCAGGAAGCCAAAGACGGCCACGATCACGCTCAGGGTAATGGCAATAAGCTCCAGGGTGAGCAGGGGCTCCTCGTGATGGCCCAGGGCCGGTTCCAGCCAGCGCTCCAGGGTGAGCACGAAGGGCAGGTTCAGGACGCCGCCAAAGATGGAGAGGATGGCCAGCACCCACAGGGGCCCGGTCATCAGAGGGGGGCTCTCGTGGGCGTGGTTGTAAAGCCGCTGGTGACGCGGGGAGCCATGGAAGGGCACGAAGACAGCCCGGAAGCTGTAGAAGGCGGTCAACAGCGCCGTGAACAGCCCGATCCCGTACAACAGCACATTCTTGCTCAGGGCCCCCAGCAGAATGGCATCCTTGGAGAAGAAGCCGGACATCAGCGGAATTCCGGCCAGGGCCGCCGCGCCGATGAGGAAGGTGCGGTAGGTCACGGGCATCTTCTCCCGCAGGCCACCCATCTTGCGGATGTCCAGCTCGCCGTCCAGGGCGTGCATCACGCTGCCTGCGGCCAGGAAGAGGAGGGCCTTAAAAAAGGCGTGGGTGGTCAGGTGGAAGATGGCGGCACCGTATGCGCCCACCCCCACGCCCAGCATCATATAGCCCAGCTGGGAGATGGTGGAGTAGGCCAGGATTTTCTTCAAATCCACCTGAACCAGGGCAATGGTGGCGGCCAGCAGGGCCGTCAGGGCGCCGATCCAGGCGGCCGTACCCGACGCGACAGGCGTCAGATGCCACAGCACGTGGGTACGGGCGATCATGTAAATGCCCGCGGTCACCATGGTGGCCGCGTGGATGAGGGCCGAGACCGGCGTGGGGCCGGCCATGGCGTCCGGCAGCCAGACGTAGAGGGGGATCTGGGCGCTCTTCCCCGTGGCCCCCAACAGCAGCAAGAGGCAGATGAGTGTGGCCGTGCCTGCCGCCAGGCCATGCTCGGCCGCCTCGAAGACCTCCAGGAAGGTGAGGGAACCCAGGCTGGTCCACAGGATCAGCATGGCGATAATCATGCCGAAGTCGCCCACCCGGTTGACCAGGAAAGCCTTCTTGCCCGCATCGGCATAGTACCCGTAGCTGTCATCCCGCCGGTCGAACCAGAAGCCGATGAGAAGGTAGGAGGCCAGGCCCACGCCTTCCCAGCCCACGAACATGCCCAGGAAGCTGTCGCTCATGACCAGGACCAGCATGGCCAGGATGAAAAAGTTCAGGTAGATGAAGAAGCGCTGGAAGCGCTCATCGTGCTCCATGTAGCTGATGGAGTAGATGTGGATCAGCGCGCCCACACCTGTCACGATCAGGGCCATGGTCACGCTCAGGGGGTCGATGAGCAGGGCCGCGGCCACGTGGAAGGAACCGATGGTCATCCAGTCCCACAGGTGGACGGTGATGACCCGTTCTTCGGCGGGCAGGCCCAGCAGGCCTGTCAAAAGGCCCAGGGCCACCAGAAACGAGCCGATCACCGCCCCCGACGCGATCCAGCCGATGGCCTGCCTGCTCAGCCGATGGCCGATCAGCAGGTTGACCAGGAGACCGGCCGCGGGCAAGGCATACAAGAACCACGCGATGTCAAACATGAGTGCGTCCTTCGTTCACGAATCCCTGACTACCACTTCATCAAATTGATTTCATCGATGTTGGTCGTCTTGCTGTGGCGGGTGTGGGCCAGGACGATGGCCAGCCCCACGGCCACCTCCGCCGCAGCCACGGCCATGATCATGAACACAAAGACCTGGCCGTTCAGGTTATCCCACTGGCGGCTCAACGCGATCAGGGTCAGGTTGACGCTGTTGAGCATCATTTCGACGCACATGAGGATGATGAGCGCGTTGCGTCGGAGTAGCACACCGGTGGCGCCGATCATGAAGATGACGCCGCTGAGGATCAGGTAGTAACTGGTTGGAACCACGGCTCTTCCCCTTGAATCGACAGAGATCTCAGTTTAGCGTTGCACTTCGTCCTTGGGTCGGCGGGCCAGCAGCAGGGCGCCCAACAGGGCCACCAGCAGCAGAACGGCTGCCAGCTCGAAGGGCAGGATGTAGCGGGTGAACAGGCTGATCCCCACCGCCTGGGGAATGCCGCCCTGGATGGCCGTGGGGGCTGGCGCGGCACCCTGGAAGCTGGGCACCAGGGTATAGACCATGGTGGCCACCATGATCAGGCCCAGGGTGATGCCCACAAAAGGCGTCCACGAGCGGTGGGCTGCCACCCCTTCGATTTCCTGGCTGCCGATGAGCATGATCACGAAGAGGATCAGCACCACGATGCCGCCGGCGTAGATGATGACCTGGGCCGCAGCCAGAAACTGGGCCTCCAGGGTGACATAGAGCACGGCCAGGGTGACGAAATGGGTCAACAGAAAGAGCGCGCTGTGTACAGGCTGGCGGCTGGCCACCACCCCAATGGCTGCCGCGAAGCTGAGGGCGCCCACCAGGATGAAAAAGAGCACTGGAAAGGACATAGGGCTTTACTCCGGGCGGATGACAACTTGCGGTTCGGGCGGGTTCAACAGCTGTTCCTTGGTCAGGATCAAGTCCCGCCGGCTGTAATTGGCCATGGCAAACTCATGTCCCAGGACAATGGCCTCGGTGGGGCAGGCCTCTTCACAGTCACCACAGAAGACACAGCGCAACAGGTTGATCTCGTATACCTTCGCATAGCGCTCGCCGGGCGAGGTCGGGTGCTCCGGGTCATTTTCGGCCGCCTCCACATAGATGGCGCCCGTGGGGCAGGCGGCCTCGCAGAGCATGCAGCCGATGCACCGCTCCAGGCCGTTTTCATATCGGCGTAGTTCATGGCGGCCCCGGAAGCGGGGGTACAGGGGCGCCGCATCCCGGGGGTATTCGATGGTCACCGGCTTCTGGCGCAGCGCCTTCAGAGAGACGCCCATCGCCTTGCCGATTTCAATTGCTCCCTTGATAAAGTCATGGATGGCCATAATCGTTCTTTTCCCCTGAAAACCGGCCAGCCTGTGGCTGCCCGGGCATCTCTGTTATTTGAACAACACCGTCAGCACCGCTGTGATGATCATGTAGGCCAGGCTCAGAGGCAATAGCTGTTTCCAGGTGAACCGCATCAACTGGTCATAGCGGGGCCGGCTGACACTGGCCCGCACCCAAATGAACAGGAAGAGGAGGGCGATCACCTTGGCTGCCAGGATGAACGGTCCTAAAAACGGGAGAATCTCGCTGCCGATGCCAAAGGGCAGCTTGTAGCCCCCGAAAAAGAGGGTAGCCATGATGGTGCTGGTGGTGATCATGTTGATGTATTCGGCAATCATGAACAGGGAGAATTTCATCCCGCCGTATTCGGTCTGATAGCCTGCCACCAGCTCATTTTCCGTCTCCGGCAGGTCAAAGGGGCTGCGGTTGGTCTCGGCCAGGATGCAGATGAAGAAGAGGGGGAACATGATCCACAGCCAGAGCCACTCCCACCAGGCCCGGGGAGTTTCCACCAGCTCCACCAGGCTAAAGCCGCCCGCCAGGATCAGAATGCTGACCAGAAAGAGGCCCAAGGGCAGTTCGTAGGAAATCATCTGGGCCGAGGAGCGCAGGGCACCCAGCAGGGAGTAGTTGTTGTTGCTGCTCCACCCGGCCAGGATGACGCCGTAGGTCTCCACGCCGGCAATGGCCAGGATCCAGAGGAAGCCGATCTTGACGTCGGCCACCGCCGGCACCCCCTTGGCCACGGGAATCACCGCCCAGATCACCAGGGCCGGCATCAGGGCCAGGGCCGGCGCCAGCAGATAGACCGGCTTGTCCACATGCCGGGGCACGATCTCCTCTTTGAACATGGCCTTCACCGCATCCGCCGCCGGCTGCAGCAGGCCGAAGGGGCCGGCCCGGTTGGGGCCATAGCGGACCTGAAAGCGGGCCAGCAGCTTGCGCTCGAACCAGGTCAGGTACGCAGCGCCGGTCAAGAGCACGAAGGCCAGGACGATGGAGCGAAGGACCGGTAAGATGACAAGGTTCAGCCAATCCATAGCACGTTCCAATCTTACTTGTACAATCTGGCGTAGATACCACGGCAGAAATTCCGGGTGCCCTCTGGGCGCACGACCTCTGGTGGAACCTATCGGCGAATGTCTGCCGGGATTTACCC
>FWPU01010029.1_pt1 | contig 14435 bp, 13 predicted proteins | sample 2228361 | NCBI WGS metagenome assembly FWPU01 (sample SAMEA103939777, study PRJEB20133) | metagenome
ACTACTCAGCCACTTTCGCAAATACCGCAAATACAGACCCTAAAGGTCTTTCCCGCAAGTCGAAAGGCTGAATTTGCAGGCAGGTCAGGCTTGAAACATTTTTCGATTGCAAAGGAGACCTTTAGGGTCTTGACTTGAGCAGTTACCTTGATTTTTTGAGACTTCGACTCCCTCATTATACTGGTAGGTTGTGTGAGGGTCATTGCATTGGCAAGAGGCAGCCGCTGTTTTGCTTGCTCGTTGTGAAGTGAGAAAAATGTCGCTCACTGCCGGCCAAAACGTAGGTCCGTATCGTATCCTCGAAAAACTGGGCCAGGGTGGAATGGCTACAGTCTATAAAGCCTATCATGGCGGCCTGGATCGGTACGTTGCGCTCAAGGTGTTGCATTCGGAACTGACGGATGATCCCTCCTTTGCGGCTCGCTTCCAGCGTGAAGCCCGCCTGGTGGCCAGGTTGGATCATCCGAACATCGTGCCGGTGTACGATTTTGCCGAACACGAGGGTTATCCTTATCTGGTAATGAAATTCATCGAGGGGGAAACGCTCAAAGCGCGTTTGGGACGTGCCTCGCTGACGCCAGGGGAAATTTTGCTCGTCGTCGAGGCGGTTGGTTCTGCGCTGGCTTATGCGCATCAGGAAGGTATTTTGCATCGCGACGTCAAGCCATCGAATGTGTTGATGGCTAGCGATGGCCGTGTCTATCTGGCAGATTTTGGCCTGGCGCGCATTGCCCAATCGGCCACCTCTACACTTTCGACCGACGCTATTCTGGGGACGCCTCAATATATTTCGCCCGAACAAGCCATGGGCAAGGGCGATCTGGATGAAGGCACTGACATTTATTCGTTCGGCGTCATGCTATATGAACTGGTCGTCGGGCAGGTGCCGTTTAGCGCCGATACGCCTTTTTCTATCATTTGCGATCATATCTCTGCCCCTTTGCCCTTGCCGCGTTCGATCAATCCCTCGCTGCCGGAAGAGGTGGAACGCGTTTTGCTCAAGGCTCTGGCCAAGCAGCGCGCCGATCGTTATGCCACTGTTGCTGAAATGGTGGCGGCGTTCGAGGCGGCCTGGAAGTCGGCAGGGGCGCCTGGCGGAGGGGTTTCTGCTGAGGCGATGGGGCAAGCCGCGCAGGTGGCTGGATCAGGCCGGGGGGAGGTGCAAGGGCCGGTTTTGGAAAGAGCAGCCAGCGGGTCGAAAGAGGCGGTCGCCGGCCGAGCCTCGAAGAGGCTGCCGTCGTGGTCGTTCCTCGTTGGCGGTATCGTCCTGCTGATGTGTTGTTTGTTTGCTGGCGCGGCTATGCTGCCCGGCATTCTGGCCGGGATACGGGCCGCTTTCCCGACTTCTGCCCTTGCTGAAAGCACGCCAACGCCCTTCACCTTTTGCCTGGGAGAGCAAACCTGGTTGACGCGCGCCTATTTTCCCGAACAGGAAATCGCCCATTGCTGGAAGCAGGAGCATTACATCTCGGATGTAACGTACAGCAACGGCGAGTGGACGATTGTGATGACGAAACCGCTCGGTTATACCGACCAGGTTTATCTGACCGATGCCCACTTTCCTCGGGAGGAGGTCAGAAAGTATTGGGATCAAGGATATGATATGACTTACACAACCTATGCCAAGGGGCAGTGGGTCATCGTGATGAGCGCCGGCACGGGTTTTACCAACCAGGCTTATTTCAGCGATGCGGCCTTTCCCAATTCGGATATCCAGGATTATTGGAAGAAAGGGTATTCGATTACGTCTGTGGGATATGGCGAGGGGGCATGGTATGTGGTGATGTCGGAGGGGTCGAGATGGAAAAAACAAGTTTATTTCACGGAAGCAGCCTTCCCAGAGAGCCGCGTACGAAATTATTGGAACTCGGACTACTATATCACCAACATGGCCTACGGTGATGGGACTTGGGCGGTGGTCATGTCAACGGGAGGGCCGTTCTCGAATCAATACTATTACGAGAAAGAAACCTTTCCCGAGGCTGGCATAAAAGGTGATTGGGACGATGATTTCTTCATCACGACTCTGACGTATGGGGATTCGCTGTGGATCGTTGTCATGTCGAAGTAATCCTTCCGAGCGGATGAGCCGGGGCCTTGTCGTCTTGGTTGGATGTGTCAAAGTCCTTTCTCTTCCAGCCACCTGGCGATGCGTGCAGCCACCCGTTCCCAGCCGCTTTCCAGCATCACATCGTGGGCGATGTTCGGGAAGATTTCGGGTTGCACGCCGTAGGCGCGCGCCGTGCTTTGCACCATACGGGGCGTGATGACCTGGTCTTCTTGTGCGCCGATGACCAGCAGCGGCGTGCGTACTCGTTTGGGACGAACCAGATTCAGGCCCAATTCATCCAAATAGGCGCGAAAGGACTCGTCACCCATTTGGCGATGGTAGGTTTCTACCCATTCGTCGGGCATGTCCTTCGAGAACAATGCCCAGCGCGCCAGAGCCGGGGTTTCGATAGTGGAATATAGACTTAGCGAGGTCAGCACTTTTAGAACTATGAGCGGTCGGCGGCGCAGCAGCAAGAACGTGGTCGGCCACAGACCGCCGGGCGGGATCGAGGTCAGCAAGACGGCGGCGGGCGTCTTGGGATGTCTCTCCAGGTATTTCTGGGCGATGAAACCGCCCATGGAGTGACCGATGACGACCGGCGGCGCGCTCAGACTACCCGCTACCTGCTCCACATCTTCGACGTATTCCGCAATCGAAGTCCAGAGCAGGCGTTCGCGGCCCTCGCTGCCGGCATGTCCGCGCAGGCTCAGGGCGGCGCAGGCGTATCCGCGCTTTGCAGAGTAGGGCAGGAAATGTTCTGCCCAGCACCAGGCCCCATGCCATTTTCCATGGATGAATAGCAGAGGTGTTGGCCTGGTTTTCCCGTGGGGCCTTTCCTGGATGATTTCGAGTTTCATTTGTTCCTCCTCACACCTGACTCTCGATGACGGCGTATGCCCGCACTGGGAAGGTGCCAAAGGCCCTGACCTTGACCGGCGCGGCGTGGAAACGGAAGCCGTCGTCGGGCAGCGTTTCCAGGTTGCACATATGCTCGCAAATGGGGATACCGGCGCGCAGCAGCGTGCTGTGGACGGGACGTGTGCCGTCGGCAGTGTCATCGATGTTGTACGAATCGATTCCGACGAAGGCCGCGCCTGCCTCCGCTAAATAAGCCGCCGCCTCGCCCGTGAGGAAGGTATGCCCCTCGAAGTACTGTTCCGTGCGCCAGTGACGCGCCCAGCCGGTGTGGACGATGATTGCCTTGCCGGTCACCTCCAGGCCGCGAAAGGCTTGGGCGCCGATGGCAGGTCCCAGGTGCGTGGCGCGAACGACCAATCCCGGCAAATCGGCCAGAGATTCCAGCGGTAGTTCTGCCAAATCTATCCCGTCGGCATAGCGGTGAAAGGGACTGTCCACATAGGTAGCGGTGTTGGCGACCATCTCGATTTTGCCGATGTGGAACTCCGTCCCGCCGCTGTAATGCGCGCGTGAGGCCTCGCGGCTGAGATAATCGCAGATGACGGGGGCAGGCAGGCCTTTGTATGTAATCATGCCATGCTCGATTTCGTGACTCAAGTCAATCAGGGTACGCTTCATCGTGACTCCTCTCGGTTGTTTATAGTATTGTTGTGCAAAATCCGTCACAACCGCGAATTCTGCATGTTGAACAACTCTTCAAGAGTTGTCCAACATTAGTTGCGGCTCGCCGCGTTATGGTTTCACCGCCCGCGTAGCCAGGTAATTGGGGTGATATTTGCTGAGCGGTGACTCGCTCATATTGTCTTCGTACAAGTTGATGATGTGGAAACCCGCCTCACACTGCCCGCCGAGCAAGTCGGTCAGGCTGTGGCCGAATTCGAGCGGCAAGCCTTGTCTCAGGTATTCCTGGCGCTCGGCCTCGCTGGGACTGGTCAGGTCGGAGTAGGGGATAGCGTATTTCACTTCCAAGATATTTTCGTCGGCTTTGTACAGGTCGAAGATGTAATGAACCGGATTCATCATCCCTGCCAATAGAAAACCGCCGTGCCGAAGTACGCGGAAGGCCTCCCGCCACACCGGGCGCACATTTGGCATGAACACCGTCGAAACTGGATTGAAGACCAGGTCGAAGGTCTCGTCGGGGAAGACGCTCAGATCGGCCGCGTCGCCCTCCATGATGCGCAGCGGCAGGCGCTCGCGTTTGGCTACCAGGCGGTCTTGTTCCAGTTGACGCGGTGAGTTGTCGAACACGGTCACGTGAGCGCCGGCCGCCGCCAGGATGGGCGCTTGCTGGCCTCCACCACAGGCCAGGCATAATACTTCCAGGCCCGGAAGTGGGGGGAACCATTCGCGCGGGGTGGCCTTTTGCTCGGTAAGCAGGACGGTGAATTCTCCTTGCCGTGCGCGGGCAATGACTTCTGCGCTGACCGGCTGCGTCCAGCGATTTCGACTTTCTACTTCACGATCCCAGGCTTTGGCATTGTAAGCGCGGACATCCATGTTTTGCTCCTTGAGGCGAGTATATCGAATTTTACTCTCATATCGTAACTGCCTACTCTGGTAATTTCTGATGGCAACGTATGACTTTTGGTCGTTCCAGAGACAGGTCGAAGACTTGTCTTGTGCATTGTGGGGCAAATCGTAACTACTTTGACAATGTCATGTTTTCGCACAATTTTGCGCCCTCGCCCTAACCCTCTCCCAAAGGGAGAGGGGAATAACGCTGTTTGCAAGACATCTCCCCCCTCTCCCCCTGGCAGAGGGGCCAAGGGTGAGGGAAAAGTAAGCAACTCTTCGAAGGTGACATTGTCAAACTACCTACCAGACAGCGCTTTGCATGGTATCAAGCCTGGTGAAAAGGATATTCAACAGGATGCAAGGGATGGAAGGATGTTCTTTGTCTCGATGGAAAGGCGAGCCTGTGTATCCTAATCCGACTGGTTGGAGAGGGTAGGCAGTTACCTTTTGGGCGTGAAATCCGCATGTTGGCGGCTGTCAAGTTGTATGAAATGGGCAGGCTTTCATCTGGTCGAGTCGCTGAACTGGCGGGAATGTCCAGGGTTGAATTTTTGCTCAGTTTGAATCGCTATAAGGTCTTTCCCTTTGCGGCAGAACTTGACGATTTAGAAAATGCCCACGCTTAAAGCCGTCAGCAATACTTCACCGCTTCTTATCTTTACCGTATTGGCGGTATCGAATGGCTTTCCCGATTATTCGATGAAGTCTGGACACCAGAAGCCGTCAAAAGCGAATTACAAGTGGTCAGAAGTAAGGATTACAATGTCCCCACCCCCGCTGATTACTCGTGGCTGAATGTCGTCAACGCAAAATCTACTCCGTCAGAGTGGCTTGCCCTGGATTTGGGCGTAGGCGAAATTGCGGCAATGGCTTTGGCGTTAGAAAATCCAGATAGGGTTGTTTTACTCGACTTGACGACACGCTTGCCTGTAGAACTGCACAGGCAGCAGGTTTGCAAGTTTGGGGGGACGCTCAAAGTTTTATTGGAAGCAAAAGCGCATGGCATTATTGAGACAGTCGAGCCGTATGTAGCAAATAGAGTGATTCGGGCATGTGGATTTCCACTGAAATCAAGGAGCGTATTCTCAATACTGGCAAAAGAGCCGCAGGTTTTCTTTTGCCCAAGGGCGCGGAATGTGGGTTTCAGGATAACGGCCAGGTTGCCTGCACGTCCATGTCCAGCGGGGAGGTATGCCCAAGCGCAAAGCGATAGTACCCGGCGGCGGCGACCATGGCAGCGTTGTCGGTGCAGAGGGCCAGGGAGGGGATATGCACTTTGAACTCCGATTGCTCCAAGAAAGCCTGGCGCAGAGCGCGGTTGGCCGAGACGCCGCCGGCTACCAGAATTTCACGCGCCCCAAACGCCCGCGCTGCTTGCAAGGCCTTGCCGAACAAGGTCTCTACTACTGCTGCTTGAAAGGATGCCGCCAAGTCTTCGACCGGCAGGAAGTTGCTTTTCTTCTCCAGGTTGCGCACTTCGCGCAATACGGCCGTCTTCAAGCCGCTAAAGGAAAAATCCCAGGGCGCATCCAGCCGAGCGCGTGGGAAATTGAAGCGATGAGCATCGCCACCTTCAGCAGCGCGCTGGATGGCCGGCCCGCCTGGATAGCCCAATCCCAGGGTACGGGCCACCTTGTCGAAGGCCTCCCCGGCCGCGTCGTCTTGGGTGGCCCCCAGGCGTTTGTATTCGAGATGACCGGTCATCAGTATTAATTCAGTATGTCCGCCAGAAACCAAAAGCGCCAGGAGCGGGAACTGCGGCTCGACGGTGGGGGTGTCCCCGGCGTTGTACACCCAGGCCGAATAGAGATGCCCCTCGAGGTGATTCACGCCCACCAGAGGCAATCCCAGCCCAAGCGCCAACCCCTTAGCGGCATTGACGCCCACCACCAGCGAGCCGGCCAATCCCGGTCCACGTGTGACCGCGATGGCGTCCACTTCGGCCAGGCTGAGGTGCGCTTGTGCCAGTGTCTGCTCGATGACCGGCGTGATGGACAGGATATGCTGGCGCGAGGCCACTTCAGGGAACACGCCGCCAAAACGGGCATGAATCTCGATTTGTGACGCCACTGTGGAGGCCAGCAACACACGTCCGTTTTCGACCACGGCGCAGGCGGTCTCGTCGCAGGAGGTTTCGATAGCAAGGATGCGGGCAGGATTTGGGCAATTCATCTGGATCGGGCGTATAGTCTCTTTTCTCCCTGGGAAAAGACTTGCGAGGTAAATGTTCCCAGCGCAACGTCGCGCGCCTTAGTGCCAAAGGCCCCCTCATCGAGCATGAGTTGGTCGGGCCAGCCTTGCAGACGATAGGTCGCGATCAAAAATCCGACTAGCAATCCGCTGCGAAAGGAGAACCGCGTACAACGTGCTGCCAACCAGTATCCAAAGCACCCATTCAGGGCGGAAGGCCGCAAAGGTAAGCGGTTTCTCATGGGGCGCTGCTTCTTTCGGGTAAGACCGCGCGTCATCGAAATTGGTCACCAGCAAGATACTGTCCAGGATACATAACAGAGAACCGGCCAGCACATTGTCAATCGTGAACATCCCGAAATGGAAGAACTCGTTCACCCATATCCCTAGCGGAGTCGAGGAAGTTGCTGTCTCGTCGATCTTCGCCAGCAGGTATTGTCCAATTCCTATGAGGAAGAGTCCCGTTAGGGCCGTGTAGCGGCGCGCGTTCTCGCGCAGGGGAGGTGCGGCTAACGGGTCCATCCACTCGTTCTTTCGGCTGTTTCATTTCCAGCACGAAATCATACGGATACTCTGCCAGGCGTTCCATCTTTCCATCCGGGCGCATCCAATACGTATCCTCGATACGCACGCCCATGCCCTTCTCAGGGTAGTACAGACCCGGCTCCACAGCTACGACCACACCCGCCTCCAGACGTTGTTCTCCTTCTGCCTGAAAACCGCTGAACGGACGCTCATGGATGTTAAGCCCCACCCCATGCCCCAAACTATGGACATAGCCATCATGCGGCGCGTTCGTGTTCATCGGCGACTTGTGTCCCCTGGCCTCGAAAAACTCACACGTCATGCGGTGATACGCCTTGAAGGAAGCGCTCAACTCCATGTTCTCGATGACCTTATGGTAAATCTCTTGCACCTGGTCATACAGGGCCTGGGCCGCGGGCGTAGCATAGCCTAGACTCCAGGTGCGGGTGAAATCGTAGAAGTAGCCGCCGCCCCGTTCCTGCGGATAAATGTCGAAGATGATAGTCTTCCCCAGGCATAGTGCGTCTTCGGGGTTGCCCTGCGAATGCGGCACGCCCGCATCCCGCCCCAGGGCAAAGATATACCCCTCCGATGGCACGGCGTCGCGCTCGGCCAGCCACAGGTTGATCTTGCGCTTTACATCCCCAATCGTCAACGGCGCGCCGTCTTCCCGCAGTAACACCTCGTCGGCGCGGACAGGGCGCGAGGTCAGATATTCCGCAACCAAACGGACGACCTCGGTGGTGCGTTGGCCCATCCGCCGAATGCGCGCTACTTCCTCTTCGGATTTGGTCTGCATGGCCTGATAGAACAGCGAAGTTTCGGGACTCTCGCCGACGAATTCGATACTCGGCTCGAGGCGCTCGAAATGCTCCAACATGGCTGGCAGCGCGCTGATGTCCGTATGCCCGTAAAGCCCCACGCGGCCTGTCACGTCCAACGCGCGCAACATACGTTGCATCCGCAAAGCCAGGACGAGCGTCCCATCTCCCCCGGCCTCTTTGGCTAACTCTTGCCAGGGATATTCGCTGTACAAACGCACGTGCAACCCGGTCCTGGCGGCTTCGTCTCGTTCCATATCGTTGCAATACAAGGTCGCTTCTTGGCCGCGTTTTTTGATCAGCGTAGCCTGGCTGATATGCCCGCCGCCGGTCAAATAATACATGGGCGGGTTGTGTTCAGCGTTCCCCAAAACCAGGATTGCATCCAGGTTTTTGGCATACATCAGGGCGTCGATATCAGATTTCATGGTAACTCCTGGCTTTTAACGCGAAAGCCACGAAATGGACGAAATACGCGAACTTTCTTTTTGTGTTGTGAGGACAACGCGCTCCACCTGGAGGCGATGGGCGCCAAAGTTAATGATGAGCGCGAGCGGGAGACCAGTGGCCTTCAGGTAAGAAAGGGCTTGTTGCCTGTGAATGGGGGCAATCTCAGCAACGGCTTTAAGTTCCAGGATTACTCGTTTATCGACCACAAGATCAAGAACATGGGTGCCACTCTGCTTGCCTTGAAAATGCACAGGCGCGGATTTCTGTCTTTCCACTTGATGCTGCTTTCGAAGCAAGGGTCATAGCCTCTTCATAAATTCGTGCTTTTCGCCCTTTTTGCGTAATTCGCGTTGGGTCATCGCAATGTGCTTTGCAAGACGACAAGCAATGATTCTTCCTGCTCTGGCAACACTGTGCGCGGGTCGAGCAGGACGCGCTCGTTTTCGGTGCGGGCAATGACGGGTGGATGGGAGGCGCGCAGCGCGGCCATGAACTTGTCTGGCGACCTGACCGACAGCGCCAGCGCCCAGGTGGGCAGGGACTCGCCCGGCAGGCTGCCGCCGCCAACGGTGGATTGGGATTCGATCACTTCTCCCTGCCTCAGCCGCTCGCGCCACGCCTCTGCCCGGACTTTGACCTGCTCCCGTTTCATCGAGATCATCTGCCAGATAGGAATCTCGCGCTCCGCCTCATCCTTGAGGTAATGCAGCAGCGTAGCGGTGACCCCGGCCAGCGCCACTTTGTCTGCCCGCACGGCGCGCGCCAGCGGGTGTTTCTTGATTTTTGCAAGCCATTCGGCCTTGCCGAGGATGATGCCCGCCTGCGGCCCGCCCAACAACTTGTCGCCCGAAAAGCAAATCACATCCACGCCGGCCGCCAGCGATTCTTGCACCATCGGTTCGTGCGCCAGACCGTATTTTGATGTGTCGAGGAAGGTGCCAGAGCCAAGATCGTCCACCACCACGACCCTGGCTTTGTGAGCCGCATCCACGATGTCTTTCAAGTCTGGTTCCTCGGTAAAGCCGACGATCTTGAAATTGGAACGATGCGCGCGCATGACTATCCCAGCCGGTTCGAGCAAGGCTTCTTCGTAATCGCGCAGGTGGATGCGGTTGGTCGTTCCCACCTCCACCAGTTTTGCACCCGATTGTTTCATCACATCTGGCACGCGGAAGCCACCGCCAATTTCTACCAACTGCGAGCGGGCAATGATGGCGCGCCTGCCCCTGGCCAGCGCCGCCAGCGCCAGCATGACCGCCGAGGCGTTGTTGTTGACCACCACGGCGGCCTCGGCCCCGGTCAGTTTTTGCAGCACGGCTTCGGCATGGATCAGGCGCGAACCGCGTTTGCCTGTTTTCAGGTCATATTCCAGGTTGGAGTATCCCTGCGCAATGGCCTGCATGGCGGCCATCGTTGCTCTCGAGAGCGGGGCGCGTCCCAGGTTGGTGTGCAGGATGACCCCCGAAGCGTTGATGACCGGGATGAGAGTCGGCTGCGTCCAGGCGAGTAGACGGGATTCGGCCTGGGCCAAGATGTCGGCCGGGGAAGGCAGGGCAGGTTGAGGGTCGGTCTGAAGCGAGGCGGGAGAGTTGAAGCGGGTGCGGATGTCATCCAGTGTAGCGCGTAGCGCGTCCAACGTCAACGGGCGTCCGTATGCGTGAATCAAGCCCGCAGAAGATTGCAGCAGGAAATCAATCGAGGGGAGGTTGCGAAGATTGGTCATCGGCGGGCGGTTTCCAAAGAGAACGTTCACGCAGGCGAATGAGCCACTCGATGGTCATCAGGATGCCTGCTATTCCCAGGGTGAGCCACAGGGAGAGCAGGTTGCCCCAGCGCAGCCAGAGCAGCGCCAGGCCATAGACGCCCACCCATTGCGCCTGCCGCAGGATGACGCGCGCTGTAGCCGGTGGATGAGACGGAAAACGCAAGTGGAAGAAATAGACAATCGGCAGCGCGGCGCCGGTGAGCGCCAGGAAGAGCAAGGCAAAGAGCGCCCAACGCGGCCAGACCAGCGGCTCGGTATAAAGTACCAACGCAACTATTCCACCCCACCCACCCAGCAAGAAGACCAGGGTAGGCAGGAGGAACGGGCGAAAGGAGGGCATTTCGGGCATGAGGTGAATTATACCCGTGTATCACAGCCACGAAAATTCTCTTGGCGCGCCAAAGTGCTGGGATAACCATTGAGTTCGGGCGGCACCCCCTACGGGGGCAACTGCCGCCCCATCGGTTTGGCGCGCTAACAAAATTCTTGGCGCTCCAAACCGACAGGACGGCCCTGTCGGTTGTCCAGGGAAAATGGCCGTCTGAACGGGCTGTTCTCAGTGTTGTGGCACGCCTGCAACACGTTACTTTTCGGTGCACTCCTGCAAGCCCAGCTCCGAAAGGTAAGCCAGGCTATCGTTCGGAAACGCCACCACCCGCGCCTCCACGTAGGCCCCCCGCTCACAGCCCAAAATCAAGGCATCCATGGCGTGAATATTCGCGACCTGGCTATGCTTGATGGGCAGCACAATTTCGCGCACGTTTTGGTTCAACAACAGGAAGCCCAGGCGTGGATAATCGCGGATGGCATACGACTGCCAGGGATTGGCAGAAGCCAGGCCGGCGCCGCGTGGAAAGGCGCGCGGGTAGAGCGCCCGCCCTACCAGAGCAACCGCCTGGGGCTGGTCGGCAAATTGACGAAGGTCGTGGGTAGTGATTCCAAGCGTCTGAATCTCGGGCATTCGACTCAGCCTTTCCTGGATAGCCGCTGCCGGTAGATCGGGGTAACGCGGTGGGGTGATGTTCTTAGCCAGCCAGGGCAGGCTTCCGAGGAGCGCAAAGCCAAGCGCATAAGCGGCAAAATGGAGGCGACCGGCAGCAGCCGGCCAGGGATGAGGCTCTTCCTGTCGCAGCGCTCCAAACAATTGACTGGCCCAAACTAGAATCTCGGCCACGCCAATGCCAAAATAGAAATAAGCGATCCAGTCGGCGGGCAAGTCGTAGCGCCAGCCAGAGAAACGCCCCAGGCCGTTGGCCAGCGCATATCCCAGGCTGAAGGCCAACGGCAGCAGACCTGCCCAGCGCCAGCGTCGCCAGGCCGCGCCCAGGCCGATGGATAGGAGGCCCAAATAGCCAATCAGTAGCAGGGTGTTCGCCCAGCCCAACCTGCCGTCGAAGGCCGTCCAATACAGGTTGATCGGCGCCCGCAGCCCCTCGAAAGGCGCAATCAACGGCAGCGCCAGCAGCGCCCCCACCTCGGTTGCCAGAAAGTGATTCAGGATGAAACCGAGGACGAAAGCCGGGTCGCTCCAAAAGAATGACCACATGATAGCCAGCAGGCTCTTGCCCTGCACACTCGTGTTTCCATAATTCAGCAGCCCATCGTAGGTATACTGACTGGCAATGACCTGATACTCGAAAGAGGTGTCGAAACTGAAATGCCCGCTATGTAAGTAGTTGTGAATGAGCCAGGGCATGATACTGCACATCATCCCCAGCAGGAAAGCCACGAGCGACATGAGCCAGGGCGGCCCTGAGCGAGAAGAGCGCGGCTCCGACCGTAAAACCAAAAAAGCGACCAGAAACAACACCGGCAGAATCAGCATGGATTGGGTGCGCAGCAGCAGCAAAACCCCAAACGTTCCCCCAGCAAGGAACGCCCGCAATCGTCCCTTGTGCGCCAACCAGCGGAAAGCCAACCAGCAAGCCAACAGAATGAACAGCAGGGTGGGCAGGTCCACCAACAGCATCTTGACGTTCGAGACGCGCGTCTGCGAAGAGACCAGCAGCGCCGTCCACTCGCGGAAGATGGCCAACAGGGCAATCGTTAGCCCGGCCGTCTGGCTGTGGATGGCCTTGCCCAGCATATAGAGGACTACCGGGATGAAAGCCAGCGCCAGCGTTTGCCCCAGGATGATCAGGTCGTAGCGTTCGCCAAATTGAGCGTGCAGAAATGCCAGAAAAACGATGTAGAGCGGGCGGGTGGGGATTTCTCCCGTGTAAGCCGTGCCAATCAACAGGCTGTGCGCCATGTAATCGTAATAGCCCGCATCCGAGTAAGGGAAGGGCGTGTTGGCGGGCGGGTCGATAGGGAAGTAAAAACTATTCTTCAGCGCCGTGTTTGGCACGCTTGACCAGATTCCCATCGCCAGTGCCCATACCAACAGGGGGAGCAGAAAATCCAGCAGGCGCCGGCGGCGCTCGAAAAACGGGAGCAGGCTCACCGTCAGGAAAAGAACGCCGCCCAGCAGGGCCAGTCCAAGTTGCCAGGTCTGAATCGGCACGCCCGGTTCGCCCCAATAACCCTTGTCGGGCGTGAGTCCCAGGCGGGTGAGGGCCACGAAGCCAAAGGCCAACAAGAGAAGGACGAACGCAACCAGCGCGGGGCGACGAGCGTCGAAATCTACCCGGCGGATACCGAACCGCAAGACGAGCAAGAACAGAGCAGTTTGAGAACCGAAAAGAATGAAAAAGGCCAGCAGCGGCCAGGCGCGCTCGAAGAACGGTAGTAGATGGGCGGGGTCGTACCAGCGCATCAAGAAGGACCCGCTGCCTGCTCCCGCTGCCAGAAGCGCGGAGGCGGCTGCCAGCGATTCGAGCCACCTGCCGGGCGCAGTCGGCTCTAGCCAGCGGGCGAGCCGCGCCGAGGAACGGCGGGAGAGGATCGTCAAAGCCAGGCCGCCGGCCATGATGAACAAGAGCGGCGCAAACAAAAGCCAGCGCGCCGGCGAAAAACCCAGCACCAGCCGCCCCCCTTCTGTGGGGACGCGCGCCAGGGCAAGCAAAGCGGTCGCTGCTTCCAGGAAAACGACCAAGAAGTACAGCGGCCATACGGTAAGGCGGGTATGGGATGTCGGGACAGTCATGTCCTAGAATTGGAACCCCGCCTTTGCCGGAACGACTTTGAACGAGAAATTCTTGACGTAGCCGAAGAGTTGTTGCTGCAAGTGCACCCATTCGCGCGAATTCATGACCGCACGGGCGCGCTGGGCGGTTTCGGCCAGCAGCCCAACTTGAATCTGTGGGTAGGGGCCGTAGACGGTAGCCCAGGCTTCGATAGGCTGCAATCCCAGCCTTTGCACACCTGGCACGAACTCTCCCACCACGAACTCGAAATATTCCTGGTCGCGGTCGGGGGAAATATCCCATGTCATGAGAATTTTGACTGACACGGCAGGCTCCTAACTGTGTTGATAGTCCAGGGCAATCACGCGCGTTTCGTCGGGCAGGCCGCTGCGAGTGACCTTGAGGGACGGTAACTTCTCGACGGCATTCAAGCCCATTTCCTTCAAGAATTTGTCCAGCGAGTCCAGTTTGAGGCGGGCGGCTGGGGTGGCGTAGTGCATAGGGACGACGATGTTCGGCTCGAGCAAACTGACCACTTCGGCGGCTTTAGCAGCGTTGAGTCCGCCTCCGCCGCCTACAGGCACCAGCGCCACGTTCACGCTGCCCAGCGCTTCCACTTCGGTTTGGGTGGGGACTTGTTTCAAATCGCCCAGATGGGCTATCGTGATGCCGTCATAGTCGAAGACATACAGGGTGTTACGCGGTTGGCCGTTAGTCTTCTTGCTATGGCCATCGGTTTGCACGCCGGTGATGAAAACGCCGCCAATCTCGTATTCGCCGGGCCCGCGGATGATATGCGATGTCCCTTTGATGGCTTCGATGTAGTTGTGTCCTGCAGCATTATGGCTGACGGTGACGATGTCGGCTTTGAGTTTGAGCGGCTCGTAGCCGATGCTGTCGTCGAAGGGATCGGTCACGACGGTTGCCATGCCGCGCTCGGTGAGGCGGAAGCAGGAATGTCCATACCAGGTAATTTCCATGAAAAAGAGTTCCTCCGGCGTTATTATACTCACTAGTGAAAACTTCGTAGTGATGACTTTTGCACTTTAACAAATTATTCTGACAATATGCCGACATAGCGTAGCAGGTCAAGTGAACCGTTCTTGAATTGGTCAAGAAAATCTGAAACT
>FWPU01008845.1_pt1 | contig 14432 bp, 14 predicted proteins | sample 2228361 | NCBI WGS metagenome assembly FWPU01 (sample SAMEA103939777, study PRJEB20133) | metagenome
GGCGAGCCCACGCTCGCCGATGCGATCCTCGACCGGCTGGTGCACAACGCTTACCGACTCACACTGAAAGGAGAAAGGGGCTGTTGTGGAGGGATATTGGCTCGCCGTTGTTCTTACTTTCTTTATAGCAGCCTTAGTAGCAGGATTACTGATATTTCTGACCTCGGTCCTGGGGCCTAAGAGGCTCACCCCCGTAAAGGCCCTGCCTTTTGAATGCGGGATGGAGCCCTCAGGCCCTGCCAGGGTCAGAATCCCCATAAAGTTCTACCTCCTTGCGGTCCTGTTCCTTGTCTTTGACGTTGAGATAGTGTTTTTTTATCCCTGGGCAGTGCTTTTTGACAGGCTGGCCCTTTTTGGGTTTCTTGAGATGATGGTCTTCACCGTCATACTGGCGGTGGGTCTATTATACGCCTGGAGGGAAGGGGCTCTAGAGTGGCGCTAGAATCCGCCTTAGGGGAGAGCGTAGTCCTGACCAGAGTAGATAAAGTCCTTGGGTGGGCAAGGAAGTATTCCCTGTTCCTTTACCCATTTGTGACCGCCTGCTGTGGTATGGAGTACATGGCCACGGCGGCAAGCCATTACGACATAGACCGCTTCGGGGCAGGGCTACCCAGGTTTTCTCCTCGCCAGGCAGACGTCCTCTTCGTTGTAGGGACGATAAGTCACAAGCAGGCCCCCATCCTCAAAAGGGTTTGGGAGCAGATGTGCGAGCCCAAGTGGGTGGTGGCCTTTGGTGGTTGCACCTGTTCAGGGGGGCCTTACGATAACTATGCAACAGTACAGGGTATTGACACCATTATCCCCGTGGACGTCTACATCCCTGGCTGCCCGCCGAGGCCAGAGACCGTCCTGGACGGAATCGTGAAGCTCCAGGAAAAGATACAGAATCAGAAGCAAGAGTTTTGATGGAAGAAAGTCTTACCCTAAAGAAATTAAAGGAGCGATTCCCCGCTTCTATTTTAGATACCCACTCCTACAGGGGTGACGATACAGCAGTGGTGAAGAGGGTGGATGTCCTTGACGTCTGCCGGTTCCTGAAGGAGTCCCCCGACCTCTCTTACAACTTCCTCATAGATTTGACAGCGGTGGATTATCTGCACATGGGCAAAGAACCCCGCTTTGAGGTGGTTTATCATCTTTATTCGCTGAAATACAACTACAGGGTAAGGATAAAGTCGCCGGTGCCAGAGGCAGACCCCACCATTGACTCCCTTACTCCTCTCTGGGCAGTGGCTAACTGGCTGGAGAGGGAGTGCTGGGACATGTTCGGTATAAGGTTTAACGGGCATCCTGATTTGAGGAGAATACTACTTTACGAACAGTTTGAAGGGCATCCCCTCAGGAAGGACTATCCTTTGACCAAACGCCAGCCCTTGGTAGGCCCTAAGAACTGAGGAATTGGACAGACCCTTCTCCGCCTCAGGCGGGTCAGGGCAGGCTCTGAAGGCCTGTCCCTACGTTTATAACGCAAATGGAAACTACGGCTACATTAGCCAGAGAACTGCACGCCAGGGAGATGACGCTCCACATGGGCCCCTCCCACCCCGCCATGCACGGGACCATCAGGATATTCCTGGAGCTGGACGGGGAGACGGTGGTCAACTCCGACGTGGAGATAGGCTACCTCCACAGGGCCTTCGAAAAGACCTGCGAGAACCGCTCCTATCATCAGGCTATTATCTACACCGACAGGCTCAACTACGTCTCGCCCCTTATAAACAACTTTGGCTACGCAATGGCCGTGGAAAAACTCTTTGGAGTGGAAGTGCCCGAGCGCTGTAAGTACATACGGGTAATCATGAGCGAGATATGCCGTATCACTGACCATCTTACCAATATAGGTGCCTCGGCCATGGAACTGGGGGCGATAACGGCCTTCCTTTACATGATAAAGGCCAGGGAGATGCTCTGGAAACTCATTGAGGAGGTTTCGGGAGGCAGGGGAGTGACCCCGAGTTATGTGAGGATTGGTGGGGTGAAGGACGACCTGCCCGAGGGCTTCCAGGGTAGGGCACTTGAGACCTTCAGGTTGACACGAGAGGTGCTGGCGGAGATACATGGCCTCCTGACCACGAACAGGATATTTGTGGACAGGATGAAAGGTGTGGGGTCTATAACGGCGGAAGAAGCCATATCTTATGGCATCACGGGCCCGTTTCTCCGCTCAACAGGTATAGCCTACGACGTCAGGAAGGCCCAGCCTTATCTGGCGTACAATAAACTGAGCTTTGAGGTGCCCGTTGGTACCAATGGAGACAACTACGACCGTTACCTCGTCAGGATGGAAGAGATGCAGCAGTCCATGAAGATATGCGAGCAGGCGCTGTTCAGCATGCCCCCTGGCCCGGTAAAGGTAGACGACCCGAGGATAACCTTCCCCTCCAAGAAAGACGTCTACGAAAAGATGGAGTCCTTAATAAACCACTTTAAGCTCTTCATGAACGGACACGGCATTGCGCCTCCAAAGGGGGAGGTGTATCAGGCGGTGGAAGGGGCCAACGGGGAGTTGGGCTTCTACGTAGTCAGTGATGGCAGCGGGAGGCCCTACAGGCTGAGGTGCAGGGCCCCTAGCTTCATGATAATGTCCGCTGTATCAAGGCTGATTAAGGGAGGGATGGTGGCGGACATAGTCCCCACCTTCGGTTCCGTCAATATGATTGGTGGCGAGACCGACAGGTAAAAATATGGCCGTAGAATTTTCAGAAAAAACGAAGGAAAAATTCAAGGCCCTGGTCGCCAAGTATCCGGAGAAGGGAGCTGCCCTGTTACCTACCCTGTGGCTGGCCCAGAAGGAGTTCTCCGCCATTACACCGGAGGTGGAGGAGTATGTGGCGAAGCTCCTTGGGGTCCCCCTGGTGAGGGTACGCGAGGTCCTTACCTTTTATACCATGTACACCAACAGGCCCCTCGGCAAGTATCACCTCCAGCTATGCACCAACATAGCCTGCACCCTTAATGGGGCGGAGGAAATCCTTGAGCGCCTTAAGAACAAACTTCAGATAAACGTGGGAGAGACCACCACGGATAAAAAATTTACCCTCTCAACGGTGGAGTGCCTGGGCTACTGCACCAGTGCCCCGGTTATACAGGTCAACGACGACTTTTATGATAATCTCACCCCTAAGAAGGTAGATGAACTTCTCAATAAGTTGAAATAGCCATGCCAGAGCCAATCCTGAGCAGGAATTTTGGAAAGAAGGACTCCCATACCCTTGGGGTGTACATCCAGGGAGGGGGTTACGAGGCCATGCAGAAGGCCCTGACGCAGATGACCCCCGAGCAGATTATCCAGGAGGTAGATAAATCTGGCCTGAAGGGGAGGGGTGGTGCGGGCTTCCCGGTGGGGAAGAAGTGGAGTTTTATCCCCAAGCAGGCCCCGAAGCCGAAGTATCTGGTCATTAACGCCGATGAGGGAGAGCCTGGCACCTGTAAGGATAGGCCACTCATGGAGTGGGACCCCCATGCAGTGGTAGAGGGGGCCGTAATCACCTGCTACGCCGTCGGGATCCACTGGGCGGGCATATACATCCGCGGTGAGTACGTGAGACCCATAGAGAGGATGGAAGGGGCCATTAGCGAGGCCTATGCAAAGGGGTATCTGGGAAAGAACATACTGGGGACAGGTTTTGACCTTGACATGGTGGTACATCGCGGGGCAGGGGCCTATATATGCGGGGAGGAGACGGCGCTACTTGAATCCTTTGAGGGGAAGAAGGGCCAGCCCAGGAAGAAGCCCCCGTTTCCAGCCATAGTGGGCCTCTTCCAGGGACCGACCGTTATAAATAATGTGGAGAGCATAGCCGCCATCCCCCATATAGTAAAGAATGGAGGGGAGTGGTGGAACGGCCTGGGTGCACCAGGGATAGGAGGTGGGGTCAGGCTCTTCTCAGTCAGTGGCCACGTAAAGAGACCAGGGGTTTATGAACTGCCCATGGGCATACCCCTGCGGGAGATTATTTACACGCATGCGGGCGGGATACGGGGAGACAAAAAACTTAAGGCAGTGATTCCTGGAGGTTCTTCCGCCCCCGTCCTGAAGCCTGAGGAGATTGACGTCCCAATGGAATTCGCTTCCCTTGCCAGGATTGGGACTATGGCTGGTTCCGGGGCAATCATAGTAATGGATGAGGATACGGATTTGGTGAAGATTTTAAGGGTGCTCCTCAGCTTTTATGCCCACGAGTCATGCGGCAAGTGTACCCCGTGTCGTGAGGGTACGGGCTGGATGGCAAAGATAATCAAGAGGATTGAGAAGGGCGAAGGGGAGAGCGCTGACCTGGACACCATATTGAGCATAGCTGACGGCATAAAGGGCCGCACCCTTTGCCCCCTTGGAGATGCAGCCATAGGGCCTGCGATCAGTTTTGTTACCAAGTTCAGGCAGGAGTTTGAGGATTATATAAAGAGACACTGATAAGAAAATGCCTACCCTAACAATAGATGACCAACAGGTTACCGTAGACCCGGGGACTACCATACTGGAGGCGGCCAGGAAGCTGGGCATCTTTATCCCTCATTACTGTTACCACCCCAGGCTCACTATAGTGGATGCCTGCAGGATGTGTCTGGTGGAGGTGAAGGGCGCCCCCAAGCTGGTTACCTCCTGTTCCAACGCAGTGGCGGACAATATGGTGGTCTTTACCAGTACCCCGGTAGTACAGGAGGCCAGGAAGAGCATACTGGAATTCCTCCTCATAAACCATCCCCTTGACTGTCCCATCTGTGATAAGGCCGGGGAGTGCCTGCTACAGGACTACTACTTCCGCTACAGTTGCAAGGCCAGCAGGCTTAAAGAGGAGAAGGTAAAAAAGCACAAGGTCGTTGACCTGGGGCCGAAGATAGTCCTGGATTCTGAAAGGTGCATAGTCTGCACCAGGTGTGTGAGGTTCTGCAAAGAGGTGGTGGGGGAGGAGACCCTGGGAGTATTTGGCAGGAGCGACCATTCGGAGATAGGGGTCTATCCGGGCAAGAAACTTGAACACAACTATCAGGGCAATCTGGCGGACGTCTGCCCAGTAGGAGCCCTGACGGCAAGGGACTTCCGCTTCAAGTGCAGGTCGTGGTTTCTCTGTCAGGTGGATACTATATGCCCCGGGTGCTCCAGAGGTTGTAATGCAGTGGTCCATTTCACCCTGCGGAGCTTCAACGGGCTGAAGGGGCAGAGGGTCTTCAGGCTGACACCCAGAGAGAATAATGACGTCAACCAGATATGGCTCTGCGACGTGGGCCGCTGGGGTTACGGCTTTGTGGACGGCATAGATAGGCTCACCATGCCTGCCCTTAAGAAGGGTGAGGATTTTATAAAGACCGATTGGGATACCGCCCTAAAGGAGGCGACCAGCAGACTGAAGACCATAATAGAGAGGTACGACCCCTCTGCCGTAGGGGTTATACCCTCTCCTCATCTTACTAATGAAGACCTTTATGCCCTCAAGTGCCTCTTCGGTGGAGTGCTGAAGATAACCAATATTGACTTCAAACTCCCGGGCTTTGACAAGGGAGAGGGCGATAAGTTACTTCTCAAGGCCGATAGGCACCCCAATACTAAAGGGGCAGAACTATTGGGACTCAGCGGTACGGGCCTTTCGGCAGAGGCCATGATAGAGAAGGTTAAGACAGGTGAGATAAAGGCCCTTTATCTGGCTGGCAGTGACCCCGTCAAGTATATGGGCGAGAGGGCCTCAGAGGCCCTCTCCAGGGTAGAGTTGCTGATATTCCATGGGACTAACTTCAATGCCAGTTGCAGGCTTGCCCATATAGTCCTGCCAGGTGCCACCTTTGTGGAGAAGGAGGGGACGTTTACCAATTATCAGGGTCGTATACAGAAGATAAGCAAGGCCCTGGAGCCAATAGGAGAGGCCCTGGCAGATTGGGAGATATTTACCAGGCTTGGGAAGAGGTTCGGGGTATACCCCTCTTACAGGTGTGCAGAGGAGGTCTTTAAGGATATAGGCAGGGAGGTCGCCCCGTTTGCAGGGCTTGATTACAGGAAGGTAGGTTCAAAGGGGATAAAACTGAGCCTCTCTGAGGGTGAGGCGAAGGGTTAGAAGTGTACCTGGACATAGCTATAACCTTAATAAAGATTGCGATAGTCTTTGGCTTCGTTCTGAACGTGGCGGCCATCCTGAGCTGGGCCGAGAGGAAACAGAGCGCAGTAATGCAGGACCGCATAGGGGCCAATCGCGCAGACATACTCGGTTTCAGGATATTCGGGTTATTCCATCCCATAGCCGATACCATAAAGATGCTCACGAAAGAGGACTGGGTGCCTCCGGACGGGGATGCCTTCGTTCATACCCTTGCCCCGTTCCTGGCCCTGTTTACGGCCATGGTGGTATTCGCTGTGATCCCCTTCGGGGACACGCTCCATATCGCCGGCAGGGATATCCCCCTGCAGATAGCAGACCTGAACGTGGGTATCCTCTTCTTCGTAGCCTTTGGCGGGCTTGGTTTTTATAGCGTGGTGCTGGCAGGCTGGTCCTCCGAGAACAAGTACTCCCTTCTGGGTGGTCTCAGGGCAGCGGCACAGCTTATTTCCTATGAGCTTGCCCTGGGTCTATCCATCGTGGGGATTGTCATGGCCTACGGCTCAATAGAACTGGATGATATTGTGAGGGGACAGGGACAGTACATCCTGGGCTTCATCCCCTACTGGGGCATCGTGGCACAGCCCCTGGGTTTTCTCCTCTTCTTTACTGCCGCCGTAGCGGAGACCAAGCGTGTACCCTTTGACCTGGCAGAGGGCGAATCAGAAATCATTGGTTACTTTACCGAGTACAGTGGCATGAAGTTCGGTGCCTTCTGGATGGGTGAATTTATTGAAGTAGTAGCGGTAGGGGGGGTGGTGACGGCACTCTATTTTGGAGGATGGCAGATACCTTTTGTTAGTAGTCAGGGGATATTCTTTCCTGGACTCTTTACCATCCCCCTACCACATATCCTTGTAGTCCTCCTTCAGGTGACGGCCTTTGGGTTGAAGGTGTTGTTCTTCTGCTGGTTCATGCTCCTGGTCAGGTGGACGCTACCCAGGTTCCGCTACGACCAGCTTATGGCCTTTGGCTGGAAGTTCATGGTGCCTCTGGCCCTCATCAATATAGTGTTAACAGGGTTCCTCATGTACGTCTTTTAAAGGATAAGCAAATGAAGAAAGTCGGTCACGAGCTGACCACCAAAGAGAGTTTCTATTTCGTTGAGATTGCAAAGGGGCTGTGGATAACTGCCAGTCATTTCCTTTACAACATGTACTTCCACGTCGCCCATCTATTGGGAAGGTATCAGGAGGTGCCGGCGGCGGTGACCATACAGTACCCCGAGGAGCGGATACCTCTATCCAGGAGATGGAGGGGTAAACACCGCATTAACACCCGGCCCGATGGCTCTCCGAGGTGCGTGGCCTGTATGCTCTGCGAGACCGTCTGCCCGGTCCAGTGCATACACATCGTGGCCGGAGAGCATCCTGACCCCGCTATTGAAAAATACCCCGTGAGTTTTGAGGTGGATGTAACCCGGTGTTGCTGGTGCGGTATGTGCGAGGAGGCCTGCCCCGTGGACGCCATCTATATGGACACCGGGAAGCTACCTCAGCCCGGTTATAGTCGGGCGGACCTGGTTTACGACAAAGAGCAGCTTATCAAGGAGTCGCCCCTTCCGGGCTACCAGCGCAGTCTTAACGCCCCGGGCCAGGGACCCATGAAGGCCAACCCGCTGGGACTATAAAAGAGTATAAGGGTTTAAGAGTTTAAGGGTTCAAGTTGTGTAGCGTGCGAGCTTGTCTCGCATGCCCTAGGTGGTTGGCGAAAAGACCGTGCGACATCCGCCTGAGGCGGATCGCACGCTACAAAGACTTGTCCTGAACTTGTTTCAGGAAAATGAAGCATTGTTTATGGATAATGCAATGGAAAACATCTCCTTCAACGTAGCGGCCATACTGACAGTGGTATCGGCACTCTCGGTCATCCTGCAGAGGAGGGTCATATACAGCGTCCTCTCCCTGATAGTTACCTTGCTCAGCGTGGCCTGGATGTACGCCATGCTCAGCGCCCCGTTCCTGGCAGTGGTGCAGGTGATACTGTATGCCGGGGCGGTGATGGTGTTGTTCCTCTTTGTGGTGATGATGCTGAAGTATGAGAAGGAGGAGATATTGCGTTTCCGTCCGGGGCTACTGGGGTGTGCGGGCCTGCTGGTGGCAGGAGTATTCCTCCTTGAGTTGGTTTCAAAAATAAGCGTGGCAGGTGGTCTGGCCACTGGAGCGACGTTACCAAAGGATTTCGGGAGCATTAAGTCACTGGGGAACGTTCTTTACACCCAGTACCTCTTGCCCATTGAACTCACGGGCATTCTACTTTTGGTGGCAGTGGTAGGTGTGGCCTTACTCTCCGGGGTGAGGAAACAGTAAGGTGATGACGATGGCTAATCAGTACCTGATGGTAGGGGTTGCCCTTTTCGGAATAGGGGTAATAGGCTTCCTGACCCGAAGGAACGTTATAGTCCTTCTCATGTGCATAGAGCTAATGATTAATGGGGCAGGGCTTGCCTTTGTGTCCTTCTGCCGTCAGTTAGGCTCGCTGGAGGGGCAGGTCTTTGTACTCTTTGCCATGGTCATAGCTGCCGTGGAGATCGCTGTGGGTCTATCCATTATCCTGCTTGTGTTCAGGAACCGTGCCACGCTGGACGTGGATGAGATGGAGGTGCTCAAGTGGTAGAGTCAGGCATCTTCAGTAAGCTCTGGCTTATGCCTGCGTTACCGCTTGCAGGGGCCCTCTTCAATTGCCTTCTGGGGAGGAAGGTAAGCAACTTCATCGTCAGTATTGTAGGTTGTGGCAGTATAGGGCTGGCCTTCGTACTATCTGTCCTCCTCTTTAATGCCTTCTTAAAGCTCCCCGTTGAGCAGAGGCACGTAGAGTTATGCGTGTTCAACTGGATAACTTCCGGGGACTTCCGTGTACCCCTGGACCTGCTCCTTGACCCCTTATCCATGGCTATGATTACTATGGTCTCGGGGGTGAGCTTTCTCATCCATGTCTATTCAGTGGGGTACATGGCCAGGGACGAGAGTTTTGCCAGGTATTTCTTCTACCTGAACCTGTTTGTGTTCTTCATGCTCCTGCTGGTCCTGGCTGGAAACTTCCTTGTACTCTACGTGGGCTGGGAAGGGGTGGGGCTGTGTTCCTATTTACTGATAAGCTTCTGGTACGAGAGGCAATCGGCGGCCCAGGCGGGGCTGAAGGCCTTTGTGGTCACCCGTTTCGGGGACTTCTTCTTTGCCCTGGGGATAATGCTGGTCTTCGTCCAGTTTAAGAGCATCTATTTTGGTGAGGTCTTCCCCAGGGCGCATGAGGTGCTGACGCCTGTCATGGCCACGTGGATAGCCCTCCTCATATTTGGTGGTGCAGTGGGAAAATCGGCCCAGGTACCACTGCATACGTGGCTACCTGACGCCATGGAGGCGCCTACCCCTGTGAGTGCCCTCATACATGCCGCCACCATGGTCACCGCAGGTGTCTATCTTGTGGCCAGGTGTTACCCAATCTTCCAGCTCTCCCCAACGGCCCTCTACACAGTGGGGATTGTTGGACTCCTTACCGCCTTCATCTCTGCCACTATCGCCCTTGTGCATAACGATATAAAGAGAATTCTGGCTTATTCTACGGTCAGTCAGCTTGGTCACATGTTCCTCGGGTTAGGGGTTGGGGCACCGGCTGCGGCCATCTTCCATCTACTGACCCATGCCTTTGCCAAGGCCCTCTTGTTCCTTGGGGCAGGGGCGGTTATCCATGCCCTACATGAGGAGATGGACATAAGGCGAATGGGGGCACTTAAAGGGGAAATCCCCTCCACCTTCTGGACCTTCCTCGTGGGCGCCCTGGCCATGGCGGGGATACCCGGTCTTGCGGGATTTTTCAGCAAGGATGCCATCCTCCATGCCACTTTTACCAATGGCGGTATGCTCCTCTGGCTGATAATGGTAGTTACTGCGAGCTTCACTGCGTTTTATTGTTTCAGGCTCTTCTTTAATACGTTTCTTGGGGAAAAGAGGTGGGACCCGCATGTGGAACACGTGGAGCATCCGGGCCAGGTGATGGTCATCCCTCTGGTACTCCTTGCAGGGCTGGCAACGGTAGGGGGCTACATGGGTGTGCCCCACGCACTTGGTGGTGCAGACAGGATAAGCTCCTTCCTCGCCCCCGTATTCCCACCGGCACATCACACTGACGGCGGAGAGGCGTCCAAGTCCCTTGAGATTATACTAATGGCGGTGTCGTCTATAGCGGCCCTGGGAGGGATAACCCTGGCCTATTTCTTCTACGTCATGCCTGGAGGTAAAGAGGCCCCGGGGAGGTTACAGCAGACCTTGAGCGGCGTGTATGACGTACTCTCCAACGGGTGGTACTTTGACAAGGTCTATCAGGTGGTCTTCGTGGAGCCTTACATGAAGGCGGCCAGTTTCTTCTGGCAGGTGGTGGATAACTCGGTGATAGATATGGCGGTGAAAGGCCTGGCGGGCCTTATCCTTGGAGGGGGAGAGGTTGTGCCCAGGCTTCAGATGGGGCTTGTTAGGTGGTACGCCCTGTTTATGGTAGCAGGTGTGGCGGTGATAATGGGATATTTGTATCTTCGGTAGGGTTTTGAACTTAAAAACGAAATGGATATAACGCACTGGCCGATATTATCTATACTGATATTTCTGCCGGCAGTAGGGGCAGGGTTGATATTCCTCGTGCCCTGGGCCGATGAATTCCTGCCCAGGCTCCTGGCCCTCCTTGTAGCGGCCGTAGAACTCCTCTTGTCTCTTGCCCTCTTCAGGGTCTTCAATCCCACCTCGGCGGGGATGCAATTCGTGGAGCGTGCGGACTGGATACCCGACTTTGGGGCCAGCTACAGCCTTGGGGTGGATGGTATTAGCCTCTTTATGGTGCTCATCACCACCTTCATGGTCTTCCTGGCACTGCTGAGTTCGTGGGGAGAGGTGGAGAGGAGGTCTGGACTTTTCTCAGGGTTTATACTGCTCATGGAGATGGGTCTCCTGGGGATATTCCTCAGTACGGACCTCCTGCTGTTCTATGTTTTCTGGGAGGTAATGCTGATACCCATGTACTTCCTCATAGGGTTGTGGGGAGGGGAGAACCGGCGCTACGCCACGATAAAACTTATCATATACACAATGGGCGGCAGCCTGCTCATGCTGGTAGCGATACTTTTCCTGTACTTCCTCCACCACTCCCAATCCGGCACGTATACCTTTGACATCGTCCAGCTCTATGAGACTTCTGTGCCACCTTATGCCCTCCTTCCCATGGGATTGGCCTTCTTTGTGGCCTTTGCCGTGAAGTCGCCCCTCCTGCCCTTCCACACATGGCTTCCAGATGCCCACGCAGAGGCCCCCATCTCCGGGGCCGTGGATATAACGGGGCTACTGATAAAGACAGGGGCCTATGCCTTCTTGAGGTTCTTCTTGCCTTTATTTCCAGATTTTTCCACCAGCTATGCCCCGATGGTGGTGTTGCTGGCCCTCCTGGCCAACCTTTATGGTGCCGTTGTAGCCACCGCACAGGATGACCTCAAGAGGTTGATTGCCTATTCCAGTGTCAGCCACGTGGGGCTGATAGTCCTGGGCATATTCGTCCTGAACCTCCAGGGTATAGAAGGGGCAATCTTAATGATGGTGTCCATAGCCCTCTCCAGTGGGGCGTTATTTATCATAGTGGGGATGCTCCATAAGAGGAGTCGCACCAAGGCCATCTCAGAGTTGGGAGGCGTATGGAGGGATATGCCGCTACTGGCAGGATTCTTTATGTTCTTTACCCTGGCGGCGGTGGGTATACCGGGGCTCTGTAACTTTGTAGGGGAATTTCTTATCTTCCTGGGGGCCTTCAGGGTGAATGCCGTTTACGGCGTGGTAGCCACTTTTGTGGTGGTGCTGACGGCAGTGTATTTACTCTGGATGTTCTGGCAGGTGATGTTCGGACCTGCCCCGGAGAGGAAGAGGATCTGGTATGACCTCTCCTATACGGAGACGGTGACCCTGACCCTCCCTGCCTTACTGGTTGTCCTGATAGGGGTCTACCCCAAGATTCTACTGGACAGGATAGAGCCCTCTGCCACAGCCCTGCTGGCCAGGGCAGAGAAGAAGCTGGCCCAATCTAATTGTAGTGGCATCCGCCTGAGGCGGAGCTTTGCTATGACTGCCGAGCAAGCCCTGTACCAGAACGGTTCAGGGCAAGCTCGGCCACTACAGGGAAAGACTGAAAAGGAACTGACCCAGGAAATGTGGAATGCGGAATTCGGAATGAGGAATTCCGAACTCCGAATTCCGAACTCCGAATTTGGAACTGAGGCTGATGGAGATAACCTTTCCGGCCGTTAACATAAACAGCATTGCGCCGCAGTTGGTGGTGGCCACCTTTGCCATGCTGGCCCTGCTGGTGGAGGTCTATTCAAAGAATCCCAGGATGGTATTCATTACGTGCCTTGTGGGCCTGCACATAGCCCTCATCTGGAGCATCAAACAGTGGGGCAGCGGAATCCCCTACGAGAGTTCTCTCCTGGCTGTGGATGGCTATACTACCTTCTTTAATGCGCTCTTTGCGATTATTGCCTTGACCACCATGGCGCTGTCCCTTGGCTACGTGGATGCTACAGGCGTGGACGCAGGGAAGTACTATCCCCTAATCCTCTTTGCCACGCTCGGTATGATGCTCCTGGTATCCAGCATGGATTTGCTTGTCATGTTCCTGAGTCTGGAATTGCTTTCTATCTCTATGTATGTGCTGGTGGGTTCTCAGCGGGATAGGTGGGTATCCAGTGAGGCGGCTATAAAGTATATCCTTACGGGTGCCTTTGCCAGCGGGTTCCTGCTCTTTGGCATTGCCCTCGTGTACGGTGCCACCGGGACCATCGGTTTCAGTAAGATGGAGTCCATCCTCAGCGGACAGACCGGGGGGTTGCCACCACTGTTACAGGTGGGCATTGCACTGCTGATGGTTGGTCTGGGTTTCAAGATTGCCATGGTGCCCTTCCACATGTGGGCCCCCGACGTGTATGAAGGGGCACCTACCCCTGTAACAGGTTTTCTCTCCACAGGGAGCAAGATTGCCGTCTTCGCACTTATGCTCAGGTTATTCAACAATTCCTTCATCACGGCCTCCGGCCAATGGGTAGGGATACTGTGGGTATTGGCCATCTTAAGCATGACCCTGGGGAATGTGGCTGCCCTCTTACAGAAGAACGTGAAGAGGATGCTGGCCTACTCAAGCATTGCGCATGTGGGTTACCTGCTGGTGGCCTTTATTGCCCTGAGCACCAGGGCCATGGAGTCTATCCTCCTTTATTTTGCCTTTTATGCGGCTACCGGGCTTGCGGCCTTTGGGTGTATTGCCTCTGTGACCAGGTCTTCGGGCACCTCAGGCGAAGCGGAGAGGCTCAGGATGGAGGATTACACCTCTCTGGGCTACACCCAGCCCGTCCAGGCGGCTATCCTTTCTGTATGTCTTCTCTCCCTTGCGGGCATACCCCTTACGGCAGGCTTTATCGGGAAGTTTTACCTCTTCGGTGCGGCGGTGAACGCTGGTTACATAGGTCTTGCCGTTATAGCGGTGTTAAATTCGGCGGTGTCTCTGTATTATTATCTCGGGTTGATGCTCAGGATGTATGCGTTGCCCGGGCGTTTTGCACCTGTAGAGGAACCAGTAGGCTCACTTGTTGGAAAGCTTGTACTGTTAGTACTGGGGGTTACTATTGTCCTCCTGGGTATATATCCCTCTCCCCTGTTAGGGGTAGTCAAGGGGGCCGTAACGGCCCTCTCTGCGCTTTAATAGGGGTTAGGGGATAGGGAATAGGGAACGGGGGGGAAATTGCAAATTGGAAATTTAAGATTTTAAAATTTGCAATTTGCATTTTACAATTTTAAATTCCGTATATTCCTACTCCCTACCCCCTATTCCCTATTATGAAGGTCTTTGATGTAGCAGTGGTAGGTAGCGGCCCCGCAGGTTCTATGGCTGCCTACACCCTCGCAAGGGATAACTTCCAGGTAGCCCTCATTGAGAAGAAGAGACACCCCAGGCCCAAGCCCTGCGGTGGGGGACTCCAGGAGAAGGCGCGGAGACTGCTTCCCTTTGACATCGGTCCGGTAGTGGAGAGGGTCATCTCCGGGATGGTCTTCCAGTTGGGGCTATGGGATAGGTTTGTCCGTCGCTCTACTGCACCTGTCACCTATAACCTCAGCCGCGATACTTTTGACCATTTCCTGTTAAGACAGGCGGCAACAGAGGGCGTAACCGTTATAGAAGGGGAAGGGATCGAGTCCCTGGAGTGGAGGGAGGGGTGCGTCAGCTTACTTACGGAGAGTAATCAGTTCCTGGCGAGGGTAGTAATTGGGGCGGATGGGGCTGCAAGTGTCGTAAGGAAGATGATAAACCCTCTAGGCGTAGCAC
>FWPU01010033.1_pt1 | contig 14428 bp, 8 predicted proteins | sample 2228361 | NCBI WGS metagenome assembly FWPU01 (sample SAMEA103939777, study PRJEB20133) | metagenome
CCCGCGCCGGGTGCGGGGCGCGCGGGTCCACGACGTCCCCGCGCGCGGCGCGCCAGAGTGGCGACGCGGTAGAATGGAGCGAACCGCGTCCATTGCTGGAGGATTGCGCGATGCCCTCGTCATGCCGCGCGCCTTTGCGGCCGGAAGACACCTCCGCGACCCCCGCCCGCGCCTCGCGCGTCCGGCGTGGCTCCCGGGCCGCGTGCGCTCGCGCGCAGGCCCTTCCCCGCGCCTCGCTCGCCTTCGCCGCCGCAGTCGCGATCGCCGCCACGACGGCGCTCGCGCCGCTTTCCGCGCTCGCCGCCGAGGTCCCCGAGGACATCGTTGCGCTCGAGCGCGCGTTCCGCGAGGTCGCCGCCCGCGCCATCCCGTCGACCGTGCTCGTGCGCAGCACGCTCGCCGACGGATCGGGGCGCTCCGGATTCGGCTCGGGCGCGATCGTGTCCGAGGACGGCCTCGTTCTCACGTGCGCGCACGTGGTCGAGGTCGCGCGCGAGGTCGAAGTGACTCTTTCGAACGGCGAGACGTACGCCGCGCGCCGCCTCGGCATGAACAGCCGCCAGGACTACGCGCTCCTCAAGATCGATGCGGCGGGGCTCCCCGCGTTTCAGATTGGCAATTCCGCGGAGGTTCGGCTCGGCGACTGGGTCATCGCCCTCGGGCATCCGGGCGGGCCCTATCCGGACCTGCGCCCTGCGTTCTCGGTCGGGCGCGTGACCGGCCTCCACCGGCGGCTTCCGGTTCAGATGATGGACCGCTATTACGACGACGCCATCCGCACCGACGCGCCGATCTTCGCGGGAAACTCGGGCGGACCGCTCCTCAATCTGCGGGGGGAGCTCATAGGGATCAACGGGGCGATCCTGCTCATCAACGAGAACAGCTACGCCGTCCCCATCGACGAGATCGTCGCCAACCTCGACGCGCTCAAGTCCGGGGAGCACATCGCCGGGCGCATGGGGCGGCCGGGAAGCCTCGGCGCCCTGGACGAGTTCGAGGGCGAGGACCTCGCGCGCTTTCTCGGAAAGGCCGCGCGGCGGCTCCTCGGGCGGCAGGGAATCGGAAAGGTGCTCCGCGGGCGCGGCGGGGGCGCGGGCGACGACCTCGCCCGCGCGCTGGAGCGATTCGGGCGCGCCATCGAGGAGGGCGCCGCCGATGGCTTTCTTCGCGACCTCTTCGGCAGCGGGTCGGATCCCGGGGAGGACGCCGCTCCCCCGCGCCCGCCGGCTGGCGGGGCCGAGCCGCGCGCGCCTGTTCCCTCGCGGCCGCCCCCCGCGCGGCCCTATCTCGGCATCACTGCCGCCGCCGAGCGCGATGCGGCGGGGCTCCGGGGCGTGCTGGTGGACGAGGTCGCGCCGGGCGGCCCGGCCGCCGAGGCGGGGCTTCGCCCCGGCGATCTCATCGTCGCGGTGGGGCCGCACCCGCTCGCCTCCGGGCGCGATCTCGCGGGCGCGCTCGCGGCATTGCGCCCCGGGGAGCGGGTCGCTCTTCGCGTGCTGCGCGTCGAGGTCGAGGACGGGATCGCGGTCGAGCGGGAGCGCACGTTCGAGGTGACGCTCGCCGCACGGACGAGGGAGGACTGACGCATGAGAGGCGTCACCGCGGCGCCCGCTGCTGCCCTGGCTGCGGCGCTCGCCACGACCGCCGTTCTTCTTGCGAGCGCGCCCGCTCGCCTCGCGCGGGCGCAGGACGCAGAGCCGGTCAAGACGTCCGAGCGCCGCGCGGCCTCCCTGCGCGCCGCGTTCGCGCGTCTGGCCGCGCGCGCGGCGCCCGCCGTCGTCGAGGTGCGGTCCCTCGCGGGCGACGAGCTCGGCCTCGCGGTGGCGATCCGCGACGGCACGCTCCTTCTCACGTGTCGCTCGATCCTCGAAACCGTCCCCGGCCCCGAGGTGGTCGTGCGCGCGGCGGACGGTCGCGCGGCGCGCGCAACCGTACTCGGGCGCAACGAGGCCTACGACGTCGCCCTGCTGCGCCTGCGTTCGGGGCCGCCGCTTCCGGCGCTCCCGCTCGGGCGCTCGGCGGACCTCGGCGTCGGCTCCTGGGTCGTCGCGGTCGGAACGACCGGCGAGGCGCCGCTCGCCGTGGGCGTCGTCTCCGCGCTCGACCGCCGCGTCGAGCCGCGCCGCGAGGTCCCCGCTCTCGACGTCTTCGGGCTCTTTTCCGACGGTTCCGGCCCGCGCCGCGCTTACGAGAGCGTGATCCAGCACGACGCGCCGATCGACGCCTCGCGGCACGCGGGGTCGCCGCTGCTCGACTCCTCCGGGCGCCTCGTGGGGATCAACGTCGCGAGCGTCTATCGCGGGTCATCCTTCGCCGCCCCGATCGACGCCGTCTCGGCGTTTCTCGACGACCTCGCGGCCGGGCTGCCCGGACCTCCGCTGCGGCGCCCGGCGTTCCTCGGCGTGAGCGTCGGGCCGATCGACCGCGAAGAGATCCGCGCGGCGCACGGCCTTCGCGGCCCGGGCGCGCGGGTTGTCGGGCTCGCCCCCGGGGCGGCCGCAGAACGCGCCGGGATTCGCGAAGGCGACGCCATCCTTGAGATCGAGGGCGAACCCGTTCACGCGGCGGAGCACCTCGGACATCTCGTGCGCTTGCGCAAGCCGGGCGACACCGTGCGGCTGCGCGTGCTGCGCGAGGGGCGGGAGATCGACCTCCGCGTGACGCTCGGAGAACGCCCGGCCGAATAGGGCGCGCGGCCCTTTTCTACCGCGCCACTGCCCGCGCGCCGGCCCTGCGGCGCGCTATTCTTGAGAGGCTGAGAACCGTGCCGCCGGCGCCTCGGTGGGTCGCGCCGCGCCCCGCTCGGGGTCCTCGGACGGAGGCTCGACCAAGCACCTGCTGCTTTTTTGCGCGCTCGCCCAGGCGGCGACCCCGCCCGGCGCCGACGATCCGCTCTCGTTCGCCGCGATCGTGGTGCTCTGTCTCGGGCTCGCGGCGATCGCGATCGGGCGCCCGGTGCCGCGCCGCCGGTGAGAGTAAGAAAATAATCAACTCTGCGGCGCAGCGGTTTTGCGGCGTCGGAGAACCGGAACGCGGCGCCTGCCAAGCAGCGGGCGGGTCGTGTACAAGCTCGCTCCGCCCGTGCGGGCGCCCCCGGGCATGGCACCTCATTCGCCGTCGGCGGGCTACTGTCCCGGGTTGAGATAGCTGTGGAGCCCGGGCAAGACAAAGCTCACGCCGAAGAACGTGAAGAGGACGGAGTAGAATCCGACGATCGCCCAGATCGCCGCTCTGGGGCCGCGGAACCACCCGGCGATCCGCCCGTGGATGAACACGCCGTAGACGAGCCACGTGATAAAGGCCCACGTTTCCTTCGGGTCCCAGCCCCAGTACCGCCCCCACGACTCGTTCGCCCACACAGCGCCGAGGATGATCCCGGCCGTGATGAGCACGAAGCCGATCTGACAGACGCGGTAGAGGTGCCGCTCGATCGTCTTGAGGGCAAGCTCGTCCTGGTACTCCACCTTCTTCTCCGAGGCCCCGCTTAGCGCGAGCCACGCCCACCCGGCCGCGATCGCGGCAACCGGCGCGCCGACGAGGGCCACCGCGTAGTCGGCGAGCGCCGGTCGCTCTTCCGAAACGGCGCGATAGAAGAGACCGCCGAGCCCGCTCAGCGCCACGAGCGCCGGAAGCAGGATTGCCGTCCGGGGAAGCCCCTTTGCGGGGAGATACTTCGCGTAATAGAAGACGCCGAGCACGAACGCGACCGCAAACGCCCCGTAGGAGGCGAGCATGGCCGTCACGTGGATGTTGAGCCAGTAGCTGCGGAGGACCGGCTGGATCGGGCCGATCGTCGGGTCCATTCCGGGCGCGAGGTCGACCAGCAGGAATGCGAGGAACCCGAAGAGCGACGCCGCCATTCCGAAGAGCCCGCTCCGGCGCCAGACCTCGAAGACGACGCCGAAGAGGACCGCCACGAATACGAAGAAGATCGTCGCCTCGTAGAGGTTCGCGACCGGAGCCCGCTCCACGATCGCCGCCCGCGCCGCGACCCCGAAGAAGCCGAGGAGCGCCCCGGCGAAGAGAGCGGCGAGCCCTGCGCTGCGAAGCCAGCGCGCTCCGGTGACAGCCGCGAATCCGAGGAGGAGCGCCGCCGCCGCAAGCGCCATCCACGAGATCCGGAAGGGGTGGATCTTGTTGAGCGCGACCTCCAGGTGCGCCTTCCACGCGGGAAGGGCGTCCGGGCCCTGGAGCGCGGCGAGCCGCGAGGCGAGCGCGCGGAGCGCCTCGGTCGCGGCCGGCCCGTCGCTCGCACGGAACGCCTGCGCGGCGGCCGCGACGAGCCGCCGCACGTCCTCGCGCGCGCCGTCGGAGAGCGCGCTCAGGTCGCCGAGGCTCGCCCAGGCGGCGCCCTCGCCGGAACCAGCGACCGGGGCGACTCGAACGAGGCGCGCCAGGTTCGCGAAGACGAGCGTGCGGTGATGGAGCTCGAGGGCGGCGTTCTCGTTGGGCCCCGTCATCCCGGCGCGCGCCTGCGCTTCCTCGACGCACTCGCGAAATGCGGCGCTATCGCGAATCTCGCCGAAGGAGACGAACTTTCCCCCGGCGCCGAGGAGCTTCCGGAGCCCGAGATTGTCGACCTTGACGGCGCGGAGATCGACCCAACGCTCCGGCTCGAAGAGGAGCGAAAGAAACGTGTAGACTGGGTCCTCGCCGCCGTATCGCTCCGTCCCGAGCACGAACTTCACCTTCTCGCGCGCGAGCGTGTCGAAGGGCTTGCGCCGCCCGCCGTCCTGCACCGTCAGCGTGCGCAGCGGCGCGAGGTCGATCTTTCCGGCAAGGTTGGCGCGCGGCCCGGGCTCTCCGGCCCCCGCCGCCCGCGCCAACCCGAACGCCACCCCGAGGAGCGCGAGCGCCCCCGTCGCAAAGTTACGAACCACTCGATTCACGCTTCGGCCTCCGCACCCACGTCCGGTCTTGGCGCTCCGCCTTCGGCGGAGGTTGCAGCGGCGGCGTCCGCCCGCGTGCGCGCAACCCCCGCTGCCGCCCGGCGCGCCGCTTCGCGCCTGAGGAGCCACGGCTTCACGAACACGATGAAGAGAAGCCCAAGCGGCGTGAGGAGATACCCGGCGTAGACGATGTGCTTTCCGGGGTCGTAGGTCACGGCGAAGATCGAGCGGCGGAGCGTGTGCGGGTCGTACGCCGACTGGAAGAATCGCCACCCGCCGAAATCCATGACGTGGTTCATGTAGATGTGATAGTCGAACGCGGGCCGCCCGTCGTGGGGGCGCACGCGCACGAAGGATTCGAAGGACATGGGGTTGCTCGTGCCCTCGTACGTCCGGAGCACGAAGTCCTTGAGGGTCACCGTGAACCCGAGCGGAAAAAGCTCCGGCCCGTAGCGAACGCGCACCGCGCCGCCGCGGAATGCGGTCCCGCGCGAGCGCGGCGCCCCCGACACCACCCAGCGCGTCTCCGAGCCCGAGGGCCCCTCGAGCCGCACGCGCACGGCGGGGTTGCGGTCCGCGTACCCCTCCGTGAACGCCTCCTCGGTCACGCGCGTCCGCTCCCAGCGGTCGACGACGCGCGCCTCGATCTCATCGAACCAGGAGAGTCGGATCGGCGCTCCGAGCACGAGCGGCGCCACGTCGCGCGTGCGGTCGAGCCCGGTCACGACGCGCACGGGCGCGATCCCGGGCGCCTCGAGCACCGCGAGCGAACTCGGGGGGAGCGCGGAGTCGGCCGGCGCCTCCGCGCTCGGGGCGCGAAGTCGCAGGGCGAACGGCAGCGCGAGGCGCCCTCCCACCTCCGGGAGCGGGCCGCGCGCAAAGAGCCAGCGCTTGTCCGTGGCCCCGTCCGGGGCCCGCAGCTCCACGACCACGGCCTCGTTCGGCGGACCCGTCGCGTCCTCGATCGGGCGGTTGCGCTCGTCGAGGCGCAGCCGCTCGAACCGCTCGATCACGCGGAGGGTATATCCTGTGTCGCCGATCGCGGCGGGCTCGCGGGCGGCGCTCGCGCCGCTTACCGGCAGCACGATCGGCTCGCGACCGCCCGCGCCGGCCTCGACGACGATCTCGAGGCCCTCCCCCACGCCTCCGTCATCGGCCGAGACTACCGGGCGCGGCGGCGCGAGGAACTCCTCGAGCGCCTCGCGCGTCGGGAATCGCGAACTCGTGCGGATCGTCGGCGAACAGCCACACGGATCGCGTGGTTCGCCGCAGCCCGGCGCCCGCGCTCTCGGCGGGCGGGCGGCGATTCGTCTGCGTGACCTCGATCCGGATGGCCGGGTTTCGCGGCCCGCCCGGTCCGAAGTCCGGCTCCACGCGCCTGCGGTGCGCGTACGCGGGGAAGTAGCGCTCGACCGTGAGGCGATCGCCGCCCGGTAGCGCGTACGTGCGGTCGATCGGGGCGTCGGGCGGCGCGTCGAGCGGGAACGGGATCCGCGCCTGCACTCCGGCCTCGAGAAGATCGACCGTGAGAAGCCAGCGCTTCCCCTCGACTACGTCCGTGCTCTCGCCCTCGAAGAGGCTGATCGTCCCGTCGATCGAGGAGTGCGCCGTCACCATGTGGCCGATGACGATCACCACGAGCCCAGCGTGCGTCGTGATCCAGCCGGCGTGCGTGAGCCGCCAGGGCCATCGGGAGGCGACCGCCAGCACGAGCGCGAACATGAAGAGGATCATGAGCGCGCTGAAGGGCGCGCTCGCGAAGAAGCGGGCCTGCGCCTCCTCCCCGTACGCCCCGCCCACGAGCGTGCCCGCAATCGACGCGAGCGCGATCGCGATCAGGAGGCCCACCGCGAACTTGAGGTTCACCATCAGGCGGACGAGGAAGCGGTAGGCGCGGGCGATCACGGGCTCCTCTGCACGCACTCTTCCGCGGGGGCGGCCCGGCCGCTGGCGGCGCAGTCCTTCTCCGGCCTCTCGCGAAAGTCTCTCGATTATAGCCGGGCCGAAAGAACGTTCAACTCGCAAGCCGCACCGCACCGCACGCGCCGCACGCACGCCAAGCCGCGAAAGCCGCGCGAGTCGCAAGAGACGCGCGCGGCTCGTCCCCCGCCTCCCCGTCTCACGGTGGCCGCGGGCCGATCAAGGTGAAGCGCGGCTCGTGCCCGTCGCCCCGTCTCCGCCGCCTCGCCTCGCGGAGATCTTGCGCGCGGCGCCGCCGCGGATATAATGCGGCCTGCGCCCCGTCTGGGCCCCCTCGAGGGGCTTGACGCGGGCGCGCCGGTCGGCTCTTTTGCAAGGTGCATGCTGACCTTTCCGGTCGCGGCGGCGGCGCTCGGCGGATACCTCGCGGGAGCGATCCCCTTCGGGTGGCTAGATCGGAGGGTCGCCGGGGGCATCGACCCGCGGCGCCACGGAAGCGGGAACATCGGGGCGACGAACGTCTGGCGTCTCCTCGGGGCGCGGGCCGGAATCGCCGTCCTGGCCCTCGATTTCGGAAAGGGGCTCGGGCCCGTCCTCGCGGCGAGGCGCCTTGCCCCCACCCCCGCCGAGGGCGAGGTTTTCGGCCTCGTCGCCGGGATCGCGGCGATCCTCGGCCACGTCTTCCCGGTATATCTCGGCTTCCGCGGGGGGAAGGGCGTGGCGACCGGCGGAGGCGCCCTCGCGGCGCTCGCGCCGCTCCCGACTGCGATCGCGATCGTGGTCTGGGGCGTGGTCCTCGGGGCGACGCGCTACGTATCGCTCGCCTCGATCGCCGCCGCGCTGGCGCTGCCGCTCGCCTTTCTCGCGGTCGAGCGCGAGGCGGCCCTCGGCGGAAGCCGCCGGGCCGTCTTCTTCGTGGGCGCGGCCGCATCGCTCCTCGTCGTCGCGCGCCACCGGACGAACATCCGCCGGCTGCTCGCGGGGACCGAGCCGCGCGCCGCAAGACGAGGGGCAGCCCCTCGCGGAGCCGCGCACGCGCTCGGAAACGCGGAAAGAGACGCCCCCGCGAGGGGAAGCTCATGGGTCGGGCCATAGCTCAGCTTGGTCTAGAGCGCCTGCATGGGGTGCAGGAGGTCGCTGGTTCGAATCCAGTTGGCCCGACCATTTCTCCACGTCTTTTGTCTTTTGTCGTGCCAGGATACGGTGGGACTTGAGGCGCGCCCGGAGCGAAGGCGCCCGGGTTGCCGGTTGGCGCCGAAAATCGGCCCTAGAAGCCGCACGCGCCTGGGAGGACGCGTCGCGTTTCGTTTCCTCGACGCATCAGATTGGTTGCGCCGCCGGACCGGGGGTTCCCTCCTACGCAACTGAAGCCATATCAACAAATTGTATGCTGCGCGCAGCCGGGGCACGGACCCTGCTCTCCCTTTTCTCGGCGGGAGGAGGACACGGGAATGCCAAACTTACGGCGCAAGCGGGGCTGGGTAATCTTGGCGGCAGGGGCGGCGATCGCGGTGGCTGCCACGGCGGGGTGCGCCGACCAGCACCGCGGGGCACGCGCTTCCACGACGGGGGGCGGCGCGACGCCCGGGGCGGCCTCGCTTGACCCGGTTCCCTTCGGGTCGATCGCCCAGGGGACCGACTCCTCGATTGCGGCGACGGAGGACGTGCTGATCGTGGACCCCGCGTCGCTCGACCGGGTATGGGACCGCCACACCAACTTCGGGAGCCCCGCGCCGCGATTCGACTTCCACCGCTACGGGATCGTGGCGACGTTCGCGGGGGCGCGCCCCACCGCCGGTCACTCGACGGAGATCGTGCGCGTCGCCCGGGATGCCCGCAGCGGCGACATTCACGCGATCGTGCGGGACTTCGCCCCGGGATCGTGGCGGCGTCTCGTCGCGATTGCGACGGCTCCTTACCACTTCGTCTCGATCCCGCGTCCGGCCGCGGGGGCCCGCCTGCGGGTCGCGCGAGAGCAGGCGCTCGACTTCCAGACGATCGACGCCGGCGCGCAGAGCCTGATCGGGATGAACGATCCCACGTACAAGGGCGAACTTCTGATTCTCGATCGCGCCGCGGACTTCGCCGCGTTCTGGTCGCAGCACTCGATCGATCCGCTTCCGGCGGTCGATTTCTCGACGCAGATGGTGGTCGCCGTGCTCGCGGGCTTCCGCGGGAGCTTCGGCCACTCGGTTGAGACGCGCCGGCTCGTTTACGATCCGGCGGCAAAGGAGATTCGCATCGACTACGTCGTTCACGGCTACAGCGGCGGCGCCGCGCCGCCTCAGGGGACCGAAACCCCTTACCAGATCCTGCGGGTGAACCGCGTGGCGGCGGCTTCGATCCGCCCGGAGATCCGCCAGCGGCTCGCGGTCGCGGAAATCGCCAGCGGCGTTACGTGTCCCTACGTGGGCCCGCAGGAGATCGCGATCGCGACCGACCAGCAGACGCTCGACTCGTACGTCGCGGCGCGCCTTGCGGGCGCGCTCCCGGGGCCGCTTCCCGCGATCGACTTCTCGAGGGAGCAGGCGATTCTCGCCTTTGCCGGGGACAAGCCGGCCACCGGGTACGCAATCTGGGTCGCGGCCGTCGAGATCCTCGAGCGAGGCGAGGTGGAGATCTTCGTCGAGGTGAGCGGTCCCTTCGGCCGTCCGATCGCGACGCCGACCTCTCCCTTCCAGATCGTGACGATCCCGCGCACGTACGGGCCGGCGACGGTGCGGGTTACCGACGTGACCCCGCGGCCGTAGGCCGCCTGCGCCCGCAGAGAGGCGGTGGACCGGCGACCGGGCTACGCGACGGCGACCTCGGCGATCCCGTTCGTGATCACCGCGACGCCCTGCTGGTTCACCGCCTCGAAGCCGTAGCGCATGATCCCGTCTTCCGCGCCGGCCTTCCACGCGCTCGTCGTGATCCGGTCCCCAGGGAAGACGGGCTTGCTGAAGCGGACCGCCAGCCGCCTGAGCCGCCTCGGATCGCCGCCGCACGCCTCCAGCACGATCGCGCGCGACGTGAACGCCATGGTGCAGAGCCCCTGGAGGATCACGGTCGGGAACCCGGCCATCTTCGCGACCTGCTCGTCGACGTGGATCGGGTTGTTGTCGCCGGACGCCTCCGCGTACCGCCAGGGCTGGTCCTTCGCGACCTCCATCTCCTGGCGGAAGACGATCTCTCCGTGCGCGGGCGGGGCGGCGGGCGCCTCCTCCTTCTTTTCCGCCTTCTTCTGGCCGCGGATAAACAGCGTCGTGAGCGCCTCCACCACGAGGCGGCCCTCCACGAACCCCTTCTGGAGGAGTCGCAGAATCTGCCCCGAGGACTTGTCCTCGATCGATTGGACGATCGCGCGCGTGGTCACGAGATCCCAGGGCCGCAGCGGCCGGTGCCAGCGCATGTCCTGCTCGCCGTGGACGAGCCGGAGCAGGTCGGCGTTGAGCCCGGGATCCGTGAGCGGCTTGAACATGCATTCCTTGAAGAGCCGCACGGCGAAGAGCGGGGGCGCGACCCACGGGTCCTTCTCGCCGAGATAGTGCGGATTGGGGTCGTTGGTGGCGAGCGCGTACGCCTTGATCATGTCGGGGCGTGCGAACTGCACGCCGCCCGAAAAGCTCTTGCCGACGTAGGCGCGGTTGAGGCCCTCTCCGGGGGCCGCCGCGGCCGCTGCTGGGGCGGGCCGCGCCGGCGCCGCCGCGGCCGCCGCCGCGCCCTTCTTGAGGTCGAAGGCGCTCCCGAACTTCATCATGTCCTGGAGGTTATCCGCCGCAATCTTCCCCTCCATGAACGCCTTCTGGGGGTTGATCTTCCCGGCGACCATCCCGATCAGCGTCTCTGCCGCGAGCTTCACGGTGCACGTCGGGCTTGCGGGCGCGCCCTCGCGCGTCTCTACGGCGCCGTCCTTCACCTCCACGGTGTAGTCGCCCGCGCCCGCCACCTTCCAAAGGATGCGGGCGTTCCACCCGGCCGCCTTTTCGGGAACGAAGGCCTCCTTCATGCGGCGGAAGATCTGATCGACCGCTTCCTTGGGAGACTGCGCGGCCGCGGGAGGCGCCGCGGGCGTTGTCGCCGCAACCGCGCCCGGCGCGGCGGAGCCAACGAGCGCCCGCACCTCCTCCGGCTTCGGTTGCCGGAACGCGGTCGCGTACTTCATGGCTTCGGGAAGGTTATCCGCCGTGAGCTTCTGCTCCATGAACGCCTTCTGCGGGTTCACCGTCCCTTCGGCCATTCCGACGTACGTCTCGGCGTCGGTCTGGATCCGGCACGTGGGCGTCCCCTGGAGCCCCTCCTGCACCTCGCACGCGCCGTCTTCGATCTTGATCGTGTAGTCCCTCGCGCCCTTCACCTGAAGGTGGAAGACGGACTTCATGCTCGCGGCGCGCTCCTTCTGGAAGAAGGTGGGCGCGGCCTTCACCAGTCGATCCACGATCGCAGGAAGGTCTCGCGCAGCGGGCGCGGCAGGAGCCCCGGCCGCCGGCGCGGCCTCGCCGATCAGGGCGCGCACCTCTTCGGGCCTGGGTTGCCGGAAGACGGTCATGTACTTCATCGCCTCGGGAAGGTTGTCGGCCTTGAGCTTCTGCTCCATGAACGCCTTCTGCGGGTTCACCTTCCCTTCCGCCATGCCCACGTACGTTTCCGCGTCCGTGATTACGCGGCAGGTGGGCGTCCCGTGCAGTCCCTCGGCAACCGTGCACTCCTCGTTCTCGATCTTGATTGTGTAGTCGCTCGCGCCCTTCACCTGAATGTGGAAGACGGACTTCATTCCGGCCGAGCGCTCCTTCTGCAAGAAGGTGGGCGCGGACTTGACGAGCCGGTCCACGATCGCGGGGAGGTCCCGCGCTGCGGGCGCAGGCGCGGCGGCGGCCGCGGCCGCCGGGGCCGGCGGCGGTCCGAGGCGCTCGATCTGCGGGAGCGCCTTCTGAATCGCCTCGGGGGTCCAGATGCCGCCCGGAGCCTCGGCGCCCTCGGTCATCTCCATTTTGTACTCGAAGAGCCGGGGCGGGTGAATTCCGAAGCAGCGTCCCGTCACCTCCGCCGCCAGATCGGACGCGAGCCAGAGGACCACCGGCGAGATGTGCTCGGGCTTCATCTCCTCGGGAACGATGTCGATGTCCTCGGTGAGCCGCGTCTTCGCCATGGGCGCGATGGCGTTCACCGTGATGCCGTGCTTCTTGAGCTCGATCGCCGCCGTGAGCGTGAGCCCCCAGATCCCCGCCTTCGCCGCGCCGTAGTTCGACTGGCCGAAGTTCCCCTTGAGCCCCGCGATCGACGTCGTGTTGATGATCCGGCCCCCGCGCCCCCCCGCGACCATGGCTTCGGCCGCGTGCTTGGTGCAATTCCACGTCCCCTTGAGGTGCACCGCGACCACGGTGTCGAACATCGCCTCCTCCATCTTGAGGAGCGACTTGTCGCGGAGGATCCCGGCGTTGTTCACGAGCACGTCGATTCGCCCGAAGTTGTCGAGCGCGGTGCGCACGATCCGGCGCGCCCCCTCGAAGTCCGCGACGGAGTCGTAGTTCGCGACCGCTCGCCCGCCGAGGGCCCGGATCTCTTCCACGACGGCGTCCGCCATGCGCGCGCTGGCGCCCGTCCCGTCCCGCGTCGTCCCGAGATCGTTCACGACGACCGCGGCGCCTTCGCGCGCGAACGCGAGCGCGTGGGCGCGGCCGATGCCGCCGCCCGCTCCGGTGATGACCACGACCTTGCCGTCGAAGAGCCCCATGCTCGTTCTCCTCTTTCGCTTCTCTTCGCCCGCCGGAATCCGGGTCCGGTCCGCGGCGCGGGATAACGCGCTGCGCCATGCCGGTCGGGGGAGTCTACCAAACGCGCGCGAAGGGCGTCAACGCCGCCGCGAGAACCGCGAGAACCGCGAGAACCGAGACACCGCGGAACCCAGGCGAACCCGCCATCCCGCGGCGCTCCTGTCGAGCGCGACCGGACCGCGAAAAACCGAGCAACCGCAGAACCCAGACGAACGGCGCGGCTTTCGGCGCGCAAGCGCGGACGCGGAGGCGCGGGCGCGCCCGCTCCTCCGCGTTCGTTCTCCTTTTCCCGCCGCCCTCCGGGGTCCGGCGGGGCAGAACCTCGCGCGCCCGCAGCCGTTCGGAGTTTTTTCCTATATATCTCCGAGCTGGACTGAGTTTCTTCTGAGGCTATCGGCTCCGCTCAGCCCCCTGTCGAACCCCGGTCGGCCCGCGTAGCATGAAACGCCGGGCAGGCGTTTCTCGTCAGCGCGCGCGCTTCGCCTGGTAGCAGTTCCGGCAGTAGACCGGCCGGTCGCCGCGCGGGCGGAAGGGGACCTTGGTCTCCGTCCCGCACTCGGCGCAGACGGCCGAATACATCTCGCGGCCCCCCGGGCCCGCCTCGGCCACGGCCCCCGCGCCGGGTCCGCCTCCGCGACTCCCGCGGCCGCCGCCGAAGAGGGCGTCATTCTCGCTCGTCGAGCTGCGCGCCGGGCGCGCGTACTCGCCGCCCCCGCGCGGCCCACCCCCGGCGCCCGCGCCCGCGCCGCCCGCGCTGCGCTCCTTCTTCTGGCGCCGGCAATCCGGACACCGCTTGGGGTCGCTCGTGAATCCCTTCTGCGCGTAGAACTCCTGGGCACCGGCCGAGTGGACGAAGGGCTGCCCGCATTCGACGCACGTGATGGTCTTGTCCTCGTATTCCGCCATGACCTCTTTTCTCCGGGCCGGCGGGGCACGCCCCGGCGCGGCCAATCCTGCTGATTCAACAATGATTCAAAGAAACCGACACGCGATCTCGTAGCGACTCAGCCAACGATCATGCGGCGCTCGTCCTCCATGCCACGCGGCGCTTCCACCCCCGCGCACGGGCGCCCGCTCGGCCCGCCCGCGCGCGGTACACCTTCAGGCGTCCTCCGGGTCCACGACGTCCGCCTCCAGGACGACGTCCGGCCCCTCCCCCGCGCTGGCGCGAAGCCGCAAGAGCGCCAGCGCGTCCGCGACGCGCTCCGCGCCGCCGCCTCCGACGGGCGATGGCGCGGTCGCGCCACCCACGATCTTAGGCGCGACGAACGCGACGATGCGATCGGCGAGCCCCGCCTCCAGCAGCGCCGCGTTCACCCTGCTCCCGCCCTCGACAAGGAGGTTCGTGACGGGCCGAGGCTCGCGCGCCGCGAGCGCCCGCAAGAGCGACGCGAGATCGACGCCCCGCGAGCCGTCGCCGTGAATCTCGACCTCCGCGCCCGCCTCCCGCAGCGCCTGCACGCGCGCGGGCGGCGCCGCCTCCGTCGCCGCGATCAGCACGGGTCCCGCGGCGAGCGTGCGAATGAGCCGCGAATCGAGCGGGAGGCGCGCCCGCGCGTCCACCACCACGCGGAGCGCGGTGCGCGGGCCGCCTGGGAGCGCGTCCTCGGGGGAAAGACGCGTCATGAGCTCGGGGTCGTCGGCGAGGGCGGTCCCGATCCCGACGAGCACCGCGTCCGCCCGATCGCGCAGTCGGTGCGCGGCGCGGCGCGATTCCTCGCTCGTGAGCCAGCGCGAGTCCCCGGCGCGCGTGGCGATCTTCCCGTCGAGCGACATGGCCCATTTGAGGGTGACGAAGGGAAGGCCGCGTCGTACCCGCTTGAGAAAGGGCGCGTTGGCGCGGGCCGCCGCGCGCGCGAGCGGGTG
>FWPU01010034.1_pt1 | contig 14426 bp, 11 predicted proteins | sample 2228361 | NCBI WGS metagenome assembly FWPU01 (sample SAMEA103939777, study PRJEB20133) | metagenome
CCGGGCTGAGGCCTTTTGCCGACGATTGCGCCCTCAGCGAGCGCCGAAGGTTGGAGATCGAAGCTCCAGATCCACCGCGCGCGGCCCGCGGGAAACGGCGTCCACCCCACGCTCGAGCAGGCGTTCGATGCGGCCGATGTAGAGCGCTTCATCGGGTGGCACCTGCTCGAGGACCGGTCTGGCGCGTGCCAATAGGCGCGCCAGGCGCTCCTGGCGCTCGAGCGTCGGTGAAGCGACGCTCACCAGCCTCTGCACGAAACCCGGACCGGCTCCGCCGTCGACGAGCTCGCGGTCCTCTTCGCGCACGTCCAGGCCGTAGCCGACACACACCGATGCCCGCGCCATGCGCGACACCGCGTCCAGGTGGGTGAGGGCCAGAGCGTCCACTCCCCCGCTCGCCTCCAACGCGTACCGCGCCAGGACGGCGTCGAACCAACCGTACCGGACCGGCCCCTGCCAGAAGTTCTCGACGTTGTGTTCCGACACGCGGAACGGAGGGTCGCGGAGCTCCGAGGGGAACGGGCCCGCTCCGTGCCGAACGCCGTAGCTCCGCAACACGCCCACGCGTACCGGTTCGAAGTCACCCGCGAGCTCGGCGGCGAGCTCGCGCGCGTTCGCCGGCGTGCACCGCGACCACGTCGTGAACGGATGGAATCCATGCACCTCGTCGAGCAATACGCCCTGGGCGCCTTCGAAGACGACGTCGGATGCGTTTCTCGACCATCGGTCGAGCGCCGCATCCGGCACCACCAGCTCCAGCGCCCGAAGCGCCGCCAGCTGCTCCAGCCAGGTGTCGATGGCGTCCGGTCGCTCGAAGATGGCCCACTCCGAAGCCGCCTCCCCGACGGTGGGGGAATGGCTGCCGAGCTCGCTGTTGAGCTCCGCGCGTTTCCGCTCGCGAATGCGCTCGAGCTTCGGGCGAAGCGCCGTCACCTCGCGCAGCTCGCCCGCGAGCACCGTGTCCTGCGGATGCTCGAGCGCATCGCGGACCGTTTCGCCCACCCCCACGCCGCACGTGCCATGCCGGCCCTCGCCGCGCGCAAGCTCACGCAGGCGGTTCGCCGCCTGGTGAAACGGCGTGATGACGCGGGCAGATTCGCTGACCCCGATGCGCTCGAACGCATCAGTGATGCCGATGCGCCGGAGGGCCTCGCCCTCCACGAGCAACGCCCCGGGATGAAGCAGCACGTGACGCGAGAGGAAGGTGCGCACACCCGGAACAAACGTGCCTGCTCCAAACTGCGCGAACGTGTGGTGTCGCCCGTCGGCGGTCATCACATTGTGACCCGCCTGGGCACCCCCGTTGAACCGTACCACCACCCTGGCGCCCGTCCGCCGGACCAGGTAGTCCGTCAAAAGCCCCTTGCCCGCGTCGCCGAAGCCCAGATCGACGACTATCCACGCCCGGCGGCAGCGCGTGCCGCTCATTTTTCGAGCAGGCCATTCATCACCTTGCGCACACCGTCGAGCAGCCCCGGTGCGTGCAGGCCCAGCGCGTCGGCGAGGGGCGTCAGCGCACGCACCACCGCTCCGGTGCGGTTGCGCGGCATTCCAGCCGCCTCCAGCACCGCGGCCAGCGCCTTGACGTCTGTCACCCGGCGCTCGGACAACAGCAGCGCGCCCGCGCTGACGAAGCAGATGTCAGCAGGCGCTTCCATGCAGATGACGTGGTCTCCGAACAGATCACGCCAGCGCCGCTCGCACTGCCGGCGCCGGTCCAGGTCCGGAATGATGAAGAACGGAACGAAGGTCTTCTGGAGCTCCGCGGCGATCTCCTCGACCTTCAGATCGTCGTCCAGCCTGTCACCGATGACGCTCTCCACGACGTGCCGCGAGAGCACCGGATAGGGTTCCTCATCGCCGGTCATGAACATGTATCCGCGCCTGTTCCGCTTCACGTAGCAGTCGAGCTCGGTGTGGGCCGCCAAGAAGTACAGCCCGAGCTCGTACGACTCCTGTCCCGACCCGCCGCCGCCGCGCTCGAGATACGTCCAGGTGAGCCACTGATCCATCAGCTGGGCGGTCGACTCGAACTGGCCCACCTGCAGCGGCGCGACGTCGGAAATCGCGTCTCCGACCGCCATGAACAAAATCTGCGGGTCGGGAATCTTGCAGTCGGTGAGGACCTTCATGAAGTGCGGCAGCTGCTCGGTCGCGAGCAGTTTCGGGATTTCGCCCATCGAGCCGGTGACGTCGAGCGCGAAGACGATGCCGAGGGAGTCGGGGTGGTCGGCGCTATCGCGGCACTCACGGACCCTCACGCCCTTCGGATTCATGAGCGGGTGACACTGCGTCTGCTGGAAGACGTTCTGCACTGGCACCGAGGCGCGGCCGCGGAGGATGGCGGCGTGCGCGTCGTGGCTGTAGCTCCCGTAACCCATGGCGTTCTCCTTCAACCGTGACCCGCATTCACCGCGGGCATCTCGATGGGGTGGAACGACGGCGGCCCGAACACCTCCGCGCTCACCGAGCCGATGCGGTCACGCAGCGCCCAGGCACCCTCGTCGGCGTCGATTCCGGCGGCGGCCGACCGGATAAGCGACGCGTAGGGCGGCGGAACCGCGGCGGGCACCTCACCGGTCGCCGGATCTCCGCCGAGCGCGTACGCGATGCACCGTGCGCTCATGGCGACGTCGAGGGCGGGGGAGAGCACACCGGAACGCCCCTGTGGATAGTAGGGCTCGTAACCGGAGGCGATTCGGCGCAGCGCCCGCCCCGGCCGGTCTGCGGCGGCGTAGCCGACGAGCCGCACGCCGTGCTCCCCGTCCTGGATGAGGAGGTGTTGCGGGAGCACCGCTCCGTGCACCCACCCCGATGCGTGAACGAACGTCAAAACCTCGAGGATGCGCCGCCACATCCACACCGAGGCACGAGGATCGACGCCGCGCGAATGGCGCGCGCGGACTGCCTCGAGCGTGTGGTGAAAGCCGGAGGCGTGACGGAGAACCAGCGCGCATCTGCCCTCGTATGGGCCACCCCGCACCAGGCCGTGGGCGACCGGCTCCGGAATACGCCGGGTGAGGCTCGCGGCGCCCGGCGCCGTGCTGTCCTGGAGCGCCTCGAGCACCTCCCGCTCGTGCGAGAGGGCCCCGACGTCCTCTGCACGCTCGCTGCGAAGCACCTTGACCAGGACGCGCTCGGTCGGCCAGCGCGCGCGCAGACCGAAATACACGTCCGACGCTTCCCCCCGACCTGCGAGCGCGCCCACCGCCCAGTGCCCGGTGCCGATCGACCACCACGCGGCGAACCCGTGCGTCGCCGGCGAGCTCCACCTCGCGTGGGCCTCGCGAAACCTCGCTGCCGAGACGGCCGAGTGGTCGAGCGTCACCGTGGCCGCGCAGAACGCGCACACCACCGAGCGCGCGAACCGGCTCGGCGGCGAGAGCGGAGCGCTGCAGTGCGGGCACTTGAGGAGCTGCGCGGATGCCGCCACGGTGTTCTCCGGGACCGCCGGGTTGCCGGGCATCATGCCGCAAAAAATGGTCGGTGTGCTGCCCGAGGGGCGGCCCTGGTTCGCGCCGGCCGGCGGCTGGGCGTCGCGACGGGGGCCAACGCCGCCGAGCTCCTCCATCCATGTGCCCACGTCGGTGGACCGACGCCATCGAAGGGGCGCTGGATGACTGCGCGACGATCTGCTCCCAGGCCGCGCGCACGAACGGCGACGCGCCACAGCCGCGGCGGAGGGTTCACCTTGGGAGCTTCATGGCATGCCGCTCCCGGCGTCCGGGAGCCACGAATCGGGAATGCACAGCCCGCCTACGTCCGATCGCTCAAGCAGCTCAGTGGGGAGCCGGGGTTTCTCGGGCCCCGTGAAGTCGTTGCAGTTCTGGTGCATGCTTCTGCCGAGGTAGAGTTCATTCCACCAAGCGAGGCACCGCTCGCCCAGCGGGCACTGAGGTGGCGGCAAGGCGGCATCTGGCTTGCCCCGGCAATGCCTGACGTACTTGGTTGCTTCTGGGTCGGCCCAGTGGTCGGCCCGCGGCGCGCAGTCGCACCACGCTCGGCACCTCCCGTTGACGCACCCGTGCATCGAACGGCAGTCGTCCGAAGTGACGCACGGCCCGTCGTCGCTGACATGGGTCGAGCTGTAGTAGTTGTCGACCCATTCGGGGCGGTTGGCCCAGTACTCCTCGGTGCAGAAGACGTATCGGCGTTCGCTGCAAGCCAACAACGACGCCAGCAACGCGACGCGAGTCATCACGGCAGAAGCGGACATGTGGCAACCGTCGGTTCTCGGACGGCATTCGTCACCGTTCGTCCCATGTCGACGATGCCGCGCGTGGACACATGGGCCAGATCGAAAACGGTGCTCGGCTTGGCGTTCCGCCGAAGCTGATCGCGAAGGCACTCAGGGCGGCCACGCAATTGGCCCAGTGCCGCCAGCGTGAGCGCGGCCGTGCCGGACACGTACGCTGTTGCAAAGGAGGTACCCGAAGGAAGGAACTCTTCGTCTTGGGCGCCAGTCGTTGACGATTGTCCGGTCTCGCTCAGCCTGTGCATCAGCGACGCACCGGGGAAGCCGGGCGCTGCGAGATCTATTACCGTTCGGCCTGTCGCGCCTTGGGTGGCACTCCGGCTGGTGACGACGACCTTGCTGTTCGTCTTGCTCTGCGCCTCCGCCGGCCAGTCGAAGAAGCGTTCTTCCTCGATGTCGACAGGGCAGTTCGCGGCGGCGACCACGAGCAGAGTACGGCTGAGGTCGACCTTGTCGAACTCCTTCTGCGCGCGCTCCTTCTTGCCGGCCATGTCCCCCTCGCCGGCCGAGCCGTTCACGGCGCAGTCCTCTGCACCTCGCTTGGGAATCTCGCCGGTGTGCCACAGTTCTCCGCCGCTGAGGTTGATGATGTCCGCGCCCATCTTCACCGCGTATTCCATGGCGCGAATCCAGTCGGTCCTCTGCGGAGCCCTGAGGAGCATCAGGCGGGCGCGCCACGCCGTGCCATGTATGTCGCGCATGTTGTTTCCGACCGCCGCAATGGTGCCGGCCATCGCGGTGCCGTGGTTGAGCCTTCTTGGCGAGACACCGGCAGGCGAGGTCAGGCTCGGATTCGGATCGTCCTCGTCGCTGAAGTCCCACCCGATGACATCGTCGGGCTTGTCATTGGCGGCCGGATCGGAGTTCCCGTCGCGAACGGCAGCCAGCAACACGCTTGGCGTGATGTCGCCCGCGGGAATCGACAATCGGCTGCGAAGCGGCGCCATCCGCTCGTTGCACGTCTCCTCGGCCGTCTTGCCGGGGGCGGCCAACGTGCAGTCTCGGCAATTCAAGTCTGCGAAGCTGATGACGCCATCGTCGTCGCAATCTGCCGCCTTGTGCGTCGCCCCGCTCGTGTCGATTTGCTGTTTGAAGTCGGACGGAAGCTCTCCTTCGTTGATCCAGATGTTGTCCACGAGGTCGGGGTGGTCGATGTCGAATCCGCCGGCCTCGATGACGGCGACGACGATCGACCGATTGCCCTTCGTCACCGCGTACGCCGCCGGAGCACCGATGGCTGTGTAGGTGCTCGCCTGAGCAGCGGCCTTCTCGTCGTTGCTCAGCGCCTGGGGAACCTGACGCTCTGTGAGGAACGTGTCCGGCAGGGTGAACTCGACCTCTGGCCGCCCGTCGTAGAATTCGAGCGCGTCTGCGATGGTGACATCGGGCGGAAGCCGCAAGCTGTAATACGTCCCTTGGAATCCCACGGCACGGACGGTGGCGCGCTTCGCCGCAATGGCCTCGTCGATGACGCGCTGAGACGTACCCGGGAAGAACCCGACGACGACCTGGCCGGGAACGATGCCGCCTCCTTCTCGCGAAGCAGGCCGCGCCAGGTGCACCGCTTCTACGGTTGGCTTCAGCAAGAAGCCGATGCCGCGGTTGTTCACCATCCGCTCGTTCGGGTCGAACCGCGCTTCGATGTACGTCGGCTCTCGCGTCGCGATGGGGAAGAAGCGGCCCTTCGGCGGGACGAGCTTGAGCCCGGTCTGCTCTCCACTGGGGAGCCTGACGCGCTGCTCTTGGCCTCCAGCCACGGCGCTGACCGATTCGCTGACGAAACGAACCTGGAAGACTGCACCCGGTGGAACCGGAAACACGCCAAGCTGTTCGACGTTGCCCTCTACGAGCTCAATCGACGCAGATCGACGTTCGCGGTCGACGATCAGCAACCGTTCGGTGGATTCGTCCTCGGGCTTCGATCGGTGCACCACCTCGATGCGCTCGGAGACGAACCGCAATGCTTCGAGGCCGCCCAAGTCCGGCTCGGGTGACGCGGTGACCTTGAAACGCACGACCAGAGCGCCATCATCGGGCGGGTCAGGCTGGCGGCACGCCAAGAGCACGACCAGAATTGCGGCCCCCCCGCGAATTACCGGATTGAGGTTCGTCCACACGTGTACACGCATGACATTCGTCTCTGGAAGGAGCGAATACGGTCGCTTCACGCGGAGTGCGCCGTCAAGCACCGCGGTAGCACACTTTCCGCCGCCTCCTTGAGGAAGTCGCCCCCGAGGTTCAGGTCGTGCTCTTCCGCAGCCATTCGGCCAAAGTCGGCTCAAAGTCGGCCCCTTGCGCCGCGTTGCGTCCACCACCGTCTTTCGCCTGGCCAGGCCGCCGGCGGGTGAGCGCTTTCAGCCGCAGGGGGTGATCTCGCCCCCGTTGTCTCCAACGCCAACGCTTCATCTCGAGCCTTTCACGTCGGGCATTCGGTTCTTCTTCGCCTTGTCCAGCTTGGCGAGCTTCGCCGGCGTTCTTCTCCCTGGCCTCGTCGGTCAGCATCGCCGCCGAGATGGCCGAGTGGTCGAGCGTCACCGTCGCCGAGCAAGACGCGCACACCAAGAGCGCGCGAACCGGCTCGCGGGCGAGAGCGGAGCGTTGCAGTGCGGGCACCTGAGGAGCTGGACGGATGTCGCCACGGTTTCCCCCCGGACCGCCAGGTCGCTGGCATCAGGCCGCAAGAGATGGCCGGTGTGCCGCCCGATGGGCGGGCTGGCCGGCGCTGGCCGGCGCTCCTTGACTTCGCCACCGCGCACCGCTACATGCGCCGGTCCACAACTTTCCCCGCTCACCGCCAAGGACGGTGGGCATAACCCGAGGGGACCTTCATGGCAGAGGCACAGAAGCGCCTTCGCGAGTACGAGACCGTCTTCCTGGTCAAGCCGGACCTCACCGATGACCAGGTCGACAAGCTGAAGGAGCGCGTTCGCAACATCGTCTCCCGCGAGGGAGGCAAGGTCATCCGCTTCACCATCTGGGGCAAGAAGCGGACGATGTACCCCATCGCCAAGCAGCCGCGGGCCATCTACGTCCACAGCCATTACCTGGGCAACGCCAAGATGGTGGCCGAGATCGAGCGCAACCTGCGCAACTTCGACGAGGTCAGCCGCTACCTCTCGGTGAAGATCGCCGACGAGGTCGACCCCGAGACCCGCCCCGTGCAGGAGGACGTCCGCATGGCCGGCGACGTCGACGAGCGGCCCGGCTCGGCCGAGCGCGAGTTCCGCGGCGAAGAGGAGATCGGCCCCGAATCCGCTGAAGATGAAGCCGCCGAGGAGGCGTGAGGAGACTGCCCATGGCGATCGACATGCAGATGAAGGACGCCCCCCGAGCTCAAGGCAAGCCCCAGGGTGGCGACGACGAGAAGCGCGGCGCGCGAGGTGGCTTCGGCCGCAAGAAGGTCTGCCGGTTCTGCGCCGAGAAGACCACCATGGTCGACTACAAGGACCAGGCGACCTTGAAGTACTTCGTCACCGAGCGCGGCAAGATCATCCCCCGCCGCATCTCGGGCAACTGCGCCAAGCACCAGCGGCAGGTGGCCGTGGCGATCAAGCGCGCCCGCGGCCTGGCGCTCATCCCCTACGTGGTGCTCGGGGGCTAGGAGTCGGCCATGAAGATCATCCTCCGCGAGGACGTGCCCAACCTCGGCAAGTCGGGTGACATCGTCACCGTGCGCGACGGTTACGGCCGCAACTACCTGCTCCCGCGCAAGCTGGCGGTGCTGGCCAACGAGCAGAACGTGCGCCAGCTCGAGCACGAGAAGGCGGTCATCGCCGCGCGCCAGGCGAAGCTCAAAGGCGCGGCCGAGAAGCAGGCAGGCTCGCTCTCGAACGTGCAGGTGAAGATCAGCCGCAAGGTCGGCGAGCAGGACAAGCTCTACGGCTCGGTGACCGCGCTCGACATCGCCGAGGCGCTCGCCGAGCTGGGCCACAAGGTCGACCGCCGGCAGATCCACCTGCCCGAGCCGATCAAGACGATCGGGCAGTTCGAGGTCGAGCTGCGGCTCCACCGCGACGTCACGGCGAAAATCAAGGTCGAGGTCGCGGCCGAGGCCTGAGCGAGCGGCGTCGACGGCTTCGCCGGGCGGTGTGTTCCCCACCGCACCGCCCGCCGTCCGTCTGCGGTTTCACCCGGTCGTCTAGACTCCACACGTCGATGAGCACCTTCGCCGACGGCCCCCGCCAGCACCAGGACCTCGCCGCCGAGCGCGCGGTGCTCGGAGCGGTGCTCTCCGACAACTCGGTCATCACCGAGGTCGCCGAGGTGGTGACGCCCGACGACTTCGCCCACCCGGCGCACGCGCAGATCTTCGCCGCGATGCTGGGGCTCGACTCGAACCAGAAGAAGGTCGACCCCCTCACGCTGTCCGAAGAGCTGAAGACGCGCGGCCAGCTCGCCGCGGTGGGCGGCCCCGCGTACCTGATGGGCCTCGACCAGGTCGTACCCATCGCGCAGAACGCGGTCCAGTACGCCCGCATCGTCAAGGACCAGGCCATTCGCCGCCGCCTCGCCCAGGTGGGCCGGGAGATCGTCGACCTGGCCGCCTCGGGCACCGGAGACATCGAGGCCCTGCTCGACGAGGCCGAGCGCAAGGTGTTCATCGTCGCCGAGAAGCGGCGCGAGGGCGACCTGCTCCCGGTGCGCGAGCTGATGGAGCACACCCTCGACCTCATCGAGAAGATGCGGCTCTCCTCGAGCGGGGTCACCGGGCTGTCCACCGGCTACGTCGACCTCGACATGCAGCTCACCGGGCTCCACCCCGGAGAGCTCATCATCCTCGCGGCGCGGCCCGGCATCGGGAAGACGTCGCTGGCGATGAACATCGCCATGCACGTGGCCCTCAAGGAGGAACGGGCGGTGGGCGTCTTCTCGCTCGAGATGCCCGCCAGCCAGCTCCTCATGCGCCTGCTCGCCTCGGCGGCGCGGGTGGACATGAAGAAGCTGCGCGCCGGCAGACTGTCGGTGCAGGACGAGATGAGCCTGCAGGACGTGGCCAGCCGCCTGTACAACGCCCCGCTCTACATCGACGACACCGGCGCGCTCTCGCCGTTCGATTTGCGCGCCAAGGCGAGACGGCTCAAGCAGAAGGACGAGCGGCTGGGCCTCATCGTCATCGACTACCTGCAGCTCATGCACCAGAAGGGCCGCGTCGAGAGCCGGCAGATCGAGGTGGCGGAGATCTCGCGGAGCCTCAAGGCCCTGGCCAAGGAGATCGACGTGCCGGTCATCGCGCTGTCGCAGCTCAACCGCAAGGTCGAGGAGCGCAAGGGCGGCCGGCCGATGCTCTCGGACCTGCGCGAGTCCGGCGCCATCGAGCAGGACGCGGACGTGGTGATGTTCATTCACCGCGAGGACGCCGACGAGGGAGAGGACGAGCGATCGCGTACCGCCATTCCCGTCGAGCTGATCGTCGCCAAACAGCGAAACGGGCCGATCGGGACCATCGACCTCGTCTTCCTCTCGGAGTACACCCGGTTCGAGAGTCGGGCGAAGGGAGACTGGAATTGAGCGGGGCCCATCCGCAGCGTACCGCCGAGCGGCACATTCTGGTGGTCGACGACGACGACCACACCAGAAACCTGCTGCGGGATCTGTGCGAGGCCTCGGGCTTCCGCGTCTCGCTGGCCGAGGACGGCGACGACGCGCTGGCCCAGATCGGCCGCGAGCGCCCCGACTTGGTGCTGCTCGATCTGATGATGCCCCGCCGCGACGGCTTCACCCTGCTGAAGCTCATCCGCGAGAGCCGCGAGTGGTCGGATTTCCCGGTGGTCATCCTCACCGCCATGGGCGACATGGACGGGAAGATCCGCGGCATGGAGCTGGGGGCCGACGACTACGTCACCAAGCCCTTCAAGCTCATCGAGCTGCAGACGCGCATCAATTCCGCGCTGATGGTGCGCGACTACCGCAAGCGGCTCCAGGCAGCCGAGGAGGAGCTGGCGCAGCTGCGCGCGCTCGACCCGGTGACGGGCGCGGGCACCTACTCGCAGCTCAAGGCCAGCCTGGACGGCGAGATCGCCCGGTCGCGGCGGTACGGCCGCCCGGCCGCGGCGCTGATGCTCGGGTTCGACGACTACCAGTCGCTCCGGTACCAGCTCGGCCGCGACAGGTGCGACGAGTTCATCGCCCGCATGGCGAACGAGATCCGCGCAAGCCTGCGCGGGGCCGACCGGCTCTTCCGCTTGGACGCCGACGAATTCGTCATCCTTCTGCCCGAGACCGACTTGAAGGGCGCGCACGTCGCGGCGCTCAGGCTCGGCCAGATCGTGCACGGGCTCAAGGCCGAGGGCCGCGACGGGGTGATCGACGTCAAGGTGCGCATCGGCGGAGCCGTCTTCCCCCACGAGCGGGTGCGCAGCAGCGAGGATTTGCTCCGCGAGGCCAACCGCAGCTACCGGGCGCTGCGCGATGCGCGGCCCGACAAGCTCGTCTTCGATCTCTGAGAGCGGTCGTGGCACTGCACAAGGGAAAGATCGCCGCCGTGGTGATGGCCGCCTTCGCGGTGGGCCTGGCGGCCACGCTGATGGGCTTCATCACCCTGGTCTCGAAGAGCAGCGTGGAGGACCTGATCGGGCAGCCTTTGGTAGAGGTGCGCGAGCGGCTCGGCCCCGCCGCGCGCGAATGGCCCGCCGGCCAGTTCGACTGCGACGAGAAGTTCGCCTGCGTGCGCGCGAACGAGCAGGGCGGCCCGGTGCTGATGTACACGAACGGCGAGCAGGCGACGTACCTGTACTTCGACGCCGAGTCGAAGCTGGCGAAGGTCGAGCCGGTGCGGCCGAAGCCGGTCGGGCCTCCGCGCCCGGCCGTCGGAGCCGGCGCGCCCCGCTGACGTCAGTTGATGCCGCCGCCGCAGGAGCAGAGCGAGGGGTTGCAGGCCTGGCCGTTCGGGCAGCCGCCGCACGGCGGGTTCGTCTTGCACACGCACGAGCAGGTGTTCGGGTCGGCGTCGTAATTGGGCCCGCAGCTCAAGGCCGCGGTGTCGCAGACGCAGCCGCAGGTCGGCGAGGTCTGGAACACGTAGCCGGCCGGGCAGGTGGCGTTCTGCACGCAGACGCAACCGCAGCTGTTGATGTCGCAGGTCTGGTAGCCCGAGCAGCTCCCGCCGCAGTCGGGCGTGCACACGAAGTCGCAGACCAGCCGGTTGGGGTTGCACACCTTGCCCGGCGGAGAGGTGCCTCCGCAGTTCGGCGGGCAGACGCAGGTCGACGTCACCAGGTCGCACGTCAGCCTGCCCCGGCAGAAGTCGGGGTCGGCCGGGTCGTAGAACGGATCGTTCGAGCAGGGCGGCGGGTTGCCGCCCGGGTTCGGGGTGGTGTCGATCCAGTACCGGTAGGACACGGCCGCCGACGTGGTGGCGACGCTCGGCCGGCAATCGCCGAAGAACGACAGCGTGCCGCTCGAGCCGAAGAAGTCGAAGCCGTTGATCCGGCTGCGCGGCAGGTCGTCCTTGTTGCACGTGGCAGGGTTCTGCACGGCGTCCATCGCCACCTTCAGCGAGGCCCCGATGGGCGGCTTGAGCGGCCTGTGGCCGGCCGCAGCGATGGCCGCAGAGACGATCTGCTGGATGGCATTGGAGATGGAGTTGGCATCGTTGATGGAGCCGCGGACGCCGCCAGTGGCGGTGATGACCTGGCCGTGCTTGTCGTTGTTCGGCTCGCCGTTGCAGCGCTGCCCCACCGGGCAGATGATGCCGTGCACGGTGATGGCCTGGCCCGACTTGTTCTGGTAGGCGCCGATCGTCCCGCCGGTGTTGTTGAAGAACGCCGTGAACTGCGCGGCGGTGTAGGACGACTGGTCGTCCGCGTCACCCAGGACGATGACCACGAGCTTGGCGCCCTGGCGCATCATGGTGGGCTGCTCGGTCGCGGTTCCGGGAGTGATGGCGTTCACCGCCTTGGCCGCCGACTCGAGCATGCGCTCGTTGCGCGTTCCTCCGGTCGACACCCAGCAGCCGCCGTTCGAGCCTCCGCCGGGGTTGCACGGCGCGGGCTGGGGAACGAGCGAGCAGTTGTTGGCCGAGCAGCTCGAGTTCTGGGTCAACCAGGCCCGGAACGAGTTGATGTTCCGCGTGAAGTGCCGGAGCACGTTCGCATTGGTGCCGGAGCTCAGATAGTAGGCGGTCGTCACCATGCCGATGCGCCAGTCGAGCGACGAGTTGTTCAGCGCGTTGCTCATCGCCGTCGCGGTGTTCGCAAGCGCGGTCTGCGACGCGGCCATCGAGCAACTGTCGTCGACGACGAACAGGAAGTCCACCTTCGCGCTGCCCGGCCTGAACGTCTCGCACTGCGTCGCGTTCGCGTCGCCGAACTGCGCCAGCGCCGAGCCTCCGGCCGTGTCCTCCACCGAGAAGATGGCGGGCTCGACGAAGTTGGCCAGCGGCGTCAGGGCCAGCACCACCACCACCGCCTGGTTGGTGCGGTGCACGTATTCGGCCTGCAGCTTGAACGGGCCTTGGGCTCCACCCGTGCCGTTGAGGGCGCCGGCGCCCGCTCCGACGAGGGCGTTGGCCAAATCGTTGGCCTGCACCTTGATGTCGGCGGTGCCCGCCTGGTCGTAGAAGGCCTTGAGCGCGGGAATGTTGTCCCACGTGGTGAAGGTCTGGGTGGTGACGTTCGAGAGCGCTCCGCGGCTCTGGATGGTGGTGCGCAGCGCCGCCTCGTCCGCGGTGGGGTCGGTCGCTCCGCCCGGAGCGGCCTGCCGCCAGGCGATGAAGGCCACCTTGTTGGTCGGGTCGTAGCCGATGAGCCCGCGGCTCTGGCCGCCGACGGTCATCGTGGCGATCTCGGTGAACGTCGCCGGCAGGCCGAGCTGGATGTCGGGCTGGCCCTCCTGCCTGAAGACGACCGGCCGCAACGTGGTGGCGGTGCAGACCTTGCCCGCCGGGCCCACCCCGCCGTCGGGAAGCAGCACGTCATTGGGGTTCTTCGGGTCGAGCTCGCCGGAATCGACGCGGCCGTTCTGGTTGGCGTCCTCGGCGCCATCGTCGATGCCGTCGCCGTCGGTGTCCCGCTTCGTCGGATCCGTTGTCGTGGCCGGGTCGAGGTCGAGCGGCACGTTGAGGCAGTTCGTCGGATCGGGATTGGCGGAGATGCCCGATTCGACACCATCGGTGATGCCGTCGCCGTCGGAGTCGCGCTTGGTCGGGTCGGTTTCGCCGACGTCCACGAGCCCATTGGCGTTCTGGTCCTCGCCCTTGGTGGCACCGGCCGTCGGCCCGTCGATGAGCCCGTCGCAGTCGGAGTCCTTGCGCCGCGGGTTCGTCTCGCCCACGTCGGCCGCCCCGTTCTTGTTCTTGTCCTCGACGCCGTCCTTCAGGCCGTCGCCGTCGGTGTCGGGGTTGTTGAGGTCGGTCTCGTTCGGCGGGTCGTAGGTCTTGTCGCCATCGACGTCTTCCACGCGGTCGGGCAGCCCGTCGTTGTCGGTGTCGGGGTTGTTGGCCGGCCCGCAGTCGGTGGCCACCTTCGGGTTCGTCTCGCCCGGGTCGACCACGCCGTTCTGGTTGGTGTCCTCGGCGCCGTCGGAGCAGGTATCGCCGTCGGTGTCGGGCCGGGTCGGGTCGGTGAAGGTGACGTTGCGCTCGACGCCGTCGTTGATGCCGTCGCCGTCCGAGTCCTTCTTGCGCGGGTCGGTCTCGCCCGCGTCGACCTGGCCGTTCTTGTTGGCGTCCTCCTCGCCGTCCTTGAGACCGTCGTTGTCGGTGTCGATGCGGTTGGGGTCGGTCTCGGTACCGTCGAGCCGGCCGTCCTTGTTCGCGTCCTCCAACCCATCAGTCACGCCGTCGGCGTCCGAATCGGGGTCCGTCGGCGTGGTGCGGCTCTGCGGATCGGCGTCGCCGACGAAGGTACAGGCCGGGTCGACCGAGCTGGTGCGGCCCACCTCGACGCCGTCCTTGATGCCGTCGCCATCGGAGTCGGCCTTCGCCGGGTCGGTGCGCTTGCCGCCCGCATAGATGGTGGAGAACTCCTCGGCGTCGCTGAGGCCGTCGCAGTCGGAGTCTTTCTGGGCGTTGGTGGGGTCGTTCGGGTCGACCGCGCCGGCGTCGTTGCTGCCGCCGCCTCCGCCGCCGCCCGCTCCGCCTCCGCCGCCACCTCCTCCACCAGTGCCGCCAGCATCCTCTTCGCCGGCGTCTTCACCAGCGGGGGGATTGCCGGGGCAGTTGCAGCCGGCGGCC
>FWPU01010035.1_pt1 | contig 14425 bp, 13 predicted proteins | sample 2228361 | NCBI WGS metagenome assembly FWPU01 (sample SAMEA103939777, study PRJEB20133) | metagenome
TTTTATCTTCCTGGCGCGTAACGGCTGGTATGATGGTGTAACCTTCCACCGCGTCCTTCCTGGCTTCGTCGCTCAGACCGGCGACCCCACGGGCACCGGCTTTGGCGGTCCTGGCTACGCCTTCATCAATGAAATCTCTCCCGACTTGAAGTTCGATAAGCCCGGGGTGGTTGGCATGGCCAACGCCGGCCCAGACTCAAACGGCAGCCAGTTCTTCATTACCTACGCGGCAACGCCGCAACTCGATGGCGACTACACTATCTTCGGCCAGGTCGTTTCCGGCATGGAGGTGCTGAACAGGCTTACGCCGCGCAATCCATCGCTGGATATTGACCTGCCGCCAGGCGACAAGATCATCTCCGTGACCATCGAAGAAAGGTAGGCATCAACGCCAGAACCGCAACAGAACACACCGGGAAAGGGCGCCTCACTCCTCTGGGCTGCATCATGACAACGAACACCGATCTCGGCACCGCAAAGGCGGCTCCTCCAAAACTACATACCGCCTCTGTGGTGCAACTTGCCTTCAGTCTACTGGCAATCACCGCCGTCTGGGGTGCAAGCGGCTCCCTGGCGATGGTTGGATTGATCCAACGGTTCAGTACTACGCCAGGATCACCGGGCGCGGTTCCCTTCTTGCTAATGTCAGCTAGCACTGCTATGGTCGGTTTGCTCTTGCTGCCATCCGCCACCTACGCCCTGCTCCGGTTGACAGGTAGGGCGCCCACCAAATCGGTGAGAGTGAGCGGCTGGCTACTGCCACTCGCCGGGATTCTGACTTTGCCGCTTGTCCTGTTGGCAGGCGATTGGATCGCCAAACAGCCAGACATCAACTGGCTGCTCTTGCCACCTGTTCATGTGCTGGCCATCGGTTTACCTGTTTTTGTGCTGGCGTTCCTGGGTCTGCGAGGCATTTCTCTCGGATCACCGCAACGCGTGTGGGGCATCATTGCCGCTGGCTCCTTCCTGAGCCCCGCGCTGATCTTCGCCGCCGAGGCGCTGGCGTTGGGCGCCCTGCTCTTGATGGCTGTTATCTGGCTCTCGACCCGCCCCGATCTGATGAGCGAGCTGGTCATGCTGGTTGAGAGGCTGGAGGGCGCCGAGTTTTCACCCCAGGTCGTCCAACAGGTGATCTTACCGTACCTGGCTAAGCCAGGCGTCGTCCTGGCCGCGTTGGCATTTGGCGCGGTGATCATCCCCTTGATCGAGGAGCTGATCAAGCCGATTGGCGCCTGGTTGATGGTGGGCTCTCAGCTCAGCCCCGCCGCAGGTTTCGCCGTCGGAGTCTTGAGCGGCGCCGGGTATGCGCTGGTTGAGAGCCTCGGCCTGGTGAATACCGGGGAGGAATGGACCACCCTGGTACTGGCGCGCATGGGCACCGCAGGCGTTCACATCCTAACCGCCGGTCTATCCGGTTGGGCGTTGACCCTGGCGTGGCGGCGGGGGCAGTACCTGCTTTTAGGCGTCGTCTATCTGATCAACGTGGGGATTCACGGCGTTTGGAATGCACTGTCGCTGGCAACCGTCTTTGCCTCCCTGCCGCGCCCTGATGCCGCCAACGCGACGCTGTCTGCCCTGGAAAGACTGGGCGAAATTGCCCCCGCCAGCCTGATGGGGCTGGCCGGGCTTGCCATCGTTGCTCTCCTGGTGGTGAACTGGCTTTTCTCTCATTCCAGAGATCAAGAAGCGCCTGAAGTCCCAGGTGTAGTATAATCCCGCTTATTGTTAAGGAGAAACATGGAGCTACTTTCATATCTGATTGATCTTTTCATTCACCTAGATGATCACCTGAACACCGTCATTCAAACCTACGGCGTCTGGACCAACCTCTTGCTCTTCCTGATCATCTTCATGGAAACCGGTTTGGTGGTTACCCCCTTCCTCCCGGGCGACTCGCTGATCTTCGCCGCGGGCACGTTTGCCGGCATGGGCTCATTAAACATTTACCTGCTGATCACACTGCTCAGCCTGGCTGCGATCCTCGGCGATACAGCCAACTACTGGATTGGGCATTACATTGGTCCACGGGCTTTTAGCGGGGAGATACGCTTTCTGAAGAAAGAATATCTGGATCGCACCCACCAGTTTTACGAAAAGCACGGCGGCAAGACGATCATCCTGGCGCGCTTTATCCCCATTGTGCGCACCTTTGCGCCGTTTGTCGCCGGCGTCGGCGCCATGACATACAGCCGCTTCATTCTCTACAACGTGGTTGGGGGAATTGCCTGGGTGATGATCTTTTCGCTTGGGGGTTTCTTCTTCGGTTCAATCCCCTTTGTGCAACAAAATTTCACCTTTGTCGTGTTGGCAATTATCTTTATCTCGGTTCTTCCGGGTGTGTTCGAGTTTTTGCGCGAACGAGCCAGAACCTCGCCCAAAGTTGAAGCCTGATCTCAGTCATGGTAAGCCGGGTCGTGGCTGCAGCCAGGCTGCAGCCACGCCTCTTTTTGCGCATCATCAGGGCGTCAAACGCAGCAGCTCTTGCGCAGCAGCCTCAACCTGGCTGCGCTCCCACAGCATGGGATGATATTGTATCATCCGCCACAGATCGATCATATCTGTGTAATGCGGATGGTAAGCGTGTCCCGATTGCCCGGTGGTGTGGACAGCCACCGAATTAGCCAGATTCGAAAGATCTACCACCATGCGCATCGAGGGCAGTGAATCCAACTGATACGACTCGGTTGCATCCCAACCCGTGGCATTGACGATCGAATCGCCGCCGCTCGCTGAATAAGGTCCCCGGTTGAACAGCGCTTCGATGGGTGCAATACCCGATTCACCCAGGCTCTGGTTGCGAAAAGTTACCGTATGGAGATCGCCCCACTTCCAACGCTTCCAATCGTCCCCCAATAACTTCTCCAGCTCGTCCACTGCCTTGGCGAAAGCCAACACGAAGATGTCGTCGCGTTTCTCGACGACTGGGGTAGCCTTATCGTCCCACCAGGGATTTTCGGGCTCTTTCACCAGCGCGCGCATCACCTCGAACCAGCGGCTGCCGCCTCCAGGCCAGGAGTCTTCCGGCAAGTCATCGCGAAACGTCAACGCCAGCAGATGCTTCCAAAACGCTTCGAACAAGGCTGCAGCAGGCGAATCCATATCCGCCTGACCATCCCAGCCTTCCAGGAGGGCGCGGACCTGGCTCAATTGTTTATCTTCCAGGCGCAAATTCATCAGGATGGGCAGCAGCGTGGTTGCGTTCAGGTCCTGGTTATCGCCTTGCATTTGCTGCATGTAAGCCATGTCAATCTTACCAGGCGCCTCCTCTATCATTTCCACAATCCGCCTGGCGCGATAGCCATAGTCCCATTCGCGCGAGATCAGGTAAGGATAGTCTGGCCCGATTACTGCGTTGTTGGCGGTGGCAATGTACCCCTGAGGCGGGTTATAAGCAAACGGCAGCTCTTCGAATGGAATATAACCCTGCCATTCATATTCATCCGTCCAGCCGGGTACGGGTAACGTGCCATCCCAGCCGGTGCGGATGGGTATGTTGCCGGGTGTTTGATAGGCAATGTTGCCGTCTACATCTGCATAGACGAAGTTCTGGGAGGGAACATCAAACAATCGGGTCGCCTGGCGGAAATCCTCGTAATTCTGCGCCATGTCGAGCTTCCAGATGGACGGGAATGTCCGGCATGGCTCTAACGCCGTCCAACGCAGAGAGATGGCATATGTTTCCGGCAATTCGATGCCAGCCTGGGCGGCAAAATCTTCCAGTTTACCATAGGTATCTGAAATCACCGGTCCATGGCGCGTATAGCGCACCGTGAGCGGCACAGCTTCGCCGCCAGCAACCTGAATGATCTCCTCAACCACCTGCATATCCACCCACTGTCCATTGACCTCATACTGGTTGGGATTCTGAGGATTGATGCGCTCAATGTACAGGTCCTGCACATCTGGACCAACGTTGGTGACGCCCCAGGCAATGCGGTCATTATGGCCGACGATCACGCCCGGCGCGCCGGCAAACGAAAACCCCACTATGTTATAAGGACAACCATCTCCCTTCGGTTGGCAATGCAAACCGACCTCGTACCAGATGGAGGGCATCTGCACGCCCAGGTGGGGGTCGTTTGCCAGCAGCGGCTTGCCGGTGTTCGTCCTGGCACCGGAGATCACCCAGTTATTCGATCCGATCGCGTTGCCTTGCAAGCCGAGCAGTGTCTCCAGGTTGGCCGACTTTCGGGCAATCTCCTTGAGCAGGGGCAGCGCCTGAATTGCCCAATCTGTCTGGGCGAACGCTCGATCAGGCGGCTGCAAGCCAACGTTCGGCGCAGGCACGATCACCGGATGATCCGCCGGATAGGCAGGGATGATCTCTGCCAGTTGCTCTGGAGTGAGCGATTTCAAGAGCAAAGCGCGCTCGATCTCAGAATCCATGTTGCCGCCCAGGTCCCAGGCCATCACTTTAGCCCAGGTCAGGCTGTGCAAGGGCTGCCAGGGCTCTGGGCGATAGTCCGGGTTCAGCAAAGCCAGGATGGCGTATTCCAGGCTCAAGGCGCTGCCCTGGCGCTCGGACAGATAGGCGTTGACACCTGCTGCGTAGTACTCCAGAATGCGAATGGCGGTCGGCTCAAGCTGGTCGAGCTCGGCCTGCGCCACGCGCGCCCAGCCAAGCGTGCGCAAAAACTTGTCGGTCTCCAGTTGCGCTTCGCCGAACATCTCTGCCAGACGGCCGGAACCGATGTGACGCCAGAAATCCATCTGCCAAAAACGGTCCTGGGCATGGACATAACCCTGGGCAAAGAACAGATCGTGTTCTGTGCTGGCGTAAATATGGGGGATTCCATACGCATCGCGGAAGATTTCCACCGGAGCATCTAAACCTGGCATGCGCAACTCTCCAGCCGTCCGAGGGAAGGAGCGCCGCACCGTCAACGGCCCGATAACCGCCGCCAGCAGACAAACGATTACAAGAAGGCTCAGTACAGTAATGAGTATTATGCGAACTGGACGGGACATCTGGACCTCCTTATGAGTATGTGCAAGGCTATCTGTACTCGCTTAGCCGGTTGCCACCACCAGGGCAACGGCGCAGGTATGCGTATGGCTCAGGCTGAGTGACCATTGTCGCAGCCCCAGTTCATCTGCCAGTCGCCTGGCTTCGCCATGCAGGAGCAGGAGCGGCTGCCGATTTTCCCCCCGGCGAATCTCGATCTCCTGCCAGCTCACCCTGCCAATGCCGCTCCCCAGCGCCTTGGAGACTGCCTCTTTCGCCGCAAATCTGGCAGCCAGAGAGTAAATGTTGCCGCCCACCTCCTCCCGCTCAGCCGGGGTGAAAATACGCCCCAAAAAGCGCTCGCCGTGTCGCTCAACAGCCGATCTGAAACGCTCGACTTCAACCAGGTCAACGCCGGCAGATAGCATCCTCTCCCCCTTATGGCCCGGCAATGGCAACCCCAATCCGCTCAGGATGCAAATAGCGCCGGGCTGTCTCCAGTACATCCTCAACCGTGACCGCCCGTACCAGGTCGGCGTAGCGCAGGTAATAATCCAGGCCGAGCTGATAACGCTCCAGGTTGATCAGCGCCCCGGCCACGCCGCTATTGGTTTCCAGCGAGAGGGGAAGCCTGCCGATGAAATGGGTCTGACTGTCGGCAAGCTCCTCGCGCTGGACGGGTTCTTCCACAAAGCGTTTAATCTCTTGCAGAATCAGGTTCAACGCCTGGTCAACATTCTCTGGGTTGACCCCCGCCGAGATAGACCATGGACCTGGCCCTAAACCGCCCGCCAAACTGCTGTGGGCATAGTAAGCCAGCCCGGCTTTTTCGCGCACCACGTCGCCGATGCGCCCCATCATACCAAATTGGCCCAGGATGTTGTTGCCCAAAGCTGCCGCCAGATAATCTGGAGAACGGCGGGCTGGCCCAGCCGCTCCCACCACGAGATCGGTTTGTGACTTGCCGGGGATGACTGTCTTTTGTTTGACCACCCCCGATAACGGTTGAACCGGGGGCAATTCGGGGGGGTCGGGTTGCGCGCGGTTAGACCAGTCGCCCAGACGTTGGGCAACCTGTTCTACTGCCGCGGTCGGTTCCACAGCGCCTGCAATGGCGATTACCATACCGCGCGGTCCGTAATAACGCCGATGGAAATCCTCTAAATCCTGCCGGGTGATCGCCTGAATGGTCTCCGGAAAGCCGTCTTCAGGTCTGCGATAGGGATGATTGGCGTACACCAGTTGATCGAAAGTCAGGGAGGCCATATCGGCGGTATCCTGGGCGCGAATGGCCAGGCTGGTAAACAGTTGGGCGCGCAATCGTTCCACCTGGTCCGCTGGAAAACTCGGTTCGAGCAACACCTCCGCCAACAGATCGAGCAACAAGCCCAGATCCTCCGCCAGAGCCTTCCCACCAAAGCTGGTGGTATGCGTGCCGCCTTCCCAGCCGAAGCTGGCGCCAACCGATTCCAGGGCGTCATAGATTTCCTGGAAACTCCTGCGCCGGGTGCCGCGCATCAATGCCGCAGCAGTGAAATCGGCCAGCCCCAACTTCTCATCTGTATCGAACAAGCTGCCGGCAGAGAGATATCCCGAAAGGGTGACGGTAGCGCTGTGAAAATTAGGACGAACCAGGATCACAATCCCATTTTCAAGCTGCACCCTGGTGATATCGTCCGGTCCTGGCAGCGAGTAGCTCGGCGATACAAGATGGCCGCTCATGATGCCGCCTTTCCATCGCCGGTGGGCAGGTAGATGCCCACGGTACGCTGTTGTGGGCGCAGGTAGGTTTGCGCAACCTGGCTAACGGCCTCCGGAGTCACCCGGTCGAGTTTATCCAGGTAGTTGAGGAACCAATCGTATGTGGCGAACATTTCGGAGAAGCCCAACCAGAACCCCTGGTTGGTAATGCTCTCGCTGCCATAGGCGAATAGCGCTCGCGCCTGTTTCATGGCGCGGAACAGCTCGTCGCTGGTCGGCGGCGTCTCTTGCAGGCGCTGGATTTCAGCATCCACTGCGGCGATGACCTCTTCCGCAGTTCTCCCAGGGCGAACAATGCTGGTGATGGTGTACAGATAGGGGTCAATCGTGGCTTGCAGCCCTCCATGTACGCTAACGGCCAGCTCACTCTCCACCAGAGCACGATACAGGCGTGAAGTCTTGTTGGATATCCCGCTCCCGAACATGTTCAGGCTGCTCGGGCCGGTCAGCAAGCTGTCTAACACTGTAAGGGGAAAGAAATCTGGGCTGGCAGCCGCTGGCGCGCGATAGGCGATCTGCACATACGTGGTCTCACCTGGACCTTCCACCGTCACCCGTCGCTCGCCGCTCTGCGGCGGCTCAGGGCGGATTTTTTGCTGAATTTCCCCCCCTGCCGGGATCGAGCCAAACAGCTCCTGGATGCGTTCGATCATAGCTTGAGTGGAGAAATCGCCGGAAACGGTTACCACAGCATTCCGGGGAACATAGAAAGTCCGATAGTGGCGGTACAGATCCTCCTGCTGAATGGTCTGCAGATCAATGGCTTCCCCAATGACCTCATGATGATAGGGATGTACCCGGAATGCAGCCGCCTGTACCTCTTCTCCCAGTTTGAACAGCGGCTCATTCTCATTGCCCTGACGTTCAGAAAGGATCACTGTCCGCTCCGAAGCCACCTCCGCCGGGTCGAACAGGCTGTTGACCATCCGGTCAGCCTCCAGGCGCAGCGCCAGGTCGATTTTATCTGCCGGCAGGGTCTCAAAATACGTCGTCCAGTCCAGATAAGTGAAGGCATTCCAGAAACCCCCGTCACGCGAAATAGCCTTATCCAACATCCCGGCTGGGAACTGGGGCGTCCCCTTGAAGAGCATATGCTCCACCCAATGCGAGATACCCGTAAGGCCAGCAACCTCATTACGCGAGCCAACCCGATACCACACCCAAAAGCTGATAATGGGCGAGGTATGTATTTCCTTGAGCAAAACCGTCAAACCATTTTCGAACTGTGTCTTCACAAACGATGCATCCATATTCTGTCTCAGTCAGTCTCTCCCTGAAGGTAGCCAAATACCGATATGCAAAATCAGCCAAAATATAGCATAAAGGTCGCGATTTTGGAAAACAAAACAGGAGATTGTTCCTGAAAGCAACCTGAATTTCCTTACTTGTGAAATTCACAGCAAACCTATATAATGAACGGGCAAAATGGCCATTCAGTCAACCGACAGCAATTTTATCTGTCAGGAGGAGTATAGTGAGCACCGAAAAGCAAAGCCAATACCTTGTTGCAGTCATCGGAGCCGGGCCGGCCGGGCTTTTTGCCTCCCGCCAACTGGTCGAAGACGGTGCACGCGTGGTCTTGTTTAACCGCGATATTAAACCCGGGGGGCTGGCAGAATATGGCATCTACCCTGAAAAATACAAGATGAAGGATGGTCTGCGCAAGCAGTTCCGCCAGATTTTGCAATTGCCCCAGCTCGATTACTACGGCAACGTAACCATTGCCACCACGGGCGATCTGACCCTGGATGATTTGAAAAAGCTCGGCTTCCAGGCTATTCTGGTCACAGCGGGGGCGCAGGGCACCAAGTGGCTGGGCTTGCCGGGCGAGGATATTCCCTGCGGCGTCTACCATGCCAAAGATATCGTTTATCACTACAACAAGCTCCCCCCATTCAGCCAGAAAGAGTTCTACATCGGCAAACGCGTCGCATTGGTTGGCGCCGGAAATGTGATGGTGGACATCGCCCGCTGGCTCATCCGCACCAAACAAGTCGAGGAAGTCATTGCAGTGGTGCGCCGCGGTCCGGCAGAGGTAAAGTTCGACAAGAAGGAAATGGAGTACGTCATCGCCAATCTCGACCAGGCCGCCCTGGAGGCTGAACTGGCTCGGGTGAGGCCATTCATGGAGGAGATTGGTCAGGATGTAAACGCCGCTAAAGAGTTCATCCTCGCCGCCCTGCCCAAAGCGGTTCCGCCGGTATCGGCAACGCGCTTCCGATTCGATTTCCTGGCCTCGCCCGTGCGCATCCTGGGTAACGAGCGTGGTCAGGTGACCGGCGTGGAAGTGGAAGAGAACAGACTGGTGCGCGTCAATGGAGATACCAAGCCTCGCGGCACTGGCGTGAAGCGGGTCATCCCGGTTGACACGGTCATCTTTGCCATCGGCGATAAGGTAGACGAGGGCTTTGGACTGCCGGTTCAGTGGAACGCCTTTGTCAAGAACCCCAACCCGCGTTTCCCCATAGAGGGCATTTCCTACGAAGCCTATGATCCAGCGACTGAAACTCCCATCGAAGGCATCTTCGTAGCCGGCTGGTCGCGTGAAGCCAGCAGCGGACTGGTAGGCGTGGCGCGCAAGGACGGCGAGCGCGGCGCGATGGCGGTGATGCAATACCTGAAAACCAAGGCGGTTATCGCCGACGTATCAATCCCCCTGGCGAACCTGGAGCAACTCTTGCAAAAGCTACCCAAGCCGATCGTCCGAAAAGAGGATATCCAGCGCCTCGAAGCTGTAGAAAAAGCCGAAGCCGAACGCAGGGCGTTGGAGGAATTCAAGTTCGCCTCGAACGAAGAGATGCTCGCCGCCATGGGACTGGCGCTGACTGCTGTTTGACCCGGGTGCAGATGCAATCAAAGGCGGCTTGTGAAAAATCCAAGCCGCCTCTTCTTTTTTAGCCGGGCGCTGACAGAGTAATTCGGCACGTGTGGAGCCGGGGTTCTTCCTCCCCGCTTTGGGCAACCCCAAAAAACACGGGGTTATCCGGACAGCCCCCTTGTTTAGCTTTGTGGCGTCTGACGAAACGACCAGCGGGGAATCGGGATGATCAGGATGAACCCAATCATGATCACCGCCTCGCCAATCAACACGCCAAGCGCCTGCCAGGCACCGAAATACGGGATGCGGGGAAATGGATGGTTGCCAAACCCGAATACATCCGCCATGCCGGAAGCTACGGCAATCACATAGCCCGTGCCGACCAAACGCAAGCCAATATCTGCAGCGATGGATTTGGGATGGCCATTCCAGAGGGCGTCTAAGCTGACATAACCGCCCAGGCACATAATGCCCAGCCCAACAATGAATACAGCAATCTGCACAAAACCGGTCACCGGACTGCGATTGACGCCAAACAGCTCAGGGGCAGCGCCAATCAAATAAATCAGCAATCCCAGGAAGACGAATGCCAGGCCAAATCGTATCCGTCCCCGGCTGACACCGTTGCGAGGTCGCGTTTGAGCGTTCATGGCTCCTCCGGCAAATTTTTCTTCAGGCAGGCGATCCAATTCCCACCCAGGATGGCGGCGATGGCATCCTGCGGGTAACCTGCTTCACCCAGCAGATCGGCGATTTTTCTCAAATCGGCTATCGTCTCGATCTCCATCGGCGCCGATTGCCACCCAAACCCGCCGTCGAAATCGGTGCCTAAGCCGACATGGCGGGCGTCTCCTGCCATCTGGCAGATCAGATCAATGTGCGCAACCAGATGCCGCAGCGACACCTCATCGCGTCGTTTCCAACCGACTTTCAAGAAACTGTTGAAGGGCACCACCCCGATCACCCCATCGCGCTCGATCAGCCCCCGTATCAAACGATCGCTCAGGTGACGGTTGCTGTCGCTCTCCTTCAGCAGCCTCAGCGCATTTGCATGAGTGGCGACGACCTGACCCGGGTAAACATCCAGAGCCGGCAACGCAGCTCTCTCATCCATGTGGCTGATATCCAGGATAAACCCGAATGCTGCCATTGCTTCCAGTAAGGCAAAACCCGCCGGGCTCAGCGGGCCGGGCTCGCCGGTTCCCCCGCAGTAGCGATTGCCTGCCCAGGCTAGCCCAAGGATGCGAACGCCGTTCTGCCACCACTCTTCCAGTTCCCCGGGCTCACGAATAGCCTCCGCCCCTTCCATCAAAAGCACCAAACCCACAGGATGGGTTGCCTCGGGGTCAAGCTCCCAAGGTTCAAGCACCCCATGCAGTTCTGCCCTGGAACGGATCAGGTTGAACTTATCCGGGTGCTTTTCAATCAGCTCCGTGTAAGCTGCAAGCTGCTTTTGGTACAACGACCGCGCCTGGCGCTCATCGGCATAGCAGAGCACATCCCATTCGCCCAATTTCCGGCGGATTGGCGCAGCGAAAAGCGTGGCAAATACCACCGCCACCTTTCCCTGCTGGTACTCCGGCCAACCCAACAGGGTATCGCCATTGTAGGCTGCAATGGGCGTTCCCGCCTCCCGCCGACGCGTCGCGGCAACCGATTGCGTGTAATCGCGCCCAAAAGTAAGCATGTTCCATGCCAGATCCTGGTGAGCGTCAACAAGGATCAACTGAACAGCTCCCTGCCGATGCCAGCCGGCTGGCTATCTGGCGATCGATCTTGCCCATGGGGTAGTCCTGTAATTCCTCCGGCATCACCCAGCGCAGCGCTGCCGGCTGCAAGGGCTGCGGAGCACTCCCCTCCGGCAGCGCACAGGCAAACGCATACAAAGTCACCCGGAAATGGGTGTAAGCGTGCCGATAGACGCCCAGCGCAGTGCCAACAGCAATGGTTACGCCCAGTTCCTCGCGAATTTCGCGCTGCAAACACTCCACCAAATCTTCCCCAGGGAGCAATTTGCCTCCGGGAAACTCCCACAATCCTCCCAATAAACCCTTAGCCGGGCGCTGGGTGATCAGCACGCGCCCATCCTGTTGGATGACCGCCGCCGTAACGGTTATGTGCGGCAGCTCCGCCCGGGCAGCTTTCACCGGCAGCTCATCTTGCAGGTTGAGCGCGTATGCCCGACAAATTTCCATCAACGGGCAACGGGGACATACCGGTGAACGCGGCAGGCAGACCAATGCGCCCAGTTCCATCAGCGCCTGGTTATAATCACCCGCCTGACCTGCAGGCAAATGCCTGACTGCCAGCTCCCAGAGCTTCTTTTCTGCGGTTGAGGAGCGCAGTACCTCACTCACTTGAAAAACGCGCGCCAACACCCGGCGAATGTTGCCATCCAAAACGGGTTCATCCCTGCCGAAGGCAATGGAGGCGATCGCGCCAGCCGTGTAACGCCCAATGCCTGGTAACGCCTGCAAAGCCTTCCGATCGCCCGGTAATTTGCCGCCATACCGCTGCATAACGATCACAGCCGCCTGATGCAGGTTCCTGGCGCGGCTGTAATAGCCCAGCCCTTCCCAGGCAAGCAACGCTTCCTGCAGCGGTGCATTCGCCAGCACCTGAATGGTAGGGAAGCGCTCCATCCAGCGCTGGTAATATGGGATCACTGTCTCGACACGGGTCTGCTGGAGCATCACCTCTGACACCCACACAGCGTATGGATCAGAGCGCCCGCGCCAGGGCAGGCTGCGGGCGTTTTTGGCGTACCAGCTTAATAAACGCTCTGCAAAAGGATCGGTCACAGATGACGTCTAAGGAGCAATCAAGGCGCTGTAGCAACCATCTCACGATTGGCGGGTTGTACGCTCACCTGGATGCTTACAACTGAAAACCGGTGCGGGCGGGGACAACTTTATAACGAAAATCTTCGACGTAATCCAGGAGCTGCCGGGTCAAATTTTGCCAATCCGGCGAAGCCAGGATTTTTTGGAGAGCAGAGAGGTTCGACATCTGCGCTGCCGTCAGAATCTGGGGATGGTCTCCATACATGGTAAACCAGGCGTCGCTGGGTTCCAGCCCAAGCCGCTGAATGCTTGGAATAAAATCCCGCACCACAAACTCAAAATATTCCTGCTCTCTGCCAGGCAAAATATCCCAAGTCATCAGTAACTTTACTGCCATCCTCTTATCTCCAAATCACGAACGAGCATAGTTCAAAACCACCACCCGTGTCTCTTCCGGGATGGCGCTGCGGCTGATCTTGAGCGAGTCTTGCGCCTCTACTACGCCTAATCCCATCTCTTTGAGGAACTTACTCAACGGCGCCAGCTTGAGCTGGCTGGCAGGTGTATGGTAATGCATCGGGATGACAATGCCAGGCTCGATCACACTGACAACTTCCGCAGCCTTGGCTGCGCTCAGTCCCCCACCACCTCCGACCGGCACCAGGGCAACGTGCACGGTGCCCAGGGCTTCGATCTCCATCTGCGTTGGCACACGCCGCAAGTCGCCGAGGTGAGCCACGGTGAGGCCGTCGAAGTCAAAGACATACAACGTGTTGCGGGGCTCATCGGCAGCGCGCTTGCTGTGGCCATTCGTCTGCACCCCGGTGATAAACACACCGCCAATCTCGTATTCGCCAGGGCCAGTGATGACGTGCATTTTCCCTTTCACAGCCGTATGGTGGTTGTGCCCTGGCGCGTCATGACTGATTGTGACGATATCCGCCTTCAATTTCAGCGCCCCGTAGCCAACGACGCGGTGATCGTACGGGTCTGTCACCACCGTTGCCAGGTTGCGCTCGGCAAGGCGGAAACAAGAATGCCCATACCAGACAATCTCCATCCGTTCCTCCTGAACAATCCGATTATACTTCATAGCGCATGTTCTCGACAAAATCAGGCGCTGCTCCCCACCCACTTCACCTGACCGCCAACACCACACCTGGCTGTCGGGTCGAGCGCATGGGTGTGAACTCCTGGAGGTTGAGCTTGCCAACCGGCGCAGCAGGCAGGTACCGCCTGGCGCAAATTGACGACTACGCCCAACGCGCTCGGAAGAATTTCCCCTGGATGCCGCCTGTGTCTTTATCCTTGCAAGCCCGCGCCTCGGCGCATACCATCCCAGGCACCTGGGGATTTGGTTTCTGGAACGATCCGTTCAGCCTCTCGCTCGGTTTCTACGGCGGGGTTCGCCGTTTGCCTGCGCTGCCCAATGCAGCATGGTTTTTCTTTGCCTCGCCGCCGAATCACCTTTCCCTGGAGGAGCATCTTCCCGGGCACGGCAATCTGGCAGCTACCTTTCGTTCACCGCAATTCCCCCCACCTGTGTTAGCTTCATTTACGCTTGCCCTGCCGTTTTTGGCGCTCCCTCCAACCTCGCATCTGTTGCGTAAAGTGGCGCGCAAGATCGTCCGCCAGAGTTCCATCAACTTCGAGGTGGAACCGACAACCTGGCATGAATATCGTCTGGATTGGGAATACAAGCAGGCGCTCTTCCTCGTCGATGGGCAGCTCGTGCTTCGGAGTGAGCTTCCGCCGCTGGCTCCACTGGGGTTGGTCATTTGGGTAGACAACCAATACTTTGCCTGGAGCCCTGGCGACCGACCGCGTTACGGCACACTGGAAAACCAGGCTCCGGTCTGGGTTGAAGTGGCAGATGTGCAGGTGCAATCCCGCTGACACACTTGCTGCATCTGTAGCAGCATTTGCTCGCAGAAGTTGCATATAACAATGCACAACCGGAGGTTTACCAGCCAGAACGACCGCGGCGCTTGACAATAGTCTCAGGGTTCGATTAAAATAAACCCGCTTTCAGAGAAGATGATTAACAGGCCGAGATAGCTCAGTTGGTAGAGCACGCGACTGAAAATCGCGGTGTCGCCAGTTCGATTCTGGCTCTCG
>FWPU01003444.1_pt1 | contig 14423 bp, 9 predicted proteins | sample 2228361 | NCBI WGS metagenome assembly FWPU01 (sample SAMEA103939777, study PRJEB20133) | metagenome
GTGGTCAGCCAGATGGGTCAAATGGTCGTTCAACCCCGTTTAAGGCTGACTCTTTCTCTGGATCACCGCGTGGTAGATGGCGCTCGCGGCGCGCAATTCCTGCAGACATTGAAAGACTTAATCGAACAGCCGTTGCGCGCGCTGGATTAAGGATGGCTGAGTTTACCCTGTTCGTTGAGATTCTGGAGTGCGGAAGTCAACCTTCCGCACTCAGAACGATCGAGCATGGATGCCCTGTGCCTTTACTGCCCCTGTCATCTTGGCTGCTCTCTTGAAGCAGCCAAGTCAAGACCTAGGTGAGTATATGTCCAGATAGGAATGTGTCAAGCGGATTGGATACAAGATGATGAATCTACCAAGAATACGAAGCTCAGAACATCGTTCGTCCTTTGTTATATCTTTCCACGAATATCCTAACATGTTGAGAGACCAGAATTCCCAATAATTATCTATCTATGGTATCTGTAGACTTGTCGGATAAACATCTTTTTGCAGTAGAGGCAAGAATTTATTTCACAAGTTTGCGTTGGGTAAAGATTCTAGGAAATTTCTCTGGTCTCTATATATTTTCTATATGCCCAGAACAACACATATAGAGCTAATAAGAGGTTTGTAGAACCATAGATAAAGTCAGTCAAGCCAACAATGTCGGCTAAAATCCCATCCAAATACAAAAGATATAAAACATATCCAGCCCACATACCAAGAGCTGGAACGATAGCCCAGTAAAAACAAACATCTTCAATGTCCTCGTAAACCCTTCGCAGATAGAGAAAAAAGGGGAACAGTATCATCGCCGTATGTTCATGAGCGTGCCAGGCAATGGTGAGGCTGGCTGCAAAGGTGCCTAACAGCTTGAGACCCAATTGAGTGGAGGAAGAAGACAAAATATTTTGCAATAATTTTGCGGTTGAGTAAATAGTTGCAGCTATACCAAGAGCTGCAACTGTATAACCCACCCATGGATGTACAATGAACCCCAAATCAATGGCAACCATGCGCCAATTCATCATTTTCTCTGGAGCATTGGTGGGAATTCCAACAGAAAAACTTGTCCATAAATCTATTAGCATTTGGATTCCATAAATACTGCTTAAGTAAAACGAAACGACGAACAATACGCTTGTGAGAAGGGTAAAACCTAGTAGAATACGGAAACAGCGCTCTAACAGCAAGAAGGGAACGATGATCACAAGCAATTGCGGTTTGAGCCATAATCCCGCTAGAAAGATGCCTGCTTTGAGGTGTTGGTTTCTCAGCATGGCAAGAAAGAATTCCCCTACGGCAACAACCAACCAGACATTGACCTGTCCCCAAGCGAAATTCTGAAACACCGCAAAGGATAATAATAAAATGATTTCAAGGCGTTTAGAGGCTGTCCCCCCAAGTCGTCGCTGAAAAAGATAGATGTAGCCAATGAGAGAAGCGATATTTACTAGTGTCCACATCAGATAACTAAGGCTGGCAGGCAACAATGCAAACAGCATAAATGGAAGGATAAAGACTGGTAAATATACAAAAGGTGCGGGAAAAAACTCCTGACTCGGCGATAAAAACAGTATTTCCCTTTGATATGCTTCCATTCGAGCTAAGTCATACACCTTGTCAAATCCTTCTGTCAGAGCGATTCTCCCTGCGCTCCAAAAACTGCAGAAATCACCACTCAAATACCGAAATCTCGTAGTTTGAGTGAACGACGTCGTTAGAAGAGCCAAATAGAAGCCCACCACCGCAGCTAAACCCAAGTTTTGCCAGTATTGTTTGCCTTTTCTGAGGTGTAGAAAGCTTTTGGTTTGCATTTGCTTCAGGACCCCATACGATTGATGATGTTTAGTATCATTGTTTAGTCGAGGAATCAAGCGAGTTTTTTTCCATAGCCGATAATTCTCGAAATCGCTTCGCTGCCACAAGGGTCGTCCAAACGCTGAGAATCAATCCACATCCACCCTGCAACAGAGCCGGATAAGAGGGATAAACTTCCCACCCTGTCACTTTCGAAACCAGCCCAACAAGTTCCGTCAAAATAAGAATGACACCCGGCAACAAAATCCATCGGATGAGCCACGAGTCGGGAATGATGTCCTTTGCGCTCAGAAAGAGTAAAAAAGGAATCAAAACAATGGCACTATGAATATGATAATGCCACGAAACCAAACCGGTGGCGGCAAAAAGGGCTAAGAAGGCTGCAGGGGAGTTGTTAACCGTAATTGTCCGTCGAAGAAATTGCGAAGCAATGAAAAACAGGGTCAGCAGGATGCCAAGCCAAGTTACCATCCATCCAAGGGATGGCAAGCCTATCGCTTCAAGATTTTCACCGATCATTCGCCAATTGAGCATCCCGGCAGGAACTACGGTTGGGTAGCCATTTGCCAACTCATCGGATAGTTCAAGTAGACTTTGTATTCCCCCTAGGGTGATCATGCTTAGCGAAATGATACCGAGAAGAGCAACAGTTATGATAAATCCAAAAACAATTTTCCATTGCCGTTGGATCAGCAAGATTAGCGGAAGCAAGATGAGGATCTGAGGTTTGATCATCAAGAGTCCAAGCCAAAAGCCGGCTCGATAAGGTCTGGAATGGACGAAGGCACGAAAGAACTCACCCGTTGCAATCACCAAAATCAATCCGATTTGTCCAAAGAAATTAGATCGAAAAAATGGATAAAACAAGCAACACAGTACAATCTGTCGCCAGTGCAGTTTCAGAGAGAAGGAGCGGATGAAAAATATTAAATAACCAAGATAGCCAATGAAGTTGATCAAAGACCAGATGATAAAGGCAAGATCGAGGGGAAGGATTGCTAAAGCTTGAAATGGAAGCAGAAAAACCGGCAAAAAAAATGTAATCACTGGATAAAACTGGTAGTGAGACGCATCTTCCGGTTTTGGCACGTAGAGGTATTGAATCTCCGCTAGTTGATGGAGATCATAAGCAGCCCAATAGCCGCGTAGGTTTGCCAACCATCCAGCACTCCAAAACGACAGAAAATCTGACCCAAAAATCATATACACATTCTGGAAATAGATTTCCATCGCGATTTTGATCACATAATAGACACTTACTGCCAGAAGGGCTAAATTTGTCCATTCATGTGCTGAAAGGCCTTGAAAAGGCAAGCGAGATGAAGGATTAGAACGTCTATCTGACATGGTTTGAAAAGCTTATGGGCAATTCTTACCTTGACCGATCATCATCTTTTTGCGTTATGCCATCCATTTGAGATGACAAGCTTCTACCCTAAGAAAACTTCTAAAGATACCTCACAAGTATAGCAAATTTACCGTTGGGGAAAACTTGCAAAAGTGTCATTAAGCAACTCCTAAAAAAAGCTGTAAAATATGCCCAGATACTACCCATGGTTTCTGCAAATGAAAGTGGAGGACATTTTGAGAGCACAGCCAATGCCCAAATATCAAAACTTGTTCTTCGTATTGGTCGTTACACTAATTTTGCTTAATTTTGTAACTTTTTTCAGTTTTCCAATCGAAGGAAGTCTGCTTTTAGCGCTTCTAGCTTGTTTATGGCTCCTTGTGTGTGTTATTCGACGCACACAATTTCGTGTCTCGAAAGGTTTCCTCCTATTTTTTGTCTTCTGTGCATACGCTCTTTTGATGAGCAGCTTCTCCTATCCTATCCCTGCCAATGGGATGATGATCTATATCGCCTTGCTGTTCACCCTGTTGTCATTGCTAGTTTATTCGACTTGGTCTGAAGAAGGTGAACAGACAATTTGGCAAAACGGCTTAATCTTGGCTGCTCTCACGATTGCTTTACTCGAGCTTGCCGAGCTCGCAGTCTACGAATCCCCCTATCGTTCTGTTAAGCCACTGCTTCAGCAATTGCAAGACTTTCAGGCGGTTTACCGACTTTCGGGATTGTTGTTTATCCACCCCAATGTCCTCGCCGGCTATCTAAACTTTGTCTGGCCGATTATGGCGATCCGTATTATCCAAACGCCCCGCCGCCGTGATAAAGCTCTCTGGTTTCTTGGTCTGGTCTTGATCGCAGTCATGTTCCTGTTGACCATTTCACGCGGCGGCGTGGTTGGCGCAATCTTGGGCGGTTCATTTCTCCTCTTCCGCTTTGTAAATGCGGAGATTAGCAAAAAAATCGACAACAAAACGATCCCATCTCGGCGCTCTTCTCATCTTGTATTGGGTGGAATTGGTTTCTTGCTAACCCTCGCCCTAATCCTTGGCGTTATTTGGAGAGCAACGATCACAGGGCAATTCAGGTTCGCCGCGCTGGAATCAACGCGTCTTCTCACCATTATCGACGCGCTGTCTTCGGGAAGGGGATTTCTGTGGAAGAACGCTTGGGAGGCCTTTCTGGAAAAGCCGCTTCTCGGACACGGCAATGCGGGATTCCCTATCGCGTACGTGAAAGCCGCAAACCTACCTCCTGGTTTTCTCGCTTCTTCTGCTCATAATCTCTGGTTGAATGTAGCCGTAGAATACGGGCTGATCGGCTTGATCGGATTTACCGTTCTTCTGATCGTTTCTTTGATCAAAATGCTCGCTTACCTTCAACAAATGCGAAAGCAACCCCTTGACTATGGAGATGCCTACTGGGCAGGGTTGATCGCTTTTCTGGGCCAACATCTATTTGATTCTATGTTATGGGTCACAAACTATCTTGCTGCATTACTTTTAGTGGGTATATTGTTGATGCGACGCACGCCACCCTTTGGAGAGTGGCAAGTATCTCGCAAGACCTTTGTGTGGTTGGCATCGATCCTGCTCGTACCGTTGGGGATAGTGTACGCTTCCCTAGCCTCCGACATTGCCCCGTCACTCTTATACCTGCGCAAGGATTTGACCTCGGCAAATCCAGAAAGCTTTCAAACCCCAATCTGCGCTTTAGCCGATCGTTATAACCGAAATGCCTTGTATCATTTTCAATGCAGTCAGGCGATTGCATCCCAACTCGTTTCCACTTCTGCTCCGCGATCCATCTCGGAGAACGTTGACCTTGCCGTTCACTATCAGGAGAAAGGGTTTTTGCTAAACCCATTCTGGCCTCCCCAACAAGCCAACTTAGCTGCGCTCTACTGGCTACAGGGGAATCGCTCGTTGGCTCTCGATCAGATGAGACTAGCTGCCCTAAAAGCCCCTAAGAATTCGCTGATTTGGCTCAATCTGGGTTGGATGGAAGAACAAGTCGGGAACCAACAAGCCGCTCTAGAGGCATACACGAGAGTGCTGCGTTTGAGCCCCCTGGTGCTCAATTCTACTTACCAAGCGTTTTCTGACCTGTTTCCTCTCACTGCTTCCGAATTGGCAAGTTGGATGACCTCCGAAGCAGAATGGGATAGCTGGTATGAATATGAGATCCTTGATAAAGATTATCAGAGAGGCATCTTTGCCCTTGCCCTGGGAGACAGCGCTTCTGCGTTGCTCAACTTCGAGTCCTCTGCAGAACGATTTCCAACCTTTAGCGCAGGCCGTTATGCATACGATGCTTTTGCACAAGATTTAAGTGGCGTGAGTGAGTCGGCATACCAGATCGCTTATGAGCTTGCCCTCCTAGATCGAAAGGATATCATAAAAATTGAAGACCCTCTGCTCGTTTCTTATCTTGGGAAGATTTTACTAAAAAATGACCAAACGGATTTAGCTTATCATCTTTTTAGGAGTTCTTATTTCCTTCAGACAAGAATAACGGATCCAATGTATTATTCGCTTACCTACCGTCAACCGATCCTGCGTTCCGATCTATCCCCGCTCTTGATTCGCAATCTCTATATCCTCGAGCCGACTCGCCCCGCTTGGGGGTGGTTCATCGAACAAGCTTATCAGCGTGAGCCCGTCGAGCTAGCCGACGAAATTTCCTTTTGGTACGCCCACATTGACGGGCTTGCTTCCCTAGAGGGGCTTCAACGATGATTGCGAACTGTCGAGAGCGCAGCGATTCCGCGAGACGCTTCGATCCCCCAGCAGGTACACCCCCAAAACCGCCAACGGCACCCAGAAGAACCAGAGGTCATTTTGTACCACGAGGCGTTGATAGTAAGTGAGTGCATTGATCAAAAGCAACGAAGCGGCTAGAAGCCATTTTCCCCGCTTGGGGAGAAGTCCTTGCTGAATCCAACCCACCATCGTCAGGACGGGAAGGAGCACCATGATTTGGTCATAGCTCCAGCCAAAAGGGCTCAGCGCCAAACCAATCAGAAGCGTCACGTCGCAGAGCGTTCGTTCATCTAGCTGTTTGATCTTTTGCCACAGTACAAAAAGCAGGGCAAGACCTAACAACCAAAGCCACCTGCCCAAGATTTCTTTGCCGACAAAAATCAAAACGCCAGCCAGAGAGGGCGATAGGCGAGTGCTGCCCAAGCCCCCTTGTAAGACTGTTATAAAAGAACTTAACCAATTTCGATGAATGACAAATAAGGCAAAGCCAGTCAGACCACTAGAGAGAATCAATCCGCCATATGCTCGCCAGCGTTTTTGCTGCATCAAGCTCAATAATAGAGCGGGAAGAGTTAGAAAAACCAAATGGGGTTTTACCAGCGTCAGGAGCAAGCTAGCCCCAGCAGCCAAGTCTTTCTGTTTTTGGCGAAAATGAAAAAATAACGCCAAACCCAATAGACTTAGCGTGTTGACTTGCCCGAAGAACAGCGAGGTCAACGTGGCCGAAAAAGAGAAAGTGGCCAAAAGAGGCAGCCAAGTTTTGGGGTATGGATATTTTCCCAGAAGCAGAGCGGATAGGGCGAGGATAGAAATGTTGAGCATCAGCCACACTTTTGCAGCTTGGTGAAAGGGTAAAAAAGTTAAAGGAGCTAAGAGCAGATGACCGATCGGGGTGAACCAAGCTTGCATGGTGTATTCTTCGCTCCAATCGGTCAACCTACGTTCGATTTCGTCCAAGGCTGCGAGATCACCAAAATCTAAGCCCCTGGCAAAAAGATAGCTTGCGCTCCAATAAGGTCGAAAATCGATTTTGCCGAGGGATTCGGGAAGAGGAAGATAAACCACGACCGATACTATCAGGATTGCAAGGAGGGCGAAAAGACTGAGTAAGCGAATGGTTATCTTCATATCTGTGCTCAATTAGGTCATTTGTATGACAACAGCCTTTGTCAGGTTGGCCATACAGGATAAGTATACCAATCGAACAAAGCTAAACAAACAATAATGCAAATCATAAAGTACCGAATAGATCAATGATTTCTAAAAGAGAGTATCTTTCTTATGTGGGATTGATCTCAATCCAGATCACTGACCTTTGATTTTTTGCACATTCTAATAACAACGATTATGTAAAGTCAACGTTCAAATGCTAAAATTAAGTGCGAACGATCTTCCATCAAGATGGGTTACTTTAATTACTTTGTGGTGCGCGGTGCTGAATTCGCTACAAGGTCATGTCTGGAAAAAGGCTATTCTTTTGACTCTCATTTTGAGAGTTTTCTTAGGTGCAACGATCTTTTTTGTATGGACAAACTTTGCCCCTTTTGTTCAGGCATCGGTGACCGATGAGCTTATGGAGAGTCTCTATGGAAAAGTCGCCGTTTACCAACAGCCTCCTTGGGATGGCATATTGACCACCTGGTTTCGCTGGGATGCTATCCACTATGTAAATATCGCTCAATTTGGTTATCATGCTCATTCTGTTGGATCCAGTGTGTTTTACCCACTTTACCCAGCACTGATCCGACTGTTTGCTTACATTTTGGGCGGGAATTTTCTCTTATCTGCCTTGCTTGTCTCAACGATCGCTTGTGCGGCTTTCTTGGCAGGTTTCTACTTATTGACGACTGATCTTTATGGGGAAAAGCTAGCAAAGTGGAGTTTGTTCTGTGTTCTGTGTTACCCATTTGCGATTTTTCTCATTGCTCCCTATAGCGAATCGCTTTTTCTTGCCTTGACTGTATGGATGTTCCTGGCTGCAAGACAACACAATTGGTATCTGACGGGACTTTTTGGCTTTGCCTCCGGTTTGGCTCGTGGGCCGGCAATCTTAACTTCTTTCGCTTTGCTTTGGCTATTCCTTGAGCAGCTTTTGAAAAGTAAAAAAGTTATCCTTTTCAACCTTGGGACGAAGATCGCAATAGCATTTTCACCCTTTTTCGGGGGATATGCATTTTTACTATGGCGTCACTTGCAAGCATATCCTCCAATACCAACTGTATTGTCTGAGCATGGTATTCAGCTAACCAATCCCCTAAATGGAATAGTCTCAGCTTTTATTCAATGGATTCATGTCAGGGATTTCTATACTACAATCGATATATTCAGCGCATTGCTCTTTATCATTCTCTTTCTTCGCATGATCTTCAAAAGGAAAAACGTTCCCTTTTATTTCATTGTGTACTATGGTAGTAACTTAGTGCTATACCTTAGCAAGGTTCACACCGAAGCCTCCTCTTTACAGTCTATGTCCCGATATGTGTTGACGTTATTTCCAGCCTTTTGGGTGCTTGGCGAGTGGTTAAGGAACCAAAAGCCTTTACACCGTTTTTCATTTTTGGTGTTGATGTCTGGATTGTCCATCATATTCAGCGGCTTATACGCCATGTGGATTTTTATTGGCTAAGCGCCGCTGATAGAAAATGATTGCCCAGAATCAAACTGAAAAGGATGCAAATCCCCCCTTCCCTCAAAACCAATCGCGACGGATGAAGATGATGATGACGATCACCGACAGGGCTACCGAAATCAACAAGGTGAACACAAACGCCAGAGGATGCTCTTGTAACGGCAAATCAACGTTCATCCCATAAAAGCTGGAGACAATGACCGGCAGGTTGAGCACAATGGTGATGGCGGCGAGGAATTTCATGATCGCATTCAAGTTGTTCGAAATGATCGAAGCGAAGGCATCCATCATACCGCTGAGAATGTTGCTGGTGATGCTGGTCACTTCGATTGCCTGCTGGTTCTCCGTGATCACATCGTCTAATAAGTCTTCATCATCGGGGTAGGCTTTGAATAACTGGCTACGGTCGAGGCGCTCCAGCATCAACTCATTGGCTTTGAGGGCAGTGGTGAAGTAGGTCAGGCTTTTTTGGTATTTCAGCAATTCGAGCACTTCGCGGTTGCGGGTCGATTTCTGGAGCTGGTCTTCCAAATAATCGACTGTCTTGGTGATCGTGCGCAAGTGGGTCAAATAATTGGTTGCACTGGCAAGCAAGATGCGCAGCAGGAAGCGATTGCGTTTGCCGGTAGAGAGGTTGCGCACGCGACCGCTGCAAAAATCGCGCAAGATGTCGTTTTCGAGTTTGCACACGGTGATTAAATACTTATCGGTGAGAATGATTCCTAACGGGATCGTGATATACGGGGCATCTGCCTGAGCGCCTTGATAATAAGGAATACGTAAGATGACCAATAAAATACCGTCTTCTCGTTCGGTACGCGCCCGTTCATCTAGGTCAAGCGGGTAGGTGAGGAAATCGCGCGGGATACCTAAATTGCTGATGGTTTGAATTTCCTCTGCTGTTGGATCGAGAAGATGTATCCAACAGCCATTGATCGGCTCGGTTAAGATAGACAGTCCATCTTCGACGTTTTTATAGATGGTCAGCATGTCATTCTCCTTCAATAAGATGAACTCGGCAGCTTCACCGGTTATCATCCAGATGAGTGCCTCGACCCGTTGTTCATTCGTGCTTCTCACCACCCCCAACCGCTTCCGTTGGGATAGCAAAGGGGGAATGAGATCGTTGGCGCCTTGTCGAACGATTTGCCCCCACGCCCTACGGGACGGGGGGCGCATTTCGTTGCGAAGGCTTTAACTCGATTGCAAACGTCGGCGATCGGCGCGACGAAGGAAGAATTTGGTAATCTCTTCCGAGATGGCCGGGATCACTGCCAAGCTCAGCACAACCGCCCATTCCCGCCCAGACATGAAATGGGTGTTGAAAATGGGCTGCAAGAAAGGCACAGAAATCACCAATGCCAAGACCGATAACGAGAATACCATCGCATATTGCATGGCTCGATTGGAGAAAAATCCAATGCGGAAGATCGATTGCCGCTCAGAGCGCACCGTGTAGGCGCGGAACAATTCACATAGTGAAAGTGTGACAAAAGCCATCGTCTCGGCAGTTTGAACGTCTACGCCGTGCCAATTGTAACTTAGAATGAAGGAGATCGGATTCACACCAGCGGAAAGGATATCTCCCTCAGCCAGATGCCACAACAAGCCAATGGCAAAAGCCGTTAGAGTTGCGCCGGTTTGAGTGATGGTCTGAACTAAAATCCCCAATTGCATGGATCGATTGATGATCGGCTCATTCTTTGGACGTGGCGGTCGTTCCATCACATCCGGATCGCCCTTTTCCATGGCAAGGGCAAGAGCCGGGGCGCCATCGGTGATCAGATTGAGCATCAAAAGTTGAATCACTGTCAGCGGCGTAGGCACACCCGCCAAGGTCGCCAGAAAGATGATCATGATCTCGGCGACATTCGAGGAAAGCAGGAAAAACACGAACTTGCGGATATTGGCGTAAATGATGCGCCCCTGCTCGACTGCTGCCACAATGCTGGCGTAATTGTCGTCCGTTAGCACCATATCGGCGCTTTCCTTAGCCACATCCGTACCGGTGATGCCCATGGCAATGCCGATATCGGCGCGCTTAATTGCCGGGGCATCGTTCACGCCATCGCCGGTCATGGCGACGACCTGATCATCGGCGCGTAAGGCTTCGACAATGCGCAATTTATGCTCCGGCGAGACGCGCGCGAAGACATCGGTGAAGCGGATTTGCTGCTGCAGCTCGGCATCGTTCATTTGGTTGACTTGGTTGCCGGTCAACACTTGGTGACCCGGCAGGAGCAGCTTAATCGATTCGGCGATCGCCCGTGCCGTATTGGGGTAGTCCCCTGTTATCATGATCGTGCGCATCCCCGCTCGGCGTGCCTTTTCCAAGGCCGGGACGACTTCTGGGCGGGGCGGATCGATCATCCCCAACAAACCCACAAAGGTCATGTCTTTTTCTAATTCGGAGGGGTCGAGTTTTTCAGGCAATTCGGGTAGCAATTTGTAGGCTACCCCTAAGACCCGCAGGGCATCTTGGGTCATGCGATCGTTTGCTTGCAGGATTTTCATTTTCTGTTCCTCCGTCATCGGAACGGCATAATCCTGCATGTTTTGATAATGCGTGCAAAGGTCTAGGACGATATCCGGTGCGCCTTTGATCAGCACCACATATCCCTGCGGTGGAGCCGGTTCATCAAAGGGCGAGATATCCTCTTTGCGGGGGTGCTGTAGGGCATGGATCGTTACCATCCGTTTGCGCTCAGAATCAAAGGGAATCTCTTGAACGCGTGGATAAGCGCGGCGCAGCTCATTCAGGTCAGCCTTCGCCTTCATGGCTGCTACAAGTAGCGCCCCTTCCGTAGGATCTCCCACCATGCGGTAGGGAACCGCGCCGTCGCTGTTTTCCAATCTCTCCAATTCGGCGTCGTTGTTTAGGCATCCTACCCATAAGGCAGTGAGCAGGGCTTGATATTGGGTTGGATCGATGGCTTTCCCCTCCACCTGAAATTCCCCTTGCGGACTGTAACCACTGCCGCTGACTTCAAAAAAGACTCCATCTGCCCAGATACGCGTTACGGTCATCTCGTTTTGGGTGAGCGTGCCGGTCTTATCCGAACAGATCACCGTTGCCGATCCGAGTGTTTCGACCGAGGACAAGCGGCGGATCAAGGCGTGGCGGCGGATCATTTCGCGCATCCCCAACGCCAGAGAGATCGTCACCACAGCCGGTAAGCCTTCGGGGACGGCAGCGATCGCCAATCCCACTGCAATCATGAACATCTCCAAGGGAGGATAACCGCGCAACCAGCCGAGTAAAAACACCATGGCACAAATGGTAATCGCCGCCCATCCGAGGGTCTTTCCCAACTGATCGAGCCGCTTTTGCAACGGCGTTGGTTCATGCTGCACCGATTGGAGCATTTCAGCAATCAAGCCGATTTGGGTGCGCATGCCGGTAGCGGTTACAACCCCCCGTCCACGCCCGTAGTTGACCAACGTTCCCATAAAGGCTGAGTTCTTGCGGTCGCCAATTGGTAACTCTTTTTCTCGCAGGGTGGCAGCGTGTTTTTGTACCGCAACCGACTCGCCGGTCAGGGCGGCTTCTTCGATCCGCAAGTTCACCGCTTCGAGCAAGCGTAGATCGGCGGGTACATAGTTACCGGCTTCGAGCAAGACAATATCGCCTGGCACCAATTGCGTTGCCGGTACCACCTGACGAGTGCCATCACGCACGACATGAGCCTCAGGCGCAGCCAGTTTGCGTAAAGCAGCCAGAGCTTGCTCTGCCCGCCGCTCTTGGATGACTCCCAAAGCCGCATTGAGGATAACAATGGCAATGATCGCCGCCGATTCGATCCAATCTCCTAACACCGCAGAGATCAAAGAGGCGACAATGAGCATGATCACCACAAAATTGTTAAATTGATCCAACAACATTTTCCAAAAGGAAGTTGGGGGAGCTTCCTGCAGGGCATTTTGTCCGACGACCTGCAATCGTTTCTGTGCCTCTTCTTGGGTCAGGCCGCGTTCGAAATGGGTGTGTAATCGCTCGACAATCTCTTCAGGGTTAAGGGTGTGCCAGACACCGTCTTGATCACGTTTGGTCAGAAATTCAGGAGAGAATTTATCCCATGCCATGTTTCCATGTCCGTCTGTTAGTCTTGCTGTCCTGCCTAACCCTCCCGCAGGAGTGCCTGTGTATTATATCACGCAGGGTCGTGTCCTTTTTTTCGTGTTCTGGTTGACCACGAGTGATTTTTTCGGAGGAAGAGATGAAAGGAATACCCCCATCCTTAGGACTCCCCTCGCCCGTTCTGGGAGAGGGGCAGGGGGCGCCGCCCTGAGCTTGTCGAAGGGTGAGGGCGGACTCCCCTCGCCCGCTGGGAGAGGGGCTGGGGGTGAGGGCGGGTTTCGATACGCTTCGCTACTCAACCCGCAGGTTCAACGCGGGTCGAGTAGGGCGTCAGCCCGTATTGAGACCAATCGCGGGCGGGTTTCGGTACGCTCGCTTGCGCTCGCACTCAACCCGCAGGTTCAACGCGGGTCGAGTAGGGCGTCAGCCCGTATCGAGACCAATCGCGGGCGGGTTTCGGTACGCTCGCTTGCGCTCGCACTTAACCCGCGTCAGCGTGTCACCTCAAAGCGGAGCAAGGGGCTGGATCGCTGCCCTGAGCCTATTGAAAGGGGGCAAACACCCTCCTATCCACAATCCATCTAACGCCAAAACAGAATAAATGACAGGGTAAAAAGGATCGAGACGATCAACTGACGGACGCCGATGCGCGTAGGTTGAATGTTAATCGCCGGCCTGAAACTGCCATAGAGGCATTCTCCCCACTGGATGGCATAGGCAAACCAAAGATAGCGTGGCAAGAGGCCACCCATCCCTAAGACGAGAGTTAGCAAAAGATTAAAAGTGGCATAAACCAATGCTCGGACTGCCGGCCTCAGACGATCCCTTAGCTTCGTTGGTAGATGAGTCCAGCGCCGTTGTTCTAACCGTAAATAAGCGTACACAATCGAGGCGGCGGATTGCAGCCAACACAACCCCCATAACACCCAACCTCTTAGGTTCGTGCTGTTTTCTCCAACCCAGAAGGCAGCCGGCGCTGCCAAAGCCAAAACGCCACTTGCGACAATCTCCATTCCCATTTGCCGTCGTTCGCTGCGTTGTCGAACCAACCACAGATACCATCCGAAAACCAATGCGGAAGGTATTCCCAACCACAACAAACGCCCATGTCCCAACCAGACCAGCCAAATGGCAAAGATCAGCAGGACACTCGTGTAAGCAGCAATCCAAAAGAATGCCGGCTGTAAATCTGACCGAGGACGACGACCGCTGAAAACTTTCACCGCAATACTCAGTGGTTGGCGTACAAGAAATGCCGCCACGGCTGCCATTGTGAGCACAAAAGACGGAAAGCTGACCGTCCCCGCGGCAAATAAGCCGATTAACAAGGGACTAAAGAGGAAAACCCACGAGCCATGATCTTGGGGGACAGCAAGATGCTTTTTGAACATATTAAATCGAGGCTTTTATGATACCACGCCGATTAGCGGGTCACCGTCACAACACCTTTCATCCCAGAAGTATAGTGAACACCATCCTGTTCAAAACAACCCATCTCCCATTCTCCGATCATGGCCGGTGTGACCTTAAATCGGATCACGACCTTATCCCCATTTTTCGGTAACACAACCATATAACCGCCGTTCTCATGGTCACCTTCATGGGCTTCTCCGGCGCCTTCGCTTGCCTCAAGGATTTGAGGGGTAACATTTGCAATTGCAAAAAAATCCTTCCAATAGCCGGCCGGATGACCATGCTCCACTTTTACGTCTTGACCGATCATGATCTCATGTGCCAGTTGACCGTGATTGATTAATTCAAGGGTGACTTCCTGTCCCACTTTCAAAGCCAGCGTATTGGGAGTGA
>FWPU01010038.1_pt1 | contig 14422 bp, 13 predicted proteins | sample 2228361 | NCBI WGS metagenome assembly FWPU01 (sample SAMEA103939777, study PRJEB20133) | metagenome
CGTTTCCGTTGCTCGGCGCCAACACCAATCTTGACCCCACGCGGCGCTACGGCAGCGAGACGGCCGCGTTCTGGCAGGTGAGCGAGCGGCTGAGACTGAAGGGCGGGTTCGCCTACACGCGCGCGGTTTTCCGCCAGGGCGCGTTTGCCGGCAACGACGTGCCGCTCGTGTCGCGGTGGACGGCGAATGCAGGCGCGTCGTGGGATATCTGGCACAAGCATCTCGTGCTCGATGTTGTCGCGAAGTACGTCGGTGCGCGGCGCATGGACAACGATCAGGCCAACTTCCAGCCGCTAATTCCGGCGCACACGATCGTCGATCTGCGCATCGGCGGTGAGGCCAAGAACATGTTCTGGTCGGTCGCGGTGCAGAACCTGCTCGACGTGAAGTATTTTGACTATGCGGTGGCGAGCGCCACCACCTTCGGCACGTACAATGCCTTTCCGCAGCCGGGTCGGACCTACGTGGCGCGGCTCGGCGTCAGATTCGAGTAGAATTGCGGCCGGCGCTGGCCGTGCGCCGGCTGCAAGCCTTTCCGGCAAAGGAATCTTTCACTTGTCCGGGCTAATCTCGGGCGCACCTTTGGCGTCGTCAGGAGTTTGTTAATGATAGTTGGGCGGATGCTTGCGGCGATTGTCCTTGCGGGCGGCGTAGCGGGGGCCGCGCTTGCCAACGACGAAGTCCTCGATGCCATCGAGCAGGCCCGCAAGGCCTACAAATCCGGCGATCTCGCCAGTGCCAAGCAATCGCTCGATGTGGCGTCGCAACTCGTTGGGCAGAAGAACGCAGACAATTTCGCCGCCCTGCTGCCGAATCCGCTGCCCGGCTGGAAGGCGGAACGGGCGCAAACCACCGCCGTCGGCGCGGTAATGTTTGGTGCTTCGATCGCAAGCCGCAGCTATTCCAACGACCAGGGCGAAACGATCGAGGTGCAGATCACCGGCGATTCCGCCCTGGTGATGCAGTTTGCCACCTTCTTCACCAATCCGCAGATCGCCGGCGCCATCGGCAAGCTGATCCGCGTGGGCAGCCAGCGCGCGATCCAGACCGCGGACGGCGACATCAATATGGTGGTCGCGAACAAGTTCCTGGTCACCGTGCAAGGCACGGGTCCGGCGAGCGACAAGATCGCCTATGCGCAGGCCGTGGATGTGATCAAACTGACGCGGATGTAAACGCAGGTCTGAGGAACGCGAGGTCGGCCGTTACAGCGGTTGCCACATCAGCGGCACCACGTCGTAACTCGCGGGCATTTTCAGCACATGGCCGGCGGCGGGGAAGGGGAAATGATAGCCGTGCACCAGCATCTTGTCGGCGGCGGCGCGGTCGAGCAGCCGCCGCCGCGTTTCAACTGCCATCCTGCCGTCGATGTCGAACATGCCCTGCCAGTGCGGGTAGCGGGCGAACAGCCAGGGATGGGTGACGGCATCGCCCAACACCAGAACCGACTTGGTGCCTGAGGAAATGGCATAGGCGGTGTGGCCGGGCGTGTGGCCGAAGGCGGGCACTGTAAAGATGCCGGAGCTCAGGGCAGCGCCCGGCGAGAAGCGTTTCACCTCCGCGGCGAGGCCGGCAAAAATCCGCCGGGCGTTGAGGAACATCGGCCGCATCGCCTCGGGCGCGGCGTTCAGCCTCGCTTCGTCCATCCAGTAGGTCCATTCGGGTGCCGGCACGAAGATCTCCGCGTTGGGGAAGATCTTGTTGCCGTCCTTGTCCTTGATGCCGCTGATGTGGTCGGGGTGGAAATGGGTAATGAGAATTTCGTCGATGGCCTCCGCACGAACGCCCGCGGCGGCAAGCGTCTCGGGCAAGAGGCCCGCGGTCGGCGCGATCTGGCCGCCAGTGCCGGCGTCGATCAGGATCAGGCGACGGCCGGTGTTGACGAGCAACGGCGTGAACGAGGTCGGGACGACGCGTGGGGGCAGAAACTTGTCGGCGAGCGCCTTGTCCACCTGGGCGGGCGTGGCGTTGCGCACGAATTTGTCGTCGATCTTGCGGTACCAGATGCCGTCGTAGAGCGCGGTGAGCTGAAAGCTGCCGATGTTGAGGCGATATACGCCGGCAGCCTGCTTGTCGGCGGAAGGCGCGGCGGCCCGCGCCACGGGGCTTGTCAGCGCAGCGGCGAGGCCGGCATGGCCGACCTGCTTCAGAAAGGCGCGCCGCGTCGATTCGGACATCGGAGGACTCACGCGCGGCGCGTCATTGGCTGCGCCGATTGTGGCGCGACCTTCTCGGGATCCTGGATGGGAGGTCCACGCTTAATATTGAGGCGCCGCGTCTCCGCCTCGCCAAAATCGTCGTCGGTCTTGAATCCCGCGGCGCGGATGCCGGCGATGGCGCAAAGATCGTCGACTTCGTTGGTGTCGCCGGTGACGCCGATGGCGCCGACCACTTCGCCGTGCGCATCTCTGATCAATTGGCCGCCGCCTTCCAGGAACATGGGACCGTCGGCAAGTTCGTTGAGTGACTGCATGAACAGCGGTTTGTCTTTGGCCTTCTGCAGCACGAGCCGCGACTGGCGGCCGAGCGCGAGCGAGGCATAGGCCTTGCCGTAGGCCACCTCGAAGCGCAGCAGCGAGGCGCCGTCCTGCTTGAGCGCCGCCTTGACCCGGCCGCCGGCGTCGAGCAGGACCGCCGTCAGCGGATAGGCGTTGCGACGCGCTGCTTCCGCAAAGGTGGCTTGGATGATGGCAAGGGCTTCATCGAGGGTGATGGCGCGCATTCTGGTCTCCGTGCGGCGATGATTTTCAGTGAGCGAAGCGGTCGCGCAAGTTGCGGCGGTCGGCAATGATGCGGGCGACAGCCGTTCGTTCGGCTTCGTTGGCGATCAAGGTGTCGATCAGGTGAAGCTGGTTCATGGCGACAAGCTGCAAAATCTCGCTCCGCACGCGCCCGCCGGCGCTGCGCGGGAGCCGCTCGGCGATCTGCAGCCGCTCGGGCGCCTTGGCCGGCCCCACGGCGCCGACGATGAAATCGCGGGCGGCCTGTTCGGTAAGGCCCGGCGCCTCGATGAAGGCGTAAAGGCCGGTGCCGGCGCGGCGTTCCGGGAAAGAAACGACGGCAACGTCGCGCACCTGCGGGTGGGCGAGAAACTTGCTCGCGATGGCGGGCGCATCCTCGACCACGCGTAACCCGCCGCCTTCACGGTCGACGAAGCGGAAGACGCCGCGGGTGAACAGGTAATAAAGCTTCTTGCCGGTGGCCATCCAGATTCGCGTCGGCCAGGTCTTGCGCGCAAGCACGCGCCGCTCGGTTGCGGTGAGCGCATCCGGAACGTAGCGGCTCTTGTGCTTCAGCAGGTGCCGCAGGTCTTCGTAGGCGGCGAGGCGAAACAATAGACCGCGGCGGCGGAAGCAGATGGCAAGCTGAAAGTCGGTCAGGTAGGCGCGGCCGTCGGTGCCGCGCAGCCAATTCTGCTCCTTGGCGAGGTCGTTGTGACAGATCCCCGCCCGATGCAGCTTGCGCAGCGCCGATTTGGCGGAGCGAAAATAGGCGCGGTCCCGCTCGGGTTTGGCGATGTGCAAGGCCGCGCCACCGATCCAGGCGCGGACGAGAGCGCTGCGGCCGGCGAACAGAAGAGTCGGAGCAACGCCGAGTTCGCTTGCGCGGACCAGCGTTTTGCGCTCGCGCGCAAACAAAAAGCGCGCGAGCGGACGGCTCCACCAGGGCACTTGGTCGATGCGGCGCAGCACCGCGTCGGCCGTCCCGGAAGCGGTAACGAAGCGCCCACGTTCGATGGTGCTGAACACGTCGCGCTTGAGCACGACCTGAAATTGCCAACGGCCGGCAATTTCACCGGGAATGTTGCTCGCTTCCGCCATGGCCTCGTCTCGCGCGGCGAAATTTATCACAAGCATGCAGGCATTTCATGGAGGACTTGGCAGCCGGCAGCGGCCGGTCATGGCGCGGCGGTATAGAAGGCGTGCGACTGGCTCTTGATGTCGAGCTGCTCAAAGCGCCTGAAGCCGGCCTCGCCCAGCAACCGCTGCATGCGGACAGGCCCCATGCAGGTGCCGAGGCCGGGCCCGCCCTGGGCCAGCGACTGCGTCATGCAATGAAACAGGCTGAAGCCGTAATACATGGTCGCGACCGGATTGAAATTGTCCTCCAAGCGGTCCGCGGCCTTCGGTTCGACGATAAACAGCGTGCCGTCGGGCTTGAGCAACTCGCGCAACTCGCTCAGCGTGCGCTGCGGGCTGGAGAGATCGTGGATGCAATCGCAGGCGATGATCAGATCGAAAGGCGAATTTCTATCCAGCTCGGCGGCGGTTGCGGCGAGAAATCGGATGCGGCTGTCGAGCCCCGCGTTCCCGGCGGCGGCCTTGGCCCGTTCGATCGATGCCGCGTCGAGGTCCACGGCGACGACCTCGCACTTCGGAAATGCCCGGGCAATGGTGATGGCCACGCGCCCGAGCCCGCAGCCGAAGTCGAGCACGCGGCCGCCGCCCTGCAAGCGCTCAAGAACCTGCGGCAATTTGGCAAGCCAATAGCCGCAGAGCCGCTGCTCGTACTGGCCGCCGTTCATCAAATCGAGCGCAACCGTGCAGTCGGGCCCAAAATCCGCGAAGCGCACCCCGCCGCCGGTGCGAAATGCGTCCGCCACCTTCGGCGCGGCGGCGAACAGCACCGGCGCAAAGCAAAACAACCCGCCCATGAAATGGTCGGTGCCTTCGGAGGCGAGAAGAAACGCGTGCTCGTCGGGCAGGCGAAAGGTCTGTTGCGCCGGGTCGTATTCGAGGTAACCGGCGGCGGCCATGCCGCTCAGCCATTCCTCGACATAGCGCGGATGAAGTCCGGTAATTGCAACCACGTCCGGCGGGCGAAGAGGTCCCTTTTCCGCCATGGCGCGGAACAACCCGGTCTTGGTGCCGACATAGGCCATGGCGACGGTCATGGCGCCCGCCATGTCGCCGTAGACCTTGTCGACGAAGCCTTTGACTTTGTCCTTGTTCATAATCGAGTCCTTGTCAGCATTGGCCTCCGGCGGGCGTTGGGAAGGCGTCCTAAACCGTCAGGCGGACGCCGTGGGCGTGCGATTTGCGGGCCGCATCCAGCAGGACCTGTACGCGATAGCCTTCGGCGAAGCCCGGGCCGGCCTGGGTGCGTTGCTCGATGGCCTCAAGAAAGCGGCTCGCCAGGCGCGACACCGGGGCGATGCGTCCGTCACGGCTTACATCATCGCGCGGGTCGGGATCGATAGGCACCGGCGCCAGCGCACCGTTGGGGCGGCGTGCGTGCAACAAGGAGAAGCCGCGCATATAGTCCGATGTCGGGTTGGCGAGCACCAGCGCGCCGTCTTCGCCATAAAATTCCAGGCGATGTCCGGAACCACAATAGGAGGCACTGCTCAAGGCGAGGGCGCCGGTTGCGCCGGAAACAAAGCCAAGAGAAAGCGCAACTGTCACCTCCATCTCGGGATCATCCGGCAGCGTCGACAAGCGGGCGGAGAGGTCGGCGATCGGTCCGCAGAACCACTCAAAGTAGTGCAGCGCGTGGCTGGCAAGATTTCCCAGCGCGCCGCCGCCGGCTGCGCCGTTGGTTTTCCAGTTCTTCAGCCGCTCGCGGGTCGACTGGTTCTCAACGTTCCAACTCGCAAAGAGATGCCGGAGGCGGCCGATCGCGCCCGCATCAATCATGGCCTTGGTCCTTTTCCAGGCGACGATTTCCGTGAAGCCGAAATCAATCATGTTTGGGCGGCGGCCGACCGCCTGCATCATGGCGGACGCGCCGGCGAGGTCGGCGGCCATCGGCTTCTCGATGAATACGGCCTTGCCCAGATCGAGCGCGCGCACTGCGATCTCCGGCTGAAACCGCGGCGGCGTCGCGATTGCAACCGCGTCGATGTCGGCGCGTTCGAGCATCGCGCGCCAGTCGCCGAAGGCCGCGGGTATTTCGGCTTGACGGGCGAGTTCGGCGACACGCGCTTGATTGGTGCCGGCAAGCGCGACGACGCGGCAGCGCGGGTCGGCGCGGAACGCAGGCAACAGGATGGTGCGCCCATAGTTGCAGCCGACAATGCCCAGGCGGATCACGGCCTCTCCTTGCAAATGGCGCGGTGAAATGGCAGCAATCTGGGCGGCAGATCGACCCCGGTCAAGCGATTATGCCGTGAGCGAGCCGTCCAGCGAGCGAATTTTCGCGATCAACTCGGGCCTCTCCTTTGATCTCCGCAGCGCCAAGCAGATTCGATAATTGGCGGCGGTGCGCGGGTCTTGTCTTGATCGTCGCAACGCTCGGTGTGCCGCTCAATGATCTCTTTCGTTACGCGCTCCTGGTTGTCGGTGCGGTGGTGATTCTCGTCGGCGCGATCGCGCGGCGACCGGTGCGGTGGGTGGCTGCGATCGCAACCGTCGGCCTAACGGTGGCGGGGCAAGCCTATCTCGCCGCGCCAAGGATGGAGGAGGGCCACAACGTCTACCTTGGTAAGGAGGCAAGCGCCGCGCTGACCGCGGCGTTGCCGGCGCAAGTCCTGGACGTCATGGCGGCGGAGTTCGATGCCCGCTATCCGCCCGAGCGCCGTTGCGAACCTACTGCACCAGGCTGCTGGCGCGGGCAGGGCTTTCCCGACCGGCCGTTCGCATTTTCCGCCGACGCCGTCTTTCAGCGCCCGCTCTATTCGCGGCGGGTGACCGGCATCGATTCCACCGATCCGATCTGGCAGCGGCTCGGCTTCATCAATGAAGTTCGCTACAACTGGTTCGGCGAAAGCGATCTGGTACGCAACAAACGCGAACGGCGCATCCGGCTGTTGCATCCTTGGCGCCTCAGCATGCCCTACTTCGTGCTGTACCAGTTTCCCGCCGATTTTGTCGGCAGCCGGCTATGTTGGCGGGGCAAAGTGCTGTGGGAAGGCGCGGAGCAAGTTTTTGCTCCCGTGCTGCACAAAACCACGGCTTGCCGCACGCTTGCAGGCGACGATGTTGGACGGCGCATTATCGGCTTGGCCATCGCGCAGGAGCCGCCGCTCGCAATCCGGCTCGAGCCGAGCACGGCGCTTTGGCTGCGCGGGTTGCCGGAGCCTGCGCTTGTGCTGATCGGGATCGGCGCCGTGCTCGGCCTGCTTGTGCGCGTGCGCTTGCGGCGTCTCGCGCTGCCGTTGGTCTTGATCGGGCTGGCGTTGCTCGTGGTGCTGTTGCACGACGCAAGCTTCATTGGCGGTGTGCGACCGTTTGATGGGGGCGATGACGGCCTTGCCTACGACGGTTGGAGCCGCACCATGCTGCAGCGTCTGCTCGCGGGTGACGTGCTGGGCGCGCTCGAGGGCGGGGAGAAGATTTTCTATTTCACGCCGGGAATGCGCTACCTGCGCATGGCCGAGCATCTGATCTTCGGAGAGACCTATCTTGGTTATCTCTCGCTCGTGCTGGCTTTGCCGTTGCTGGTGTTTGCAGCGTTTCGTCGGTTCCTGACCGCGCGCATTGCGCTTGCAATCGTGCTGATCTTCATCGCGGTGCCGGTCGGGGCGCTATTTGGCTCGAGCTTCTATCTGTATGTCAAATGGGCGGCGCGCGGGTTCGCGGATCCTGCGGCCGCGGTCTTGTTTCTCGCCGCCCTGGTGATTTTGGTCGGCCGAACGCCGCCCGGCCCCGATGCGCGATTTGCGCCGGCGTTCGTCGCCGGCCTCTTGTTTGCGCTGGCGCTGTTCGTGCGACCGAATCTTTCCCCAGGCGCAGCCGTGCTGTTGGGGGGCGCGGGACTTGCCGCCCTCTGGCAGGGCGAGTTTCGCCGCCTGGCCGGCCTGTGTCTCGGTTTTGCACCCGTGCTGAGCATGGCCTTGCACAATTGGTATTTCGGCGGGGCGTTCGTGTTGTTCAGCGCCAATGCCACGATTCCGGAGGTCATGCCGGTGCCGCCGTCCGCCTATGTCGCTGCGCTCAATGAACTGTGGCGCTGGGATTTCTCCGGCGGAGCGCTCGCGCGCGCCGGCCTGCAGATCGCCCGCTGGCTGACCGGCCCGACCGAGTCCTTCGTCATGATCCCGCTGCATGCGGTTGCCGTCATTGTCCTGGTGCGCGTTGCCCTGGCGCGGGGTTATGATCCGTGGTTGCGGCTGATCGCCTGGGCGACCCTCGCCCAGCACAGCACCGCGCTCTTCTTCTTGTATGCGGCACGATATCATCATCTCGCGTGGCTTTTGACGTTGCTGGCGGTGGCGGCTTGGGTGCGCCAAGAGGGACATGCGTGGTTGCGCCGAGTGTTTCCCCGTCTGTTCGCACGGATCGAGCGCCATCCGCTCACGCTGCGGCTTGCGCGTGGGTTCGAATGGTGTGCAAGGCTCGGCGGCCTTCCGCCGCGGCCCGCGCCCGCCACAGTCAGCGCCCAAGCTTGACGAAAGAGTGGAGTTCGGCAAGCAGGAGCGTGCCGAGATGCAATTGCTGGACGAATTCGCCGGACTCGATGAGCTGCAACAATTCGTCCGGTGTGACCAGCCTGATCGTCAACCCGGGCTCGGGCTCAAAGGTTGCCGCGCGCGGTCCCGCCTCAACGAAGAACGAATGAATTCGGTTGCTCATGCGGCCGGTGCAGGCGGCGGCGGTGCCAAGCAGATGAATGGCGCGGGCCGGAAAGCCGGTTTCCTCCATCAGCTCACGGCGGCAGCTTTCGATCGGGCTTTCGTTGTCTTCGACAAGGCCGGCGGGCAACTCCCAAGTGAAGGATTCCAGCGCGGGCCGATATTGTCGGACGATGGGAATGCGGCCGTCGGGTGTGCGGGCGAGGATGGCAAGATAGTCGCGCTGTCCGATGGAGTGGTAGGTCTCAAGCGGCGCCCCCGGCGCAAACTCGACTTGACGTTCGATCACTTGCATCCACGGCGACAGGGTGGTGACACGGCGGGCGCGTATTTTGGGCCATTCGTCGCTCATGGCGCGCGACTCGTTTGCGCGATCCGCATGGTGACCGTGCTCGGCGGTCGCCGCAAAATGGTGGTCGCGAACGCATAAAAGTACCAGCGCAGATAGGCCGGCAACCACTTCAGAATGCGAAAGCGGCTTTGGCCGTGCCGGCGCTCGTACCATAGCGCCGGCACCTCGCCAATGCGCCAGCCGAGGCGGTGGGCTTTCACAAGGAGTTCCAGGCTGTAGCAAAATCCACGATCCGATTCGATGGCGATTTCATCGATGACTCGGCGCGAAAACAGCCGGAAGCCGCTGGTGGCGTCCTTCGTCGGCAGACGGGCGAGGCGATTGAGCGAAAAGGCCGCCGCGCGCACGAGCATCGCCTTGAGCCAAGGGCAACCGATCATCTTGCCCCCGGGCATGAACCGACTGGCGCAAACGATGTCGCAGCCTTGTTGTGCGAGCCTCACCATGTGGTCGAGAATCGGGGCGTTGAAGTCGTCATCGGCTGGCATGACCACCACAAACGGCGCGGTGCTGACCGTGAATCCGGTGATCACCGCCGGATGCGGCCCGCGACCTTGATTGCGCACCAATTCAACGGGAAGGCCGGCGTGCGCCTGAGGATTGTCTCGGATCGGCGGCAGCGTGTCGTCGTCCTCGCTGTCGTAAACGATCAGAACACGCGCCGGGGTCTTCACGGCGCGTGCCAGGGCGCCGAGCGTTGCAAGAATATTGGGACCTTCATTGTAAACAGGGATCACAATGTCGAGCTGCGCGGCCATCGCTCAATAGACGACATTGGCATTTTCCAGGAACCCCCAGACATCGACGATCGGCTTGCCGCGAAAATCGGCATCACGGTAACACTGATGCGGGGTGCAAAGGATCAACAGGTCGCTGCGCGCCACAACCTCGTCGAGCGGCAACAAGTCGGGGTCGGTCGTCACGAACGGATCGGTGGTGAGAACTTCACGGACGTAGGGCGCGAGGGCCTTCTTGAATTTGTAGCTCAGCGAGGCGCGAACATCGTCAATCTCGGCCTTGAAGGCCATGCCCAGCAGGCCGATCGTCATCGTGCTCAGATCGTGACTGCGCCGCAGGTCGCCGATGACGTGGAGAACCAACCCCTCGTTGACGAGGATTGCCGTATTGCCCAGACCAAACTCGTTGCGGGCGAATGCCAGAAGCTGCATCGTGTCCTTGACCAAGCATGGCCCGGCGGCGAATCCGGGCCGCGGGATATGTCTGGCCCGCGGATAGTTGTGCTTCATCGCGCGGAGGATGCGATGATAGTCCACGCCTGCCGCCTTGGCGATGAGGTAAAATTGGTTGGTGATGGCGAATTCGATGTAGCGGTAAGCGTTGTTGAACAGCTTGGCGAATTCCGCCTCTATCGGCTTGAGCCGGACCAACTCCGGCACAATCGGCGTGAACAGGGCGGCAGCTTCCTCTTCGGCCTCGGGCGAGGTGCCGCTAATGATCTGCGGCGTGCGGCCCAGCTCTTCAATGCCGAAGCCCTGCACGATGCGCTCGGGGCAAAAGGCGACCTTCAATTTCCGCCGGTGCCGCTTCAGGTGACTGTCGATCCACTCCGTGGTCCCCGGATAAAGCGTCGAGCGCAACACCAGCAATTGCCCATCACGCATATGGGGCAACAGGGCGTTGATGCAGTCCTGCACCACGTGCCGCTCAGGGTTGAGAAATTCGTCGACCGGCGTGCCGATGGTGACGATCACCGGACCGGCAGTGGAAATTTCGTTCGGCTTGCTGGTGAAAAAGAGACGCTCTTTGCGGAGCGCGTCGGTCAACAGCTCCTGTCCGCCGTGCTCAATAAAAGGAAGCCGGCCCTGGGCGAGCGTCGCCAGCGCGGCTTCATTAATGTCGTTGACGTTGACGGTGAATCCTCTGGCGGCAAAAGCCAGCACCAGCGGAATTCCGACGTGCCCGGCCCCGCCGACAACAGTGAGGTCGGCATGGGCAGCGGAAGCGACGCGGGCAGATGAGGTGCGGAACTGCGTGATCGTCAATGCTTCTCTCCGAACGTCAGCACGAAGGAGCTGAAAGGCCTCATGAACGGCAGGGAAAACAAAGTGCCTTCGATCGTATTGTAAACCGGCAACAGCCAACGAATTTTCGGCGACGCGACGTAGCGGTATTGCAGGTTCGAAATATAGTCGACGCCAGTCACAAAACCCGCCTCGCGAAAAATTGCGGCCGTCTCGTGGGCAAGAATCGGCCGCTCGTTCTCGGTTACCCCGACTGAACTATAAAACGGCGAGGAGCGATCGCGGTAGAGCCACATGAAGGGATTTCGGCGATTGGGATCGAAAGCGACGAATCGGCCGCCGGGCCGCAGCACGCGAAAAACCTCGGCGGCGCACCGCGAGGGGTCCGGCAAATGATGCACGATCCCGCTCAGCAGTACGCCGTCGAAACTCTCGGGCGGAAAGGGCAGATGCTCAACGTCGCCTTCGACGAAGGTCACGGCCGGATACTTGCCGCGCGCAAGGCCGACAAGCTTGGGACTGATGTCGAGCCCGACGCAGTCGTAGCCCGCCTGTTGCAGAAGATTGGAAAACACTCCGGAGCCGCAACCGAGGTCAGCGACGCGCGCCCCGCGCTCAAGCGCAAGGCGATGCAGGCAGGCCTGCAGGAGCCGAGCGCTGCTTTCCGGGGTGAAGACGTCATAGTCATCAACGGCGGCATGGCCGTCAAAGAAGGCAATCTCCTTTGCCTTGTCCTGCGATGATGCCAGGCTCATGTTCGACAAAATAGCACCGGCCGGTGAGTCCCGGCAATCTGCGAGCGCCGCAGTGCGGTTTGCGGAATTGCCGATCGTCTCTTTCCTTCTGGTCATACGAAATCGACGCGGGCGCCGGCCAGGTCTTTCAGTTGCAAGCGGTTGCCTCACGCATTCGGTCCGGATAAGCTCACGAACACTCGTGAAGGACATGCGCATGGCCGAAGCTGCCGTTGGAGCACGCACAGCGGTCCCGATTCCATTCATCGACCTCCAGGCACAACGCCGACGCATTGATGATCGGGTGCGGCGGGCCATCGACGCGGTTCTCGCTCACGGCCAGTTCATCATGGGGCCGGAGGTCGGGCGCCTGGAGCAGCAGCTCGCCGCGTATTGCGGCGTCAAGCACGCGATCGGGTGTTCGAGCGGAACCGACGCCCTGGTGCTGGCGCTGATGGCGCTCGACGTGCGGCGGGGCGATGCGGTGTTTGTGCCGTCGTTCACGTTCGCGGCGACCGCCGAGGCGGTGGCGCTCGTCGGGGCGACGCCGGTGTTCGTGGATTGCCTCGAGCGCACGTTCAACATGGATGCGGCGAGCCTCGAGCGGGCGATCCAGGCGACCAAGCAGCAGCGAGAGCTGCGTCCGGTGGGCGCGATCGCCGTCGATCTGTTCGGGCAACCGGCGGACTATGATGCGATCGAGCCAGTGCTGCGCAAGCACAATCTTTGGCTGGTTGCCGATGCGGCGCAGAGTTTCGGGTCGACATTTCGGGGGCGGCGGGCGGGGGCGATCGGCAAGATCGCGACCACGAGCTTCTTTCCGGCAAAGCCGCTCGGCTGCTACGGCGACGGCGGCGCGATATTCACAAACGACGACTCGCTGGCAGCCGCCATGCGCTCGCTCCTGTTCCACGGCAAGGGAACCGACAAGTACGACAACGTTCGCATCGGGATGAACGGCCGACTCGATACGCTGCAGGCGGCGGTTCTTCTGGAGAAACTGCGGATCTTCGACGAGGAGCTCGCGGCGCGTGAAAGAATTGCGGCGCGCTACTCGGAGAGGTTACGGAACGTCGCACGCGTGCCTGCGGTCATGGAAGGCGCAAGCTCGGCTTGGGCGCAATATACGATCATGGTGGAGCGGCGCGACCGGTTGGCCGGCGACCTCAACCGGCAAGGCATTCCGACGGCGATCTATTATCCAAAGCCGCTGCATCAGCAGACCGCATATAAGGCCTACCCCTGTGCGCCCGGCGGCCTGCCCGTCTCGGACAAGATTGCGCAATATGTGCTCAGCCTGCCGATGCATCCGTATCTCGACGAGACGACGCAGGACCGCATCGTGGAGGCGGTGATCACCGCGTTGCGCTGAGACACATCCCGCAAACTCCTTTGGAATGTGCGCCGCGACGGCGTGATGCGCGCGGGCGCGTGCCGGATGCCGGCAAATGCAACGGGGGTGCGGCAAATGTCGGCGCGCTACAATTGGCGAGGGACCGGCAGCGGCGTCAGCAGCATGCCGCGATAGCCCTTTTGCCGGAGCTTGGGCGCCAGCTCGTCGGCGATATGCCATGCAAACAGCACGGCGCAGTCAGGCTGGTCGACAAACATGCGGTTTTCGTTGACGACCGGGATCAGGGTGCCGGGCATGTATTTGCCGATCTTGAGCGAGCCTTCGATTTCGCACACGTAGTCGATGATGGCCTCATCGAGCCCGACGTAGCTGACCAGAGTGGAAGCACGCGAGGGGGCGCTGATGCCGCAGATGCGTCCGCCCTTCTCCTTGATGTCGCGGAGGAGGCTGTGAAGCCGGAGTTTGGAGAGCACGACGTCCCTGCGAAAGCTGTCCATGCGCTGGCGCAAACGGTCGCCGCGCGGTTCTGCGGCCATGAGCTGCTGCACACTCGGCTCAACCTTGCGCGTCCCCTTACGGGCGGCATAGACGCGGATTGAGCCGCCGTGGGTGGGAATGCGGCGCGCGTGAAAGATTTCAAGGTCGTGCATGGCGAACAGATGCGCAAGACTCCGCACCGAATAGTAGCGCAAGTGCTCATGGTAAATCGTGTCGTATTGCAGGTGATCGATCAGGTCGATCAGGTAATGCGATTCTGAAACGAAGACTCCGTCGGCGGTCAGCAAGTCGCAAATGCCGTCGACGATGTCATGAATGTCCTCAATGTGCGCAAAGCAATTTGCCGCGGTCACGAGCTTTGCCGGCCCGTGCCTTTGCACCACCTCACGCGCCAGGCTGCGGGTGAAATAGCGTTGCAGGGTCGGTATGCCGCGGCCGTGGGCGATCTTGCCGACATCCGTGGGCTCGATGCCGAGAATCCGATGGCCGCCTTTCTGGAAATTTGCAATCAGCGTGCCGTCATTGGATCCGATGTCGATGACCAGATCGTCGGGCTGCAAATTCAGGAGCCGGGAGGATTCCGCGTACAGCTCAGCGAAGTTGTCCCGAAGCAAGCGGGTGGTGCCGCTCGTGTAGGGGTACTCGGGCGGGAAGATGATGGCGGGATCAACGATGATGCCGAGCTGCACGAGCTCGCAGTTCGAGCAATAGAGCAGGGTGGTGGGAAACCAGGCCTGTTGGCGCGGCGCTTGCCCGACCGGAAGCATCTGGTTGACGGGGGGCATGTAACCCAGCGAGAGGACGGTTTCGAGTCTGTCGTGGCCGCAGCTCTGGCAGAATTCAACGGGTATGCTTGCTCCGGTACCGGCAGCGCGGGGCAATTTTCTGCGATGCACGCGAAGGTCTCCGTCGGGGAAGGGCACAGCGGGTCAATCGTCGGGCGCAAGGTGCGCGTTCTGCCAATACCAATCAAGCGTCGGGGGCAGGCCT
>FWPU01010039.1_pt1 | contig 14421 bp, 12 predicted proteins | sample 2228361 | NCBI WGS metagenome assembly FWPU01 (sample SAMEA103939777, study PRJEB20133) | metagenome
TGCTGGTCGGCCGGCGGGTGAGGGGCGCTTTCACTCCTCGGGGTGCTCATAGGGGCAGCGGGCAACCCAAGAAACGGGTTCGGCAAACTTTTTACTTTACTCCGCCAGCCGCAAGAGGACAACCGGGTTCGAGCGGTCGCCAGGGGCTCGGTGACAGGAGCGGGAGGACCAGGACGAGCGGGGATGCTCCAGTGAAGTCTTGCGTCTCGGCAGAACAGGCTCGGTGACAGGAGCGAAAGGACCAGGACGAGCCGGGGATGCTCCAGTGAGGTCTTGCGTCTCGGCAGAACAGGCTCGGTGACAGGAGCGGGAGGACCAGGACGAGCCGGGGATGCTCCAGTGAGGTCTTGCGTCTCGGCAGAACAGGCTCGGTGACAGGAGCGGGAGGACCAGGACGAGCCGGGCGTCAGCCGCCGGCGGACCGAAGGAACAAACGCGCCGCTGGCCACTCGGGGCCCGCGCTGGCGAGCTTGCTCGAGCCTGGGGCTGTTGGTCCCCCTCTGGGGCCTTCGGTCCCACCGGATGGCCGATTCCCGCGTCGCGCCGGTTCTCCATTTGGCCGGGACCACAGCGACTCGGCGCCCCGGTGTCACCGGCGCGTCGGATTCCGTCTGCACGGTATAATGTGACGTTATGGCTGTCATCGAGGTGCGGGGTTTATCCAAATCGTACCGGGTATACCAGAAGAAGGAGGGGCTTGCGGCCTCGATCCGGGGGCTGCTGCGGCGCCAGTATCGGGTGGTCGAGGCGGTCCGCTCGGTCGATCTTCAGGTCGAGCGGGGCGAGTTTGTGGCCTTTCTTGGCCCAAACGGTGCGGGCAAGACGACCACGCTGAAGCTCCTTTCGGGGGTGTTGATGCCCACCAGCGGAACCGCACGGGTGTTGGGCTACATTCCCTGGGAGCGCGACAACGCCTATCGGCGGCGCTTCGCCCTGGTGATGGGGCAGAAGAACCAGCTTTGGTGGGATTTGCCCGCGGCCGAGTCATTCCGGCTCCACCAGCACATCTATCGGATCGAGCCCCAGGAGTTCGCGCGGACGCGCGACGAGCTGACCGAGATGCTGGGCGTGCGCCACCTGCTGTTGCAGCCGGTGCGCGAGTTGTCGCTGGGCGAGCGGATGAAGATGGAGCTGATCGCCGCCCTGCTCCATTCGCCCGAAGTCCTGTTTCTGGACGAACCCACCATCGGGCTGGACGTGATCGCCCAGTACCAGGTGCAGAAGTTCCTCCGCCATTACCAGCAGGCGCGGCAGATCACGGTCCTGCTGACCAGCCACAACATGAAGGATGTGGCCGCCCTGTGCCGGCGGGTGGTGATCATCGCGGCAGGCCAGATCGTGTACGACGGGTCGCTGATGGGCATCATCGACCGCTTCAGCCGGGCGAAAGTGATCTCGCTGCAGATGTCGGACGGCCAGGTGCCGGCCGGGCTTTCGCGCTATGGGGAGGTCCTTTCGGCCGAAGCGCCGCGGGTCAAGCTTCGCGTGCCCCGGCAAGCCGTGCCGGAGGTGCTCGGCAGCATTTTGGCCTCGTATACGGTCGAGGATGTCAGCGTGGAAGACCCGCCGCTGGAAGAGGTGATTGCCGAGCTGTTCTGCCAGGCGCAGCCGGACGGGAAGGTGCCGGCCAGCCCCGCCTGAGGCCCCGGAGGAATTGCGAACCATGCTGGCCCGTGCGGGCATCTGGTGGACGATCCTGAGCATCAGCATCGAGGAGCGGCTGGTGTACCGGGGCGATTTCGCGCTGGGCACCTTGATGCGGTTCCTGCCCATCGTCACGCAGATTTTCCTCTGGAAGGCGGTGTTTTCGGCGGTCGAGGCCCTGGGCAGCGGCATAGACCGGGTGGCGGGCTACAGCTACGACGACTTCATCGCCTATTACCTGCTGACGATGGTCAGCCGCGCCTTTTCGAGCATGCCGGGGCTCGCCTCGGGCATGACCCGCGACATCCGCACCGGGGCCGTCAAGAAATACCTGACCCAGCCCGTGGACCTCATCGAGTTTTTGTTTTTCTATCGGGTGGCGCACAAGCTGGTGTATTATGCTGTGGCGGTCGTGCCGTTCGCGGCGGTGTTTTACCTCTTGCGGACGTATTTTCCGGGCTGGCCCGACCCTCTGACGTTCGCAGCCTATGTGGCCTCGCTGTTGCTGGCGTTCTTGCTGGGTTTCTTCATGGAGGCGACGCTGGGGCTTTTGGGCTTCTGGTTCCTGGAGATCAGCTCGCTTCTGTTCATTTATATGCTAGTGAGCTACTTTTGCTCGGGGCACATGTTTCCGCTGGACATGCTGCCGGGAGTATGGGGCCAGGTGCTGAAGGCGGCCCCTTTTCAGTACCTGGCGTATTTCCCGTCGGCGGTCTTCCTGGGAAAAGTGGCCGGCGAGCAACTCGTAAGGGGATTGGCGGCCCAGTTGGCCTGGGTGGTCACGTTCGTGGTCGCGGCCCGGCTGGCGTTCCACTTCGGCGTGCGGCGGTACAGCGGTTTCGGCGGATAGCCGCCCGCGCACAAAGCGGCAAAGACATGGCGATGGCCGAGGGCGAAAAAGCAGTCCAACATCTAACGCAAGGGGCTCCCCCGCGCGCCTCGCAACACCCGCATTACTTGCGAGTGCTGGCGACCTTCGCGCGGAACAGCCTGGTCCGCGACATGACGTTTCGGGCCAATTTTCTGTTGGAGACGGCCACGTCGCTGGGCTGGCTGGCCATGAACCTGACCTTCTATGTAGTGGTCTTCCATTACACGCCGATGCTAGGCGCCGGGACCGGCTGGGGGAAACACGAGTTCTTTTTGTTTCTGGCCACCACGTATCTGATCAATGGGTTAGTGCAAGTCCTGTTTATGACCAATGCGGACGAGTTCTCGGAGATGATCCGCACTGGGTCGCTCGACTTCGTGCTCTTGAAACCGATCGACACGCAATTCCTCGTGTCATTCCAGCGCATCGAGTGGTCGTCGCTGACCAACGTGGCATTCGCGGTGGTATTGGGCGGGTATGCCTTGGCCCGGCTGGGCTACGTTCCCACGCCGCTTTCGTGCGGCCTTTACGTGTTGTACGTGGCGTGCGGCGTCGCCATCTTCTACAGTTTGATGATTTCGCTGGCCTCGGCCAGCGTCTGGTTGGGCCGGAACCAGGCGCTTTACGATTTCTGGTTTTACCTGAGCAATTTCGCCCGGTACCCCCGGGAGATTTTCCAGGGGCGGGTGGGTAGCCCGTTTCGATGGGTGTTCACTTTTGTCGTACCGGTCCTGGTGGTGGTGAATGTGCCGGCCCGTTTTTTGGTGCGGCCGCTGGCCCCCAGTACTGTCGAGGAGTGGCTGTTGCCGCTCTTTACGCTGGGGGTATCCGGCGCGGGGCTGTGCATCTCACGGTGGCTGTTCAACCGGTCGCTGGCCAGTTATCGTAGCGCAAGCAGTTGAATAGGATTCCGAGGTGGGGCCGCCGGCGCGCGGGGCTTTTGGGGATTGGGCGGCGGGCGTCTGCGGGTGGGACTGAAAACGGGCGCGCCAGCGGCGCAGATGCCAGGCGAATCGCGCTCGTGCAGAGCATTCACCCTACGATGTATTGAACTCAGGCGGCACGCATGAGTTTTCCCTTGGGCTTGGAGCTTCTCAATCCGTGGATCCTCGGGTGGCTGGCGGCTGCGGCCGCCCCGCTGCTGATCCATCTTTGGAACCGCCGGCGGTACGAGGAGACGTATTTTGCGGCCATGGAGTTTTTGTTGCGGGCGGTCGAAGCCAGCCGGCGGCGGCTCCGCCTGGAGCAGTGGCTGTTGCTGGCCGTGCGGACGCTGATCCTCGTGCTGGCGGTGCTGGCCGCTGCGGATCCCCTATGGGAGGGTGCGGGAGCGGTCGTGGCCGCCCGCGGCCAGCCCACCCACCGCGTGCTGGTCGTCGATGCGTCGCTGTCCATGGGATACCGGGCAGGCGGCAAGCGCCGCTTCGACCGAGCCAAGGAAATCGCCGCCCGCATCGTTGACGAAAGCCCGCCCGGCGACGGATTCACGTTGGTGGTGATGGCGTCGCCCCCGCGGACGGTGGTGGCCACGCCGGCTCGCCATCCGGCGGAGTTCCGCAAGGAAATCGATGCCCTGGAACTATTCCACGGCAAGGGGGACGTGTTGCAGACGCTGGCCGCCGTGGAACAAGTCCTCCTGGACGCCCGCCGCGATGCCCCCAGCCTGACAGCTCACGAGGTTTATTTCCTGACGGACCTGGCGCGGAGCGACTGGAGTCTCGCCCAAAAAGCCCCTTCCACACGGGAGGCCTTTATCCAGCGAAGCCGGCGCCTGGCCGAGCTGGCACGCCTGGTGGTGATCGACCTGGGCCAGCCCGATGCCGCTAATGCCGCCGTCAGCCGGTTGACGCTGGATGAAGGGGCCGTGCTGGTCGGCGATCTGGTGGAGGTCCGGGCCGAGATTCGGCTGTACGGCGCCGATGCTCCCCCGGAGGAGACTTCGCAGACCTCGGCAGCGTTTACGCCTTTGATGGAAGGCCCCGAAGGCAACGCCGCGGCGGAACTCGTGCAGCGAGCCCGGCAGGGGCTGGCCGTCGAACTCCTGGTGGATGGCCGGCCGGCCGACAAGACCACAGTGCGCCTGGCCCCGGGAGACAAGGCGACCGTCACGTTTCCCTGGAGGTTCGACGCGCCGGGGGACCATGTGGTGGAAGTTCGGTTGGAGCAGGACGCTTTGGACATCGACAATCATCGCTACCAGGTCGTGCCGGTCCGGCAGGGCTTGCGGGTGCTGTGCGTGGATGGCCGGCCCTCGGGCGATCCGTATCGCAGTGCCACCGGGTACCTGGCCGCCGCGCTGGCTCCCCTGGGCCAGCAGGGGGGGCGGATTGCGGTGGACATCATTCCCGACAGCCGTCTGCGCGAAACCCCGCTGGCTAGTTACGACTGCGTGTTTCTGGCCGATGTGGCCCGGTTCACGGCTGCCGAGGCCCGCCTGCTGGAAAGCTATCTTCAGGCAGGCGGAGGCGTGGTGTTTTTCCTTGGCCCCGAGGTGCAGGCCGAAAGCTACAACCGGGAACTGGCCGGGGCGGGCGGTGCGGTGCGTCTCTTGCCGGCTCGTTTGGGCCCGGTGGTGGTTCGCAAAGACCCATCCGCCCGGCTCAACCCGCTGGAGTACCGCCACGCGGTGATCCGTGTGTTCGAGGGGCAGGAAGCCGCAGGCTTGTTGACCACGCCGGTGTTTCGGCATTACCGGCTGGAGGTCGCCCCGGCCGGGTCGGCCAACGTCGTCTTGGCCACCAGCGAGGGCGAGCCTTTGATTGTCGAAGAGTCGATCCACCGGGGGCGCGTGATCGTGGTCGCCACGGCCGCCGACGACCTTCAATGGAGCGCCCTGCCATTGTGGCCCAGCTTTGTGCCGCTGGTCCAGGAGATGCTTCAGTATGCCGTGGTGCGGCAGGTCGCCGAGCGCACCGTGTGCGCAGGGGAGCCGCTGGGCGACACGCTCCCGTTGGAGGGTCGCGTGCCGAATCTGGTGATCGGCGCGCCTGGCGGCCGGGGGGAAGAAGTGCATGTCCGCGAGGAGGGGGGCGTGCGTGCGTGGACGTTTACCGAAACCGGCAGGAGCGGCCTGTATACAGCGCGCTACGGGCCGCCGGTGTCGCGCAACGACCTGTTTGCGGTCAACTTCGATTCCCGCGCGCCGGACGAGAGCGACCTGGCAGCGCTGGGGCCGGAGGAACTTGGCGACGAAGTATGGCCTGGCATTGCTTTTGTGCATCAGACGAGCTTTCAGAAGCTGGACGCGCCGATCAGCGCGGCGGCCAGCCGGCCCAACCGCCTTGCCCGCGGACTGTTGTATGCGGTTCTGGGGTTGGTGTTGGTCGAGACGTATTTGGCTCGTCGGGCCAGTCCATAAGGGGGCCACCCAGGGCTGCTGCGATCCAGCCACGCGAGGCCGTTTCTGCCGGCCCGAAACCGCGGCGACTGTGTCTTGGGGCTGCGGCGTTTGCCAGCAATTTTTAAATGGGTGCGGGGCGGCGGACGTCTGGAGGGCGGTTGGCCCGCCGGGCCATTTGCCAGCCGACCCCGCGCCGAGTGTCCCGTTGACGCTGCTCCGCCGCGACAGCACAATGGAGGGCCGGTGACGTGCATGTGGACCGGGTTGGACCATCCAGCCGGTCGGTTCTGCCGGCGAGTGGCCGGGTAGCGTCTTTCTGGGCTTGGAGAATCGTATGATGCGCTGCGCCTCGATTGCGATCGGTTTGGGAGTCCTGTTGGGATTGCCGTTGGCGGGCGTGATGGCGGCCGAGGAATCCGCCGCCACCGGCTGCCGGCTGACCGACGAAGAACGGCAACAGGGGTTTGTCTGCATCTTCGACGGCACGACGCTCAACGGCTGGCGCGGAGCAACCAAAGGGTACGTGGCCAAGGACGGGGTCCTCATCTGCCAGAAGCGCGGGGGCGGCAACCTTTACACGGAAAAGGAGTATGGCGACTTCATCTTCCGCTTCGAGTTCAAACTCGAGCCCAACGCCAACAACGGCGTGGGGATCCGCACACCGCTGGAAGGCAACCCGGCCTACGCGGGAATGGAAATCCAGATCCTCGACGACACCGGCAGCATGTACAAGAATCTTCAGCCCTACCAGTACCACGGCTCGATTTACGGGGTGGTGCCGGCCAAGCGCGGGCACTTGAAGCCGGTGGGCCAGTGGAACAGCGAGGAGATCTATTGCAAGGGGTCGCATGTGCGGGTGACACTCAACGGAGTGGTGATCGTCGATGCCGACCTGAGCCAGATCAAAGAACCGATGGATCACCAGCCTCACCCGGGCCTGAAGCGGACCCGGGGCCATCTAACGTTTCTGGGGCATGGCGCCCACGTCGAGTTCCGCAATCTGCGGATCAAGGAACTCTGATGCTCTTGGGGATCGAGATCGGCGGGACCAAGCTCCAGTTTGGGGTGGGTTCGGGCCAGGGCCCGCCGCTGGTTGAATTGGTCCGCCTGGACGTGCAGCCCGAGCGAGGCGCAGAGGGCATCCGCCGCCAGATCGCCGAGCACGCCAGCCGGCTGTTGGGCAGGTACCCCGTCCAGGCCGTGGGGATCGGCTTCGGTGGGCCGGTAGATACCGCGCGGGGGCGGACGATCGTCAGCCACCAGGTCTCCGGCTGGGAGGATTTCCCGCTTGCCGACTGGTGTCGGCAAACGTTGGGCGTACCGGTGCTGGTGGCCAACGATTCGGACAGCGCCGGCGTGGCCGAGGCGTGCTTCGGCGCCGGCAAGGGGCACCGGGTGGTGTTCTACACCAATGTGGGCAGCGGCATTGGCGGCGCGCTGGTGGTGGAGGGCCGGCTGTATTCGGGAAGCGCCGGGGTGGCCTCGGAGATCGGGCACCTGCGGCCCGGCTTGGAATGCCAGTCGGCCGGCCAGACGGTGGAGTCGCAGGCCAGCGGCTGGGCCATCCGCGCCGCGGCAGCCCAGGCCGTGCGCCAGGACCCCGGTGTTCCGGCGGCCCAGGACCTTTTGCACCGGTGTGGCGGCCAACCCGAACGGCTCTCGACGCCGATCATCGCCGAGGCCGCTGCCCAAGGAAATCCGATCGCTCGGGCGGCGTTGGATCGGGCCTGCCGGACCTATGGCTGGGGCGTCGCTCAAGTGGTGACGCTGCTGGCACCCAGTGTGGTCGTGTTGGGCGGCGGCGTGTCGCTGATAGGCGAGGCGTTGTGGCTGGCCCCGGTGCGGCGCTATGTCGAGCAGTACGTGTTTCCCCCCCTTCGCGGCACCTTCTCCATCGAATTGGCTCGGCTGGGCGAAGAGGTGGTGGTGCATGGGGTGTTGGCTCTCACCCGTCAGTGGCTTGGCGGCCCGGGTGGAGGCGATTGACAAGCCGGCGGCCTTTGGCAAACCCGCGGCCGGGAGGCTGGACCCTGTTTTGAGGAAGGCTGGACCCTGTTTTGAGGAGTGCTTTACGTGGCGGAGCGATGGGGTGCATTGGCAGGCGAGGCGAAAACGTTCGATGTGCGGCAGTTCGGCGCCCGCGGCGACGGCCGGGCCCTGGATACCGCGGCAATCAATCGGGCCGTCGAGGCCTGCGCCCGCGCGGGGGGCGGTGTGGTCCGGCTGAGCGCCGGCCGGTACCTTTCGGGCACGGTGCGTCTTCAGTCGAATGTGACCCTGGCGCTGGATGCCGAGGCGGTCCTCCTGGGCACCGCCGATCTGGACGCGTACCAGCACTTCCAGCCCAGCGGCGAGCCGGAGTCGCGCTGGCTCCGATGGCACCGGGCCCTGGTGCTGGCCGACGGTGCGGAAAACGTGGCCATCGTCGGCCCGGGCACCATCGACGGGGCCGACGTGTTCGATCCCAAGGGCGAGGAGAAGATGCGCGGGCCCCACGCCGTGCTTGTGGGCCACTGCCGGGGTGTGCACCTCCATAACCTCGCCATCCGCAATGCAGCCAATTACGCTGTGCTGTTGGAAGGGACCGATCAGGTGGAAATCCGGGGGGTGCGGGCAAGTGGCGGCTACGATGGGATTCACTTCCGCGGCTGGCCGGGCCGACCCTGCCGCGACGTACTCATCGCCGACTGCGTCCTGCAAACCGGCGACGACTGCATCGCAGGCCGCTACTGGCAAAACACCCGCATCACGGGATGCACCCTGAATTCGTCGTGCAATTGCGTGCGGCTGATCGGGCCTGCGACGGGCCTGGCCATCGAGAAATGCCGGCTGGAAGGTCCGGGCCTTTATCCGCATCGGACCTCGAAGCGGCGCGCGACGCTGGCAGGCCTGAACCTCCAGCCCGGGGCCTGGGATGCCACCCGCGGCCTGCTCGACGATGTGCGGATCGCCGACGTGACCATGCACAACGTGAGCACGGCCTTCCACTTCACGCTCAAGCCGGGCAACTCGGCCGGCCGGATCGTGGTCGAACGGGTGTCGGCTGCCGGGGTCTATCTGGCCGCCTCGTCAGTCGAAAGCTGGGCCGAGGCCCCCTTCGCCGAGGTCGTGTTCCGCGATGTGGAAATCGAGTTCGCCGGCGGCGGCACCGAGGACGAGGCGCGCCGGCCGATCAAGCCGCCGGCCACGGAGGCCCGCCCGCTCCCCGCCTGGGGGTTTTATCTCCGCCGCGTCACTCAGGCTACCTTCGAGAACGTGCGGTTTGGGCTTGCCAAGCAAGACCGTCGCCCCGTGCTATTGGCCGAACAGGTGGACCGCCTGGTGTTGGATCGCGTCGCATTTCCAGCCGTTGCGGGCGTCGAGCCCTTGCGGTTGCTGGGCGTGAAAAAGGTCGAGTGGCACCCGCCGCCGTAACCGGACCGCACTCGTGGCCGCTTGTGCAATGCCGTTCGGCAGGGTTCAATAATCGCTTCGGCGTGTGCCGGGACGGGCATGTGTCGAAAAAACCTCTGCGAGACGACCCACGATGAGCGAATCGAGGCTCGATCGCCAGCAAATCCTGGACATGGCTGCATCCTACCGGCCCGCGTGTTTGCTGGGTGCGGCGGCCGAGCTGGATGTATTCACGCGGATCGGCGGGCGGAGCGTGTCGGCCGACGGGCTGGCCGAGGAACTCGAAGCGGACCCGCGGGCCCTGGCGATCCTTTTGGATGCCCTGGCTGCTTTGGGTCTCTTGGAAAAAGCCGACGGGCGCTACACGGTGCCGGCCGCATTGCGCCCGGTGCTTGCGGCCGGCACCTCCGAAACCGTGCTCCCCATGGTCCTGCACAGCATGAACGTGCTGCGCAGTTGGGCGCAACTGGCGTGGGTGGTCAAGGCAGGGTTTCCGGCGCCGCGGACGGCCAGCATCCGCGGGCCCCAGGCCGACCGCGACGCATTCGTGGCAGCCATGCACTCGATTTCCGGCCCCATCGCCGACGAGGTGGTCGCCCGCCTCCAACCCCTGCGGTTCACCCATCTGCTGGATGTGGGCGGGGCGTCGGGCACGTGGACGCTGGCCCTGTTGCGTGCCGTGCCGGGGGCCCAGGCCACGCTCTTCGACTTGCCCGATGCCATCGCCCAGGCCCGCCAGCGCCTTGGGCAGAGCGAGTGGGCCGGCCGCGTTACACTGGTCGCCGGCGACTTCTATGTCGATGAACTGCCCCCCGGCGCCGACTTCGCCTGGGTCAGCGCGATCATCCACCAGCACGGCCGGCGCGAAAACCGCGCGCTTTTTTCCAAGGTCTTTCGGGCCTTGGTGCCGGGCGGACAGATTGCGATCCGCGATGTGGTGATGGAGCCGGACCGCACCCGGCCTGTCTTTGGGGCCCTGTTCGCGGTGAACATGCTGGTCAACACCGAGCGGGGCGGGACCTTCACGTTTGACGAAATTGCCGAAGACCTCCAGGCCGCAGGATTCGTCCGCCCCCAACTCCGCCTGCGCGCCGACGACATGAGTTCGGTGGTCCTGGCCGACAAGCCGGCGTGAACCGCCGCTGCTTCCCGGGACGCCTCTCGCAGGTCTGGCCTCTCAGGCGTATTCCTGGTACAGGGGCGTGACGACCACCTCGGGGACCAGGACACGGTGCGGCAGCCGGGCGATGGCCACGACCAACGCCGCAATGTCCTCGGGCTGGAGCATCTGGGCCAGGCGCTCCGGCGGAACCGGCGTGGGCCGGTGCTGGAGGATCGGAGTGGCCACCTCGCCGGGGTAGATATTGGTCACGTGGATCCCGTGGGCGCGTTCTTCCAAGCCCACCTCGGTCCCCAGGGCGGTCATGGCGAACTTGGCCGCACAGTAGGCCGCCCCGCCCAGTTTCATCGCACGTTTGCCCGCAATCGACGAGATATTGACGATCAACCCCGAGCCCCGCCGGCGCATGCCGGGCAGCACGGCATAGATGCAGTTGAACGCGCCGGTGGCGTTGATGGCCAGCACCCGATCCCAGTCGGCCGGATCCAGCTCGCTCATCTGCCGCCGTGCGATGTTGATCCCGGCCGAGTTGACGAGGATATCAGGCGTGCCCCATTGAGCCTCGAACCAGGCGACCAGGTCCATGACGGCCGGGCGGTCAGCGACGTCGCATGGCCGCCACAAAGGGGGTGACGGAAACTGGCGGGCCGCGGCCTCCAACCGCGCCGCATCGCGCCCGGTAATGGCCACCCGGCACCCCTCGCAGGCCAAGGCCAGCGCGATGCCTAAGCCGATCCCACTCCCCCCGCCGGTAATCAACGCCGTCTTGTTCGTCAGGTCCATGGTACTTCCCTTCGTTCGCTTAGGTTGTGCGAATGGGCTGGGTATCGGGTCGCCGGCCCGCTGGCCGGTCCCACCATCGGCTCGCCGCACCGGCATCACGCGGCCCCGGGACCCTTACGGGGCGGCTCTGCGCTGACCCAGGGAAAACCCGATCGGTCATCGCCCGCGACTGCGCTGAACCCGCCGCAAAAGCTCCAGCGGCTTGAGATCGACCAGTTCAGCCAACCCGGCCTCGGCCGCCTCCCGCCCGCTCAAGTACCGCCCAGGCTGGCACCACGAGCGGAGCGTTTTTAGCTCGATGCCCAGCAACTGAGCCACCAACGCGTCCATCTCGGCCTCGAGGGCCTTGAAGTGTCGGGACCACTCGGCCGCCTCGGCCACGCCGACGTTCTCCTCGCTTTGCCATCGCATGGGATGGAACAAGAACACACTGTATGGGGTGACCAGACGCCGCCGGCAAGCAGCAAACGGCAAGATGGCGGCCGATGAGCACTCGCCCACCACCAGCGCGGTGGCCCGCAGGTCGCGGACCAGGATCAAGCTCGCCAAAGCCAGGGCGCAGTAGGGGCTTCCCCCCAGGGAGTCGAAATACAGGACGCATTGGCCGCCGGGCTGGACTTCCAAAAGGCTTTCGCACAGGTGCGCCTGGTTTTCGGTCAGATCGCCGCAGAGGGCGATTTCCATCACCTCGTCGCGTGAGCGCTCGGGCATCGGTGCTCATCCTCGAACGCAACCGGGCCTGCGGCGTGTGCCAGCGGAGCTGGCGACTCGGGCCGGCGGACCCAGGGATTGCCCAAGAAACGGGGCGGGCCGCCCCGCGGCAGCCCGCCGAAGATGCCGAAGAAGTCAGGGACAGGCCGGCCGTGCGCTGGCCGAAGGAGGCGGCCGCTATGGCACGCTGATGGCCTCGTTCGGACAGGCATCGACACACGCCGCACAGTCGAGGCAGTTCTCCTCGATTACCACGGCCTTGCCGTCATCGATCTTGATCGCCTCCGAGGGGCACGCATTGGCACATTCGTTGCACCCGGAGCACTTCTCGGCGTTAACCACTGCTGCCATGGAAGGAGTCGCTCCTTGAAAGACCACGATCCGGGGGAGACAACGGTAATCCAAAAAAGATAGCAAGCCGGCTGGCCTTTGGGAAGCGAGTCGGAGCACTGCGCCGTTTTATCGCAAGCCTTGGTTGTGTAATTCGCTCCCCAACACCGACCCGCGTTCGTCGCCCAACACCGAGCCGCGTTCGTGGCCCAACACCGAGCCGCGACCGTCGCCCAACACCGACCCGCGTTCGTGGCCCAACACCGAGCCGCGACCGTAAGAAAGCGGCGGCGTTCATCGTCCAACACCGAGCCGCGACCGTAAGAAAGCGGCCGTCCGTAGCGCCGCGCCAGGTTCTACCCACCTGCGTCCCCGCTTTTCGCAGCCAGCGAAGGCAAAAGCTCCTTGCCTTGCATCCTCCGAAGTCTCCTTGCCGAACGGGCGGGGCGCATCTATCCTGAGTAAAGTAGTAGGGATTTTTGCACCGGGAGGATCGAACCATGGATCGCTTCATCGCTCGACAGCGTTCTAGATGCAGTGGGTGCCCGTTGAGCCGGCGTGCTTTCCTGGCCGGGTGTGCCGCGTGTGCTTCAGGAGCCGTACTTGGCCTGGGCGGAGCCAGGCGAGTCATGGCAGGGCAGGCGCCTGCGGCGGCAGAGGCCGCCAAACCCCGGGTCCGCCTGGTGTTCTCGCATACGCCATCGACGGGCCCGATCTGGCCCAACATCGGCTACGACTTCGAGCCGCCCAAAAAACGCATCACCGAGAAACTGATGCAACTGTGCCCGAACATCGAGTTCCTGCCGGTCACCCTTCAGAATGCCGACCAGGCCCGCAAGCTGCTCGAAGAGGACAAGACCCAGCAGATCGACGGCTACCTGGTGGTGCTCATGTCGTGCTGGGTCGGGGTGCCCCAGGCCATTGCGGCCAGCGGCAAGCCGACCATCTTCGCCGATGACCTGTATGCCGGCTCGGGAGAGTTCCTGATTGCATACTCCGCCGCACGGCGCAACAAACAGGCGGTGGGCGGCATCTCCTCATCGCGGATCGAAGACCTGGCCGACGCCGCCCGCTGCTTCGAGATCCTCAAAAAGCCTGGCGGCACCCCCCAGGCCTTTGTCGAAGCCGTGCTCGCCTCGCGCAAGAAGAACACCAGGCCGGCCGGCCACCTGGTCTGCACGCCCGACCCGGTCCAGGCGATCGACCCGGCCGAATGCCTGGCCAAACTCCGCAAAGCCACGATTCTTTCGGTGGGCGGCGGCTGGGGGGCCACGGCCGAGGCCATCCAGCAGGTCTTCGGCACCAAGGTGGTCCGCCTGGAGTTCAAGGACCTCAACCAGTGCTACGAGAAGGTAGACCCGAAGCAGGCCCACGAGTGGGCCGACCGGTGGATCCGCCAGGCCGAAAAGGTCATCGAGCCCTCGCGCGAGACTATCGAGAAGTCGGCCGCCATGTACCTGGCCATGAAAGACCTCTTGGCCAGACACCACGCCCAGGCGGTTACCATCAACTGCCTGGGGGGATTCTACGGCGGCCATCTGGCGGCTTATCCCTGCCTGGGCTACTGCCAGATGAACAGCGACGGCAGCTTCGTGGGGGCCTGCGAGGCCGATCTGACCTCGACGATTACGATGCTGGTGCTGACGAACCTGGTTGGCCGGCCCGGATACATCTCCGACCCGGTAATTGACACCTCCAAGAACCAGATCATCTACGCCCACTGCGTGGCGCCGTTCAAAGTCTTCGGCCCGAGCGGCCCCAGCAACCCCTTCCACATCCGCAACCACTCGGAGGACCGCAAAGGGGCCTCGATCCGCTCGCTGATGCCCCTGGGCTACGTGACCACGACGATCGAGTTCCACCCCAACCGCAAGGAAGTGATCTTCCACCAGGGCAAGTCGGTGGAAAACGTAGACGAGGATAAGGCCTGCCGCACCAAGCTGGCCGTGGAGGTCAAAGGCGACATCGACAAGCTCCTGCGCGAGTGGGACCAGTGGGGCTGGCACCGCGTGACCGCCTACGGAGACCTCCGCGAGCCGGTGTTTGCAATGGCCAAGGCCGTGGGCTTCAAGGTGATCGAAGAGGCGTAAAGAGCTGGCCGCCGGTGCCCAAGAGCCGGGGGCGGCTGAAGAGCCGGGGGCGTAAGAGCCCCCGGTGGCCCAAGAGCCGGGGGTGGCAGAAGAGCCGGGGGCGTAAGAGCCCCCGGTGGCCCAAGAGCCGAGGGCGGCA
>FWPU01010040.1_pt1 | contig 14415 bp, 14 predicted proteins | sample 2228361 | NCBI WGS metagenome assembly FWPU01 (sample SAMEA103939777, study PRJEB20133) | metagenome
GCTCAAGCAGGGCATCTATTTCCGACTGTCGCTCAGCCACGGCCTATAGTGTACCACTATTCCGTAAAATGGGTAGGCAGTTACAAGCTGCCCCACAAACCCCGCACTTTACAGGGCGGACGGCTACGCGAGCCCCCGCGCACCTTTCGGGGCAGTCTTTCCAGCCCCGCCGTAAACGGCGGGGCTGGGAGAAAAAGGGCGCTTTCAGCGCCCTTCTGGGGCTCATCCTGACCATTCACGGTCTGGCGAGAGGGGGCGACATCACCCCCAGATAAGGCGAGGAAATAGTACCCCTCCCTCGCCGGACGAAAAACCCACCCTTGTGCACTCTTCCCCAGACGGGGCAAATTGCTGCACAAGCCTGAGAAGGGCTTGCGCGCTTCCTCCAGCCCTTCCCGGAAGGGAACCGGCACCAACGGCATCCCTCCTTAACTTGCCTTCCTGAGCGTCTGGGATTATCATTGGGGTGAATAAATTGGGAAAGGATTTACCGAAAATGGAGGACAATCTCGCCCCAATTTCCGTCGCCCAGCAACTCTACCGCCACGATCTCCATTACTTCACCCCCCAACTCATCGGCGACCTGCTGGGGATGGAACGCCGTCGGGTCTACCGGCTGATCGCCCGTATGGAGGCGGAAAACATGGTCGCCGAGGTGGAAAAGGGCAAGTACCTGCTCCTCGGCCTGCAGCCGGAGCGCGTCCTCTCCAACCCCCTCTTCATCGCCTGCCACCTCGTCACCCCGGCCTACGTCTCCTACTGGTCGGCGCTGCACTTCTACGGCTTCACCGAGCAGGTGCCCCTCACCGTCTTCGTGGCAACGACCCGCAAGAAACGGCCGGTGACGTTCCGCGATTTCCGCTTCCGTTTTGTGACCGTCCGGCCGCGCAAGTTCTTTGGCTACCGCCGGGAGTACCTGGGCGAATTCCCCGTCCTTATCGCCGATGAGGCCAAGGCGATCATAGACAGCCTGGACCAGCCCCGCTACGCTGGGGGAATGGGCGAGGTGGCAAAGGCGCTCCGTTCCGCCATGGACGTGGTGGATGTGGAGACGCTGGTCGCCTACGCCAACCAGATGGGCGATAAGAGTCTGGGTTCCCGCCTGGGCTATCTTCTGGAACGGCTGGGGCGGTCGGTGAAGGGGTTGACCATTTCAGAGAGCCCCGTCCGTCTGGACCCGAGCCGGGAACGAGTCGGGCCGTACGATGCGCGCTGGCGCGTGGTGGTCAACCTGCCGGAATCGGCCTGGCAACCGGCGGGGGTGGGATAATGTTGACCCGGGCGCAGATTCAACGCCTGGCCCAGCGGGCCGGCATCGGGATGCAAGTCCAGGAGCGGGACTATGTCCAGCACCTTCTCCTGATGTCGCTCTACACCCGGTCCCAGGCGCTGATTTTCAAGGGAGGGACGGCGCTGCGCCTGGCCTTTCGGGGCAACCGTTACTTCGGAAGACCTGGACTTCAACGGCCCGGAGGACACCGCAACTGTGCAGCGTCTATGGGAAGAGGTGGTGGAGCGGTTGCGGGACTATGGCCTGGTGGCGGTCATCCGCAATGCCTGGGAATCGGAGACGGGGTACAGTTTTGACGTCAGTTATCAGGGGCCGCTCTACGACGGGCGCGACCGGAGCAAGGGCAAGGTGCGCATAGATGTCAACCAGCGGCCGGAGGTCGTGGAGACACAGCGGGTGCTCATTACATCCGAGTACAACGTTTTCTCCAGCAGCCGCCGGGGGGCGATGCGGGTCGCCAGGTATTCCTCCCGCTCCAGGTACTGGCGCACCCGACGCGCCAGACTGCCCCGTTCCCCCACGATGGGCAGGCCCAGGTCCAGCCAGACCACTCCCCCCTCCCCGGCCTTCGCCAGGTGGCGGTACGCCGAGAGCACCTCAAAGTCCACCGCGCTCTTGCCGTCTTCCAGTTTGCTCCCCAGCGTCCGCTGGTTCTCCTCGGAAAGTTGCCGCACCAGCGCCTTGTCGTCCTGGATGGAGCGCAGCGCCAGGTACCGTTTCGCCTTCTGCCGGATGGCCGCCAGATGGCTCCCGTCCATCACCAGCACGGTCAGTGTGTTGCGGTAGGTGCGGAAGGTCTGCCCACACCTGTTGAAGAGTTCCTCCACGAACCGGACGGTATCGGGACTCTGCCGCGGCTGGTCGGGGGAAAGGATGGCCAGTTTCAGCCCCTTCGTGTCCGGCACGTCCTGGGAATCCCGCGGCCAGAGGATGACCTGAAGTTCCGAACCGGCCAGGTAACTCATCCGGGTGCGCAGTTCCTCCAGAATCTGCTCGTCCCGTACTGCCTCCTCCCGCTCCACGATGATGCGGTTCAGGTTGGGCTGGCTGGAGAACCAGTAGAAGCCCCCCTCGGCGTGCAGGTACCACAGTTCCGCCTCCAGCCGCTGTAACGTATCCCCCACCAGCGCCTGCGGAATCCCCTCCCGCAGCACCGCCAGCCGCAGCCGCTGGATGCTCATCCCCTTCCGTTCCGCGCCGCTGAAGGAACCGAAGAAGATGGCCGTCGCCAGACCGGTGGCAATCTGGAAGCGCGCGTACTCCGAACCCATCTCCCGCTCTATCTTCTGCGCCTTGGCGTTGGAGTCGGCGATGTCCGCCGCAATGACCCCCTCGTATTCGTTGCCGATGTGCTTGAGGAGTTCCCGCCGGATGCTCCCGCCGGTAGAGGTCCGCCACCACCTCCGCCAGGAAGCGCAGGACGCCCCGCGTCCGCTGGAAGGACGGGTAGGTGCTCCAGCGCTCAAAGAGGATGTCTATCAGTTCCGGATGGAAGGGGTAGGCCCGGCGCAGTTTCTCCCGGTAGGCCGGTTCCCGCACCTCCCGCGGGACGTCGTCGCCCAGGCGCGTGTAGAGTTCCCAGTACGTATCGGCGACGCGGGCCACTTCGTCCGGGTCCGGGTCGCCCTCAAAGAGGCGGCGGCGAATGATCTCGTAGACCTCCTCCCCCTCCACCGGCGTGTAGATGGCCTCCAGGCGGCCGAAGATGCTCTGCAGCCGGGCCAGCGCCCGCTCCCCCTCCTCGCCGTACGGCGCGCTGGAGGGCAACGTCACCACCAGGGCGGCGCGCGGCAGGACCTTCACCGTCTCGGTCAGTTCCTGCATGAAGGCCAGCACCTGGGTCTGGTACGCCCGCGCCGCCTCCGGCTGGAAGCCCGCCTTGCGCAGTTCCCCCACGTCCACGCACCGGGCCACGTACTCGGCGACTTCGTCCATCAGGATCAGGACCGGCCGGTCGCCGAGGAGTTCGTGGAGACGGTCCTTGCCCGGGGCGATGCGTTGCTGGTCGTGCTCCCGCAGGGCGTCGTAGGCCCCCAACTGGGCGGCGATCTCGCCCCACAGGGTGCGGCCCTGCAGCGGGTCGGCGGCGGTGCCCACAAAGACCGCGACCCGGAATTCGGAGTTCGGAGTTCGGAATTCGGAGTTGCGGGTCCCGAATCCCGAATTCCGAATTCCGTACCAGGGCCGGGTTGCGGACGGCGTGGTAGAGGGCGATGAGGGCGTGGGTCTTGCCGCCCCCGAAGGGGGTCTGTATCTGGATGACCGGCTCCCCCGTCCCCTGGCCCGAAAGGCGGGAGAGGACCGCCCCCAGCAGGTTGACCAGCCCCCGCGTCGGGTAGGTCTTGCGGAAGAAGGCCGCCCGGTCGCGGTACTCCAGCGGGCCGCGGTCGGCCACCACATCGGAGAGGTCGGCGGCGAAGACCGCCTCGTCAAAACGGCCCCGACGGATGTCGGGATGCGGGACGATCACTTCACGCCACGGTTTCATCGCTCCCTCCTTCAGAATAATCGGCCCTGGGCCTGGTAACTCCGGCGCCCGTAGAGCAGACCCTGCATCACCTGCCGCTCCTTATCCCCCTCCGGCAGGATGTCCGATATCGCCTGCACCACCTGCCAGAAGACCTCGTTGTTGCCGTACGTCGCCGCCAGATGCTCCGCCAGTTCTCCGGGACGGTTGGCCTCCCACAGCGCCGCCGCCCGGTGGAGCGCATCCGCCATCGTGTCAAACCGCTCCTGCCGCCCAAAGGCCGGGTCGCGGGCCCGCTCCCAGTGGGCGCGCACCCGGACGTACTCTTTGTCCTTTGCACCAGTCCGCCCGGCCCCCAGTGGTCGGTCAGTTCCACACCCAGGCCGGTGGCCAGTTTGCGCGCCTCGTCAAAGGGGACCCGGGCGTGGTTGTAGGTCCAGCGCCAGAGCAGGTAGAAGCGGGTGAGGCCGTCTATGCCCCCGATCCCGGCCTCTGCGGTGGCGAGGATGCGCTCCAGGGCGAATTCGGCCACCACGCGGCGGACGTATTCCAGGAGTTCGGCCACGGAGACCGGTTCGCCGGAGAGTTTCTCTACCCGGGCGTAGCGGCCGAAGGCCTCCACGGCGGGTACGAGCCGGGCCTGCATCTCGATGTGGACGGGCCAGGAGGCGGCGAGGTAGAGGCCGGCCTCCAACAGGGCCTGGATGACCGTCTCCTATGCCGCGGTGGTCTTGTGGGCGAAGACGATGACGGTTACAAAAATCCCCCCTCCCCGTGGGCTTGCGCCCACGGGGAGGGGGGAGAAAAATGGGGGTTTGCGGGGCGGCGAAGTCGCCGCCCCGCAAACCCCATCTCCCCTCTCCCGCAGCGCGGGAGAGGGGCTGGGGGTGAGAGGCCTCCCCCTACTCCACCACCGTCTCCTCCGCCCGCATGGCGAAGATGGCCCCCATCATCTCCGAGACCAATTGCCGGTCGGTGAAGTGGCGAAGGCTGATCGCTTTGGACGGACAGGTCCCCGTGCAGGTGCCGCACCCCTTGCAGAGGGCCTCTATCACGTGGGCCACCCGCCGGTCCGATAGATACTCTATGGCGGTGTACGGGCAGGTCTGGATGCACTGGCCGCAGCCGGTGCACATCATCTCGTCCACCACCGCGATGGAGGGCTGAATCTCCACCTCCCCCTGCCCGATGATGGAGAGCACCCGCGCCGCCGCCGCCGACCCCTGGGCCACCGAATCGGGGATATCGCGCGGGCCCTGGCAGCAACCAGCGATAAAGACCCCGTCGGTCATTGTCGCTACCGGGTCCAATTTGGGATGCTTCTCCCGGAACCAGCCGTCGGCGTCGGTGCTGATGCCGAAAAGGCGGGCGACCTCCCGGCTATCGTGGCGGGGCTCCAGCCCTACCGCCAGCACCACCATGTCCACCGCCAGTCGGCGCTGCTTGCCGATCAGCGTGTCGTCAAACTGGACGACCAATCGCCCTTCTTCTTCGGGCCCCCGGACCGCGTCCATCACCTGCGCGACCTTCCCCCGGATGAAGCGGATGCCCTCATCCAGCATCTTGTGGTAGAACTCCTCGTACATCTTGCCAGGGGCGCGGATGTCAATGTAGAAGTTGTAGACCTCGGCGCCCGTCTTGTGGTGGATGAGGTGGGCCAGTTTCAGGCTGTACATGCAGCAGACCCGGGAGCAGTATTCGTGGTAGCGGAGGTCGCGGCTCCCGACGCAGTGGATGATGGCGACCCGCCGGGGGGTCGTCACCCCGTCCCGCAGGACGACGCGGCCGCCGGTGGGGCCCGCCCCGCTGAGCATCCGCTCTATCTCCAGCGCGGTGAAGACGTTGGGATACCGTCCATACCCGAATTGAGGCGCCCGCCGGGCGTCAAAGGGGTCAAAGCCCGTCGCCAGGATGATGTTCCCCACCTGAACCTCCAGGATGGTATCCTCCTGGTTGTAGTCAATGGCGCCGGTGGGGCAGACCTTCTCGCAAAGACGACAGCGGCCCTTGGTGAACCAGAGGCAGTTCTGGCGGTCAATGACGGGGAAGGGAGGCACAGCCTGGGAGAAGGGACGGTAGACCGCCTTGCGGTAGCCCAGACCGGCCTCGTAGGCCTGATCCACCACTTTCGTGGGGCACTTTTCCTGGCAGAGGCCGCAGCCGGTGCAGAGGTCCTCCCGCACCGATCGCGCCCGCTTACGGATGCGGACGGTGAAGTTACCCACGTATCCGGAGACCGACTCCACTTCGCTGTAGGTCAGGAGGGTGATGTTGGGATGCCGACCGGCATCCATCATCTTGGGACCCAGGATTCAAGCACTACAGTCCAGCGTGGGGAAGGTCTCGTCCAGTTGGGCCATCCGCCCGCCGATGGAGGGCTCCCGCTCCACCAGGTAGACCGGATATCCGGCATTGGCCAGTTCCAGCGACGCCTGGATGCCGGTGATCCCCCCGCCAACGACCAGGGTGGCCGGGTGGATGCGCACCCTCTGAGCAAAGAGGGGCTGGTGGTGGCGCACCCGCATAACTGCCGCCGCCACCAGCGCTTTGGCCTTCCGGGTGGCTTCGGCGGGGTCGTCGTGGACCCAGGCGGATTGTTCGCGGATGTTGGCCTGGTCAAAGTAATACGGGTTCAGTCCGACCGCGGCGACGGCCCGCTGGAAAGTCGGTTCGTGCATCCGGGGGGTACACGCGGCCACCACCACGCGGTCCAGTTTCAGTTCGCGGATGTCGTTCTGGATCAGTTCCTGGCCGAGACTGGAGCACATGAACCGGTAGTCCCGGGCGACGACGACGTCGGGGAGGGTGGCGGCCCAGCGGGCCACTTCGGCCACGTCCACCACACCGGCGATGTTGGAACCGCAATGGCAGATATAGACACCGATTCTCATAGGACTCCTTTCCGGCGGACGCCCGCTACCGCACCGGGAGCGGTTCGGGCATCGGCAGAGCCTCTTTGGGCTGGCGGGGCTTCCGCTCTACGGGCGCCTCTTCCGGCGGGTTGCGGAATTTTTCCAGCACCCTCTCGGCGGAGACGATTTCCTGCCCGAACCCCAGCGCCTCCGGCTCCAGATCGAACGCCAGTCCCATCATCTGGGTGAAGTACAGGATGGGGATGCGCAGGTCGGCGTCAAAATGGGCGTTGACCTGCCCCTGATAGGCGTCCAGATTCAGTTGACACATCGGGCAGGCCACCACCAGCGCGTCCACATCCAGTCGCGCGGCGTTGGAGAGAAGGTAATAAATCATCCCGTAGGCCGTTTCGGCGTCCAGTTGGGTCATGTGGCCGCCGCAACAGTTAGCCCGCAGGGTGAAGTCCACCACCTCCGCGCCCAGCGTCTGGAGCAACCGTTCCATCCGCATGGGATACTCGTGGTCGTCCCGGCTGGCTGGGCGGACGGTGACACAGCCGTAGTAGGCCGCCAGGCGCAGCCCACGCAGGGGCTTGCGGACGTGGGCGGCGATCTCCTCCGGGGTGAAGTCCTCCACAATGACCTCCAGGGCGTGGCGAGAGTGGACTCGCCCCGGCTCATAGTGGAGGTGGCCTGCCGCCAGCGCCTCGTTGACCGCCCGGGCCAGTTTTGGGTAGGCGGCCATATTCTTGTCGGTCTTCAGCATGTTGTAGTAGCAGGCGGAGCAGGGCGCTACCACCTGATCCAGGTCGGGGGGGACCAGCGCCAGATTCCGGGCGACCAGCGCGTAGGCGGGGAGCAGGGCCAGGGAGAAGTACTCCGTGGCGCCGCAACAGTTCCAGTCGTCCAGTTCCACCAGTTCTATCCCCAGAACCTGGGCCACCGCGCGGAAGGAAATGTCGTAAGCGGCGGCATTGCGCTCCAGGGAGCAGCCGGGGTAATAGGCGTATCGCTTCACCATGCCCCCTCCTCTTCCAGTTCCTTGGCCCGGCGCAGGATCGCGCGCAGTTGACGGATGCCGCGGATGCGCTGCGGGGTGAAGGACATCCGGCCCCGGGCGACCATCCCCAGCATCAGCGGCGACATACGGATGCTCTGCAGGGGATGGTGGCGCAGGTAGTGGCCGGTCGCCAGACCCAGTTCAAAACTCCGGCCGTACGTCTCCACCTGCCCCACGAAGGTCTCGGAGAAACTGGTGATGGAGGCGGTGTAGTAGCCCGCCTCAATCGCCAGCCGCTTTAACTGGTACATGATGTCCGTGATGGGGATATCCTGGGGGCAGCGGATGGTGCAGTAGTAGCAGGAGACGCAGAACCAGAAGGTGTTGCTGCGAAGGACCTCCTCCCGCATCCCGGCCAGGATCATGGCGAAGAGTTCGCGCGGGGTATGGTCCATCGCCTCCCCGGAGGGGCAGGAGCCGCCGCAGGTGCCGCACTGGATGCAGGTCCGGAGGCGTTCCCCGCCGGGGATAGCCATGACTTCGTCCAGAAAGGTGGAAGCGGAGGATTTCTCGGCCACGTTGTCCTCCTGTGCGGGATAAAATAGATTTTATTTCCCGCTACCGGTTATTTGAGACATCAACTGGAGAGATAATTGTAAAAAGGTTTCTTTGACCGCTGCCGGGTCAAATGGCAACACCATCTTTACCGGCCAGGCATCACCCTGATCCGGAAAATCCGCCACTCGATTCAACGCCACGGCAAACCAGTACAGGTCAAACCCGGGATCCTTTTGTGCTGCCAGTTCCAGTAATTTCCTCACGGGTTCATTTTGAAAGATAAAGTACAGGTCTATCGCGTCCCGGGGTTCGGCGCGACCATAATAGGCCAGCACTTTGTCCACGCTCAGGTCCGCCCAATCGCTTACCCAAACACCGTATTCAGAGAGAACAGGAGGAGCGAATCGGAAAGGCGAATCCAGAGCGATCTCTACCCGTACGGTATCTCCTTCGTCGGAAATCAGAAATTCCACAAAAGAGGCGAAACGCCGAACGACAGACGCTTGCAAATTATGTCGGGTAGCGAAGGCCTCCACCTGGTAAGAAACGGGAAGAATCAGTGGCTCCTCCGCGGTGAACAGGTCCAGGTCAAACGAAAACCGATGTCCCAGGTAAAACTCAGCCAGTGCCGTACCCCCGGTCAGGTAAAAATGGGATTGCTCCGGCAAAGTTGCCCAGATTTCCAGGAAACGTCTCTGGAGAGGCCGGAGCAATCCTTTACCCCTGAGCATGGCGGGACTCCAGGTACATTTTCCACAGGCGATGCAAGTGGGGTGGGAGGTTGAGGTCGTCCAGCAACGCCTCTACTTCGTCCAGGTCCAGCGCGCCGATATCCTCCGCGCGACCATGGAGGAGGACCTGACGGATATACCAACGGCGCTGGAACGGGTCTTCCAGGTCCAGTGTGTCAGTGCTCCAGACGATATGGCGGGGAGGAGAAAAGCGCCCCATCTATCCTCCGAAGAGGATCCGCTCCACCTCGGTCAGGCGGGCGATCCCTTTGACCTCGTAGGGGAGCAGGGGCAGGCGGACCAGCGTCATCCGCCCGCCGAACTCCTCTTTCAGCATACGCAGATAGGGCTGTTGCATCTCCATCCGCTGGCGGAGGAAGTCGCCGTTGGCGCTCAGGATGACGTCGTTGATGATGAGGTAGCGGACGGTAAGGCCGAACCGCTCCAGGTCGCGGATGACCCGCCGACTCTGGTAGACCCCCAGCGCCTCCGGGATGGTGACCAGGATGAACTCCACATTGTGGGGGTCGCTGAAGAAACGAACGGTCTGCTCGGAGAGTTGTTTCCAGCTTTCAATGATTTCCAGGAAGGGGGTGCGGGAGAGTTTGAAGGTATCCCGCACTTCCAGGTAGACGCGCGGGGCCACCCGCAGGTGCTCCAGGAAACGCTGCGGCAGGCCCAGGAGACGGAGGGTGTCTCCGGCAGGTGCGGTATCCCAGACGATCAGGTCGTAGCGGCCGTCGCGCACCCGCTCCAGGATGTAATCCAGCATAAACTCTTCCTGGATGCCTGGGGCCATCGCCACGTAGTCCACCACCTCGTCGTAAGGCAGGTCCAATAGCGCCGATGCCGCCGCATACACCTCCGGCCCGAATTTCTCCTTCCACCGCCGCATGACCTCGTCGGGATCAATCTCCAGTGCGTAGAGGTTCTCCACGCTGGGGATGGGCTTTTCGGTACGGCCGATCTCCGTCTCAAAGATATCGGAGAGGGACGGGGTCAGGTCGCTGGAGATGATCAGGGTGCGATAGCCGGCGCGGGCAAAGTGGAGGGCCGTGGCCGCCGAACTGGTCGTCTTGCCGACGCCCCCCTTGCCGCCGAACATCAGGACTCTTCGGGGAGTGGAATTCAGGGATGCCAGGGACATAGATCACACCGGGTATTTGAGGTCGTGGTGAATTGCCAGGAATTATCTGGGTTTATTATACACGGGTTTCGCGATCGCGCCACAACCGAAAAAGGGGAAACCGCAGGCAGCCCTCAGCCGCCCGCCCCGAAAGCACCGTAAGGGCAAGGCTCGTCCTCGCTCCTCCCTCCCGTCGCACACGGCGTTTTTATGATGCATTATCCACACTTTGTGCTAAAATTGGGGGCAATGCTGTTGCCTAACCATCTGGCAATGGAGGGATTATGAACGTCGTCGTCACCGGTGCGGCAGGATTTATCGGATCCCATGCAGTGCGTCGGCTCAACGAACGGGGAATACGGCCTCGCATCATTCTCCGCCCCACCAGCAACCGAACCAATCTGACCGACATAGACGCTGAAGTGATAGAAGGGGACTTGCTGGATCCGCTTACGCTCCGGCGCGCGCTGGAGGGTTGCGAACAACTCTATCATCTGGCCGGCTTTGTCTCCACGCGTCCCAGCCAGCGGGCCCGCCTGTTCCGGGATAACGTCCAGGCGACGGTCCAGGTGATGGATATGGCCAGGGAGATGGGGGTACCCCGCATCGTCTACCTGGGCAGCACCACGGCCATCGGCGCCTCAAACGGGGCCCATCCTATCGCTGAAGACGCCCCGTACAATCTGGGCGGGACGGGTGTGGGGTATTTTGAGGCCAAACGAGCGGCGGAACTGGCCGTTCGGGAGCGGATAGAAGCCGGGCTTCCCGTCATTGGTGTTTACCCCGGCTACTGTTTGGGGCCTGGGGATGTCTACCTCTCCTCCTCCAAAATCATCACTGCCTTCGCCAAAGGTCAATTGTTCTTCGCCACCCAGGGAGGAATGAGTTTTGTAGACGTCCGGGATGCCGCGGAGGCCCTTATACTGGGTATGGAACGGGGCCGCATTGGGGAGCGATACTTTGCCGGAGGGCATCGCTTAACCTACCGGGAGTTTTTTGAAAGACTGGCACAAGTACTGGGCCGGCGCCCTCCCCGCTGGACCATCCCGAACTGGCTTCTGTGGGCCCTGTGTGTCGTGGGCGAGGCCCCGACCGACGGGGAAATCCTGAGCCGGACGTTTTACCACATCTTTGCCCGATACCACTGGTACGATAACACCAAAGCCCAGAAAGAACTGGGCTGGACGTTCCGCCCCCTGGAGGAGACGCTGCGCGATGCGGTGAACTGGCTGCGGGAGGTCGGCTATATCTGAGCCGCCTACGGGCCCACCGTCACCAGAATCCGCCCATCGAGGAGGGGGCCCGAGGGGCCTATGACCGGTAGCCGCTCCAGCGTGTCCGACCGGTACATCCCCACAGCCAGTGAGAAGGGCCCCTGGGCAGCCTCCGGAATCACCAGCGTATGGTCGTCGGGGACGACGTCCCCCTTCTGCCAGACCGTTGTGGGGTACCGGCTCCATCGGGGCGGACCGTCGTGCTGGGCGACTATCTCCCCTTGTCCGTCCAGCAGGTGGACGAAGACCCGATAGTCCCCTGAAGGCATGCTCTCCGCCCGCCAGTACAGGGTGATGGTGACCGTCTCTCCCTCTCCGGAGAGGTCGTATCCGATCAGCCGGATCGCCTCCCCCAAACGGAAGTCCAGCGGATGGGTGGGGGCAACTGCCAGCGGGCGCTCCGGCGCGACCCGTACCTGAAAGGCGAGGGGCACCTTCAGCGGGCGGCCGTCCGCTCCGACCACCGGCAACCCGGCCGTGGGGTCCGTGTCGTAGAGACCGATCAGGCCGTCGTAGAGTTCGGGGACGGGCGCCCAGACTTCCACCCGCAGGCGGTACTCGTCGCAGAAGGCGCGGCCGACCGGCCAGAGGGAGGTGGGGAACCGCCCCAGGCCGGGATAGGTGTGCCGTTCGCCGATGCGCGTCCCCCCCCGCCCGACCAGCTGGACAAAGACGGTGTAGTCCTCCTCCATCGGGGCCAGCGCTTCCCAGCAGGCGCGCACCGTCAGTGTCTCCCCCGGCGCCACGGACGGTTGCTTCGGCGAGGCCCCCAGCAGCCGGACCTTCCCGCCGTAGGCCAGCGGCCATCCGTCCACTGTCCGGTCGGCCCCTTCGGGGGCCAAAAGGCGCGGCGGGGCAAAGGCGGGGCGGACCACCAGGAAGGGGGTCAGAAGGTTCAGTATGACCAGGCCCCCCAGAACGGCCGCGAAGAAGCGACGGGTGGAGCCCGTCTTTCCCAGTACGTCCCACCCGGCGGCGACCAGAAGTCCCCATGCGCCGATGGCGGGGAAGAGAAGTCGGCCGTGGGGCGCCTCCACCCGGCGCATCCACTGCAGGAGGGCCAGGAAGACCAGGCCGCACCAGGCCGCCGCCAGCAGGAGGACACCCCCATGGGCCGGTAGCGACCGCCGGGCGAACGCCTGCCGCCACCCGACCAGCCCCAGGACGACCAGGCCTCCCAGGGCAAGGTAGAGTCCGGTGGGGTACTCCACATGTCCCCAGCCGAACGCGCCCCAGAAAGAGCGGTAGAGGCGGGGCATCTCGCTCAGCAGGACGAGGAGCGAAGCAGGGCTCTGGCGTCCCCAGGGGGTGTTGACGTGGCGGCTGATGCCCAGGGGATCGCCATAGAGGAACGCGTTACGGGCATACCACCATCCCCCGACGGCCAGTGCCGTCACCCCGAAAGTAAGCACGGCGGCCCCTTTCTGCCGCGCCGTCCCCCGGCCCAGCAGAATCGCCGCCAGCGCCAGTGGGGTCAGAAGAAGCGCGCTGGTTTTGGTCAGCGCGACCAGCCCGCCCAGAAGTCCCAGAACCAGTGCGCGTCGGGCGGTGACTCCTCGGCGGAGGACGCGGGCGGCTGCCCACAGGGAAAGGGCGGAGAGCGCCGCGGCAGCGCTGTCGTTGCTGACAATGCCGCTGACGAACAGGAACTGCGGGGTCAGGGCGACCAGTCCCGCCGCCAGCAGGGGCAACACCCCCGAAGAGTTCGGGAGAAGCGATTCCCGGGTCAAACCCCACGTCGCGGCGACAGTCATCAGCCCGAAGAAGAGGGAGACCAGACGGGTGAGGTGAATCGCCCGGGCCGCGCCGGTCCAGGGGAACCGTTCCCGGTCGGTGTGGATGAGCATGTTTTTGTTGTCGTTGACCGTCCCCCCGGCCTGGTAGCCGAACTGGGGGTTGTGCCACATCAGGTCGGGGAGGTCGTCATCCGGGAGGAAGCGGCGGACGGCGGCCGCGCAGAGGTAGTAGAGGGGCGGCTGGGCGGCCTCCTGGTAGGCACCGCTGGCGTCTGTATCCAGTGGCGGCAGGCCGTTCCCCCGCGCGACCCAGCGGACGTAAGCATCGTGCCAGACCTCGTCGGGGGCTTCGTAGATGGGGGTGAGGGCACTATAGAGGAAGCCCAGAACGGCGAACAGGGTCAGCAGGATGAGGAGGTGGTAGCGGTTGGGGCTCATCGGGCTCCCAGCGGGCGTTTTTCGGGGATACCGGGGCGGCGGGGATACTTCTCCGGCGTGGCGGCGACTTTGTCCACGATGACCAGGTAGCGGGTCTCCGCCAGGCCGTGGAGGTCCACCGGGACCAGGCGGCGCACCCGGCCGCCCAGAATGCGGATGGCCTCTTCGGCGCCATGCACCTCAGCGGGGGCGTTCTCCCCTTTCTGGGCCAGGATGGCGCCCCGCACGCGCACCAGGGGGAGGAGGTACTCGGCCAGGGTGGGCATCTCGGCCAGGGCGCGGGCGATGGCCCAATCGTACTGTTCCCGATAGGCGGGGCGGTGGGCCAGTTCCTCCACCCGCGCGTGGATGATTTCCACGTCGGTGATCCCCAGCCGCTGCGTCAGATGCTCCAGGAAGTCCACCTTCTTGCGGGTCGCCTCTACCAGCGTCAGGCGCATCCCCGGGCAGACAATGCGCAGGGGGAGGCCCGGGAACCCGGCGCCGGTGCCCACGTCCACAACGCGCGCTCCGGCCTGGAGTTCGGCGCGCGGGAGCGCCACCAGGCAGGAGAGGGAATCCAGGAAGTGGCGCACCTGGACCCCCTCGTAGTCGGTGATGGCGGTCAGGTTGAAGCGCCGGTTCCCTTCCACCAGTTCCTCGTAGTAGGTCTGGAAGAGGAAGAGGTGGCTATCTTTCAGGACGATACCCAGTTCCTGGGCACCACGGCGGAGTTTTTCCATAAGATTCGCCACGGATTACACGGATTTCGCGAAATGGGAGAGCAGTGCTCACGGCCCCCAGGATACCTAGAGGCGGGTGAATCCTACTGAAAGGCGTCGGGGGTCGGGGTTATACCAATTGCGTTTGGGTATTTCATAGAACTGGACTCTGGCGAAATGCTCTTTTTCGCTCCCGGCGGGTGCTCTCGGCGGGTCGCAGACCCGCCGATTGCCGGACGCC
>FWPU01010041.1_pt1 | contig 14411 bp, 12 predicted proteins | sample 2228361 | NCBI WGS metagenome assembly FWPU01 (sample SAMEA103939777, study PRJEB20133) | metagenome
GGTCGGTGTCGTTCAGCACCGGTCATCATGACCGGAACCGTGCACCGACCGATGGAACTCGCCCACCCCACACGAATCCGACAGCGGCGAGCGTCCCGATCCGAGTCCACGCCGCTAGTGCTGCAGCTCGGATAACCATTAAAGTCGCAGTACACGTCGACAACAACAAACGCCATGAGTCAGACGATGACCCTGATTCATACACCACAAGCTACCGAAGCGAGCGCAACAGGGACAGCCCTGTGCAGCAACCGGCCGACAACACTCGCCGTGACGATCACAACGACCACTGGAACTCGTCGACCTCCATTAAAAAATGAACACCAAGGAGTGGTTCACATTGAACCATTCCTCGGCCGGATCGACTGGCTGATTCAACCAGCCCACACCGAATCAGCCCGCCAGTACAACTGTAATGCCGAGCCATGTCCGATACTGAATTTCCAACGCCGCGTTGCCGACTACGGGGCAGCCGCTGCCACCGGGAATTTGGCACCAGCCAGTGAACTCCCACGGCGCATCGGTTGACGTCCCGCACGACTCGGCGTACTGGTCATACATGTCGGTCTGGTTGTCGAGGATGCCCATGGCCGTGCTCATGCGACCCTGGTCGGTACCCGAGGCCACGTTTCGGTAGCAGTACCAGTGGCCGGCGCTGTCCGGGTAGCGCAGCGGACTCGATCCGACCGGATAGCCATCGTCATCCGCCGAGGCCGGACCGGCCAGCCCCAGCAGAGCCGCCAGGCTGAGCCCGAGGCAGACCAACACGGCTGGCCTTGGCCATCAACGCACGAGGTGTCCTCCATTGCGCTCCCCCTCAAGTTCCCGTTCAAGACCAGCTCCCTCGTCGAGGTCGACAGCAGGCCGCCGTCGCTCGACTCCGAGTGGCCCCGTCGAGAGAGGCACTGTCCCGTCGCTCAGGCGCCGGGGCTGACAGGGTCGAAGAACGCCGAGAGGTCACGCCGCGCGTGTAGCACGCGCCAGATGTCAACGCAGTCGTGGTCGGGGACGTAGAAGACCAGGTACGGGAAGCGTTGAAGCGGCCAGCTCCTGAGGTCGGGGATCTCCAGCTCGAAGGCGAACCGAAGCGAGCCGCTGAGTGGGTAGGCGCAAAGGTGCGCTATCGCCGTCTCGAGCGAACGGATGAACTCGAGAGCGACCTCGGACCCTGCGTGGCCGCGGTAGTAGGTGATCGCGTCTTCGACGTCGCGCGCTGCGGCGTCGCGAAGCTGGGCCTGCACGACCCAGCTCAGTCGACCGCTTGCGCTCGGTCCCGCAACGACGCGAAGTACGCGGCGTCGGCGATGGCCGCGATCGAGCCCCGCGCTCCGTCGAGCATCGCGGCTCGGAGCTGTCGCCGCTCGAGGTCACGCCGGATGAGCTCGCGGATGTACTCGCTGGTGGAACCGTAACCGCCTTCGCGGACCTGCGCATCGACGAAGGACCGGAGCTCTTCGGGAATCGACACGTTCATGGTGGTCACGACGCGATCCTAGCGTTTGACAAGAACTGTCAACAGATCGCGACGTGCCGCCACTGGCCTGAATTGTCCGAATCACGTCGCCGCCCTCGGCACCCCGCCCAGCACAATCCGGCGCGGCACGTCGATCCTGTCGCCCGCCAGCTTGATGGGACCACCCGTTCGCCAGTGGCATGGGACCACTTCTGGGTTCCGGTCAGGTCCGGCGACGTGATGATCGCCGGGCTGGCGGTGGGTGGTCAAGGCCGTCGGTGATGGTGGGTTTCTGGCGTTGCCGGTAGGACTCGCCGTCGAGGACGAGTTCGTGGGCTGCGGACTGGAGTCGGTCGATCGCGGACTGCGCGAGGAGTGGGTCGGCCATGAGGCCGAGCCATTCGACGGGCTCGAGGTTCGAGGTGATCACCGTCGATGCTGTCCGGTGGCGCTCCACGATTAGTTCGTAGATGTCGGCGGTGTCGACCGAGTCCAGAGGCTGGAGGGCGAAGTCGTCGATGATGAGCAGGTCGACGCGCAGCAGCTTGCGGATCTCGACCTCGTGGCTGTTGTCGAGCCGGCTCGCCCGGAGTCGTTTGAGGAGCCGGTCGCAGCGTTCGAAGTGGACGCTGATCCGGCGGCGGACCGCCGCGTGGCCCAGGGCGGTGGCGAGGAAGGTCTTGCCGACGCCGACGGGTCCCATGATGAGGGCGTTGTGGCCGGCGTCGACGAAGCGCAGCGAGCACAGCTCGTTCCAGACCGCTCGGTCGTAGGTGATCTGGGCGGTGTCGTCCCAGCGATCGAGGGTCATGGCCGGATCGAGGCCGGCAGCGCGGCCGCGCCGGTCGGCGCTGGTGTTCTCGCGGCGGGTGACTTCGTCGGCGAGGACGAGCTCGAGGAACTCGGCGTGCCCCATGCCGCTGGTGGACGCGAGAGCGAGTCGTTCGGGGAGGGTGTCGAGGCAGCGGCCGAGCTTCACTCGGCGCAGCAGTGCTTTGAGCTCGGGGGCGACGGTCGGTGCGGCGCTCATCCCGCCACCTCCTTCGCCTCGTCGTCGGTGGTTCGGACAGCGAAGTGGCTGTCGTCCCGAGCGAAGCGTGGGGCCACGATGGTGCCGGCCGGCGCCGTCTCGGCTGGAGGATCGCCCCCGTGCTCGGTGCCGCGTTCGAGCATGCGGCCGATGAGCGGGACGTTGACCGCCTCGGCGTCGAGGGCTCGTTCGCACGCGGCGTTCACGCGGTCGGGGCCCCACTCCTTGACGAGACCGAGCAGGGCGAAGACCTGGCGCATCTTGGTCCACGGCAACGGGGTGTCCAACAGCGCGGTGGCGTAGGCGCCGATGGCGGGGCCGTGTGATGCGGCCATGCGCTGCAGCTTGTCGAGGTCGCGCATGGCGTAGACGGTCCGCTCCGACGGCAGGTCTTCGGGGTCGGTGGACCGGCCGCCGGGCTGTTGGCGGGGGTGGACCTTGATGAGCTGACCGCGGGAGAACACCCGAACCAGGGACCGGTCGGCGCGCACCTCGACGCGGGTGCCGATCAGGTTCCCGGGGATCGAATACAGCGCCTTGGCGACCTCGATGTGATGGTCCCGATGAACCTTCGCTGTGGCGTAGACCGGCACGTCATAGGGCACCGTCGCTGCCGAAGCGAGCACCGGGGCTTCTTCGAGCCGGAAGTGCTCGGCCGGCCGCAGCTGGGTCGTGCCGTGGATCCGCATCCCGGCCCGGTCCCGACACCACACCTCGGCTCGGCGTTGCGCGTCGGCGAGATCGATGAACGTCTCGCCGGCGAAGAAGTTGTTTCGCACGTAGGGCACGACCCGCTCCACCCGAGGCTTGTCCTTCGGGGAACGGACCCGGGCCGGGTCGATCACGAACCCACGGGCCTGGGCGTACTCGACGAAGGCCTGGTTGAACCGCGGCTCCAAGCCGTCGGCCCGGTCGACGATGCTCTTCATGTTGTCCGGGATCACCGTGGCGAACACCCCGCCGAAGAACGCCCAGGCGGCCTCGAACCCGGCGATCACATCCTCGGTCGTCTGACGGTGCGTGAGCCACACGAAGCTGTAGCGGGACACGACCGGGGTGAACACCAACGCCCACAGATCCCGCTGCTTCCCGGTCTCGGGATCGGGGATGCGGCCCAGCTTGCCGAAGTCGACCTGCAACTCATCACCCGGAGCGCCGTCGTTCACCCGGACCGTCGTTCCCTGAACCGAGCGGCCGATGCCCAACTCCTCGAGCGCGTAGCGGTACAACGTCCGCTCCGGCACCACCACACCGCTGCGTTCCAGCAGCTCGTGCGCCTCCACCACCGTCAGCCCGTCGCCGTCGACCGGGTCGAGCCACCCGACCAGCTGGTCCCGGTGGGCATCGAGCAACCGGCGGGCCTCACCCCGCCCGTCGGTTCGATGCGGACGGACCTTCTCCACGACCTGGGCGAGGAGCAGATCAGTCAGCTGATCCTCGCCGCCGACCCGATCGAGGCCCAACTCGACCGCAGCATCGATGTAACGGCGGACCGTCTTGCGGTCCATCCCCGCCAGCTCGGCGACGAGCTGGTCCCATCCCACTGGCGAAACTCACACCCAGGTGATCCCATCCCACTGGCGGGCGACAGATCCTGATTCCTCGTCGCTGAACCGAACACGACCCTCGACCCGGAACTCCCCGAAACCGTCGGCATCGACCGACTCGCGGCAGCCGCGCCCCAACGCGCCGCCCTCCAGCCGCGCATGAGCCTCTCGCTCTCGACACTCCTCAACCCGCCCCGACCTCGCCCGACCCCACGACAGCTGCGTCCGTCCTCCGGCACGCGGGCGACCTCGCTCACCCGGTAAACGCTGGCGCCGCCACCACCGGCGGGCTCGGCTGTGCCGTGTCAACTCCCGCCGGTGGCACGAGCAGCTCACACCGCACAGAAGAGCCAGCCGGCACCACGCAGATGGCGTGCGAACCGCCGGTATCGGCGATCGTGACCGACAGGACCCCACGGGTCGGATCGAAGCTCGACGACCACGAACCGTCCGGCGCGGTGGTGCGGACCTCCCACCCGTCCGGGTAGCTGCGGGACTCGGGGATGAAGATGTCGGTCGGTCCGGTCGCGGCGCTGTCGGCGTACTGCACGGTCAGCACCCGGCCGACCGGGTCCCATCGCGAGAACGTCGGCGAGCCGGCGATGGCCCGGGCGTACGGTTGGAAGATCTGGCTGATGCCCGGCCGGTCGTTGCCGGCCGCGTCGATCGGGCAGTAACCGTCGCCCCGGCACCAGTTGAACACCGACCACCCCGACCCGATCCGGTCGAGGGTGGCCAGGCTGTCACGCACAAACGCGTCCATCCCCGGCTGATCCGGGTGGGCGACACCCCACTCCCCCACCAGCAGCGGCACCCCGTAGGTGCGCGGGTACTCGATCGCCGCGCCGTACCACTTGTCGAAGAACGCCGGGTCGTACTGCACGACACCGCCGGGGGTGTAGGTGGCCGCCTCGATGGCCGCGTCGTACATGTGCGGGTAGACGGCCACCTTCGGCCCGTACACCGGGCCGAGCGAGCTGGGGACGCCCAGCGACGCGAGGTTCGGCGGTTCGATGAAGACCCAGTGGTCCGGGTCGACCGCCGAGATCGCATCGGTGAGGCGCTGGTACATCGGGGTGAGCTGGGTGCGCTCGACCCGTGCCGCGGCGGTGAGGAAGTCCTCCCCTTCCCGGAACTTCCCGAACGGCTCGTTCAGCAGGTCGTAGCCGAGCAGCGCCGGGTGGCCCTTCACCCGGTTCACGATGTGGAGCCACACCTGGATCTGGTCGGCGCGCAGGTCGTCGTCCTCGTAGAGGTGCTCGAACGCGTTCTGCACCGCGGGCTGCAGGTAGTTGAGCAGCCACACCGGCTGCGGCACGAACGGCACGCCGTCGGTGCGGGTCGCCCACTCGGGGATGCCGCGGCTGCCGAACGCCGGCCCGTAGACGGCCTGGTGCATGTCGATGATCACGAGGAGGCCGTGGGCCGCGGCCCGGTCCATGGCTGCGACGTAGCGGTCCAGGTACGCCTCGTCGAAGTCGTCGTCGGCCGGCTCCAGCGCGTCCCAGTAGATCGCTAAGCGGATGTGGTCGAGGCCCCGCTCGGCCGCGTCCGCGAGCAGTTGATCGGTGAGCGTGTCGGGATCGGTGGTCTTGTGGTTGGCGCCGTGGACCTGCAGCGCACGTCCCTGGGTGTCGGCCAGGTACACCCGGCCGTCGGTGCCGACGGTGGTCGACCAGGCGGCCACCGGGCCGGGCAACAGCGACGGCACCCCGGCAGCCGGAGCGAAAACGGCCGTCGCGGCCAGCAGGGCAACGGCCGCGGCGAGCGCCGAGAACACCGATCCGTCCGTCCGCCGCCGCATGGGTGATCAGCCTAGATCTCCGGCGAGCACCACTCTCGCAACACCGCGTGCAGACTGCTGCCCGCGGTCAGCGCCTCCGCGGGCGCGGCAACCGGGACCGCGGGTTCCAAGTGCGGGAACTGTCGTCCACCTGCGGGCAAGAACCCATAGCGGTGCGATGACCGGGGCTGCGAGCACCGGGATCGGCGTAGGCCCCGAACGGCCGGCACTGGCGTCGGCGGGCAACGCCCCCGCGTGCAACGGCAACGGACCAGACTCGGACAAGCCACGGAGGGAGCGGAACCGATGGCGGATACCGGGATCCTCAACGTTCGGCGGGGCTGGAGCGCGCAGGACTTCGACGCCTCCGGCAACGGCACCGACCGCTACTTCGTCGTCCAGCAGCTCGAGGCCGCGAGGGAGGCGGCCGAGCTGTCCTGCGAAACCAAGCTCGGGTTCCTCGCCCGCGTCAGCCACGAGCTGCGGGCACCCCTCAACGCGATCAACGGCTACGCCCAGCTGCTGCTCCTCGACGAGCTCAGCGAGAGCCAGCAGGAAGCCGTCCGGGCGATCCTCCGGGCCGGCAACCACCTCGCCGCGCTGATCGACGACATTCAGGACACCGCCCGCGTCGAGGACGGGCGACTGGCGCTGTCGATGGAACCGGTCGCGGTCTCCGATGTGGCCACCCGGGCACTCGAGCTCGTGCGCCACGCCGCGGACGAGCGCGGCATCGAGCTGCGGGTCGAGAGCTCGGCCTGCTGGGCGGAGTTCGTCAAGGCCGACCGTCAGCGCTTCCTGCAGGTGCTGCTGAACCTGTTGACCAACGCGGTGAAGTACAACCGGCCCGGGCAGATCTCGCTGGCGTGCCGGCCCGGCACCCGACCCGGCACGATCGCGATCGGCGTCGCCGACACCGGGCCCGGCATCCCACCCGAGAAGCTGGGCCGGGTCTTCGCGCCGTTCGACCGCCTCGACCAGGAGACCTCCGGCATCGAGGGCACGGGCATCGGCCTCAACTTGTCCAAGGCACTCGTCGAGCAGATGGGTGGCACCATCTCCGTCGTCTCGACCGTCGGTGAAGGAACCACTTTCACCGTCGAGCTGGACCGCGCCCCCCACAAGCTCTCCGACCAGCCAGGCAACAACGGGGCCGGACCCGGCGCGGCTGGCCCGGTGCGGATCCTGTACATCGACGACAACAGCGCGAACTTCAAAGCGCTCGACCAGCTGCTGCACCAACGCCCGCACGCGCACCTCATGCCGGCGATGGAGGGTGCGCTCGGCATCGACCTGGCCTGCGAGCACCAGCCCGACCTCGTCCTGCTCGACCTGCACCTGCCCGACATGCCCGGCACCGACGTCTTGCGGGCGCTGCGAGCCGACCGCGCCACCCGCGCCATCCCGGTCGTTGTCCTCACCGCCGACGCCACTCCCGGCCTGCCTCAGGCGCTCATCGAGGACGGCGCTCACGCCGTGCTCACCAAGCCCGTCGACCTGACCGAGCTGCTGTCGATCATCGATGACCTGATCGAGCGCTGAGCGCTCTCGCCGCGCGAGGCTCGTAGCCGTGACCCACCGTGCCTGCACCAACGCGCCACGACCGGGCCGGCCGGTCCCATGAGCCCGCCGCTGCCGCGCGAGCAGTTCCCCGTCACGGACCGCTACTGCTACCTCAACCACGCCGGGGTGGCACCCATCCCGCTCGCCGCCGCCGACGAAATCCGTGCCGCCGCTCACGACTTCGCCGTCGAGGGCGGGGTGGCCTTCGAGCGGTGGGAGGCCCGCGAGCACGACGCCCGTGGCGCGGCGGCCCGCCTCATGGGAGTGCCCCCAGTCGACGTCGCGCTAATCAAGAACACGACCGAAGGGCTCGCGTTCGTGGCCAACGGCCTGGCGTGGCAGCCCGGTGACCGGGTCATCGTGCCGAACCACGAGTTCCCCTCCAACGTGTACCCGTGGCTGGCGCTGCGGGACCGGGGCGTCACCGTCGAGTTCGTCGAACCGGTGGGACCGGGCCGCACCCTGCCGCTCGAGCTGTTCGCCGAGACGCTCGCCGCCGGGCCGGTCCGGCTGGTGGCGGTGAGCTGGGTCCAGTTCGGGCGGGGCTGGAGGGTCGATCTCCCCGGGCTGGGGCAGCTGTGCCGGGAGCACGGCGCGCTGCTGTGCGTCGACGCCATCCAGGGGCTCGGCGTGCTACCCGCCGCCTTCGAGGCGTGGGGAGTCGACTTCGCCGCGGCCGACGCCCACAAGTGGTTGCTCGGCCCGCTCGGCATCGGCGCGCTCTACGTGCGGGGCGAGCGGCGCGAACTGCTGCGCCCGCTCGAGCCGGGATGGGCGTCCGTCGCGCACCGCGAGGAGTGGGACAACCTTGACCTCGTCTACGACGACAGCGCCCGCCGATTCGAAGGCGGGAGCGCGAACAACCTCACGGTCCCCGGGTTCGCGGCGGCGATGGAGCTGCTGCTGTCGACCGGGATCGACGCGATCTGGCGGCACGTCGACGGGCTGTGCGCCACTCTCGTCGCCGGGCTCGAGGACATCGGCGCGACCGTGCTCAGCGAGCGCTCCGGCGGCGGAGGATCGGGCATCGTCACGTTCACGCTCGACGGCCTAGACGCCGGCGGCGTCTGGCAGGCGCTCGAGGCCGAAGGCATCGTCTGCGCGCCGCGGGCAGGTGGCGTCCGCCTCGCGCCCCACGGCTACAACGACGGCGAAGAGATGGAACGCCTCGTCGAAGCCGTCGCCGCCATCGCCGCCAACTCCCGGCGCAGATGAGCTCTGGCGCGGCCGCGTCGGCGGCGCCGGTGGCGTCGGGCGCGAGTGGAAGACTACGGGCATGGACTACCGACAGCTGCTGCGGCAGGCGTCGGCCGGCCGGATCATCGCCGGCGCCGCGCTGATGCTCGCACCAGGACTCGCCGGCCAGCTCTGGATCGGCGACGCGGCCCGCCAGCCGGGTGCCAAGGTCGCCGTCCGCGCCCTCGGCATCCGCGACCTCGCGCTCGGCGCCGGCACGATGCAGGCGCTCGGCAGCGGCGCCCCGCCCCGACCGTGGGCGCTCGCCGGGGCAGCTGCCGACAGGGTCGACTCGGTGGGGACGCTGCTGGCGCTGCGCCGGATCCCGCCCCGCCGCGCCCTGGCCGTCGTCGCGGTCGCCGCCGCATCCGCCGCCCTGCACCTGCTCGCAGCCGACCAGCTCGACTGAGATCCGCAGCCCGGAAAAAAATCCTCCGAAAGGTTTGACAGGCACCCCTCGGATGTGGTCTATACTGAGGACACCACACCAACACCCTTCGAGTTCACCACTCGAAGAACCCACCCAGCCGACCGCCGCCCTTCCCAACCCGGGGCGGCGGTCATCTTTTTGGCCCGGTTACCTCGTTGGGCAAGGTGGCACGCCAGCAACGCGGTCAGATGGCCAAGTGAAGTCGGAGGGCTTCGTCGAGCGCGGCGACCAGCTCACTCGTCAGCAAGCCCACTCGCGCTCCGACCCGTTCGACCGCCACAGACCGAACTTGTTCGGCCTGGGCCTTGGAGTCAACCTTGAGACCGGTCTCATCCGCGGGCAGGAACACTTGAAACGGGTAGACGTGGGCCACGCTGGAGGTGACCGGCACGACGGTGACGACGCCCCGACCGAGCCGCTCCGCCGTCACGTTCGCTCCGTCGTTGCTGACGATGACCGCGGGTCGTCGGTGGTTCGCTTCGGCCCCACGAACCGGGGCAAGATCAACGATTCGGACCTCACCTCGGCGCATCAGCGATCCCGTCACCGACAACGCCGTCCCACAACTTGTTGTCGTCGCTCGCTGCCCACTCCGTCCACGCCTCTTCGTACGCGGATCCCAGCATCGTCGACCGCAGGAGCCGAATGGCCCGGTGCACGACCGCAGAGCGCGACGGAATCCCCTGTCGCCGGGCAAAGTGATCCTACCGCCAGTAGGAACACCGCAAGGCACAAGGATCTCAACGATCGCTGAGCCGGACCGCTACTGAAGCCACCCGATCCGGCCCAGCCCTAGCGGACGCACCGGATCGTGAGCCTGACCTGCGGCTGCTGCAGGGCAGCCACTTGGAGGCGGCGGTGGGAATCGAACCCACGTCTAGGGCTTTGCAGGCCCCTGCCTGGACCACTCGGCTACGCCGCCGTGAGATCGCCACGATAGCGCCGTGCGCGGGACAGACCGAACGACGGATGCGGCGGTACGACGGGGCGGGAGCTCAGCTCTTCTTGGCCAGCTCGGCTTCGATCGCCGAGACGATCCGCTCGTCCTCGGGCTCACACTGCGGCTCGAAGCGACCCACGATCTCACCACCGGCGGACAGGAGGAACTTCTCGAAGTTCCAGCGGATGTCCCCGGTGTAGCCGGACGCGTCGGGGAACTCGGTGAGCCGAGCGTAGATCGGATGGCGTCCGTCCCCGTTCACCTCGATCTTCTCGAAGAGCGGGAAGTCCACGCCGTAGGTGGTGGAACAGAACTGGGCGATCTCCTCGGGACTGCCGGGCTCCTGGCCCAGGAACTGGTTGCAGGGGAACCCCACCACGGTGAAGCCCTGGTCGCGGTAGCGCTCCTGGAGCCGCTGGAGGCCTTCATACTGGGGCGTGAGACCGCAGCGTGACGCCACGTTCACCGCCAGCACGACCTGTCCGTTGAAGTCGCCGAGGCTCGACGGCGTGCCGTCGAGCCGGTTGACCGGGATGTCGTAGAGCGAATCAGCCACGGCAGCTCTCAACCACTTCGGCCCTGCGATGCTTCCCGTCCCGGGCGAAAATCTCCGGACGATGCCGCGCACGCCCCTCACGACACCGGCGCGGGAATCTCTACATTTCGGTAGAAGATCCCGCGCCAGCAGAGGCTCGGCCCTCACGACACCGGCGCGGGAATCTCTACATTTCGGTAGAACATCCCGCGCCAGTGGGGATCGGCCCTACGGTGCCGGCCGGGCCGCACCGCTCGGGCCTTCAGTTCGTCCGCGTGTTCTCGACGTACTTGTGGGGGCCGATGAAGCCGATGTGGATCCGTCCCGTCGCCCCACGCGAGTCGTCATGGAAGTAGATCCGGGGTGCCATCGGCCCGCCGCCGGTCGCCACCTTCAGGTGCGCCCACATCACCACCGATCCGGAGGGATCGACTCTCGGGTCGACGGGGAATCGGCGCTGCTCCGCCAGGCGGGCGTTCGCCTCGACCGTCTCGGATTCCCGCATCGCGAGCTTCTTGTCACCGGCCGGCCAGGCCCACGCGTGCCCGCTGGTCAGGCACCACTGCTTGAAGTTGCCGTCGAAGTCGGCTTCGGCGTAGCAGTGCAGCGCCCGCAAGCCGCGCCAGATCAGGTCCGCCCAGCTCGCGCTACAGATGTGGCGGTCGAGCTCGTCGATGTCCCGCTCGACTCCCGGCGGGATCACGACGCAGCCCAGACGGTCCCTGGCCAGCGCCACCGCCTCGGCGATGGTGGCCGGCTCGCAGGCGAGATCCGATGCCTCCTCGACCCGATCCGGGCGATTCGGCGCGGCCACGATCAGCTGGAGCTGGTTCCGCAACCGTGCAACCTCGGTGACGGTCTCCTCGAGGTCGACGATGGTGTCGAGGTCTTTGAGCGCGTTGCGTTCACCGGTGAGCCGTTCGATCTCCGCCTCGGCAACAGCGAGCAGCTCCGCGTCGCTCTTGGACCGGCCGAGCCGCAACTCACGCCGGACCCGGTCATAAACCGCAGGTGGGCGGCGGGCGGTGACAACCGCCGACAACATCGACGACAGCAGCGAGACGGGGCGCAAGGTCCCGCCGGTGAGCTGGTCGTGCCGGAGGAAACGATGGCGCTCGGGTCGCAGCCCCCGCGGTCCCGCGTTCGGGAGGTAGACCCGGGCCGCGCCGCCCCACACGGCCAGCTCGTCCCCGATCGCCGCTTTGAACGCCTCCGTCTGGGTCGCGGGCAGCATCATCACCTGGGTCGCAGCGGCGAGGCGGCGGGCCACCTCTTCGCTTCGCGCCAGCAACGGGGTGTATCCGTCCGATCCCTCTGAGAACACCACCAGCGGCAGGGTGCGAGTCGGGTTCCGGATCAGCCCCGCCAAGCCCGGCGGCGCGATCCTCAAGGGGAACGCGGCGATCCGCACCTGGTCGACGCGCGCGTCGCGGCCCGACTTCAGCAGGTTCCGCACCAGCTTCGGCGCCGCGAGCAGTGGGCGCTCCGAGCCGGCGTCGGCGACCCGTTCGAGATCGACCCAGAGCCACCTGTCCCCGGGAGGACCGTCGATGACGGTGAGCCTCGTCGTCCACCGTTCGCCGAGCTCGTGGCGCTCCTCCGACAGCTCGAACTGGGCCGCCTCGACGTCACCGCTCAACGCCCGCCGGACCAGGACCTTGGCCTCCCTGTGGCCGTGCGCGTGCCCCTCGTCGGGCATCTCCACCACGATGCCCTTCTCCCGCATCCAGCCGGCAAACGCCTCCTCGGCGGCATCGACGATCCGGTCCCGGTCGTCCTGCCAGATCGCTCGGTACAGCAGGGTCATCGCTTCCCTCCCACCACACCGGCGCGGAGATCTCTACATTCTGGTAGAAGATCCCGCGCCAGCCCGAACTCAGGTGCCCGGCCCTGCCGACTCACGGCTGGCCACGGCGAAATCCAGCGTCACGCTCCATCCCTCGTAGGCGAACTGGTAGCGGGTGGTGTCGAACGCCACCGTGCCCCACGGGCCGTCGTGGCGGGGGTAACCGTCGAGCGCTCGGGGCTGACCGGCGACCGTGAGCGGACCGTCCCAGCCGAAGGTCACCTCGCCCTTGGTCGGCGACTGGTACCGCACGTCGAAACCGTCGGCCGGACCACCCGCGCCCCGCCGGGTGACCTCGACCGGCGCCGAAGTCACCGCGGCGACGAACGCCTCGAACGCCGAGGAACCCGCGCCATCCGCTTCCCCCGCCGTGGACCAGTCAGCCGCCCGGCCCACCTCGTAGATCCAGACGTTGTCGGGGCCGCCTTCGGCGACGAGATCGAACCGTCCCGTCAGCCCCCGCGTCGCCTTCGCCCCGGGCTCATAGGTCCGCCACGTCGTCGGCCGGTAGGACCACAACGCGATGTACCCGTCGCCCTTGCGGCCGATCACCCAACCGTCCCGCTCGACCACCTCGTCGAAGAGCTCGGTGGGGAAGAACGCATGGGTGTAGGGCTGGTACTCGAACGCGGAGCCACCGACACCACCCGACTCGTACTGCGGGGCGTAGATCTGAACCGCCACGTTCTCGAACTGCCCCGCCCGGGGTGACGCCCCGTTGCCGGTCCAATAGCCCTCGTCGGTGTGGAAGTCGGCGGGCACCGGGTCATAGGGATGGGTCGTGAACACCACCGCCATCGGGTCGAGGGTCGCCTGGGTGACGTGGTTCTGCTGGCTCTTGGCCCCGGGGCGCCACGACTGGGCCGACGACAGCATGACCTCGTCGGCCCGCCAGGTGTAGGTGTTCACCTCGCTCAGCAGACCGGCGTTCAACGGGACGGCGAGCTGGCGGGCGAGCTGCTGCAACTGCGGGACCGTGCTCGCCGCGACGATCGGTTCGAACTGCGACGCGATCTTGAAGTTGTCGGACTTCCACAGGTCGTAGCGCTGCATCGTGTCGACGCTCAGCGGCACGATCTGCCACGGGAACTGCGCGCCCATCGCCCACCACAGCAGGAGCTGCCGCTCGGGATCGCCCAGGTCGCCTTCCTTCGGGTACGACAGGCCGTAGGGGGCCTGCGCCGCGGGGTCGATCGGTGCGGTGGGGTCGAGGGGGATGCTCTGACGGGTGCGCACCACCGCCACCTCCGGCGACCGGGCGACGCGACGGGCGACCTCGGGCGGGCGCCACCGGTGGGCCGTGGCGATCAGCACGCCGTTGTCGACGTTGCGGTAGGGCAGGTCGGTGTCACCGAAGATGATCGACGCCATCGTCCAGGTGTCCTGGTCGAAGCCGACCGTCTTGTCCTTCATGTAGCTGCGACCGTGGGTCGAGCCGAACATCCCCTTCTGGAGGTGCGCCGCCATCTCGATGGTGAGCACGTCCATCATCATGGCGGCGAGGCGGGCCAGCTCGGCGTCGGCGGCGTGCTCGGCCAGCAGCAGCAGACCCTTGACGTCCTCCATGACGTACACGTCCGACAGCCACTCGCTGAACCCGAACCGGGCCCGCCACTCGATCCACTGGCGGATCAGCGGCTCGGCGTGGGCCATGTGGTCCCGGCCGGTCATGCCGGAGTTCGTGAACGTGCGGTCCGGGTACAGCTGGCCGGCGACGTACTCGTTGGCGAGAAAGATGATCGTGTGGTTCTCGGTCCAGTAGTACTGGCTGTCGACCACACCCGGCGGGGTCGGTTCGGTCCACCAGTACTTGAACGCGAGCACCCGCTCCTCCAGCGCGGCCCGTAGCTCCGGGGTGATGTCGTCGCCGTAGCGGGCGAGCAGGAACAGGAAACGGTTGATGTCGAAGTCGCCGGTGTCCTTGAACGCCTTCAGCTTGTCGAAGACTCGCTGCAAGTGCTCGGGTGCCGCCGCGGCACGATCCCAGCTGAAGTCGGGGTTGCGCCGGCCCCACTCGGCGAACGCCATGATCGAGTGGATGTCACCGG
>FWPU01010042.1_pt1 | contig 14407 bp, 22 predicted proteins | sample 2228361 | NCBI WGS metagenome assembly FWPU01 (sample SAMEA103939777, study PRJEB20133) | metagenome
CAGCCGGGAGGTGCGAGAGCCGGCTTTAAGACTCAGCTTCTCAGGCCGCCAGCCCGAGCACTGTGAGGTGCTCTGGCAGTACGTGCCGCTGGCTCCGTCCAGTAGCTATCGGTTCGATTTTCAGTACCGGACTTCCCGCATCGGCCCGGAAAGCGGGTTGCGCTGGGAGATCCAGGATCTGACAGGCGCGCCTAGGCGGCTGGCCGAGTCAGCCTCGCTGGCGGCAGAGAATTGGAGGGAGGAGGAGCTGACGTTCGTGACCCCTGCGAGGCTTGAGTCCGCCCGCCTGGTGCTCGCTTATCGGCGCATGCTGGGCACCACTCGGATCACAGGCTCGATTTCTGTGCAGCATCTCAGGCTCACGGCACTTTCGGAAACCTCGTCTGCCATCCCGTCGCCTCGACCTTGAATTCATTTCTCTAATGTCTCTAACGTCCGTCGAGCGTATTGCCGCGAAGCCTTGCGGACGGTTGGATGGGTGAGAGTCCGGGAGTCCGAGCGGGCAGGAGGTTAGCGGCCTGGCCGGGGGGTAAAATCGGTTCAAAGGGTTATTTCGCGTGCAATGGGATCCGCAGACAAAACGAGAACCCTCCTTCACATCCCGATCGTGCATACCGAGGCCGACATGGGTGCGTTGCACGACTCGATCCGCCAGATGACGATTAGGAAATTGGGCCGGGAGGGCTGGGAGCGCAAGGTCAAGACGGCCCATCGCTTGTCAGACTGCTCCATGAGCTATTGGAAAGGCTGGCGATTCGCAGGATGGAGTCCGGTGCGCTCAGCGAGGACCAGATCGAGCGTCTGGGGCTCACGTTAATGAGGCAAGCCGAAGAGATCGAAAGACTGCGGAAAGAGTTCGGACTTGAGGAAGAGGATCTGAATCTGGATTTGGGCCCGCTCGGCAGACTGTTGTGACAGAGGAGGCCACGAAATCGCGATGCAGCGCGCGGTAACACATGCCGTTGAGACGTCGACGTTAGCTGACATCTTAGAGCGGGTGCTGGACAAGGGGATCGTAATCGTTGGGGACATCAAGGTCAAGTTGGTGGACATCGAGTTGTTGACCATCCAGATTCGCCTGGTAGTCTGCTCGGTGGACAAGGCTGTGGAGATGCGAATGGACTGGTGGGCACGAGAGCGTGCTCTTTGTTCTCGAGCCGCCAACAACGGAGACGCGCTCAGCGAAGGCTCTTCCGAGGCGCTCGAAGCTCCTGCTGGCGGCGACTGAGCTCGCCCCCAGGTAAGAGGGGGGCGGACAGGGTGACGGCGCCGGGAAGACGGCTTTGTGGCTGAGTTTGTGGAAAAGGAGTGGAGGTCACAGATCATGATCGGCATGAACTTATTGGCATTCCTGACCTTGCTGGTAATCGCCGTGGTCGTAGCCGTAGTCTTTCACTTCGTGCTACGCTATCGCTTTCTGGAAGGATTCGATGCTTTCCTGGGTATGGTGGCAGTGGGCTGGCTGGGAGCTTGGCTGGGCTCCCCGGTGCTGGGCCATTGGCTGCTCAGCTTTCAAGAAGTTTACGTCGTCCCGGCCATCCTGGGCGCGGTGACTGCGGTTTTCTTGAACGTGCTGTACTGGAAAGCGCGGGCGAAAGCCAGCCGCGGCCCCCTCGAGGCCTAGCAGCCCGTGGATAAAGTCGAAATGGCCGAATGGGCCCACCGAAAGCGAAGGACTTAGGTGCCGCAGAAGTTACGTATAAATACTTTATCTACCGGCTGTTAGGGAAGCCGGATACGGCGCTGACGGGGAAGGGTGGGTGGCGATTGTCCTCTGCCGGGCATCGCCAGGGGAACGTTGCCTACGCGCGGGACCCTCTGGCGTCGGTCAGAAACGTCGGCTGAAACAATTTGGCGCCGAGCAAGAAAAAGAAGAATCATTGTGGAGCAGACGACGCTGCCAACCATGCTGTTGATCGCCGCGGCAATGATGCATGTACTTTACTTTCAGCCTCATCGGCGGCGTGGATGGTAAAGGGTGGAGGACGGGTGTGATCTACCAATATCGCTGTGAAGCCTGGGGCGCAAAGGTGAGCATGCTCGTTCAATGGAGAAGCGAGGATGCGAGCGAGGAGTTCGAGCAGGTGACAGAAGAGATTGACTGGGTCGAGACCGAAGCCGGCCAGGTGCCGCCGGGATGAACATGATGAATCCGGCAGCCACCCTGCCGGCGCTGTGGCTGTGCGTGGCCGGAGCGGTGATCGTCCTGTCCCCGCTTCCAGGATCGGTGGTTCTCCAGCCGCCTGGTGGTGCTTGGGCGGCGCGCTTGCTTGTCGAGGCGGCTCCTGCCGTCATTCGGGCGGCTGCCTTCCGATCGTTCGGTGCAGCCTAGCTGAGCATCCTGTGGGGTGGCTTGCCTTGGCGCACTGCTGGAGCTTTTGCAGATTTGGGTACCGGGGCGGACGTTTGAGGGGAGCGATGTTCTGGCTGACGGGCTGGGGGGTGACAGGGGAATGCTGGTTGCGTGGCCGCTGCGGCTGCGAGGCTCGCCGGCTAAGCGAGCAAGGACTGGTCCAGCGGCGACGCCGATCGGCACGCCATAACCTACCCGCAACTGGTTGAAGAGATGGCTGCGGGCTGGAGGTCTCACGCAAGGATGTCGGGCGGATCCTGGACAGCATGGCGGGTGCCCTGCGCCCAAGGGGAACGGATTCAGATCGGTCGGCTCGTATGGGGCTCCCGGATAGCGGAAGCGGCCCGCGTGGACACTCAGCGGTGCAGCGCGGGTCACAACAACAGGTGCTAAACGTGCGTCCGCCCCAACGCAGGCCTCGCCCAGTGCCTCCAGGATGTGGATTCTGCGAAAGGGCACATCCTTCCAGGTCAGTAAGGCCTGGAACGCTTTCTCGACGGCCTGGTGAGAGGGGAACAATGCAATCCAGACCAAGGGCGAGGAGCCGCCGAAAACCCTCTCGGCGGCGGCCAGATCTTCCTCGGCCCGCAGCAACCATTCCCGGGTGTTGGCGGCCCGCACCGGGTCAACCCGCGCCATAAAGCACCCGGCCGTGCTCCACGACCGCCGCAGGTAAAGGAGCCGTCAGGTGGAGTTGCTTTTCAAAGTCTCCGTCCGCCCACACCAGCACCTCCGCGGCTGCCCCAGTCCCCCGCAGGGTGCCCAAGGCCAAGTGCTCCGAACGTAGGTGGGCAGGCGCCTCATCTGGCACGGTCACGGTAATATCGTAATCGCTGTCTGGGTCGACACGACCAGCCGGCGCAGCAGCTCGGCCAACACCGGGTCGTCGGCAGCAGGCGGGTTGAAATTCTCGATCCCGGCTCTCCGCATGGCCGTCAGTCCCAGTTTGCGACAGGAGACGACCGTGAGTACCGTCCGCCCCGCACCCCGCCTTCACCGGGACGAACAGCGCCGGGTTGCGCTGGGCCATGTTCCATCACGAGCTCGCAGCGCGCGGCCATGCGCGGGTCGGCGTGGCTGAAAAGCGAGCACCAAACGGCGATTCGTTGCGGGGTCTGACGGGCTGAGGCTGTGCTGAAGGCGGTACGCGCGTTGCTCAGCGCGGCCTGAATCTTTCCGCCAATCCGGATCTCCCCTTGCTGGGACCAGCGTGGCCGGAGGTGTGCCCGGTGTGGGTGCGTGAGAGAGAACTACCGGCGCGCCAGCGGTGACACTCCTTCATCCGGCATGCTCGGGCAATGCTCGATCGAAAACAGGGTTTTCTGAATGTCTTGCACGATGCTGAAGCTCGCATCCACCCGCCTGCTCTACTCGTCCACCCGATAGCCCAAGTCGTCCACACGCTTACTGACCTCCTCTACCTGGCTGTTGGTTGACCAGATTGCCGAAAACGCCGCGATGCCGATGGTCACGACAATGGGGATGGTGATCTGAAAGATCGGCTGCGTGAGATCCGCGGGCACCGCCACATACCCAAAGCCGTCGTTCCACACCGTGTCGGACTAGAGTCCCCTCAGCCCGCCTTGACGGGGATGAACAGCGCCGGGTTGCGCTGGGCCATGTCGAGCATGTCGGCGTAGCGGGCGGTCATGCGCGGGTCGGCGTGGCCGAGCAGCTCAGGGATGGGGCGGACAAGCCGAATAGCGACGTCGTGGCGCAAAGCGAAGCCTCTTCCTGGAGGCGTCTGCCTTATTGAGCAATCCCAATTCACTTTGCGGCGAGGCAGGAAGCGCGCGTGTGTTCACGGATTGCCTGGAGGGCGAGTTAGGGCCGTACGCTCTCCGGAAGTTTAGTGAGAACTTCGGCGACGAATTCCCGCGCCCGGCGCAGTGCCTCAGTGGCTTGTTCAACGCTCGGCTCCATCGGCTCGCCCGGATAGCGGAACATCTAAGCGTACTGTGTAAGATCAACGATTCGGTCAATCTGCGCCTCGATCGTCGGCTCTGTCTGCACCATCTGTGTGCCCAGCTTGCCGAGATCGTGGGTCCGCGGAAATGTCCGCTCGTGCCAAACCAAGAATCCTTTCATCGCCTTCTCCACCGCTTGCTGGCAGTGAAACAGCGCGTCCTCCATCGCCGGGGGCGAGGCAGCCAAATCAATCTTCGCACACCTCAGATCATTCTGGGCCTTCTCAAACCAGGCGACCGTATCGGCTTGGCGTCGCAGATCAGGCTGCATAGAGCAGCTTGCCCTCCCGGAGGACTGTCGCCGGCAAGGAAGCTTTCAAGTGCAGCCGATCTTCAGAGTCCCGAAGCGTCCACACCAGCACGTCTGAAGCTACTCCTAAGCGCCATATTGCCTTGTAGGCACGGCCGCTGTCGCGCAGGGGGCGAGGCGTGTCGTCCGCCACGACCACCATGAGGTCGTGGTCGCTGTCCGGCCCGGCGTCGCCGCGGGCCGCCGAGCCGAACAGGTAGATGCGCAGCGGGTGGTACACTTCGATCAGCCGCCGCACCACCTCGGCCAGCACCGGGTGGTCGGCAGCCGGCGGGTTGAAATTGTCGATCCCGGCTTTCCGCATGCGCGTCAGTCCCAGTTTGCCACAGGAGACGACCCTGAGTACCGGCCGCCAGCATCCCGCCTTCCCCGGGACGAACAGCGCCGGGTTGCGCTGGGCCATGTCGACCACGTGGGCCCGGCGGGCGGTCATGCGCGCGTCGGCGCGGCCCAGCAGGTCCTGCACCGCTCGCGCGTCACCGGTGTGGAGGTGGCCCGGCATGCCGACGGTGTGGCGCCGCCAGTCGCCTGGGATGCCGGGGCCCGAGACCGCTCCGGCGGCCACCGGCTCAGCCTGAGCCAAACGCGAGCCGGGCGGGCCAATCCCGGCTGATTCCGGTGACGAAATGCCGCGAACCTTCTTCAGGTGGGCGGCTAGCGCGACAAATGAATCATTCTCACACACGCTCCTGCGCTTGACGTTGGAAGGCGGCGTCCTCGGATCGTCCGGAATGCCGGCGTTGGGAGCGGCTGAATTGCAACCAGATCGCCGCGGCGAGCCCGCTTATGAAGCGGCCCCCGAGGGTCAGCGGGCGAAGCAGGTAATACGGGGCGAGCGCCGCCCCCTCTGACAGATTATAGCGGTACCGGAGAGCAGCCGGCTCCGGAAAGACAAGCCGGAAGTAGTAGCGCAGTCGAGCCTTCATGCCAGGGAGCTTCGTAGTACCTACGAGACGGCGCACATAACCTCTGTATCTCCCGGCCGCAGCGTGCAGCATGGGTTGCTCGGGGCCGTAGACGAGGGTGTGCGCCGAAATTGCGGTGGCGCGAGACCTCGGGATGGGAATGTCCAAGCCCCAGTGATGGTTCAGCGTCGCGACAACCGTTGTCACATCGTTGGTGACCCCCCAACGCTCCGCTGTTTGCCACAACGTAGGCCAGTCGATCAGCCCGCGGTGGTTGCTCACCAGAAGAATCATGTCCACCATCTGCTTCAGGGAAATAAAGCACCCGGTTGAGAAGTGCTTCATGAAGTGGATGGCGGTGTGGAGTAGGAAGTGCGAGGGGCAAAGAGACCACAACCGGGCGGTGCCGCAGGCCAAGGGAACGCATTCGGCCCAGACTTCGCGCATCGCAGTTTCATATCTCCCGCGACCAGCCAGGATAGTCGCGTGAACCTCTACTGGCCGGCGGCTGGCTTTGACATAAGGGACCAAGTGGGAATTGCGAATGCAAAACAGCTCATCCTCGGGCGAGTTGTACCATCCCTGTTCGCGGTAGCCCAGCCCCCGCATAATCCGTTTAGTGTCCGGGACTGAGCACTCCTCCACCAGGAGGTCTATATCGCTCATTGACCTGCATCCGATGTCGTCGTACAGCCAGAGCAGAGCAGCGGCTCCCTTGAGCGCAACCAGGCGGATGCCATGGGTCGTAAAGGCGTTTGCGATTTCCTCCAGTTGCGCCAGAACCCCGAGGTTCGATGCGGTTTGCAGAAGGTACGAGCGCTTTGCCACGCTAGGGAGTCCGTTTGGATTGGCTGCGGCTGGCCAGCATTGGCCGCGCGAAGCCCACAGCAAGCCCATAAGCCCATGTTGCTCGGCCAAAGGCAACAACTCAGCAGGCCATGGACTTGAGTCCGTTGGTCCTTCCCTCATCCGTGAAAGGCCGGCCCCAGAGCCGCACAGAGAGATGAACGCTTCGCAAACCCCGTCAGTGCGATGCACGTCCCCCCTAGGTCTCCCGCTCAACGCATCAGGCCTCGGTTCTGGCCAGGGTCGTCTGTCCGCAGGTCCCCGCACCGCGAGGATCCAGAGCGAGCTGCCCCTCTTGGCAGCTAAGAGATGTGCCCAGTTGAGGGAAAGATCGAACAGTGGGATGGCCTCTACCTCCGGAGCCGTCCCGGCTGATGGAGGCATCCCGGGGCAGGGCCAAACGGCTGCTCAGGCGTTCACATGTATTTAAGCTCTCTATCAATTCCGCCGCTTCTGCGGCCTCCCCCACCAGGAGGTCGTAGCAGGGGACGTCGTGCACGAGATCCGCAGCCACTCCGAAGCCCTTGTCCCCAAGGAGGTCTCTGTTGACGGTCTGGGTCATCAACTTTAAGGCCGCCAGCCCTGGTTTCAGCTTCCGGGCCTCTGTGGGGCCGTCGGAACGCAGCCGGGGAAATACGATCAATCCTACGGGCGCCTCAGCCTCTAAGGGGTGGTGCCACGAACCGGGGAGGGCGTACCAAACCTGCTCCCCCCACGCCCAAAACGAAGTCGGCCAGAGGGTGAGCTCCGGCGCTAGTGGGGCAAGCAGCCGAAGCGCACCTTCTCTTAAGCGCAAGGGAAAGGGGAACGGCCTCGCCGTCAGATCGAGTGATAGAGGAGTTAAGTCCTCGGAGAGGTAACAGTAGCCGCGCTTAAGCAGAAAGGCGGCCAGTGTCGTCTTACCGCTCCCACTTGGCCCCGGAAGGAGGACGACCCGGCCGTCCTTGACGACGGCTGCTGCGTGAAGGAGGACGAACCTTGCCTTTCGAGCCGCACGAAAAGCCAGGTCCACTACAAGCGCTCTAAACACCTCTTCCCGGCTGAGCCCCTCTTCCGCAGCGCCACCCCGAATGAGCCGGTACCCCCGGTCAGTTTGCTCGACGTGATAAACGATGTCGAGTGGGGTGTCGGGAGGAACCGAAGGCAGCGCAGCGGTCAGCCAGGACAGTTCCGCAAAGAGTGGCGCTGACGGGGCCCGGATCCCCACACGCGTATTGCACAGGAGGCGGGTCAACTGGAAGCTCATGGCCCGTCCTCCACTAAGCCTTTTTCGCGGAACTGCACGATGATCCCCTCGACATCGGCACGGACGATCTCAGGATCGGCAGGAAGCACCGCCAAAACCTCCTGCGCGATAAGCGGGATGGGTGTTTGACCATCTAGAAGGTCGAAGATCGTAGCCGCTGTCTCGTTCAAGAGAAAGGTTTCTCCCGATCTGGGGTCGTAAACGAGGAGCTCGTCCTCCACTTCTCTAATCAGCAGATCTTCCCGCCGCCTCGGCCGACCTATCATCCTGTGGGTACCTCCGGCCTAATCTGGGGCGCCTCAGCTTGAAGCTCCTCGAGGCGCTCCAGGAGCGCATCGGAATATCGAAGTACCGGCTGAAGGGCCGCCATCAGCCCTCCGTTTGCGTGGACTTTGGCGCAAAGCTGGCATGGGCTTACAAAGGGGCTCCAATCCGGGAGCTGAGCAAAGACTTCAGGGTACTTGAAGCGGGTCAGCTCATAGAGCAGAAGAAACCCCCTCGACATGATGAGCCGCGTGTAAGAGTCGGCGTGCATCCGCTCAACGATCGCACCGAGCGACTCCCGCTTTAGATTCCCAAAAGACAGTTTCGCTTGGATGTTGAAACCTCCGGAGCAGCAAGGGTAGACCTCGCCGTCTGGGTAGATAGTGATGCTGTAAGAGCCGGATCGGCCACAGCCTTTAAACCGCTCGAGCCCTAGCTGGTATTCCTGAGGTGTCACCGCTCGCTTGCTCCCCCGTCCGACTGGCACTGCCAAATGGCTGATCGTCTTCACCCCCGGTGGCACGCGGACGACGTCCTCTACCTTCATACCTGCGTTCCAAAAAACCCCGGCGAGCGCGGCCACAAGACCCAATTCCACGGCAGCACTGACTGCGTGCTCAGCATAGGTAGCCGGCACAAACCTTTGGTGGGATGGATCAGTGGAGACAGAGAGCTCGCGAAGTCCCCGCTCCCTCAAGGGAGCGAGCTTTGCTTTTGCCGCTTCTAGATTTGTGGCCCAATAGGCGGAAGTGACAATACGGAAGGGAAGGCCTAGGGGGCGCGTCGCCTCCAGGATCTCCAAAAGCTCCTGATAGTACACAAACGGCTCCCCACCGGTGAAGACCAGACATTTGAGCGATGGAAGTGACGCCGCCTGGCGGATCCAATCGAGTGCATCCTCCTTCCGCATCTTGACGGGCCCATACTCCTCGATCGCATGACAGCAAAAATCGCATCGTAAAGGGCACGCCATGCCGTAGACTAAAGTGACACTGTCCTGAAAACAGGCCACCTGCTCTGCTGACCTATCCACTCGAGAAGGCAACGCTCCCATACCCCGCCGCTCGCTATTCTATGGATCGGTAGTCACTGTCGGCCCTCACAATCACCCCGCTCATAACTCTGACAGCCGCCTGCGCGTAGCCGCTCCTTGGATCGAGCAGCGCGGTAAGACTCAGAAGGGTCGGGGTGAGATACCCTCCCAGTTTCAACAATCGCCGCCTAGCCCGATCCCGAACCTCCTCTTGTTGGGCCGCTTCACTTGGATTGCTTTTTTCATCCATGGTAAACCTCTGCTTCTTGCTTCACTGATTTGAGCTCGCTTGCCAAACTTTGCGATTGCTCTGACCGGAAGGCTTGCGGTTTCGCTGGGCCCTCCTGTACTTCAGCACAATGCGAGATGGTCATACACTGTTCTCATTCCTTCCGCCCGACGCGTCCGGAGAGCACCCACCTCAGAATGGCACCGACGCTGATCCCGATGCCCGTAGCAAGCGCAGCTCTCGCAACGCGTTCCGCATTCAGCCGCTTCCCGGCTGAGACCCGCGGCGCTGGAAATACCGTCTCAGCTTTACGTCCAACCTGTTCGACTTCTCGCGGCGGTACGACCGGAGCCTCCGTTGGCGCAAGGGCCGCCTCGCTGACGTCTAGTTCGCCCGCCACAACCGTCGTAGAGCCCATTTCACCTGCGGATGGCGCTTGGGCTTCGGCATCCAGGGGTTCCTGGCCCGAGCCGTTATGAGCAGACCATCCTAGCTTACTCAGCAAGGGGCTAACTGTACTCGCCATGTTGTTGGGGGCAGGCGATTCGCTCCCCGAACTAAGCCCCAGAACGATGAAGCGACCTGAATATGCGCGCCGATTGTCGGCCACCGAAGGTGGGGAGTTCTTGCCATCCCGGTCTGAGCCTTTAGCAACCATCTTATAGTATTTCTTATAATAGTATTTTTTGTAATAGGAATAGCCATTGGGACCACCGGTGTCCTGGTTGACGATTATACCCACCAATCGAGCACCCAGATCCTGAATGGCCTCTAGGGCTGACCCTACTGACTTCAAAGAGGTCCGGCCAGGTGCGACGGTGAGCAGCGTACCATCCGTATACTTGGTCATCAAGAGGGTCTCCGGAAACAGACCGAAGGGCGGCGAATCAACAATGACCGTTTCATACTGCGCAGTCGCCTCTCGCAGCATCGTAGCCCATTGCTCGCCCGAGAACGGAGGAATACCCTCCGGGAACGAACCGGCGAAGAGAACGTCGAGCGCTAGGAGGCCGTAAGACTGTCTCACCAGTGCTCTCCAATTAGCGCCGCCGTATAACACCTCGGCTAAGCCGGCGGAGCCGGTGGCCCCGAGCACGGCTTGCAGGTTCGGCTTTCGTAAGTCCCCGTCGATTAGGAGCGTTTTCCGCCCTGCGCGGGCGTTCGCCAGGGCCAAGTGTAAGGCCACAGTGGTTTTTCCTTCATTGGGCATCGTGCTGGTCACTGTGAACGACCTAAGCGATCGAGAGTCAGCTCCCAGGGAGATGCGGTTGCGCATCGAGGCGAGGGCTTCTTGGAACCAGATGACTTCTGGGTGGGTTCTTGCTGACACTTGAGCGCCAGCCCCCTCAGGCAGCAGCGGCTTCGGGCCGTTGTGACTCCAGGCTCGGACAGCCGGGAGCGCGCCCAGCACCGGAACAGGAACAAGACTCCGGAGGTGTTCCGTGTCGCGGACGGTGTTGCGGCGGCTTTCCACGAAAAAAGTCACACCGATCGCCAATAGGATCGAGAAGACCAGCGCCAGAGCTGCATTAAGCGATAGGTTCGGCCAGGTTGGGGCCGCAGGCGGCCGCGCGGCCGCCGCCAAGCGCACGATGCTGTTACGGAAGCCTGCATTGATCCCCGCTTCCTTAATCTTGCGCACCAACTCCTCGTACAACCGCTTGTCCGCCTCCGCCTCCCGCTTCAGGGCTTGATACTCAATGGACCGTGCGTGCAGGCGGTCAATCTCGGCTTTGGTCTCCGCCACCGCCCGCTTGAGCATCCCCTCCCGGTTCACCGCTTCCTGGTAGGCGATTTCCACGCGCTTCAAGGTGCTCCGCCGCATCTGGTCCAGCTCATGTTCGAGCTGCGCTACCTGCGCGGCCGCCTTGCGGTACTCTGGGTGGTTCACCCCATAGTGGGGCTTGATCTCGGCAAACTTTTCCCGCGCCTCACTCAGCCGCTCCAGCAGCTTCTTCAACCCCTCCCCCTGCGAGGAAGATTGGAGGGCGTCCAGGCTCCCCTCCCGTGCGGAGTGGTAAGCCGCCTCCTTGCGAACCCGGTCAGCCTGGGCACTGGTGTATTCGGTGTTGAGCTGAAGCAGTTGGGCCGATAGAATGTTGGTCCTTTCCTCGGGATCAATCACGTTCAGCTCCTGCTCGAACTGCGCCAGGGCGGCGCCCGAACGCTCCATCTGGGCCTTCAGTTCCTCCAGTTGCTTCTCCATAAAGCTCGACAGGCCCAGCGTCGAACGATAGCGGATGTTGTAGATCTGCTCTATGTAGGAGTTTACGATGGCATTGGCCACCTCAGCAGCGAAGTGCGGGTCGGCAGCTCGGTAGCTGACGCGGAGGAGGTACGTCCTGGGAACCCGCGCTACCTTCAGACCTGGAAGCTTGAGCGGCGCCTCTTGGAACGTGACTGACGGAGCCGGCTTTTGCTGCCCGCAACCGCCGCTCTTGACCTCGGCACTGAGCAGCCGGTACTTCTGGATCACCGGGCGCAGCACTGGATCCGAGCGGAGCAATTCGACTTGGGTGCCGAGGAACTCGTCGGCGTCAAGCTCCGGGTACCGCAAGCTCTCCTGGCCAAGTACCGCTGCTGGCATACGTCGATCGATCTCGATGACCGCTGAAGCCTCGTAGAGCGGAGTCAGTCGGGCAGAAACCAGGACGGTGGCGATGATGCAGGTGGCGACGAAGCAAAGAATCTTCCCCCAGTGGCGTTTGAGGGGCCACAGATCGAACGAAGAACCGGGCGAAAGGGTCTCAACTTCCCATTCGCCCCCCCCCGGGTTCCCGGGGGGGGGTACCATTCCTGGTGTCATGCATTATGTACCGTTCGACAATGTGCCAAACTCGTCATCTCCGGGCGCTTGAATCGGATCGGAGCCGGCGTTTTCTTCCGCGATTCGATCATCGAACACGCGTCTCTAGTACTTTTTTGACAAAAGTACCATGCCACTGGTAGCGACGTCAAGCGCCACGGCCAGACATAAGGCTCTGAAAACTGGGGGAGGGCAAGCCCCGCTTGCAATCTCCCCAAAATTCAGCGGAAAATTTGGCGCCACAGCGGCGTGATGGTTGTGGATTTCGCCCTTTGACGTCGCCGGGCCGGGCAAAAGCCAGGAGGTTCGACGCGCACCAGAGGAACCAGGATGTGAAAATGAGCCCCGTCCCTCCGTCTTGCGCCGCCAGAGCCGCCGCGTTCGTAGACACATTATCGCCGATTTCTCGGAGTGATCGCACGCCCAGGCCCATCGGCTCTGTCGCCTCCTGACGGGAGAAATTCTCCTTATCTCCTCGCGGAGCGCCCCCGCTGTCGCGCTCTCTGCCGCAAGGCCATTCGCTGCCGTCTCTGGCACCCCACGAGGGCTGGACCTGGAAAGCCTGCTCGCACGAACTCGTCACCGTCCGCAGAATCTGTTCGTGGCGACGCCCGTCCGTCAGGTGGTGAAGCCCCGCTCCAAGCCGGCCGCCGCCGGCTTCCCCTCAAAACGGCCAGTTATAGCCCGGGCCAAGTGCCGGGGTTGAACACCGCCGACGGGGATGATTGGCCCCGGGCTATGGACTTGGCTCGTTACGGAAACGGCCTTAGCGAGCCACCGTGAGACCTGTGAACAGGATGTTCGCGCTGCCGAGGCGGATTTCTCCTCGGTACGGAAGCAGGTCAGCCTCCATAGGCAAGCGCCCCCCGATGGGATCTATCTCGTTCGCACCAAGTCGCCGAGTCGGAGTCCTCGACCGAAGAGTTGGTGCGACGCAACAGGAGCCTGACGTCGGTTGAGTGCGCCCTCCGAAGCTTCAACAGCTTTGATCTGAAGGTGCTGTGGAATTCATCATCGCGCGCCGGACAGAGCCCGCCCTCATGTGTTCCTGTTTGTGCTTGCGTGCTATCGGCGGAATGTCGCTTGCGACAGGCATTGGCACTCCCTTGCATTCTCTGCTCCGGCAACCAGACAGTTGTCGTTGGTTGGTCGGTGACGCCACTGGCCAAGTTCACCTATGTCAGAGGCCACTCGGGCGGTCGACGATGCGGTTGTTGCCATCGACTGCCACGATCCTGGGTAGGTGTGGCCGAAGGGCATCCTCCTCTAACCAACAGAACGTGGCGATGATGACCATGTCTCCTGGTTGGCCTAACCGGGCGGCGGCTCCCCTCAGGCAGATTTCCCCGGAGTCCGCCGGCGCCGGCACAACGTAGGTCTGAAACCGCTGACCGTTGCTGATGTTCCACACGTGGACTGATTCATATGGGACCATTCCAGCCGCGTCCATTACGCACTGATCTACGCCGATACTGCCCTCGTAATTCAGGTCAACCCTGGTCACCGTCGCCCGGTGGATCTTGGATTTCAACATTTCGCGCAACATGATCTGTCTCGTTTGCCGGCGTCAAGGAACTGTGAACATCGCTGCCTGGTAAATGTCATGCAGGCGCAGCAGCCCCAGGCAGCGTCCGTCCTCTTTGGCCACTACTGGTAGCACCGAGATTTGCGACGGGCGATCCTCCATCCAGTCTTAAGGCATCCAGCAGCCGCGCGTCCGGTTCGACCGTGACCGGCGTCGTCGTCATGATGTCGGCAGCCCGCAAAGTGCGAATGTCATCGTGGCTTTCCAACGCGCGGCGGAGATCTCCATCCGTGATCAAGCCCGCAAGCCTTCCATCTCCGGCCAGGACGCAGGCTCCGCCCAGCGGGCGAAGCGTCATGGCAATCACCACCTGCTTCAGTGAATCGGCAGGCCGAACCCAGGCTACTTCGCCTCCAGCGTGCATGGCCTGCCGAACTTTCAAACTCAGGCCGGGCCCTAACAAGCCTCCCGGATGACGGCGCCGGAAGTCCTCGAGCGTGAAGTTCCGTGCGACCATAAGCACCAAGGCTAGCGCGTCACCCAGGGCAAGAGCAACCGCGGCGCTTGCCGTCGGAGCGAGGTTCGCCGGATCGGCTTCCCGAATTACGGACGCATCTAGGACGACGTCCATTTGCTGGGCCAAGGGCGCAGCTAGGTTCCCAAGAATGCCGATCAGCGGCGTGCCGAGCTCGCGCAGCACGGGAACGAGCCGAAGCAGTTCGCCGGTCGTGCCGCTCTTGGAGACCATGAGGATGGAGTCTTCCGGCGAGCAAACGCCGAGATCACCGTGGGCGGCTTCTGTGGGGTGGAGGAAGACCGCGGGCGTCCCGGTGCTACACATCGTTGCGGCAATCTTCCTCCCGATGTGGCCTGACTTGCCGACGCCGGTCACAACCACCTTGGCGGACCGCCCGAGAATCAAC